>Ga0194063_10002165_pt1 | contig 12358 bp, 10 predicted proteins | sample SepL3720m_MetaG_FD_155459 | JGI IMG/M metagenome (GOLD analysis project Ga0194063, IMG submission 155459) | Anoxic zone freshwater microbial communities from boreal shield lake in IISD Experimental Lakes Area, Ontario, Canada - Sep2016-L373-20m | ecosystem: Environmental > Aquatic > Freshwater... | reverse complement strand
ATGCCCCGCCCGTGCAGCTCGTGGGCTTCGGTGAAATCGAGGCATTCTTCGGTCGTTCCGGTTTTCGTGCGGGGGAGGCAGCGCAGGGCTGCTAGCGTATCGCGACGTTTCGACAGGTTCCCGCTTGCCAGCTCGCCGAGAACGACGGGGTGGATGGATATCCGTTCGTTTTTTAAGGCTGTCGCAAAATCCGGCACGCCGCGCCGGAAATGTTGAATCCAGACCGATGTGTCGGCGAGAATCATCACTTTCGTTTCGGGTTCGGGCGGCGGCGGGACGGGATCGCGAGGTCAGGCATGGCTCCTGCCAGAGAGGCGAGGCGGCGGGAGGATTCGCGTTGGATGAGCGCTTCCAACCCCATGCGGACGAGGGTGGTTTTTTCTACCTCGCCGGTATATTCGCGTGCTTGTGCCAGCAGGGCGTCATCAATATTCAGCGTCGTTCTAATGCATACACTGATGCCTCTTTTGGATGCCTTTGTCAAGGAATTCAAGTCTAGAGAAATTCGTCTGCTTGCCGTACTCTTATCAAAATCCTGCTCACAAACTATGATGAGATTGCTCCGTTTGGCTTCCCTTATTGCTCTGCTGTCGGCTGGAGTTGCCATGCCCTCCTCTGCCGACCCTCTGGCTGATGGATTTCGCGTGCCCCCCACTGACAGCCGTCCCGAGACGCAGTTCCACCTGATCGGCGGCAACGTCGCAAAGCCCGGGCTGACCGCAGACTTGGAGGCCATCAAAGGAGCCGGATTCAGCGGGATCCAGCTTTTCCATGGGGATGGGGAGCCGTGGCCGGGCGTCGAGCCCCAAATCCCATGCCTCAGCCCGCAATGGGATGGGATGATCAGCCATGTCGCCGATGAGACCAAGCGGCTCGGACTTCGTTTTACCATGGAGAATTGTCCAGGATGGGCGACATCCGGCGGGCCTTGGATCACTCCCGACAAGGCGATGCGCCAGCTCGTTTGGAGCCGGGTCGACGTCACTGGCGGCAAAACGCTCACCTTGAAGCTGCCGAAGCCACAACCTAGCAACGGCGAGTGGCGCGACTACAGCGAGGTGGCCGTCATGGCTTTCCCCACGCCGGAGGGTGACCACGGGAGCCCGCTCCTGCCCGCAACCATCCGCAGCAACCGCGACAAACTGCCATGGGCCGATCTTTTTGCCGGAAAGCTTATTGGAGAGAAGGAATTCCGTCTTGATTCCGCAGACGGTCCGACCTGGATCGAGGTGGATTTCGCTGAGCCGAGCACGTTGCGCACGATCGAATTCCCTTCGGTGATGAAGATGGCCTCCCCGTGCTACTACGACCCGGGGATGTCGATCCACATCGAGGTGAAAACCAATGACGGGTGGAAAGAGGTGGCAAAACGTGAGATCCCGAGATCGAATTGGCAGGACGCCATGCCGTTGACGATCGCTCTTCCGGAGAACACCGCAACAACCTTCCGCATCCTTTTCGACCTAAAAAATCCCATCGTACTTGAAAGCCTCAAGTTTTCCTCCGCCGCTAGGATCAACGACTGGGAAGGTCAGGCTGCTCATACCTTGCGGAGCTTGGATTACCCTGCATCTATAAAGCAAAACCCCAAAGCTTGGATCGCGTCCAATACCACAATCGACTTGAGCAAGAACCTGGTGGATGATGGGGAGCTCAAGTGGGGCGCGCCAGCTGGCAAGTGGACGATCCTGCGATTTGGCAACGTCAATTCCGGCGCGCTCAACGGCCCCGCTCCAAAGGAAGCCACGGGCTTCGAGTGCGACAAGCTTTCGACGGCCGGAGCCGATCAGCATTTTGCATCTTATATCGGGCGCATTTCCGGGGCGGGAGGTCCGGCCGACCAAGGGCGGCTTCAAGGCATGCTGATCGAGAGCTGGAAGTGTGGCGCACAGACGTGGACTCCCGCGATGGAGCAGGAATTCTCGACGCGCAGCGGCTACTCGCTGCGCAAATGGCTGCCTGCTTTGGCAGGGTATGTCGTCGATAGCCACGAGCAAAGCGGACGTTTCCTGCGCGACTGGCGCACCACGCTCAACGACCTCCTCGTGCACAACTATTTTGGCCGCCTTGCAACGCTGGCCAGGGAACGGGGCCTGAAGGTTTCGATTGAGACGGCCATCGGCGACGTTTCACCGGGCGACATCCTTCAATATCTCGGACAGGCCGACGTCCCGATGTGCGAATTCTGGCAGCCAAACGATCCGCAATGGGGCGGACTGGAAGCCAAACCAATCGAGCCCACCGTGTCGGCCGCCCATATTTACGGCAAAAACCGGATTGCAGCGGAGGCCTTCACCAGCATCAGCCTGCGCTGGGACGAGCACCCGTTTACACTCAAACATGTGGCTGACCGCCATTTCACCTACGGCCTCAACCACCTTGTCTTCCATACATGCACGCACAACCCCCGGCTGGACGTCGTTCCCGGCACCTCGTTTGGAGGAAGCATTGGGACGCCATTTCTTCGAAGCCAGACCTGGTGGAAATACATGCCGGAATTCACCACCTATCTTGCCCGCTGCCAGTTCATGCTGGAGCAGGGCAAACCTGTGGCCGACGTTTTGTGGTATCTTGGCGACGACGTGGACCACAAGCCGCGCCAGGATTTGCCATTTGCCGACGGGTTCCAGTACGACTACATCAACCCCGATGCTCTGATGAACCGCCTCAAGGTGGTTGACGGCAAGCTGATGACCCCGGAAGGCCTCTCATGGAAAGTCTTGTGGCTGCCCAAATGCCCGCATATGACCCCTGAGACTCTCTCCCGCATCCGCGATCTTCTGCGCGCCGGTGCCGTCGTCGTCGGGCCGCCGCCGCTGCAAAATGCCAGCCTTCATGGCGGCGAAGAGGCAGATGCCCGGTTCTCCGCCCTGACAAAAGAGCTTTGGGGCGAAAAGCCCGCGGCCAGTGGCGACCAGAAGATCGGCGCGGGCCGCCTGATTTGGGGGGCAGATATCGACGCCGCGATTGAAAAGCTAAAGCTCGACCCGGACGTCATCGGGGCCGTCTCCGCCACATGGTGCCACCGCCGCACCGAGGATGCGGACATCTACTTTGTAGCCTCCGCCCGCGACCAGGAGCTAAATGCCAACCTAGGGTTCCGCGCGACCGGACGCCCGGAATTCTGGGATCCATTGACCGGGTTGAGCCGGCCGGCCTCAGTCTTCCATCGCCAAGGCAACCAAACGTTCATCCCAATCGATTTGCCTGCCGCAGGCTCCGTCTTCGTCGTTTTCCGAAAAGGGGACCCGGGCCTACATGTCACGCGCGTCGAGCGAGATGGCTCGGTTTTGATCGACGCCACCGATGCGTCCCGTGACGACAATGGCAACCCGCCCAGAATCCAAGGGCTCAGGGACGGCGAACCAGTCCAACCTTGGGTGGAACACGTCCTGACAGAGTGCGAGGTCATCGACGGCGGGACGAAGCTTCTCGCGTGGGAACCCGGCCACTACCGCGTGCTAAACGGCGAGAAAATCTTGCTTGATACAAAAATTGCTCCGCTCAAGCAGATCGTAGCCAGCGGCCCTTGGAAGCTCACATTCCCGAAAGGATGGGGCACCCCGGAAAGCGTCGATCTGCCGGGATTAAAGTTTTGGTCGTATCTGGATGACCCCTCAGCGCGCGCGTTCTCAGGTTCAGCCACCTACACTTGTGACCTTTCCGTCCCGGAGTTGGCCCCAGGCACGCGCGCGATGCTCGATTTGGGAGAGGTCGCGAACATCGCCGAAGTGGCCGTGAACGGAAAGACAGCAGCCATCCTCTGGACCGCGCCGTATCGGACCGACGTCACCTCATTGCTCAAGCCGGGGAACAACAAGATCTCCGTGACCGTGACAAATACTTGGCGCAATCGCTTAGCTTACGATGCCGGCCTCCCTGAAGCCGAACGCAAGACCTGGACGCTCTCCGGGCCACCAGCAAATGCGCGCCGAACGGACGCAGGGCTCAAAGGTCCGGTCATCCTGCGCACGGGCACGACCGTCGCCATCCCAAGGAAATAAGAAAAGGCCCGCGCCCTGCCATTTCTTAGAAATGAGCGGCTGATTCATCGTAGCATAGGGGTTTACCCTATAGAAGATTTACGCACATTCTGTTAATTCTCTCAATTCATGAATGATTCGCCCACGGTTGCTGCCAGTTCAAAAAGTGACCCCTCAGCCCCCATTGGTTTGCCAGAAACAGAGACAAACGGAAATTCTGGTTTTTTTAAAACGCGACAGCAGCTCCGCCATGATCTTGCTGAGGCCATCTCAAATCTTAAAAGCAAAAAGGTAAAAAAGCCGTCCCGGACCGGGCAGCTTAGAAGCAAGCTCAACCAGCTGAGGTTCGGGACAGTAACTAGCTATCCGCAAAACGATTGGCAGGATGACAAGCGCCCGGCCGATCCTGCGGGTAACGTTTAGGTTATTCCTCGCTTCGTGCATGGCCCGTGAAACGGCGCAAATGAAGGATTTTGATTTTTAGCAAATCAGCCGTAACCTTGCTCATGCAAAATCGTTTAAGCCAGTTGTTCCATTCTCCGCTGGCCGTATTGGCAAAATGGCTTGGCGTGGTGGCAATTTGTGTTTTTGGATCCCTGCAGGCCCAAGTTACGATCCAGCCAGCAATCCCCACAGAACAGAATATCCCTCAAAAACTGGACCGGGATGAGCTTTGCCACCTTCTCGCTCCGATCGCCTTATATCCCGATGCGTTGATTGCCCTCATGCTGCCCGCTTCGACCGTGCCTGCGGATATCGTGTTGGGCGCCAGATTCTTGGCAACAAATAGCGATCCCGAGCTTGCTAAAAACCAACCGTGGGACGAAAGCGTGACCGCCCTCATACGCTATCCTCAAGTGTTGGAGTGGATGGATAAGAATCTGGAGTGGACCGCCTCGCTGGGAGAGGCCTTTGTTGAGCAACCCGCCGATGTGATGAACGCTCTTCAGGCTTTGCGTGCGCAGGCGAAGGCTGCTGGAAACCTTCAAGACACCCCCCAACAACAAGTGGTGGACGACGAAACAATGATTCGGATTTTGCCTGCGGATCCGCAGGTGATTTACGTCCCGCAGTACGATCCGGATCTTGTTTATGTCCAGTCGTATTCCTCCGGGCCGCTCGTGACATTTGGGGCCGGCTTTGCCGTTGGAACCTGGCTGTGCTATGACTTCGATTGGAACCGGAGATATCTCTACCACGGTTGCTGGCACGGCTGGGAGTCCCGTTGGAACAGCAGGCACGTTCGCGCCGAAAACGGAGGAGGAAACCGGGTGAGCGTTGTGAATATCGATGTCAATAATGCGAGCCAATGGCAGCCCAGCCCGAGCAGCCAACGCCAGATAGCCCAACGCCAGCACAACAGCTATGGCAACGCCCGGTTTGTGAACGCACGGTCCAGCGCCATCGGCGCCCAGCAGCAGGTCATACAGCAGGGCGCTTCGTCCGCGACAGCACGGCCTGCGCCGTACAACCCCCAAATGCAAACAGCTCTTCCTCGTCCGTCGCGGCAGGAAATGTCACCCGCCGTGCCCGAGCGCAATCGTGTACAGCCGCCGAATCCCAGTGCAAGCCCTGGCGCTATTCCTGGAGTCAATGGGCCAGTCGCCCCAGCCCAAATCCCTGGTCAGATAAACCGGACGATCCACCAACAAACACAGGATCCCACACGCGCATATCCGTCTCCCCGCACGGGGGCCCCCACGTCGCCCCCGGCGCGTATTCAACCGCAGGCAGAAAGAGTCCCGGCGCCAGTTTCCCAAGCTCCGCAAGTTCAGCCGACAGAAGAACGGGTTAACAGGCCGTCCCAGCCATCCCTGCCTCTCCGTAACAATGTGCCTGCGGCCAGAACCGACAGCCAGCCAACGCCAGCAATCGTAAAGGAACCGGCTCGCCGCCAGTACCAACAACCTCAGGAGACGCAGCACGTTCAAGAGCAGATCAAACAACCCCAAGAGCAACACAGCCAAGCCCAAGCGCAGGATCACAGACAACTTCACAAAGAGCCCGCACCCGTACCCGCTCCCGTTGCCGCAAAGGCTGAGACGAAGACCCAAGCCACATCAAGCGGAGATTCGCACCCTGACAAAACGATAAAGAAAAAAGCCGAAGAAAAAAAAGAGGACTAGCTGGAATCCACTTCTTAACGCGACAGATATCCTGAGCCCAAAGGAAATTCGATAAGCCTGAACTCGGTGGGCGCATGCCCGATAAGTGCGAATACGGCTGAGATTCTGGTCCGATGAGAGGGTCCGCAGATAAGAGGGTAAGATTCAAAACCATGGAAATCCCCTCGCATTGACGTGGGCGGCGGATTCGCCGATGATCTTATCCATGGAGCGCCTCAAGCTGCCAATCGGGATTCAGACGCTCGCGAAGATCCGCGAGGGAGGGTGTTACTATGTAGACAAAACCGCCTTCGCTCTCGATCTCATTGAAAAAGGTGGCTACTACTTCCTCTCTCGCCCGCGCCGGTTCGGCAAGAGCCTCTTTCTCGACACGCTCAAGGAACTTTTTGAGGGCAATCAAAAACTTTTCGCCGGGCTGCATGCGGAGAGCCGCTGGGACTGGAGCAGGAAGCACCCGGTCATCCGGGTGAGCTTTTCCGACGGAGTGCTGCGCGACAGGGCAGAGCTCGACCGCAGGATCCTTGATCAGCTTCAGCAAAATGCCGACCGTCTTGGTTCACGAGAGCCTCTTGGCGCAATCACGCCTCGGCGACCTCCTGCTGGCAAACGATCTTGCCGGCATCGGCGAGCACCTCAAAGCGTTCTTCGCTGCGATCCCGCACCAGTGGTATGTGAACAATCCCATCGCCAACCACGAGGGTTACTACGCGAGCGTCTTCTATGCGTTCTTCGCCTCGCTCGGACTCGACATCACGGTCGAGGAGTCCAGCAATGTCGGCAGGCTCGACATGGCGATGCGATTCTCCGGCCGAGCCTATCTTTTTGAGTTCAAACTCGTCGATGACGTGCCCGACGGGTCAGCGCTCGCGCAGATTCGGGAGCGAGGCTACGCCGACCGTCACCGCGCCGCAGGGGGACCAATCCACCTCATCGGGGTAGAATTCAGCCGCCGCTCGCGAACGATCGTCGCATGGGACCTCGCCGAAGCGTGAATCAATCTTAACGAACGAAGCGTTCAATGCCCGGCTCAAATCCGCCTGCAAGGAATGCGCGGCACCGATCATCACCGCCCACGGTCTGCGCCATGCCGCCGCGACCGCGATCCTCAACGAAAAGCGTCTCAATTTAAATACGGAAATTCAGCTCTCTCCGATCGCGACTCTCACCCAACTGTTGTCGTGCGCTTGCGGGCGCACGAGCGCGCAGATTCGCAGCGCACGCGCACGTCCATCTGCGGCATTTTGGTCAGCACGCCCGCGCGGCGGCTGCCAAAAAAAATTCCCGGAGGCCGTCGCTGGGACGCCCGCCGGGAATGGAGATTGTGAAACGAAAGTTATTTCACGTGTGCGGAGACGAGCTTCGTCATCTCGAACATGGTGACTTGGGCCTTGCCGCCAAACACGACTTTCAATGCGGCGTCCGCATTGATGTTGGTCTTCTTTTTCTCATCCTGCAGCTTGTGCTTCTTGATGTATTCCCAGAGTTTCTTGGTCATCTCGCTGCGCGGGAGCGGGGTTGATCCGACGATTACTGAGAGCGCGGCGTCGGGCTGTACGGGCTTCATCAGTGCGGGGTTGGGCTTGCGTGTGGGTTTTTCTTTTGTAGTAGGCATAGGAATTTATCGGAGACTTGGTGTGGTAATTTTTCGAAGCGATTTCCTTCGAGTCCGTGAGCCTTGGGCAATTCCCGAGGCTTGGCAAGCATTGTTGCTAGGGGCGCCCGCGTTGGACCTGCGGAGGAATGGCGTCGCAAGCCTGAGAGAAGCACGGATTCTGCCTTGGGAAAAGGCTTCTTCGCAGCCCCTCATCCCGTGGAAAAAGGCACCAGAACAACTTTCCTCAACGAGTCGCTCGCACAGCAGATAAATCTTCCCTGCGTCTTCCTCGAGGACCGCGCGGCTGAGCGGATGCCCGACAAGATTTCCCCTGGCTACGCCAAGAAGGAAGGCCGCGGCAAGGTTGCTTTCCTGAGCCAGCCCATGCTGGTCGATGGGGCAATAAGCCCACCGGTACTAGGTCGTAGAGCTCGAAATAGCGCGCCTTCGATTCCTGAAGCGTCAGCAGTTTGCAGCTTTCGGAGATGCTCCCTACAGATGATTTTTTGTCGGGATTTTTTTCTTGCCCGTTCCCGCCCAGGCTGCGATAAATCTGCTCCGCTTTTCTGAGGCTTTTCAATAAGCGGTGCTGTTCCGTTCGTCTCTGGAAGTTTTTAACTTTCGGTCATTCAACGAGACAAAGAGAAGGCTGGGTAGCTCAGTTGGTAGAGCAGAGGACTGAAAATCCTCGTGTCGGGGGTTCAATTCCCTCCCCAGCCACTTCTTTAACTAGCTGAAGTTCAGCAACTTACGTAAGCGCCTTCACACGGCCTTCACAAGCGAAAGCTGCGATTGTCAGATCAGGGGCGGATTTCGCCCCTCTCTCCGCGCCCCCCATGTGAAGGCTGCACGGCCATTTAAATGCCCCCCTACCCTGAGCCGCTTTGCACTCATCCAATCAAGGAAAGTCAAGAAAACCGACTGGTGGCGAATGACGTGATTATCCGGTGGAAGCTACCGCGCCATCCATCCCTGCCTGGCCGCCCAGTTTTTCGACATAGATTCTGATCGGCAAGCATGAGCAAGAGGGTCCTCTGCGAACTGACGGACGGCATCAATCACTGCGCTCATCTCCAACTGCGCCAAGTTACTTTGCTGATGAACGCATTCCACTACACGGATCTTATCGCTGAAAACTCAGCGGTCAGCGCGAGCGGAGTCGCCTGCGGCACTTTGCTTCTCCGGCGCGCTCATGTCAGGCTCCCAATGTAGGGCCGCATCACATTGGCAACACTGCAAACCCGTGCGTAACACGCATCAGGTCGGACATACTGCACCGTCGCGCACGCCAGGTCTCCCGCAGTGCGGCTCCGCTGGATCGGACGATCCGAAGCGGAAGAAAATCGATTTTGGGAACCCTCGCTTTGCCATCCAGAGCGAGCCACACATCATGAGGTTGTTGTGTTGTCAGTCCGTGAAAACGGAGCACCGAAAGCAGGCAAACCGCCCCCCCGTGGAATGCGTTTCCCGACTTCGACAAGAGAGTGATTCTCTCCCCGCCTTGAAACCCGCGCGCGAATAGAGCCCACGGCCGACTCGCTGGAGGACTCCGGACACGACAAAATCTCGCAGCTTTGCCCGCCAAATCCCGTGTACTTCAAGATCCCGCGTCCGAAGAACGCTCGCGGTCTTGAAGGCGAATCTGATCGCTGGTGGGGCCTGTGCTTTCATTCCAATACGCCGGTATTCATACACAATATCCGACGTTTTGAAAATGAAGCAGACCAAAGATTTCTGTGCGCTGTGGTAGCACTCAGCGCGAAGGCGGTTTTCTAACCAACCAAGGAAGTTCGCCCTTTACTCCCCTCGCAGGCCAATCTTTTTGATGTTCCCGGCCCTAATTTTGATTCGCGCCAATTCCAATGCGTACGTTTCCAATCCGCGAAAGCCCATCATTGAGCGGGCAATGCCATCGGGGGAGAACGCTTTCGGCCGTGCAATTCCCGTAATCTCTTCCAGCTCGCCCATTTCTTTTTCGATTTCCTTGGCCGTAGGCGGCCGGATTTCGATCACCGTCCCCAAGCGATTCACCAATTCATCCGGCAACCAGCCGGATGAAGTAATGTCCTCAAACGTTAGGGGCTCCATTTCGTCAATCTCCTGCGAAAAAGAAAAGTCACCCAATTTTTTCCGGTAGAGAGCTTGAAACGCGCCGGCGGCCAGGATCGTCGATTTCCCAAGATTCGCGCTCGCCTCGTCAGACAACCCACAAGCCCCTTCCAGCACGCCCATGATTTCATCAAGTACGAACCGAGCATATTGCGAGTTGCCATCTCCTGCGTTCGAGCGCACCTTTTCGATTTCGTCGAACAACAGCACAGCTGGCCCTTTACGCAAAAGCTCCTCCAGTTTTTCGAGAGTGGGCTTGATTCCACCCGTCCCGCCGCGAAGGTGCCACTGCCCGGCGGTCGTCGCAAAAACCGGGAGCCCGCGCCAGCGGGCGAACAGATTTGTGACGAAAGTTTTCCCGCTGCCCGACATTCCGACGAGCAAGGAATGCGGGCGGATCTTGATGCCTTCCATCACAACCGCGCGGGCATAATGCATTTCCATGAGCTGGCAAAACGCGACCCGCTGGCTCTTCGTTTTGCATTCATTCACGGCCGCCACGGGGGAGAGCGGGACAATCTTTTTGACGCTCGATTTCTTCATCAAGACGCACAATTTTTTGTGCCGCGCCGTGATAAAATCGGTTTCCAAAGCGTCCGGGCAGTGTGAGAAAAAGATGAGATTTTGCACTTGCGGGACAAGCCGGATCGCTTTCAACAAAGATTTCTCGTGCTCCTCATTATCGCCGTCGACATCGTTTCGTCGAGCTGCGTCAAGGATGAAAAAGGCGCATTGGTAGACTTTGTCGTTATCGGCCGCGCAATATTTGGCGAGCCAGTAGAGAGCGTAGCAGGACAGGCCTGAGACAGAGCGGCCCCGCTCGTTCGCTTCGAGAAGAATTGTGGGGATATCCACCGAGTCCGCGTCCAATTCGTTGGGGGCGGGGAATGCCATGATGGCGGCATCGGCGAACCAATTAAGAAGCGTGGAAGTTTCCCCGACACTGCATCGTTTGCTATTTTGGAGTATCAACATAGGCCCGAAGATACGCAGCGAGCAGAAGTGCGTCGGCGAACCCGTCATCGTCGGTGCGGCAACGGATGCTTCGCCTCAAAGTCGCATCAGGGAAAAGCTGCTTTGCCATCGCAATCGATGCAGTTTTGGATTCTCCCTTGGCTACTTTTCCGAGCATTTTCGGCTGCCACGTCCTCGGCGGCACGGACGAATGTGGAAAGCGGATAAAATCAAGGATCGCTTGGATGCGGCCGAAGTTCCGCCAGCAAGAAGCGATTGTGTTGGCCGAGGACATGGCGTGCCGTAGCGGCTCCTCAACCAGAACGGCAACCTCATGGCTGCAGGCCAGGAGCCGGAGGTCGGATTCGAAGATGTCGACATCCACGATGTTCATCCCGTCGGCATCCTTCCGTATGGCCAGCGGCCGGATACGCACGTCGGCATTTTCTGCGATTGCCGCTATTGCGCCGGCGCAGCCGGGGTCGATTCCGATCCAGATTTTCATGTGCGGTGGTAAAGGATAGGGTCGCTGTGCGGTTGGTTGCTGTTGGTGGGCGCTTCGCGGCACGTCGGCCGACACAAACGTCGTTGGGTGGGTCGGCAAGACATCCGGCAGCGATGGCGAGCTTCCTGCGTTCGTTGAATCGTTTGCCGTCAACCGCGCGGCGGTTCGATCTCTGTACACAAGCACAACCTCGGACCCCGCTGGGGCAGCAGCGGCCTCGGCGCGGTACCAGTCGTGGAAGATGTCGAAGGCCTGCGTTCAAAGAATTCACGATCCGCAACAGTTGAAGTTTGTGGAACGCGGCTGCCGAAGTGTTCAGCACGTTGAACCCGTTTCCCTAGATGCGTCGCGGAGAATCCTTGCACGGTCTCTTCGATGCAGAAACCGGATTTGGGCACCTCGCATCATGAGTGCCGATCGCACCCCTATCCCGAAGGCGCACTACGGAAAGCTCGTCGGCCGCAGGATCATCGGGGGCCACCGGGCGAACTTCGAGTGGGAGACTTTGCCTGCTCTCCTTCTCAGCGGTAAGGGCCGGGAAGGAGCGCAATCTGCCGCCGCATGGGTTGTCGAAAATTGGACTCCTTCAAGAGAAAACCGACAGTCATGCAATTGGCGAAAGGGATGCTCAATCTAAGCGTTAGCCCAGGCAAGCTGATGAGCTTTCATCCGAGCTACAACTCCCGAAACATCAGCCCGATGCTGTTTGATCCGGAGGCTGAATGCCCCAGGAATGGTAAGTCCTCGACGCCTATCAAAATAATCGGCTCTCCCTGCTTCGGCGACAATTGACGCTCCTTACTTGGCTGATAGAACGGCTTCTGGTGGGGGCAGCGCCTTGGCAAGAGAGGCAAGGCCTTTATACTTTTTCCCCGTCTTTTTGACCATTCCGCGCGAAACAAGATTCTGCAGCTTTTCGTAAGCACGGAGTCGGAGCATTTCCTCCCCGCCACTCGCTGCATTACGCTCTTTAAGGCGCTCGTTAACGACGTCAAATAACTGGCTAAACTCAAATGAGCTTTTTTTTGACAACGCAGCGACCAGTTCTTCGTTGACTAAATCAGGGAGACGTCGAGCAAACGCACTT
>Ga0194063_10002164_pt1 | contig 12369 bp, 13 predicted proteins | sample SepL3720m_MetaG_FD_155459 | JGI IMG/M metagenome (GOLD analysis project Ga0194063, IMG submission 155459) | Anoxic zone freshwater microbial communities from boreal shield lake in IISD Experimental Lakes Area, Ontario, Canada - Sep2016-L373-20m | ecosystem: Environmental > Aquatic > Freshwater... | reverse complement strand
CTACCGATCTGCTCGATGAAGATGATTTCGAGACGGATACGTCAAATTTAAGCATCAAATCTCTGTATCGCGGTGTAGCCAAGGCTGTTCATCCGGATCTGGCTTCTGATGAGGAGGAGCGGAGACGTCGTCAGGAACTGATGTCACTGGCGAATGAAGCCTATCAAGCCGGCAATCGCCAAATGCTGGCGGAGATGCTGAGTGAATGGGAACAGACTCCGGCATACGGTTCAGAGCTTGATATCGCCATGGAGCTTGTCCGTGTGATCCGGCAGATCGCAGCAGTTGAGCAGAATATCCATGCGATTATCCGTCAGGCCGAGGAACTGAAGCAGACTGACATCTATCGCTTCAAGCTGCGTGTAAACGAATCACTGGCTGACGGCATTGATCTCCTTGCGGAAATGGCCGCCAAAGTGGACCTGGATATAGTTCGTCTTCGAAAACGCCTGTCAGTTCTTAAAGGCGATAAAGTGGATTCTGCTTTTGGGGATGTACCCTTTGAAACCCGGATAATCCGTTTTCCTGCGGACCGGAACTGTGGATCTCTCTTCATACGCAATGCCGGTTCGCTGGACTACCGGGATTGGCAGCGCATTGGCGATGCCCGTGGCGCCAAAGAGGTTTTTCTGGATAAATCTGTTCGGCTTGATTTGAAGGTTGGAAATGGAACAGATATCACTTTTTTTGAAGATCTTCAACCGCACGATCTGCAGTCACTTTTCCTCTATAATGTTGATGACAGGATACTGCCATACCTTGCGCATCTGGCCGGTCTGCAGGAGTTATATCTCTCCGATACGAGTGTCAGCGATCAGGGTTTGGCCCTGTTGCGCCCCCTGAAAAATCTGCAGCGGATTTCCATCTATTACACAGCCGTAGGCGACAAAGGGCTTGTGAATCTGGCGCTGCTTCATGGATTGAAGTGGCTTACCTGCAGCGGTACTCAAATTACGGAACAGGGGCTGAATCTGTTTCGGAAGATCAAGCCGGGCTGCAAGTCGGTCAACTTTAAATGGCGTTATGAAGGGCAAAAAGGTTGAACTCCGCTATTCCTTGAAAATTATTCAGCACGATTTTTGCTTTATCCGGTAACCTCGGTGATGATGCGAAGCTTCCCCATGATTCAAGGCAGCTTGGACGAAACTTTTTTAAGTGCATCTTTTACCTGGTTTGTTGGTGATGCCCCCTTTTTCCATCCCATCACAAAACCTACCGCATTGCCTTTTAAAAAAGCGCTGTTTGTCACGGAATAAGATGAACCTGGCTCCGGCTCATTTTTACTCTCCGTCAGATAAGCGGCTTGCCCTATCCCGGCAACAGGAATAATTTTAGCGTCCTTTGTTGGACTGCCTTCTTGCATTGACATTTCCTTGTCCATTTCCGCTGATTGATCATAAAAAGTTTTGGCTGTAGCCTTGGTTTTAAAAACATGGAGATGAAGTTGTATCCCTCGTTCAGGCGGACGATCAGCTTTTTGGATATCGTATCCCTTTGGAAAGAAACCGCATACCGTGCTGTGATCATAACCGTTTTCGGCAGTCGGCAGTACTTCAGCTTTAAATACTTCGCCAAGCGCCCCTCCGACCAATGCCACTGCTTCCTTTTCGTTGATCACGTCGCAGGCAACTTTTGCTGCTACGGCATTTGATGTGAACAATAAAAGCAACATGATACAGTTGATAGCGGTAACCATTCGTTTCATAGAACCTCCTTGAGAGAATGTGTATAACTTCCACAGTAATGGAATGTTACTTGTCCATTATATCAGAGATTCAGCTCTATGCAATTTTGTGTGTTTCGTTGTGTGTTTCGTTGCTGAACTGCAAAGCATAAAATTACGATGGGAAATACTCCCCCCGATTGCTGCGTGCTTAATACGACAACCACAATAAATGTGGAAATAACAGTCAATATTGTCTGCTATATAAATAATTTTGTATAAAAACGGATAATTTTAGTATATCTATCAGGAAAAGTAGAGACCGTCATTTTACGTGCATGGCCACCGGGCATTTAAATTTCAAAAAGGAGGAGTAATCTATTATGAGATCTGTAAAAGTTGAGTTTTTCAAGTCTGCTCTGGTTATCGTTGCAGCAATCACAGGACTGGCATCAGCACCGGCTTCAGCCAAAGAGACAGTCAAGATAGCTTTTATTGGTCCTCTCACCGGAGGTGTCTCGGCAAATGGCCTGGGTGGACGTAATTCAGTGGATCTGGCAGTCAAGCTCCGCAATGAAAACCCGAAATCAAAATACAATTTCGAACTCGTATCCCTCGACGATGAATGTAAGCCCAGCGCTGGTGTGCAGGTGGCAACCAAGACAGCTTCAGATAACAGCATTATCGCCGGCGTAACTCACTATTGCTCAGCAGTTGCCATGGGTACAATCGATATCTACCACAAATTCGGCTTGCCCGTGATCGTTTGGGGGGCTGTGCTGCCTGAAATCACTTACGCCAATGATTACAAGGAAATCCATCGTGTTAATGGAACGATGATAAATCAGAACGAAGTAGCTGTTGATTTCATGATAAAACAAAAGTACAAAAAATGGGCTATCATTCACGATACAACCGATTATGGCAAGGGACATAACAAATACTTCTCTGAATTTGTGAAAAACAAAGGTGGAACAATTCTTGGTACTTTTGGGGTTACTGCTGACCAGCAGGATTTCACATCCGAGCTCACAAAAATCAAACAATTAAAACCGGAAGTAATTTATTTCGGCGGGCTGACCCCAATCGGAGTTAGAATTCGAAACCAGATGGAAAAGTTGGGAATTAATGCTCAATTTCAAGGCACCTCCGGGATCAAGTCTGATGCGTATATTGAAGGTCTTGGGGCATTGGCCGAAGGAACGCTCTGTTTTACCGAGGGAGCACCCATAGAAAAACTACCTGGTGGCAAATTCTTCACTTCAAAATATAGTCAACATAAATATGATAGTCCTTCAGAAGCATATGGTCCTTTCGCGTTTGTTGCAGCAAATCTTATTTTAGATGCAATCGAAAAGGTAGGGCCCAATCGCAGGAAAGTGCGTGACGAACTCAATAAAACCAAGGATGCGGATACTGTAGTAGGTAAAGTCAGCTTCGACGACCACCGTCAAAACATTGTGCCATTGATCACAAAATACGTTGTCCAGAATGGCAAATGGGTAGTTTGGGAAGACAGCGAATATGGTAAAGGAAAACGCGAGCTGAAAAGGTAGTATTTCTTGACTTTAAACATTGTTCCTTTGTTGAAATCTATTTATTGAGTCTCATAAAACCCCGTCCTATCGTCCTATGGGCGGGGTTTTATACTCTAAATCTATTTACCCGGGATGCAAAATGGACCTTAGTCTGATCGGGCAGTATATGCTCAATTGCTTGATGCTGGGAATGATTTACGCCATGGTGGCAGTGGGATTCACACTCTTTTTCGGAGTGCTTGACGTCATCAAATTTTCGCATGGTGACGTGCTGATGGTAGGCACTTTTGTAGGCCTGGCTACTTATCTTGGCCTGCAGTCGGCTGGTGTGGAATCGTTTGTTGTACTCATATCGGCAATCGTTCTGACTGCCACTTGCAGCATGGCACTACTTGGCGCCTTGACAGCAAAGTTCTTGGTATTACCCCTGCGTTCAGCCCCGCCCCTGAACACGCTTCTGGTGACTCTGATGTTTGGCACCGTACTCAGGGAGTGCATTAGGCTATTTTACCCAAACGGTTCCAATCCCAAACTTTTCCCGCGATTGCTCCCAACAGATGAAATTGATATTGGCGGTTTTCTGATGCGTTGCGACAACATGATTCTGCTTGCTGTCGGCGCCGGCGCTATTGTTACGGTCCACCTGTTGATTACGCGAACCAAACTCGGACTGGCAATTCGTGCCGTAGCCCAAGACGGAGAGACTGCCCGCATTATGGGGATTAATTTCGAGCGGGTCGTACTTTTTACTTTTGCTTTGGGATCTGCCTTGGCAGCACTTGCAGGGATAATGAACGGTCTCTATTACAATGAAATCAATTTTGGCATAGGCCTTCTACTCGGTGTAATTGGATTTTCTGCTGCTATCCTTGGAGGGCTTGGCAATATCTACGGCGCAATAATTGGTGGATTCTTGTTCGCTGCTCTACAGACAATTGGTTCGGTTGCTCTTCCTGCGATTATTCCGAATGTTTCCAGTGCCTATAAGGATGTGTTTGCCTTCGCCGCAGTCATATTATTGATGGCTTTGAAACCAACAGGGCTGATAGCCGAAAAAACCGGGGATCGCGTGTGATTATGGCTAATCAAAACAAGGTATGGCCTGGATTGGCAGGCCTATTCGCTACCACTATATATGGCCTGTTTTTTCTACACTCGGAAAACCAGGCTGCTGTTATCGCTCTTTTGGCAGGAGGAGGCATAGCTCTCGGGTTTTCAGCTAAATTTGGATTACTGAAAGTCGTGGACTCCTCGATAGTAGCTAACCAGAAAGTGCTGGGCCTGGCCGTAATTATAGCTGTTGTACTACTGGCTGTAGCTTCCTACGAAGCACATTATGTTCTGCTCATGCTGACCACCATGCTCCTGTATTCTACGGTCTGCCTCGGCCTAAATGTCCAGTTTGGTTATTGCGGAGTGGTCAATTTTGCTGGAGCTGCTTTCTTCGGAGTTGGCAGTTATACTGCCGCTGTACTTTCTACACATACGGCGATTCCGCACCTCTATGTCATCGTAGGCGGTGGATTGATATCAAGTTTGATCGGATCGTTACTGATACTTCCCGTTCTCAGGACACGTGGTCATTACGCCGCACTGATCACAATCGCTTTTGGTCTCCTCTTCAAGACCTTCCTTGAAGTAAACGACACTCTTGGGGGTCCACAGGGTCTTAAGATTCCGGGTATTTCAATCCTGGGTTGGAACCTTAACAACAATATTGAAATAGGTAGTCTGAATATTTCCTTCTATGTCAACTATCTGGTAATTGCGCTCCTGATATGCTCGGGAACATTCGCTCTGGTAAAACGGCTGGAACGTTCATGGATTGGTCTGAGCATGGACATTGTTCGACTTGACGAAATTGCGGCATCCACCTGTGGCATCAACGTTGGACGTTGGAAAATCGTGGCGTTCACCCTTGGCAACTTTTTTGCGGGAATAGCCGGAGCTGTTTATGGAATGATGACCGGGTTCGTTGCTCCAAATAATTTTACTTTCGGAGACTCGTTAATTTTTGTTTCAATAATTATTCTTGGTGGAATAGGCAACCCGTGGGGAATTCTGCCGGCTGTGTTCATTGTATTTTTGGTGCCTGAAAAATTGCAGTTCATCCAAGAGTACCGTTTTCTGCTTTACGCTGCGCTTGTGATTCTTATTTTACTGTTCCGCCCGGAAGGCATATTACCAAGACGAATCCGTGACTACTTCCCCGGGAGGAACATCATATGACGGATTCAAAAACTTTGCTTGACTGTCGGGATTTGACAGTGAAATTTGGCGGACTGACGGCCCTTAATGCTTTGAACCTAAGTGCACAGCAAAACGAAATACTTGGCCTTATCGGTCCAAATGGCTCAGGGAAAACGACCTTTTTCAATGTGGTAACCGGCATATACTCTGCGGCTTCCGGGGAGACTAGTTTTGAAGGACACCATATAACCAGACTTTCTCCGCAAGCCATTTATCACTCAGGAGTTGCGCGTACATTTCAACGTTCACGTCTCTGCCTACCATTATCTGTTCTGGATAATATTATGGTCGGTGATTATCAACACTTTAACCATGGTGTACTGTTCAATCTTTTCTGTCGAAAATCTCTGAGAAAGCAGTATGAACAAAACTACAGCGTGACAAAAGAACTCCTGCAGACTTTCAACGAAAAACTGGCTGAACGATTATTTGAGCCGATTACCGCCCTGAACATGATCGATCGCAGGCGGGTTGAAATTTGCCGAGCGCTTATCAGTCGGCCAAAACTTCTTCTGTTGGACGAGCCTTCCGCCGGCATGACTCATGATGAGACCAGGGAATTAATGGACGATATATTGCAGGTTCGCGAGCGCATGGCAGGCCTAACAATCATAATAATCGAGCATGAAATGAATGTCATAGAGCGCATTACGGACCGCTGCATCGTAATCAACTATGGACAAAAAATAGCAGAGGGTACTTATGCGGAAGTTGCTGCTGACAAAGAAGTGCAACAAGCTTATCTCGGGCAGGATTAAGTCGTGAGCGGCCTGATTATTGAAGGAATATACACTGCCTATGACAAAGCGGATGTACTGCTTGACGTATCAATTGCAGCGAAAGCGGGGGAAATAACCTGCATCCTTGGCTCAAACGGTTCAGGCAAAAGTACGCTTATCCGTTCCATATTGGGGCTGACTCCACCGCGGCAGGGCAGGATTGTTTTCGATGGTACGCCACTTGTTGGCCTGGATACGCATAAAGTGGTTGCCAGCGGCATCGCCTGTATTCCTGAAGGACGCAAGGTCTTTCCGAAAATGACCGTGGAAGAGAACCTGCATTTGGGAGCTTACCAGGAGAGAAGCAATACCGTGGTCAAACAGCAGCTTGAGAAGGTTTATGAAATATTCCCCCGCCTAAAGGAAAGAAGCCGTCAATTGACCGGCACCATGTCAGGGGGCGAGCAGGCCATGGTCTCAATAGGCCGTGGTCTCATGTCGTCACCGAAGCTGCTTATGATCGATGAACCATCATTAGGTTTATCACCGATTTTCGTGAAAGAGAACTTCAATGTAATTCGCAACATCAACAAACTGGGAATATCGGTACTGCTGGTAGAACAGAACGTTCATCAGACTCTGGCAATTGCTCATTACGGTTGCGTACTGTCTCAGGGTCGGGTTGTTGCAAGCGGTACGGCAACCGAACTGAGTAACAACGCAGAGGTCCGCCAGGCTTATTTCGGCTGAGAAGGAAAACGATGCCTTACACTCATGATGCAGTTTCACTGACCAGGGAACTGGTAAGAATGAATTCGATAAATCCCACCGGGAATGCGGATCAGTGCGCCTTTTATCTCGGAAAACTTCTGGCAGACGCTGGATACAGAATTTCATATTATGAGCATGCCCCCAACTGTTCGAGTCTGGTAGCCAGTATCGGAGGTATTACCGGCCAACTCCCACTATGCTTCACCGGTCACATAGACACGGTTCCATTAGGTTTTGTGCCTTGGGATAAAGATCCCTTTTCCGCCGAAATTGAAGACGGTCGGCTCTATGGGCGTGGCAGCAGTGACATGAAAAGCGGCGTAGCAGCCTTTGTTGCTGCCGCACTCGAACTTGCTCCTTATCTCTCTGTTTCTTCCGGAATTGTACTCATAATAACGGCCGGCGAGGAAACAGGATGTGAAGGAGCCTCACACCTTGCCAAATTGCATAAACGGGACAGGATACTTGGTTCAGCCGGAGCGATTGTAGTTGCCGAGCCAACATCAAATTACCCTTTGGTTGGTCACAAGGGGGCACTCTGGCTGAATGCCAGAACAAGAGGCAAGACTGCGCACGGTTCAATGCCGGAACAGGGCGATAACGCTATTTATAAAGCCGCCAGAGCCGTCACTGCTCTTGAACAGTTTGACTTTGGTGTTCTCCCACACCCTTTGATGGGCAAGGCAACTCTTAACATCGGGACAATAAACGGGGGCATTAACATTAATTCCGTTCCGGATGAGGCGACCTTCTGCATTGACATTCGCACCATTCCAGGCCAAAACAGCACGGAACTTTTGGAACGACTTACTCGATATGTCGGTAGTGGTGTGGAGCTCAATCCTTTCCTGAACATCGCCAGTCTGTATACCGATCCGTCAGATATCTGGATGCAGCGCATTTTCAACATAATGACCCCGTTACTGGGGGAGCAGCTGCAACCCCGTCACATATCATACTTTACTGACGCTTCCGTTCTTGTAGAGGCCTTTTGCAACCCACCTGCAATAATTCTGGGGCCCGGCGAGCCTATTATGGCGCATCAGACAAATGAATACTGTTTCGTCTGGCGTATCGATCAAGCGGTATCAGCCTACCTGCAAATTATCAGAAATTGGTGCAATCTATGAAAAACCTGCATCTCTTATCTGCAAGTGATGCAGCCGGATTGCTGGCTGATCGAACTGTCAGCGCTGAAGAGATGATGATCTCGTGTCTTGAACGAATAGAAGAGGCCGAAACTGAAGTAGGCGCTTGGGCTTACTACAATGCCGAGCAGGCTTTAACTTCGGCGCGTGTTCTTGACCGCATCCCTCCTCAGGGGCCTTTGCACGGATTACCTGTAGGAGTAAAGGATCTTTTTGATACCTTTGATATGCCTACTTCTTATGGTTCCCCTATTTATAAAAGCCACAGACCCGCCTGGGATGCAGCTTGCGTTGCGGCCACGAGGGCCGCAGGTGGAATAATCCTGGGCAAAACCGTTACGACTGAATTTGCCACTTACCACCCAGGCAAAACAGCCAATCCACACAATACGCTGTATACGCCAGGAGGCTCATCAAGCGGTTCTGCCGCAGCCGTTGCAAGTAACATGGTGCCATTGGCGTTCGGTACTCAAACAGCAGGCTCAATTATCCGGCCTGCAGCGTTCTGTGGAGTAGTTGGCTATAAACCCAGCTTTGGAATGATTCCTATGGCAGGCACGAAAGCGGTGTCAGGGTCTCTTGATACTATTGGTTTCTTTGGCCGTAGTGTGGCTGATGTTTCACTTTTTGCGAAAGCCTTGACCGGTCGCTCTAATCTGGGAGTTGCCGGTACTGATTCAGTTAATAAGCCTCGCATCGGGGTCTGCCGTACCTACGAATGGAAATTTGCACTGCCGGAAACAGAGGAAGCAATAAACAATACGCACCGGTTACTTGAACGTTCCGGAGCAATAGTAACTGACATTACTTTGCCGTCAGACTTCAGTTATTTATCCGTTGCTCAAACTGAAATAATGGCATATGAAGCGGCCCGCTCTTTCACTTACGAATATCAAGCTCATGCCGACAAAATAAGTTCAGAATTACTGGAAATGATCCATAAAGGTTTATTGATTGATTCCAAATGTTATGATGCGCATCAAGCTTTGGCACAACGATGCAGAATGCTGTTTGTTGATTTATTTCCAGAAATTGACCTGCTGATCGCACCCAGCACACCTGGAGAAGCTCCTCGCGGAAAAGTCAGCACCGGCAATCCAGTTTTTAACAGGATATGGACTTTGCTTGGTGTACCTTGCGTTCACCTTCCCTTTATGCGAGGTTCAAATGGTTTGCCGGTCGGTGTTCAAGCAATAGGGAAGTTCGGGGCTGATGCCCAAACACTCAGAGTATCGAATTGGGCCTTCGATATCCTGAATAATTGTTGACTCAGGATGTTATCATTATTTTGTTTAACAACCATTAAATTCCCCATACTAATCCTCCACACTTAAGTTCTGATACCTGATTTATAAGGAGAACACGGAGTAACCATAAAGTGTGCGTCAATTGTCATACTATTACTCATATCGCCTCCTTAATGGTTGCAAAAAACTTTTCTCCCCTGTCTTAGTCCCTTATATCATACATGTTTTGAATTCGTAACATCGAAAAAACCCTTCTTTGCAATTCATGTCGCCCATCATTCAAAATCTTTTTTCAGACAAGATTAACAGGATTTACAGGATAAAATAAAAGGCCTTGATTCTGGTTTAACGCTAGTTCCGGGGACCATCTTGTTGTGACCACTTCTTTGACAATCAAACAGAAATGAGGCATAGTCTCCACTATGCACCTGAAATTGAAAATGCGCCGGTGCAGCAACGACGCTCACATTTCGGGAACAGTTTATTGGAGAGATGCAGATCTTAAAACGATTGCTAAAGAAAGGGGACCGAAATGCCACTTACAGCCGTTTATCAAAAAGTTACCGAAGGCTACATAGCCTTCATCGAGGAATTGCCCGGTGCTAACACTCAAGGAGGAACACTTGATGAGGCTCGCGCCAACTTGGGGGAGGCGGTTGAAATGGTGATGGAGGCAAATCGGTATCTTGCCGAGGAACGTATCAACGGATTGGATATTATCAGAGAACCATTTCTGCTTACAGCATGAAAAGGATCGAACTGATTCGTCATTTGATGTCTCATGGTTGTGAATTGTTTCGGGAAGGCGGTAATCATTCCGTCTATATCAATCGTGAGACCCAACGTTCTTCAGCAGTTCCCCGACATCGCGAAATAAATGATTTTCTGGCAAAAAAGATTTATCGCGATCTTCAAATACCGGAAGAGTGACTCCTAACCACCGAAACGGCTGCGTGTTAGCGACTGGCGGTTACTTTTCAATGTTTTCGAGGAAATAAGCATTGCCAGTATTGAAGAGGTGAAAAGCGCGATGAGAACACATACTGAATATCAGACCATCGATTATCATGGACACCCGGCCTTTGTGCTGGTCCCGTGGGAGGAATTCAAACGTGTCCGCCCCATGCTGGAAGGTGACAAGGCCAGTTCCACCGTCATACCGCAAGCGGTTGTCGAGGCGCACGTGCTGCGCGATGTGCCCATGATTCGCGCATGGCGTGAGCATATCGGTATCAACCAGGGGGAACTCGCCGCTCGCATGGGTATTAGCCAGGCTGCTGTCGCAAAACTGGAAAAGCCTATAGCGAAACCACGCGGCGTCACCCTGAAAAAAGTAGCCGAAGCGCTTGGTATTTCAGCAGCACAACTGGACGTTTAGGTTACCTGAAAGCTGTGTAGTTTTTAGTTCCAGCGTCCCTGGTAGTAATACTGAAGCAGAATATCTACACAGCCCGGAAGGGGTTGCAGGTAAAGGTAATGGATAAGAATATACAGAATACAATATCCACACTCAAAAGCAAATACGAACCCGAAGGATTCATTATTCTTGGTGTATTTGGTTCTGTTGCCCGTGGCGACGACCACAAAGACAGTGATATCGATATACTTTACCGCTGTGATTCAGGTTCGTCGAAAAAACATTCCGGCCTCCGTTTTTTTGCCCTTTATGAACAGGTAAAAACGGATTTGGAAAATCTGCTTGGTCGCAGAGTTGACCTTGCTGACATAAACGGCCTGAACGAGATCGGGAAGAAATATATTCTCCCGGAGGTCAGGTATGTCCTATAGGGCAGACAGAGCGCGTCTGGAGTATCTTCTGAAGCTTATCGATGATTTGAACGTCATTGTCGGCAGACATGGAAGTGTGACTGCGGCGATTCAAGATGTGGAAGGTTTTCATGCCGTGATGATGTGCTGTCTTCAACTGGGTGAGACATTGAACAAACTTGAAACACCTTCACTACGTGAAAAGCTTCCGGTGTCGCTGGCCTATTCCATGAGAAACATTATTGCTCATGACTACCTTGGAATTAATCTTGATGTAATAGTTGCTACAGTTGAAAATGACATCCCGGATCTGAACTGCCGGATTGAATCAATTCTGGGTGCAATGCCTGATACTTGATATATATTCGTAACCCCTTACAAATCCCATTTTCCCGAACAATTATTCTCTCCATTCCTCCCTGCCAGCTTTCGCCCACTTCTTTGACAATCAAACAGAAATGAGGCATAGTCTCCAATATCCAACTGAAATTGAAAAAAAGCGCCGGTGCAGCAACGACACTTACCGTGGTTGGTATCGCAGCGGCAGATATTGGGTTATGATGAGCAACGGCATACATTCAGATAATTGAGAATACAGGGGGCGCACGATGCCAACACCAACGTCGTCGAGCGGTACCAGCAGCGTCGGCCAAACAACCGCGCTGAGCATAAATGCTCTTAACTCAGGTGATAAATGGGGTGGTGCAACCGGAACCGGGGTGACCCTGAGCTATAGCTTTCCCTGGGCAAACTCTGGGACCGCGATCTTTGCCGGGCACAACGGGATTGGTGATTACTCTACGCTCAATGAGCAGATCGCCACCCCTCATAAAAGCCTGAGTACGACAGAGCAGGCGGCGGTTCGCAGCGCCCTGCAGTCATGGGCTAACGTTGCCAACATCACGTTTTCTGAAGTCCCAGACACCAGTACAAATGTCGGCGATATTCGCGTCGCCTGGACCTCGGCGACCGATCTTACAAGCACGGGCGGGCAGGCCTGGGGATGGGCAAACTATCCCAATTCATTTTGGCCTTCCGGCGGCGATGTCTGGATCAGTACTTTATCTTCCGGCGCTACCGATCCCGACTGGTCGGTTGGTTCCAACAACTTTAATGCGTTGATACATGAACTGGGACATGCCCTTGGACTGAAACATTCTTTTGAGGATATCCCCGTTCTTCTAATTGCCCAGGAGTCGGAGCAATATACCGTGATGTCCTATACGGAACATCCGCACAGTTTGTTTGTTCAGGTGACTCAGGACG
>Ga0194063_10002163_pt1 | contig 12376 bp, 9 predicted proteins | sample SepL3720m_MetaG_FD_155459 | JGI IMG/M metagenome (GOLD analysis project Ga0194063, IMG submission 155459) | Anoxic zone freshwater microbial communities from boreal shield lake in IISD Experimental Lakes Area, Ontario, Canada - Sep2016-L373-20m | ecosystem: Environmental > Aquatic > Freshwater >... | reverse complement strand
CTGCAATGCAGTGCGCCCGGACTGAAATGCAGTGCGCCCGAAAGTTCTAGGGCAACCCACCGCAGATGTTGTGCGCAAAAAACGCCCGACTCCTTGGCAGGAGGCGGGCGCTAGAGGTGGAAGCCGGGAACTTACTTCGAGGACGAAGTGAAGCTCGCTTGGCTGGCGCCTTTTTTGATCTTGCTGGATTTGATCCAGCTCATCGTGGAGCGAAGTTTCTCGCCGACCTTTTCGATCGGGTGAGCGGCTTCGGCCTTGCGGATGGCGTTGAAGTTTTTGTTGCCGGATGCGTATTCAGCGGTCCACTCCTTGGCGAACTTGCCGTTTTCGATGGCCTTGAGTTGGGCGGCCATGCGCTTCTTGACGGAGGCGTCGATGATTTTCGGGCCGACGGTGACGTCGCCGTATTCGGCGGTCTCGGAGATCGAGAAACGCATGCCTGCGATGCCTTGCTCGTTCATGAGGTCGACGATGAGCTTGAGCTCATGAAGGCACTCGAAGTAGGCCATCTCGGGTTGGAAGCCAGCCTCGACCAGCACTTCAAAGCCTGCTTTGACGAGGGCGGTGGTGCCGCCGCAGAGGACGACTTGTTCGCCGAAGAGGTCGGTGACGGTTTCTTCGCGGAAGTTGGTTTCGAAGACACCGGCACGGGCGCAGCCGACACCACCGGCCCAGGCGAGCGCGGTCTTCTTGGCTTTGCCGGAAACGTCCTGGTGGATGGCGATGAGGCCGGGAACTCCTTTGCCTGCGACGAACTGCGAGCGGACCGTGTGGCCAGGGCCTTTTGGTGCGACGAGGATGACGTCAACGTTGTTAGGAACGGTGATGGTCTTGAAGTGAACGGCGAAGCCGTGGGAGAAGAGCAGGGTCTTGCCCTTGGTGAGGTGAGGAGCGATGTCCTTGTTGTAAACGGCAGGAATCACGGTGTCTGGGGTGGCGACGAAGATCACGTCGGCAGCCTTGACCGCCTCGGCAGTGTCCATGACCTCGAAGCCGAGCTTCTTGGCAACTTCGCGGGACTTCGACTTCGGGTAGAGGCCGATGATGACATTGAGGCCGCTGTCCTTGAGGTTGAGTGCGTGGGCGTGGCCTTGCGAGCCAAAGCCGATCACGGCGAGGGTTTTCTTCTTGAGAGGCGCAATCGGGGCGTCCTTGGTGGTATAGATCTTCGCGGCCATGGCAGAGCGTTTGGTTGGTTCGGTTAGGGCATGCCGCTGCCATCGGGGCAATCGGCGGAGCGGCAAATTGGCGAGATCGCGCGGCGGGGTCAAGCAACAACAGGCGAATTACGAAGACATCGGTGGTTTAACGCAAAAAACCGCCGCCCACGAGGTGTGTGGACGACGGTTTTTTGAGAAAAACAGCTTCTGCTTATTTTCCTGCGCGGAGGGCTTCCTCCTTGGCCTTGGCCTTGGCGATGACGTCGTCGGAGACGTTGCGTGGGCATGGGGCGTAGTGGCTGAACTCCATGGAGAACTGGCCGCGGCCGGAAGTCATCGTGCGAAGGTCGCCGATGTAACCGAACATGGCGGAGAGCGGAGCCTCTGCCTTGACGCGGATGCCACCTGGAGTTGGCTCCTGGCCTTGGATCATGCCGCGGCGGCGGTTGAGGTCACCGATGACGTCGCCGACTTTTTCCTCAGGGGCGAAGACGTCGAGTTTCATCATCGGTTCAAGGATCTGCGGAGCGCACTTGACCATGGTCTGGCGATACGCGGCCTTGGCGGCGATTTCGAAGGCGATGTTGCTGGAGTCCACGGCGTGGAAACCACCTTCGTTGAGGATGACTTTGAAGTCCAAGCAAGGGTAACCGGCAAGCGGTCCTTTATCGACGCAGGTTTTGAAGCCTTTTTCGACGGCGGGGATGAATTCTTTCGGGATGCTGCCGCCGGTGACCTTCGATTCGAAGATGAAACCGGAGCCGACCTCGCCTGGCTCGATGGTATAATCGATTTTTGCGAACTGACCGGAGCCACCGGACTGCTTCTTGTGGGTGTAGCTGTCGTTGACCATCTTGGTGATGGTTTCGCGATAGGCGACCTGAGGCGCGCCGACGGTGACCTCGACCTTGTGGGTGCGCTTGAGGATGTCGATTTTGATGTCGAGGTGGAGCTCGCCCATGCCCTTGAGGATCATCTCGTTGGTTTCGTCGTCGGTTTCGACGCGGAATGACGGGTCTTCCTGGATCATCTTGCCGATGGCGTTGGCGAGCTTTTCAGCGTTGGCCTTGTCCTTCGGAGCAACGGCGATGGAGATGACGGGATCTGGGAACACCATTGGCTCCAGCGTGGCCGGGTTTTTCTCGTCGCAAAGGGTGTGACCCGTTTGGACGTTTTTCAAACCGACGAGGGCGACGATGTCACCCGCTTGGGCGACGTCCACTTCGTTGCGGTCATCGGCGTGCATTTCGACCATGCGGCTGATGCGCTCGGTTTTGCCGGTGAAGGAATTGAGAACCGTGTCGCCCTTCTTGATGGTGCCCGAGTAAATGCGGGTGAAGGTGAGCGCGCCGAACTTGTCGTCCATGATCTTGAACGCCAGACCGCGGAACGGGGCGGTCGGGTCGATGATGGCGAACTTGCCGGTTTCGTTGCCCTCGGCGTCCACTTCGGGGAGTGGCTTGACATCGGTTGGCGATGGCAGGTAGTCGACAACGGCGTCGAGCACGAGTTGAAGGCCTTTGTTTTTGAACGAAGAACCGCAGTAGGTCGGGAAGAACGCGAGATCGATGGTGCCCTTGCGGATGCACTTCTTGATCTCGTCGATGGAAGGCTCTTTGCCTTCAAGGTAGGCTTCCATGATCGCGTCGTCCTGTTCGACGGCGGTCTCGATGAGTTGGGCGCGGTATTCCTTTGCCTTGTCCAACATGTCGGCGGGGACCTCTTCGATTTTGAAGTTTTCGGGTTGGCCGGATTCGTCCCAGATGTGGGCTTTCATCGTCAGCAGGTCGACAACGCCGACGAAGTCGCTCTCGGTGCCGATTGGCAGGACCATCACCAGCGGCTGCGCGCCGAGGATCTTTTTGACCTGGGCGATGACGCGGTAGAAGTCAGCGCCGATCCGGTCGAGCTTGTTGACGTAGATGACGCGGGAAACGCCGGAATCGTTGGCGTAGCGCCAGTTGGTTTCGGACTGTGGCTCAACGCCGCCGGAACCGCAGAACACGCCCACACCGCCGTCGAGAACTTTGAGCGAACGGTAAACTTCGATGGTGAAGTCAACGTGGCCGGGAGTGTCGATGACGTTGAATTGGTGGCCCTTCCAGAAGCAAGTCGTGGCAGCGGACTGGATGGTGATGCCGCGCTCGGCTTCTTGATCCATGAAGTCCATGGTGGATGCGCCATCGTGCACTTCACCGATTTTATGGATCTTGCCGGTGAGTTTGAGAATGCGTTCGGTGGTGGTCGTTTTGCCCGCATCAACGTGGGCGAAAATGCCGATGTTGCGGTATTTGCTAAGGTCCTTCATAACGGATAGTGGCTTCTAGTTGGCGGGCGACGGTTTCGCGCCGGGGGCAGATTCCTAGTCGGTCACGGCGATTTGGCAATCCTAGAGTCAGTTTCGTAGGTCTTTTTCGTTCGCCTCATGGGGAGTTTTTGTAAAGATGAGCGAAACGCCGAGGCGCAGAGGCCGCAGAGGGCACGCTGAGAGGGAGAAGTATCTCGGGCCTCGGCCCACAAAAAATATCCAGAAATCCTTCGCGTCTTTCTCCGCGACCTCGGCATCTCTGCGTTTCGCTTAATCCAAATATAACCGTTCCGGCTTGCTTCATCGCTGCGGGGAGATTTGGCTCGTCCCCGCGATGGCGAAATCCCAGATGCGACCCGTGGCGCGGCCGATTCGGCTCGATGGCCTGTCACCGATTGAGGTGGCTGGGCAGTTGAGGCATCTGGAGGGCTTGGTGTTTTTCGACACGGCGGCGGGCGTCCCCTCGGGAGGCCGTCAGTCGGTCTCGGTCATCGCCGCCCGGCCGCAGCGCGTGTTGCACGGAAAGATTGGCGAGCCAAGGGATTTAGAGATCCTCCAAGCCGCCTTGGCACAGGGACCGACAGTCGCAGGGGATCACGGATTCCCTTGTGGCGGGCTGTGCGGCTGGATCGACTACGAAGGGGACTTTGTCTTTGGCGACTACCCGGAAATGCTGGTCTACAGTCACCGCGATGACGCGTGGTGGGAAACCGGTCATTTGTCCGAGGAGCTGACTGCAAGCCCCAGCTCGGCCGAAATCAGCCAATTCGCGCACTTACTCAGTGGCGATGAGTTCACCGATGGCGTTGCCCGGATCAAAGAGTGGATCGCAGCGGGCCACATCTATCAGGCGAATCTTTCCCACGCCTTCGCGGCGGAGGTCACGGGTGACCTCTTCGGCCTCTACGAAATGCTGCGTGAGGTTTCCCCTGCCCCAATGGCCGCCTATCTCGCGCTGGATGGCCGGGAAATCCTGAGCTCCTCGCCCGAAACTTTCCTAAAAATCTCCGGCCGCGGCATCGAGACGCGGCCCATTAAAGGTACCCGCCCGCGTTTCGCTGATCCCGACGAAGATCGCCGCTCGGCCTTTGATCTACAGACCTCTCCCAAGGAAATCTCCGAGTTGGTCATGATCACCGACCTCCTGCGCAACGACCTTGGCCAAGTCTGTGAATTCGGCAGCATCGAAGTGGCCGAGATGCTCCAGCTCGAAACCTTCGAACAAGTCCATCACCTCGTATCCACCGTCACGGGAACCCTGCGGCCCGACGTCGATGCGCTGGCCGCCATTGCCGCGTGCTTTCCCGGCGGCAGCATCACCGGCGCCCCCAAAAAGCGCGCCATGGAAATCATCCAAGAGCTCGAACAAGCCCCGCGAGGCGTCTATTGCGGTGCCATTGGCTGGCTCGGCTACAATGGCGAGACTTCGCTCAGCATCGCCATTCGCACTCTCGTTCGCAGCGGTAACCGCCTCGTCTATCAAGTCGGTGCCGGCATTGTTGCCGATTCCGACCCACAGAAGGAATACGAGGAAACCCTTCACAAAGCCGCCGGCATCCGCCTCGCCGTCGAACGCTGGCAGAATAAGTCGCCTCTAACTCGCTGAAGAATTTTAGCCGCAAAAAGGCGAAAAAGGGGCGCAAGAAAAACAAACGATGTAGTCCGATCTTTGGTAGATGAAATTCGTCTTTAAGCCAATCGTCATCTTAATTTTTTTGCGGTTTCTTAAGCCTTTTTGCGGCTGAAATCTTCCACCCGTCGATCGCTTTGCCCCATAGGTATTTGGTGCTACTCATTCCTGATCGATCTGTCAGATTTTTGCCGCCTGATGACCCGGCTTCCTTCCAAAAACCTTGCCGCCGCAAAATGGCTTGCGATCCTCGCTCTCCTGGCCGTGGCGGTTGGCTCGGCTTCCGCCTTTTTCCTTTGGGCTCTCGACGCTGTGACGCTGGTGCGTTTCGGCAAGCCTTGGCTGCTTTACCTCCTTCCCGTTGCCGGTCTTTGTGTGGGGCTGCTCTATCATCTCTACGGCCAATCCGCGAGCGGCGGCAACAATCTGCTCATCGACGAAATCCACCAACCCGGCGCAGGGGTTCCGCGCCGCATGGCTCCGCTGATTTTGATCGGCACCCTCGTCACCCACCTCTTCGGCGGCTCGGCGGGGCGCGAAGGGACCGCGCTGCAAATGGGCGGCGGCATCGCCGCCACTTTCGGCCGGATTTTCAAGCTCGATGCCGCCTACGTCCGCATCCTGCTGATGGCGGGGGTCGCCGCGGGATTTGGCTCCATCTTCGGCACGCCCATCGCAGGCGCGGTTTTTGCATTGGAGGTGTTGATCGTCGGCAGGGTCCAGTACGACGCACTCGTCCCCTGTTTTTTTGCCGCCGTGCTCGCCGACTGGACCTGCCGCGCTTGGGGCGTTGGCCACACCCATTACACCGTCGCAGTACCTGCCGCGGGCCTGCTGCCAAGCGTCTGGCTGATGGGGAAAGTCGTCCTCGCCGCCGTTGCATTTGGCCTCGCCAGTTCGCTTTTCTCCACCCTGTCGCACCGCTTGGGCGATGCTTTCAAAACCTACATTCCCCGCGTCGAACTCCGCCCCGTGGTTGGTGGTATCCTCGTCATCGGCCTGTTTTTACTCGCTGGCACCCCTGACTATCTCGGCCTCGGCGTCTTGTCCGATCGGCCCGACGCCATCACCCTGCCCGCCCTCTTTACCTCCACCGAGATTCCTGCCGGAGCTTGGGCATGGAAACTCATCTTCACCGTCATCACCCTCAGCGCGGGATTCAAGGGCGGCGAAGTCACACCATTGTTTTTCATCGGCGCCGCCTTGGGGAACTTCCTCGCCTTGGCCCTCGGCGCGCCCGTCGACCTTTTCGCCGCGCTGGGCTTTGTAGCAATTTTTGCCGGAGCCACCAACACCCCCTTGGCCTCCACCCTCCTCGGCATCGAGCTCTTTGGCGCCGGCAACAGCCTTTACCTCGCGGCCGCCTGCATCATCGCCTACCGCTGCAGCGGTTCCAAAGGCATCTATTCCGCCCAACGTTTCCCCGGAGTTCATAACTGACTTGCCTGCCTGCGCCCGCGCCGCTATTCATCGCTCGCCCTGGCCGGCACCCATGCCCCCGTAGTTCAATGGATAGAACAAGGGTTTCCTAAACTCTAGATTCGTGTTCGACTCACGACGGGGGCACATTCAATCGTGGGCGTGACCGCGAAAATGGGGCATCGGGAAAATTGCTGTTTCATCTGCGCGGGTTTACGGTTCAAATCGACCGCGTCGCGGCCATTCAGGTCGGCGGCACCCATTTGTCCAAAATCTCATCTGCCATGTGGAAAGGCCGCTTCTCCCAAGATACTTCGTCACTCGTCCAGCAATTCGGCGAATCCATTTCGTATGACTGGCGGTTGTTCCCGCACGACATCGCGGGCTCCATCGCCCACGCCCGTGCCCAGCTGAATGCGGGATTGCTGACGGCGGCCGAGTTCTCCGAGATTGAAAACGGCCTGCGCGAAATCGAGGCCGACATCGTCGCGGGCAAGTTCGAGTTCCGCACCTCGCTGGAAGACATCCACATGAACATCGAGTCGGAGCTGACGCGGCGGATCGGTGCGGCGGGCGCGAAGCTCCACACCGCCCGCTCGCGCAACGACCAGGTCGCCACCGACACCCGCCTCTACTCCCGCACGCAAATCGACGAAATGTTGGCAGCGATCACGGGCTTGCAAATGGCGTTGCTCGACCGCGCGGACAAATACGCCGCCACGGTCATTCCCGGCTACACCCACCTTCAGCGCGGCCAACCCGTGACTGCGGGCCACCACTTCCTCGCCTACGTCGAGATGCTGGAGCGCGACAAATCCCGTCTCGTCGATTGCCGCAAACGTCTCAATGTCTCCCCTCTCGGCTCGGGTGCGCTGGCGGGTTCGACGATCAATCTCGACCGCCGCGCCATCGCCGCCGAACTCGGATTCGACGGCGTCACCCACAACTCGATGGATGCCATCGCCGACCGCGACTACATCGCCGAGCTCTTGTTCGTGATTTCGCTCTGCGGCGTTCACCTTTCGCGCCTCAGCGAAGACCTCATCCTCTGGTGCACCGCCGAGTTTGGCTTCGCCTCGCTGTCCGATGCCCACACCACCGGCTCCTCGCTGATGCCGCAAAAGAAAAACCCCGACGTCTGCGAACTCACCCGCGGCAAAACGGGCCGCCTCGTCGGCAATCTGATGAACCTGCTCGTCGCCGTCAAAGGCCTGCCACTCACTTACAACCGCGACCTGCAGGAAGACAAGCCGCCGCTTTTCGACTCGGTCGACACCCTGCGCCTGATCCTCGCCGTCAACACCGAGATGATTTCCGCGATGGAACTGCGCGAGGCCAACTGCCACGCCGCCGCCTCCGATCCCATGCTGCTGGCCACCGATCTCGCCGATTACCTGGTGAAAAAAGGCGTCCCCTTCCGCCACGCCCACGAACTCGTCGGCAAAGCCGTCGCCCAAGCGATCGCCACCCAGACCCCGCTCGACCAGCTCGATCTTCCCGCCATCGACCCTGCCTACGGTCCCGATGCCAAGGACGTCTTCTCGCTAGAACGTGCCCTCGCCGCCCGCACCAACCCCGGTGCGCCGTCGATCGCCAACGTCAAGGCCGAGATCGCGAAGTGGGTCGCCGCAATTTAATCTAAAAGGGAAAATAGAAACCACGAAAGACACGAAACTTCACGAAAAATCAAAGCGTTGAAGAAATGGCTCGGATCACCCGTTGGGTGGCGGCCAATCCTGTTTCAAGCTCTTCATTTTTTTTAGTGAATTTTCGTGATTTTCGTGGTTCCCGTCTCCGGATTTGGGTTTAACAAACCGAGTCGAAACCACCAAAAAGCGGCAACAATTCTAAAAAATTGCCGAAAACTCCGAATCTCGATAAAAAAATCTTGCGCAAGCGGGGGCGGCGTGGTGTTCTCCCCGCCCGCCCACATGGGCGGATCAACTTTATTCCTAAACGGCCATGGCCTACGCAGTGATCAAAACAGGCGGTAAACAATACCGCATCCAAGAAGGCGACAAATTCGATGTCGAGAAGCTCGACCTTGAAGTCGATTCGGAAATCAAGTTTGACGTCTTGCTCGTCGGCGAAGGTGAATCGGTGAAAATCGGTGCTCCGCTGGTGGAAGGTGCTTCCGTGACCGCCAAGGTCATCAACCAATACCGCGGACCGAAGGGCGTTGCTTTCAAATTCAAGCGCCGTAAGGGTTTCCACAAGACCAAAGGCTTCCGCCGCAGCTTGACCACGCTCGAGATCACCTCGATCGCAGGCTAATCCACTAACCACTCACTTTACCTCATTTTATGGCCCATAAAAAAGGACAAGGTTCCGTCAAGAACGGTCGCGACTCCCGCAGCAAGCGCCTCGGCGTGAAAAAGTTCGGCAGCCAAGCCGTGATTGCTGGCAACATCATCATCCGCCAACGTGGCACCAAGGTCCATCCGGGCTTGGGTGTGGGTTGCGGACGTGACCACACGCTCTTCGCGCTCGTCGATGGCCGCGTGTTCTTCGACAAGGATGGCCGCCGCGTGAACGTGGTGCCTCCCGTGTTGGCTGCTGCCAACTGAGTTGATTTGAATTTACTGAAAAGGCCGCTTCCTTATCGGAAGCGGCCTTTTTTGTTTGGTGGCTTGCGACCTGCCTTACATCAGCTGCGCGCCCGCTTCGGCCAATTCAGAGCGTTCGCCGCGGTTGAGGGCAACGTGGGCGACGAAGGGCTGGCCCTTGAGTCGGTTGCGGGTGTAAACGAGTCCGTTGCTACGGCTGTCGACGTAGGGATTGTCGATCTGGGCGGGGTCGCCGACGAGCACCAGCTTGGAATCCCGCGACATGCGGGTGACGATGGTTTTCGCTTCCTGCGGCGTGAGTTGCTGGGCTTCGTCGAGGATGAAGAAGCGATTCGGGATCGAGCGGCCGCGGATGTAGCAGAGCGCTTCGATTTCCAAGATGCCCTGCTCCATCAGCAGCTCGTAGGGTTTTTTCGGGGCGGTGGCGACGGAACCGGTGACGGGCTTTTGCTGCTTGCGGCGTGGGCCTAACGGAATGTTAGGGCGCATCAGCAGGTCGAGTGCGTCGTGGATCGGCTGCAGCCACGGCCGCATCTTTTCATCCAGCGATCCTGGCAGGAATCCGAGCTGATCACCCATCGCCACCACGGGGCGGCTGACGGTGATGCCATTGTATTTGCGGTTGAACATCTCGTGCAGGCCAGCGGCCACTGCGACGAGGGTTTTGCCGGTGCCGGCGTGACCGTAACAGGTAACGAGCGAAATTTCGGGATTCAACAGCGCGTCGATCAAGCAGCGCTGGCCGAGATTGAGTGGCTTGAGCGATTGGCCGTCGGGGATTTTGAGGGCTTCGGGTATTTCCAGCCGGACAAAGCGGCCATGGGGTGCGAGGCGGGCGGGGATGGTTTGTTTCTCGCCAGTGCCTAACAGCACGTACTCGTTCACCGCCACACCCTGCATGCGATCCTCAGAGACCTCGATCTCTCCGCTGCTGGCGAAGCGGTGCAACTCGGAGGGGTCCACCTCGATCCGGCGCACTTCGTAGTTCGAGACTTCGCGGGCATCGACTTTGTCGTTGAGGTAATCCTGGCATTCGATCCCGACGGCGCGGGCCTTGAGCTGCATGTTGATGTCCTTGGTGACAAGGACGACGGGGGCCTGATTGTACTGCATCAGTAGTAGACAGGCGGCGAGGATGCGGTGATCAACGCGCTCGCGGTCGGGGAAAATGCGGTGAAAGCGGTTGAGCTGCTCCGAGTTGGTGGGGCAGCTGGCGGGATCGTAAATCACCAACCTCACGGTGCCGCCACCCTCCGTCGCGACCCCTTGGGTCACTTTTTCCGAACAGGAAAACATCTCGGTTAGGCGGCGGTGGACGCGGCGGGCATTGGCACCGCGCTCGGTTTGCTCGGACTTGAACTTGTCGAGCTCCGCCAGCACATCGACAGGGATGCAGAGGTGGTTTTCCTTGAACCGTTCCAGCGATGCCGGGTCGTGCAGCAGCACGTTGGTGTCCAAGACGTAGTTTTTAGCGACTTGGGACGGCGCCTTCAGGCCGAGGTCGGTGGGCTTGGGGGATTCGCCGCTGGCTCGCTTCTTGCGACCGCTGCCTCCCGTGGTTGGGACTTCTTCAAACAGTGCGGACTGAGCTTCCTCGGGGCGATTAACCATCGTGATGCGTGCTTGGGTATAGGTTGACGGGTGAAAAGGTGCGTGGCACTGGCCCGTCGCCAGCAGACGCAGTGCCAAATCGTGGCATCGAATCTTCAATCCATTTAATCAAGATAACTGAACTATCCTCGCGCCCAGCGGGAAGACAATCCTGAAGTTGTGAATTTTTGGCTACAACTCCTGCACCAGAGTCCAGCCGATGGATCAGGCAAGGATCTGGCGAAGCTCGCTTCTACGCAATTTCCCCAATTCGCTGCGGGGTATGGTCTCGACGATCCGAGCGGCTAACAACCTGCGGAAGCCCGGAGCCTGCTGCTGGTAACGTTCGAGGGTGGTTGCAATCGCCGCCGGATCGACCGATGCATCGAAAACGGGCAACAGCGTGTGACCCGCCCGTACATCCGGGATCGCGATGACGGCGAAACTGCCGTGGCGGAGTTTGCCCTCAGAAAGGGCCAGCAACTCGCGCTCGATGGCTTCGGGGTCGACGAGTTCGCCGAGAATTTTGACCAGGATATCCGCCCGGCCGAGCGGGGTGAGGGCATCGTTTTCCACGATCACGCGGTCTTGGGTGGTGAACCAATCGGTGCTACCGCGAGGGGTGAATTTGCCGTCGGAAACGTAGCCTGAAAACATCGTGGCGCCGCGGATCTGGAGCAGCCCTTCGGGGGTGGTTTGCACTTTGCAAATCTGCAGCAGTGGAATGGGCGTGGCCTGATAGGGGAGCTTCAACTGATCAAGCCCTTGGGAGGCGATTTGCGAGGCGGTTTCCGTCAGGCCGTAGCTCGCCAGCACGGGCCAGCCGAGGTCGCGGGCCGCTTGGCCGGTGATGCGGTCCAGATGGCCGCCACCGACCACGATCGCGACGAGTGACTTGGGTGCAGTTAAATGGGCTTTGACGAGGTCGTACACCTGCGTCGGCACCAGCGAGGTGTGGGTGACCCGTTCGCGTGCGAGCCAGTCGCGGAAAGCCGTCGCGTCCCAACGTTGATCGAAGGTTCGCAAGGTGCCGCCGCTGATAAAAGCCCGCGTCGCGACGCCAAAACCGCCGACGTGGCGCACGGGTAAGGCCAGGCCCCAGCGCGATTTTTGAGTCACCTCCAAGTTGCGATTCACGACCGTCGCAGAGAGCCACAGCGCGAGTTTCTGAATCGCCACCCACTTCGGAGTTCCCGAGCTGCCCGATGTTTCAAAAAGCACATGCGACTTCAGTTCTGAAGGGACGGCAAGATCCCCCATCGCCACCGGCGTCGTGTCTTTCCAGAAAGCAGGTTTTGTTAGTAGAGACGGGTCCATGGTTGTGCAGCGAGAAGATCGTCGAAGCCTAGGCCGAGGCCGTCGGGCGCTTGGAACTCCGGCTTCCACGGGCCGAGAGCTTCGGTGAATTCGTTCGGCTCGAACAGATGATGCGTTTGCAGCCCGCAGGTCCCGACGAGCCCTGGAAGCTGCAACTCCAGCCGCGCCGCTTCCCACGCCGCAAACGCCTGGCCCACGGGGTGATCCATGTAGCTGGTCAGAACGACGCGCTGGTTGTGGCTGATCGCGGCCTCGCCTAACAGGAATGGCTCATCGACGGCGGGCTTGATGACCATCACTTGCGCCGCGGCGGACGTCGTGGTGGCTTCGCGATCCACCGCGAGCGGGATGCGGGTTTTTTGGCGCAAGTGATGGTCATCAAGCC
>Ga0194063_10002162_pt1 | contig 12377 bp, 13 predicted proteins | sample SepL3720m_MetaG_FD_155459 | JGI IMG/M metagenome (GOLD analysis project Ga0194063, IMG submission 155459) | Anoxic zone freshwater microbial communities from boreal shield lake in IISD Experimental Lakes Area, Ontario, Canada - Sep2016-L373-20m | ecosystem: Environmental > Aquatic > Freshwater... | reverse complement strand
CCACTAGCCGGGCTGGCGCACTAGCGCTTATTCGAGGTTCTGGACCTGCTCGCGGATTTTTTCTAGTTCGGTCTTCGCCTCGACGATGGTTTGGGCGATGGCCGCATCGTTGGCCTTCGAGCCAATGGTGTTGAACTCGCGGAACAGCTCTTGGCAAAGGAAATCGAGTGCGCGGCCGGGTGGCTCGGTGGCGTCGAGGTATTCGCGGAACTTTGCGAAGTGGGAATCCAGGCGGGTCAGCTCCTCGCTGATGTCGCAGCGGTCGGCAAAGAGGGCGATCTCTTTGACAAGGCGCTCATCGGCCAGATCGATTTCCAGGCCCGCATCGCGCAGCCGTTTGGTGAGCAGCTCGCGTTGGCGAAGCAGTCGGGCTGGAGCGAGCGCACTGATTTTAAGACCAAAAATTACCAACCCACCGAGCCTCGAAATGAAGTCGGCCTTGAGGTCCTCGCCCTCGCGTGCCCGCATCGAGGCCAGCTGGACGAGAGCATCGGCGAGCGCGGGCTCGATCACCAACCATGCGGCCTCTGCGTCGATTTCGCCGCTGCCCATCGCGATGATCCCTGGGTGGCGGAGGAAGTCCGAAGCACTGGGCAACAGCGCGTGGCCGACGGTCGCTGCCAGATCGGCAAAGGCGGCGGAAAACGCGAGCGCCAGCTCCGAATCGACGCGTAAGTTGGCACCCGTGCCCTGTGGTCGCTCGACGTGGATCGACACCTGGATGCGTCCGCGGGAAACAACCGCGAGCACTGCCTTGCGAATCCGTGCGTCGAGTTCATTGAGCTCGCGCGGTGCCTGCACGACAACTTCGGCCTGTTTGCGGTTGACGGAGCTGATCTCCACCGTCGCTTGCCAAGCGTCTGTCGCCGCAGCGCCGCGGCCAAATCCTGTCATCGAATGCATGGCCAGTAGCATGAACATCGAGCCCCGAACGTCCAACACCGAACGTTGAAAGGATGAGAAATTATCAGTTGGCGACCGGAACGACGAGGCTGGCGGCGAGTTTGGCGCGCGAACGGGCTTCGTCGGTGTCCTGACCGGTGGCGAGGGCGACACCCATGCGGCGGCGGCTGAAGGATTCGGGTTTGCCGAAGAGGCAGATGTCGCTTTGTGGGACGTGGAGGGCTTGGTCGACGCCGGTGAAGGCGATTCCGGATTGTTCGAGTTGGCCATAGATCACGGCACTGGCTCCGGGGGCGCGCTGGGCCACGTTGACCGGCAGGCCAAGGATGGCGCGGGCGTGGAGTTCGAATTCGTTTTGGATCTGGCTGCACATCGTCACCATGCCGGTGTCGTGCGGGCGCGGGCTGATTTCGCTGAACCAGACTTCGTCGCCTTTGACAAACAGCTCGACGCCGAAAAGCCCGCGGCCGCCGAGGTTGGCGGTGACTTTTTGGGCGATGTCTTGCGCGCGTTGGAGGGCGAGTGGGCTCATGGCCTGTGGCTGCCAGCTTTCGACATAATCGCCGTGGACTTGGACGTGGCCGATCGGGTCGCAAAAGTGGGTTTCCGTTTCGCCGTCGGCACCGAGTGAGCGCACAGTGAGCAGGGTGATTTCATAATCGAAACGGACGAGCCCTTCGACGATGACGCGTCCTTGGTTGACGCGGCCACCGCTGGCGGCGTAGTCCCAAGCGGCGGCGACTTCGGCCGGGCTGTCGACCTTCGACTGGCCCTTGCCGGAGGAGGACATGACCGGCTTGATGATGCACGGGTAGCCGATGCCACCGTCGATGGCGGCCTGCATCTCGGCGATGCTGCTGGCAAATTGGTAGGGCGAGGTGGGGATGCTCAAGGTTTTGGCGGCAAGGCGGCGGATGCCTTCGCGGTTCATCGTCAGTTGGGTGGCGCGCGCGGTGGGGATGACCGTGGCTAGGCCCGCTTGCTCGATTTCGACAAGCATGTCGGTGGCGATGGCTTCGATTTCAGGCACGATGAAGTGCGGCTGTTCCTTTTCCACCAGCGCACGCAGGGCCGCGCCGTCGGTCATGTCGATGACGTGGGAGCGGTGGGCGACTTGGTGTCCCGGTGCATTGGGGTAGCGGTCAACGGCAATGGTTTCGACGCCGAGCCGCTGGAGAGCGATGATGACCTCTTTGCCAAGCTCGCCGCTGCCCAGTAGCATGACTTTGGTGGCGGACGGAGAAAGTGGTGTGCCGATAGTGAGCGGTGTCATCATTATGTGTAAGTGCGGGGGCGATTCAATCAAATGATGGGGAATCGGCCAATCCTGCATTTTGAACTCCGGGAGTGGGGATGAATTGATTTTTTCCCACTTCGATGTTGGACGTTCGGGGCTGGATGTTCGATGGTTTGTGCATGGCGAAAGTGTTGGTCGGACTCTCGGGTGGAGTCGATAGCGCGGTGGCAGCAGCGCTGCTGGTGGAGCAGGGCCACGAGGTGGCTGCGGGCTACATGAAAAACTGGATCAATGACGAGGGGATTCCGGGGGATTGTCCGTGGGAACAGGATATCGAGGACGGGCGCGCGGTGGCGAAGTCGCTGGGGATCGAGTATCGGGTGATTGATTTGATTGATGCTTACCGCGACCGGATCGTGGAGTACTTGATCGAGGGTTATCGCTCGGGGATCACGCCCAATCCCGATGTGTGGTGCAACCGCGAGATGAAATTCGGGGTCTTTCTGGACTATGCGCTGGCGCAGGGTTTTGAGCAGGTGGCGACGGGGCACTATGCGCGCCGCCGCACGCTATCCGACGGTACGGCGGCGATTCTGCGCGGGGCGGATCCAAACAAGGATCAGAGTTACTTTTTATCGCTGATGACCCAGCGGCAGGCCGCTCACGCGCTTTTTCCGACGGGGGAAATGCTCAAGCCCGAGGTGCGCGAGGTGGCGCGACGTTTCAGCCTGCCTGTGGCGGAGAAGAAGGACAGCCAGGGGATTTGTTTCCTCGGGCAGGTGAAGATGAGCGATTTCCTGCGGTATTACGTGGAGGACACTCCCGGCGATATCGTCGATGTGACGGGCAATGTCTTGGGTGAACACCGTGGACTCCATCTATACACACTGGGCCAGAGAAAGGGGCACGGCGTGGCCTCGCCGCGCGATGGCATGGCCTACGTGGTGGTGGGCAAGGACGCGGCCAAGAACCAGCTGATCGTCGGTTGGGATGTGCCCGGCTCGGAAGGGCTCTACACTCAGGAATGCGTGGTGGGGAGTTTGTCGGCGCTCAACGAGGCGTTCGACACGCGGCTCTTGATCGAGGCACAGCCGCGCTACCGCGCGAAGGCGGAACCGGCGATGTTAGAACCGATCGGCGACGGCAAGATCCGCCTGAAGTTCCAGCGGCCGCAACGGGCGATCGTAGCTGGCCAGATCTGCGCGCTTTACGATGGCGGCAGAATGCTGGGCGGCGGGGTGTTTGAAAGTGCGAAGTAGAGTGTCTGCTAGACGGGCACGCCGCTGTGGCTGAGTAGTCCTTTGAGACGGCCGACTTGGCGGCCATAACTCCAGATCCAGGCGAACTGACCGCCGCGGGTGCGTAGACTGCGCGTGCGGCGTAGCAGGTGGAACCAATCGGTCATGAAGCGGGTGTAGTAATTACCCACTGAGTCATGATCCCTGCGGTAGCGCTTGGCGAGGATGACGTTGTATTCCGCCATATTTTTCGATTGGCGGTAATGTCCCCACAGGCTGTCGCGCCCGCGCACGTAAAGCACCGCATCCGGGACAAAGTGTAAAGGGTAGCCGAGCATTTGGGCGCGGAAGCAGAAGTCGGTGTCGTGCAGATAGGGTAAGCTGTGATCAAATTCGCCGACTTGTTCGAACAGTGTCTTGCTGAACCCAATGGTCCCGCCCCCAGCATGTGGCATCCATGGCGGATACCAGATGCGTTGCAAGCCGTTCTCTTGCTCGTGGCCGTGCCACCAGCTGGGGTTTAGCTTCTTGGTGTCTAGGCGGCAAGCTACGAAATCATGGCGCGCGAGGGCGTCGCCCATCGCCGCGACCCATCCGGGTGCCACTTCATCATCCGCATCACAGATTGCGACCGATTCGCCATGAGCTGCTTGTATCCCAGTATTGAGGGCAAATGGCTGCCCTTGTCGGGCGGAAGCATCGATGATGCGCAGATGAGGCAGGTGGGTCTGATAGCTTTCCGCGATGGTACGCGAGCGGTCGGTCGAGCGATTATCGACAAGCAGAATCTCCCACGGCTCTGACCAGCGTTGGCGGGTGAGGGCCTCGAGTTGCATTCCCAAGGTGGCCTCGGCATTATAACAGGGAATGATGATGCTGAGTTTCATAGATGAAAGTGGGGTCTAACGATTGTAGCCGAGCCAAGAACCCACCATCTCCGTTCCTATATAACGGCGGGGGATTCCTCGTTGGCGCTTGAGGGAGTTGAGAAGATGGAGGTCCGGCTTCATGAGCCAGTTGGTTTGCACGGGATTTCCGCGCTCCATCAGTTCAGGGATGGTGACGAATTCATACTGATTGCTGAAAGTGCCCAGAATTCGCTCCACGGCTTCCAGAGTCGGGCTGCGGTCCGTGAAACGATCCTCGATGAAATCCATCAAGCCGTCGTGCATCAGTAGGATGCTGCCGGGGCGGATTTGGTGGGCTGCCATGTTGGCGAGTTGCTCGCCACTGTGGTCTAACCAATCAGGGAGGACGACGTTCCAAGTGACCACCCGATAACCCATGAGCCTTATCATCAGTTGGGTGAGGGCCGTTTGATGGCCGTAGGGAGGGCGGAATAAAAGCAGATCATTGCCTTGGAGGCTGTGGGAGCAGCGGCGAATTTGATGGGCAAGATTGGATTTCGAGATCAGAGGAAAGGACGGGTGGTTCCACGAATGGTTGCCGATGGCGTGTCCATCGGCGCGGACGGCTTCGACGACCTCTGGATATCTGGCGGCGTTTTCCCCCAACATGAAGAAAGTCGCCTTTGCCCCGTGGGCTGCCAAAATTTTGAGCAGAGCTGGGGTTGTGACCGGATCGGGGCCGTCATCGAAGGTTAGCGCTACCACATTCTCGGCGGTGGCGACGTGGGTGACGGTTCCCGCAAGGCGGCACAGAATGCCCCTGAGGATTTGCGAAGGCCGTGCGCGGGCGATTATGGCCGACGACGAGGCAGGTGCAGGTTTTTTGGGGGCACCACCATCCATTCGATCCACAGGCATCCCATCATTTTGTTAAAATAGGCAATGAGAGTCAAGATCGTGAGTGCTTGAGAGATCATCCGTGGATTCTATCTGTCTGTGATCAAACGAGATACGTCGTATGTGACTTTGGCCACACACGGCGCAATCTAAAGGGAAGAGGTTAAACAAAAAGAGCCGCCCGGTTGGGGCGGCTCTTGAAGAAAATCAACGGCGTTAACCGCCAGTGCGTGGCGAACGCTTTTTCTTTGAGTCGGGGGTGACGTCGCGCATGCCTGGGCCACCTTGTTTGCGCTGGCGTTGGATTTCGGCTTGTCGCTCGGCCATGCGTTGGGCCCATGACTTTTTACCGCCAGTGGCGGCGCGTGCCTTGAGCTCGGGCTCGGGGACTTTATTCATCAGCCAAGTCTGGCCGATGGAGAAGATGTTTTGCGTCGTCCAGTAAAGTGCTAGCGCGGAGGCGAAGTTATAGCAGAAGAAGAAGAACATGAACGGCATGAACATCATGATCTTCTGTTGGGTGGCATCGCCTGTTTGCGGTGTCATGCGGATTTGCAGGAAGCTGGTAATCGCCATGACGATGGGCAAAAGATTGAGAGGCAAGTTGCCGAGAAAGGAGAGGTGCATAAGGGTGTCGGGCTGGGAAAGGTCGCTGACCCACAGGAAGCTGTGGCCGCGCAGTTCGACGGCGTACTGGAGCATCCGGTAGAAGCCGAAGAAGATCGGAATCTGGATGAGCATCGGCAAGCAGCCGCCGAGGGGATTGATGCCATACTTTTTGTAGAGGCCCATCGTCTCGGTGTTGATCTTGTTCGGATCATCCGCGTACTTCTCCTTGATCTTGGCCATCTCAGGCTGGAGCTTGCTCATCCGCTTCATGGTGCGGGTTGATTTGGCGTGCAGCGGCCAGATGATCAGGCGGACGGTGATGGTAAGAAAGATGATGGCGAGACCCCACGACCAGTTCTTGGCGACGTGATCTAGGACACTGTGATATTTATTGAGCAGGAAATTGAGGCCGCGAGCGGGCCACTGCATCCATGAACCGTATTGCATCACGTCGCCCCAGCCTTCACCCCAAGCACCATCCATTTTACGGAGCAAGGGGTTATGCTTCGGTCCGATGAAAATCAGGTAGTTGAGCGTTTTTGGCTGGCCGGGATTGAGCGTGGTCGCGGGCAGTTGCAGACCGGCGCGAATGGAGGTGACGGTTTTGTCGTCGTTGCCGAGTCTGACGAGCGTCGGCTTAGCCCAAACGGTGGCCAGTGCCGGCTCTTTGGGGCGGACGACGGTGGCGAAGAACTGATTGGTCACACCCGCGAATTCGACGGGCTTGGCTGCATCGCTCTTGATGACCGTCTGCGCGGAGCTGAACATTCCGCCCTTGAATTTCGAGCCGTCTTTGAAGTTCATGCTACCATCCGCACGCCAGAAGAAGCCGGTCTGTTGGGCGACTTCGGCTTGATAGGATGGCGAGGCCTCACCAAGGAATAGGCTCCATTGGCCGAGATTGAGCGGGGTGGCAGCCGCGTTTTCAAGATTCAGCTCGAAGTCGAGAAGATAAGGGCTGCCCGCCTTGTCGGATTCCACGAGTGCGAAAATCTTCTTGGCGATCAGGCCGGATGGCAGCTTGGTGATGAAGACCGCCTTTTTGCCAGCGATGGATTCATCGGCCTTGTAGGTGTAGGCGCGGTTTTCGAGGGCTTCCTCCACACCGGCGAGTCCGCCGATCGGGCCGGAGCCGAAGTGGTTGATTTGAACCCGCTCGGTCTTGCTGCCGACTTTGAACTCATCCTTGATCTCGGCATGCTTGATGCCGCCACCGATGTTGGTCAGGGTGAAGGCGACCTCTTTGCTTTCGAGAACCACAGTCTGCTCTTCCGTCGGCGGCGGTATGGGCTCGACGGTGAGGCTGGGAGTGTTCACCGCGGGCACGCCTGGTGCCGGCGCGAGACTTTTCTGTAATGCCGCTTCACGGGCACGGATCTCGTCCTGCGCGGCTTTGTTTTTGCTGGAGTAATAGATGTTAGCTGCGAGCAGGCTGCCGCAGAGGGCGAGGATCACCCAAGTTTTTCGATCGTACATGGAGTCGTGGTGGGAAAGTTAGAGGTGGGGTAGTTTGCCGTGGCAGGAGCAGGAAACGGAAGTGTCGCGCAACGGAACGGGGTCATAACCGCAGCCACCCCATGGATGACAGCGGAAAATTCGACAAACGCCAAACCACGAGCCGCGAAACGGTCCATGGAGCTCCACCGCGTGTAGGAAATAATGCGAACAAGTCGGCGTGTAGCGGCAGCCCATGCCCGGACCTGCTGTGAGTTTTAGCATCGGATTGAGGATCCGTTGATAGAAACGGATCACCAGTCGAATCACGGTGCTGAGGAATCGAGAAATCACGGCTGGGCTGCGGGGCGGGGGAAGAGGCCTAAGCGGCGGGCTTGGCGAACCCAGTCTTCTTCCAGTTCGGCGAACGTCGCCTTGGATGCTCCGGGCCGGGCGATCGTCACGAGATAGCGGCGGATTTCCACAAATTCAGGGGCGTGTGACTGGACGAGCGAGCGGAACCGCCGCCGCAGCAAGCTGCGATCGTGCGCCTTGCCGCTGCGCTTGGTGGTGATGAAGCCGGTGCGGATCGTTTCAAGAGAAGAATCAGCTAAGGTGCTTAAAATGACAAACCGGCCAGCTTTCGCCTGACCGGTAGTCTTGACCCGCGCAAAGTCTGCGCGGTGTGTCATACTGCATGTCCTCGGGAGTCGCATGGCGGGGATGCTGTGGACTCCCGTGGCAGCGCTGAGGCAATGCCTCAGACGCCGTGCTGCGTCGTGTGACGGCTGTATTGAATCTCAACGCCCTTAGGAACAAGGCGCTTGCGGCCTTTTTGGCGGCGGCGGCGGATGATGTCGCGGCCGGATTTGGTGGCCATGCGGGCCCGGAAGCCGAATTGGTTTTTCCGTGTGCGCTTGGATGGCTGATAGGTACGTTTGCTCATGGCGTGGGCCTCAAATAAAGGTTCGTGTTCCAAAGCCGGTGGTCGGCTCGGGGCGCGCACTCTAGGCTTCCGACGTCGCTTGTCAACCCGCCAATAGCAGGAAAATGCGTTTTTTTGCACAATCCTCCATTTTGGCGGGATAGTGGTTGATATTCAAGCATCCAAAACTTTTGCCGAGTTGCCGACCCCTCAAATATGCGGGTTGCTCTGCGGCGCGGGATGTCGTGCAATCGTCTGGTGCGCTACGAACCGATTTCTCCTGATTTTTTTGTCCGCAACCGTGACAACCTGCGTGGGCTGCTGAAGCCGAACAGCCTGGTGATCCTGCTGGCGAACGACATCTATCCGACCAACGCCGACGGAACGATGCCGTTCAAACAGAACAGCGATCTTTTCTACCTGACAGGCGTGGACCAAGAGGAAACGGCGCTGCTGCTGATGCCCGATGCGGTCGATCCGAATGAACGCGAGATTTTATTCGTCAAGGAAACCAATGAGCAGATCGCGATCTGGGAAGGCGAGAAGCTGAGCAAAGAACAGGCGCGGGCGACGACGGGGATCACGCGGATCGAATGGTCGGACAAGTTCGAGAGTTTTCTGCACCGGATGGTGCCACAGGTGGAGCACATTTATCTGGCGACCAACGAGCACCTGCGGGCGAGCGTGGTCGTCGAAACGAGCAACGCGCGATTCATCAAAGAATGCCAGTCGCGTTATCCGCTGCACCGCTACGAGCGCTTAGCGCCATTGCTCCATCGGCTGCGGATCACCAAAGCCCCGGAGGAGCTGAAACAACTTCAGCGCGCCTGCGACATCACTGAGGCGGGATTCCGGCGCTTGTTAGGATTCATCAAACCCGGGGTGGGGGAGTGGGAGATCGAGGCCGAGCTGCTGCATGAGTTTGTGCGCCGCGGTTCGCGCGGATTCGCCTACGCGCCCATCATCGGCTCGGGCAAAAACGCCTGTGTGCTCCACTACGTCGAAAACGACAAGATCTGCCAAGACGGGGATTTGGTGCTGATGGACGTGGCGGCAGAGTATGCGGGCTGGGCCTCGGATCTCACGCGGACGGTGCCGGTGAACGGCAAGTTCACACCGCGCCAGCGCGCCGTCTACGATGCGGTGCTGCGGGTCTTCCGCGGGGCGAATGTTCTGCTGCGGCCGGGCAAAACGCCGATGGAGTACCAGAAACAGGTGATCGAGTTGATGGAGCGCGAGCTGGTGGGCCTGGGTCTATTCACCGCCGCCGAAGCCAAGGCACAGGGGCCAGACAAGGCGCTGGTCAAAAAGTATTTCATGCACGGCACCTCGCACCACTTGGGGCTGGATGTGCACGACGTCTGCCCGCCGCACGAGCCCTTTGCCGAAGGCATGGTCTGCACGATCGAGCCGGGGATCTATATCCGCGAAGAGGGGATCGGCGTGCGCTTGGAAAACGACGTGGTCATCGGCAAGGACGGCAATCTCGACCTGATGGGGAATATCCCGATCGAGGCCGACGAAATCGAGGCGCTGATGGCCGGGCGAGTCTAACCGAGACGGTTGCAGAATTTTTTGAACGCCTGAATCTCTTCGTCGCTGGCAACACCGGCGACGATATGGCCTGCGAGGCTGCGGACGAGATGTTCTTTTTCTGGTTCTAGATTGAGTTTGCGAATGATGATCCGGGCGATGGCGGCAAAGGTATTCCCGTTGTAGTTGGTAAAAGGCGCAAGGCGGTGGCATCGGCGGCAGATTTCGATCACGTCAAACAGGCTCATTTCGCGCAGCCTAGCTTCTTCCCAGAGTTCTTTTCCGAGAAGGTATCCGTCGCTAGTGGGACCGTGGTGAGCAACTTTCTGTTGGCAGAGAATCTGGTTTTGGGCAGTGATAAATTCCCAAGTGAAGGGCTCAAGCCAGTTGCTGATGGATTTCATTGCGTGGTGTCCCCAAGCTTTGATTTTTTGGCCGTTTTTAGCGCTTGGAGTTCCTCGACCCCTACGCTTTTCAGATAGCCTTTGCCGGTCTTGGCATAGATTGGCTCTGCGGAGAACCGGTCTTGGATGGCGAGTGCTTCAGCCATGACTTCTAGGAACAAAGGATTGTCCGCAAAGGCGTCTGGGACGTTCGTTTTCTCTTCCATGCCGGGATCTTACACTGGGAAGAGCGAAAGGCAAGTTTCCGGGAAGGTCGTCGCCATAGGTCGCCATAGGTCCCATAGGTCCCATAGGTCCCATAGGTCCCATAGGTCCCATAGGTCCCATAGGTCCCATAGGTCCCATAGGTCCCATAGGTCCCATAGGTCCCATAGGTCCCATAGGCCGCCACTATCGCATTGACCCGCGCGTCGGCTATGGGAAGCATCGCCTTCGATGCTCACGACTGGCCAGCGCTCATGGGATTTCACGGACAAGAAGCGCCTTTTCTGGCTGCTGCAATCGGTCGGCTGGTGTGCCATGATGCTGGTGGCACTGGGCATTTTGCGGTCCAAGGGCGGGGACTTGGCGCCGTTCATTTTGTTCCGGTCGGTTTTTGGGTTTTTAGTGACCGCGTTTCTGCTGCGGCCCATCCTGCGCCGCTTGTGGAAGCGGTATGCAGCGACACCGTTATGGCTGGTGCCCTCATCGATCGGGTTGGTGGTCTTGTTTGGCTCGGCCGATGCCTATGGCAGTTTGTGGATCTTCAGCATCATTTCAAAGCTCCACGTCAACGACGAGACCAGTCGAATGTTTGTCAACTCCAGTCTGACTCTGCGCTGCGGCATTTATGCCTTCTGGGTCAGTCTTTATATCAGCATCAATCACTTCATCGACACCGCCCGCGAGCGGCTGCGTCTCGTCCAGCTGGAGACGGAGACACGGGAAAGCGAGCTGCGGCTGCTGCGCGCTCAGGTCAATCCGCACTTCCTCTTCAACGCCCTCAACACCATCCTCGCTGTGGCCGAACAGCCGCAGCGCGTCACCGAGACCACCCAAGCCCTCGCCGACTACCTGCGCTTTTCACTCACGCAGAACAGCGAACTCCACCCGCTCGGCAAAGAGCTCGAGGCGCTGGAAAACTACCTGCGAGTCGAAAAAATCCGCTTCGAAGAGCGGCTCGAATACTCGCTGGTGGCCGACGAGGCGGCGCGTCGCCTATCGGTCCCAGGCGCGCTGGTCCAACCGCTGTTGGAAAACGCCATCAAATACGGCCAAGACACCAGCCCGCCGCCGCTGCGACTGGCCATCCGCGCAAAAATCCGTGCCGATGGCGGGCTCTCGCTGGTCGTCGAAAACAGCGGCCATTGGGTCGAGCCGGGCACCGGCGATTCCACCGGCATCGGCCTGGCCAACCTGCGCCGTCGCCTGGAATTGATCTACGGAGACCGGGCCACGCTTTCGATCGAGACCGCCGCGGATCAGGTCTGCGTCCGGGTGGATTTGCCCATAGGTCCTTCTAGTCCTATAAGTCCCATAGGACCCATCATCTCATGAACCGCCTCCGCGCCATCCTCGTCGACGACGAGCGTCTCGCCCGCCAGCAGCTCACCAAGCTCTTGCAAGTGCAGTCGGGCGTCCAGCTCGTCGGCGAAGCGGCCAACCTCGCCGAAGCCATCGACCTTCTGGCGGGCGAGCCCCCCGACGTCATCTTCCTCGACATCTCGATGCCGCCCGAAAGCGGCTTCGACCTGCTGCCTCACGTCCCGCCCACCACCCGTGTGGTTTTTGTCACCGCCCACGCCGAACACGCGGCCCGCGCCTTCGATTTCAAAGCCATCGATTGCTTGCTCAAACCCGTCCAGCCCGCCCGCCTCGCGCAGACGATCGAGCATCTGCATGAGATGGCCCTATTGCAAAGCAGAGCCGCCAGCGTCGTGCTGGGCGACCACCGCAGCTGGAAAAAAATCCCCGTCGAGGCCATCGCCGCCGTCGTAGTCGATGGCAACTACAGCCGCGTCCATACCCTGGCGGGCAGTGATTTCTTCGTCCGCCGCCCCATGCGCGAGTGGGAGGGAATGCTCGCCGCGGCCGGCTTTGCCTTGCTCAGCCGCTCACTCTTGGTCAACCCCGCTGCATTCATTCGCCTTGAAGTGATCCGCCGCGAAGAATCATTGCTTCACCTGATCGGCCTTCCCGATCCCATCCCACTGGGTCGCACCGCCGCCCTCCGCGCCCGCCGCCAGCTTAAGGAGGGTCGACGTCCCGTCGACCTCAATTGACCGAAAAATCGACTTCCCAGAGGAGTGAGTTGGCTTTCGTGAGGAGTCATTTTGGCTTGAGCGACACGGGCTTGGTTCGCGACAACGC
>Ga0194063_10002161_pt1 | contig 12381 bp, 11 predicted proteins | sample SepL3720m_MetaG_FD_155459 | JGI IMG/M metagenome (GOLD analysis project Ga0194063, IMG submission 155459) | Anoxic zone freshwater microbial communities from boreal shield lake in IISD Experimental Lakes Area, Ontario, Canada - Sep2016-L373-20m | ecosystem: Environmental > Aquatic > Freshwater... | reverse complement strand
GTTGGCCATGGAGATGGTCCGTGACATCGACGAGGACACCGTCAACTTCGGGCCCAACTACGACGGCCGCACCCAGGAGCCGCTCGTCCTGCCGGCGCGGTTCCCGAACCTGCTGGTCAACGGATCGTCCGGCATTGCCGTCGGCATGGCCACCAACATCCCGCCGCACAACCTGCGCGAGGTCGCGGCGGGGGCGCAGTGGCTCCTCGAGCATCCCGAAGCCGACCGCGAGGCGCGGCAGGCGGCGCTCACCTCACTCGTCAAGGGCCCCGACTTCCCGACCGGCGCACTCATCGTGGGGCGCAAGGGAATCGACGACGCCTACCGCACCGGCCGCGGCTCGATCACCATGCGCGCCGTGGTCGAGGTCGACGAGGATGCCCGTGGGCGCCAGATCCTCGTTGTCACGCAGTTGCCGTATCAGGTCAACCCCGACAACCTGTTGCTGCGCATCGCCGAGCTCGTCGGCGAGGGCAAGCTCACCGGCATCTCCGATGTCCGCGACGACTCGTCGTCGCGCACCGGCATGCGCCTGATCATCGAGCTCAAGCGCGACGCCGTCGCCCAGGTCGTCCTGAATCAGCTGTACAAGCACACGCAACTTCAGGACAACTTCGGTGCCAACATGCTGGCGTTGGTCGATGGGGTGCCACGCACGCTGACCCTCGAGCAGTTCATCCGGTACTGGATCGCCCACCAGATCGAGGTCATCCAGCGCCGTACCCGCTACCGCCTGCGCAAGGCCGAGGAGCGCGCCCACATCCTGCGCGGCTACCTCAAGGCACTCGACGCCCTCGACGAGGTGATCGCGCTCATCCGCGCGTCGGCCACGGTCGAGGACGCCAGGGCCGGCCTGATGGAACTTCTCGACATCGACGAGGTGCAGTCCACTGCGATCCTGGACATGCAACTGCGGCGCCTGGCCGCCCTTGAGCGGCAGAAGATCATCGACGAGTACGACGAGTTGATGAACCGAATTGCCGACTACAACGACATCCTGTCCAACGAGCCGCGCCAGCGGTCGATCGTCGCCGAGGAGTTGGCGGAGATCACCGAGAAGTTCGGTGACGAGCGCCGCACGGACTTCGTCGCATGGGATGGCGACGTGACCGACGAAGACCTCATCGAGGTGCAGGACGTCGTCGTGACGATCACCTCCGGGGGCTACGCCAAGCGCACGCGCTCGGACCTCTACCGGTCGCAGCGCCGCGGCGGCAAGGGCGTGAAGGGCGCGCAACTGCGTCAGGACGACGTCGTCGAGCATCTGTTCGTCAGCACGACGCACCACTGGATCCTGTTCTTCACCAACAAGGGCAGGGTCTACCGCGCCAAGGCGTACCAACTGCCCGAGTCCGGGCGCGATGCCCGGGGTCAGCACGTCGCCAACCTGCTGGCCTTCCAGGCCGACGAGACGATCGCCCAGGTGCTGGCGATCCCGGACTACTCCGCCAGCGACTACCTGGTGCTGTCCACCCGCAAGGGCATGGTCAAGAAGACCAAGCTCGACGAGTACGACTCCAATCGGCAAGGCGGCATCATCGCGATCAACCTCGCGGACGAAGACGAGTTGATCTCGGCGCGGCTGGTCAGTGTCACCGATGACCTCTTGCTGGTGTCCCGCAAGGGAATGTCGGCGCGCTTCACCGCGGACGACGAGACGCTGCGCCCCATGGGTCGTGCCACCAGCGGTGTCATCGGTATGCGGTTCCGAGGCGAGGACGCACTTTTGGCGATGGACGTCGTCCGACCCGACACGTTCGTCGTGACGGTGACCGATGGCGGCTTCGCCAAGCGCACTCCGGTCGGCGAGTGGGCCCCCAAGGGGCGCGGCATCCTCGGTGTACGGGCGATGAAGCTCGTGCAGGAGCGAGGCAGTCTCGTGGGTGCGATGGTGTGCGATGCCGCCGACCAGTTGTTCGCGATCGCGTCGAACGGCGTTGTGATCCGCACTCGTGTCGAAGAGATCAGGCCTTCAGGGCGTGACACCATGGGCGTCACCTTGATGAACCTCGATGAGGGCGACACCATCGTCGCCGTCGCGAGGGGCGAGGAGTCCGACGACGACGAGGACGTGGACGACACTGAGATCGGTGCCGACGAGGACACCGAGATCGAGGCGGCCGTAGCGGCGGGCGAAGGTGAGACAGGCGAAGGTGGGTCGAGCGAGTGAAGGCTGACGGCGTACGCACGCCCAAGCGCGCGCGCCTGTACGTCACTCGGGTGGATCCCTGGTCCGTGACCAAGGCCTCCTTCATGCTCGCTCTGGCCCTCGGCGTGGTGCTCGTGATCGCCGTGGCGGTGGTCTGGTGGGTCCTTGACTACACGGGAGTGTTCCTGACCTTGTCCCGGACCATCGACGAGGTCGTCGGCTCGGCGAGCACCGGCTTCAATCTGATGAACTACCTGGAGTTCTCCCGGGTCATCGGCGTGGCCATCGTGATCGCTTCCGTCGAGGTCGTCCTCGTCTCGTTCCTGGCGACCCTCTTCGCGATCATGTACAACCTCAGCGTCGGGCTGACCGGCGGGGTCGAGGTGGTCCTGTCCGACGACGTCTGAGCCCTACCCCTCGGGGACGGCGGTCCTCCGGCAGTCAGGTAGTCTTCCGCTGCTTCGGGCCTATAGCTCAGTTTGGTTAGAGCGCTTCCCTGATAAGGAAGAGGTCGGTGGTTCAAGTCCACCTAGGCCCACTGCGCATCCCCCACGGCACACCAGATCCCGACAGGTAGGCTCCTGACCATGAAGAAGTTGCTGCTCATCGTCCTTCTCGCCGGAATCGGCTACGTCGTCTACCGGCAGATCGCCGCCAACAAGGCCGAGCAGGACCTGTGGTCCGAGGCCACGAGCGAGCCGGATCTGCGCTAGTTCGCCGGCTCGTCACGGGCCAGGTTCCGGGGGCTTAGCTCAGCTGGTAGAGCGCTGCCTTTGCAAGGCAGAAGTCAGGGGTTCGAGTCCCCTAGCCTCCACTCCCGTGGGCGGAGCCCACGCGGTGAGGCCCCGGGACTCGGGAGGAGGCGCACAGCGCCGACGGCCCCCTAGCCTCCACTCCCGTGGGCGGAGCCCACGCGGTGAGGCCCCGGGACTCGGGAGGAGGCGCACAGCGCCGACGGCCCCCTAGCGCCGCTAACCGCCCCCATCACTCAACGAAGTGAAGCGGCGTGTTGACATCTGAATAGTCGCGATATATCGTTACTGCATCGCGATAGGTTCGCGATAGAACATTTGGAGTTACCTTGAAGAAGTCTTCCCCCACAGACGCCGTCCCCACTGACCAGTCCGCACCCGAAGATCGCCGGCACCACCGAGGCCACCGTGGCCGAGGCCCCGGCTCGGGTCCTGGATTCGGACCATGGGGCGGCCGCGGGCCATGGGGCCCGCCGCGTGGACCGCGCCGTGAGCGCGGTGACGTACGCGCCGCCATCTTGCTGCTGCTCGCCGAGCAGCCCAGGCATGGCTACGAGATCCTCACCGAGATCTCCGACCGCAGTGACGGTCGCTGGCAGCCCTCACCGGGCAGCATCTACCCCGTACTGAAGCGCCTGGCGCGCGACGGCCTCGTCCAGCCCGAGCACGAGAACGGCAAGCGGATCTTCGCCCTCACGGACGAGGGCCGGGCCGTGGTCGCCGCAGAGAAGGATGGCTGGGGTCAGCCCTGGCAGCAGGACGACGACCCGGCCGGCGAGGCCAGCATGGAGCTGTTCGCCGAGGGCAAGCAGCTCGGCGCAGCCGTGTGGCAGGTCAGCCAGGGCAACGACCCGGCGCAGATCGAGGCCACGAAGGTGATTCTCGCCGAGGCCCGCAAGAAGATCTACGGCGTGCTCGCCAGCTAATCGGTACGCACTTCCCCACTAGCGCCGAGTCCGACCACTCACGTCACATCCGGCTACCCGGAGTGACAGTGGTGGTCGGACTCGGCATCTTGTGTAGCGTGCTGGCGTGGTCGTCGAGACGGAGCAGCCAGCCCCCGCGTCTGGGCTGATCGAGCGAATCCGGACCTGGCCTGATCTGCCATCGGCGACGATTTGGCTGGCCACTCGCCTCAGCGTCTACACCGCCGCGTGGTTCGCGACGTGGGCCTTCGCCGCCACCCCCGACGTCCTGCAGGGTGATGGCGTGCCCTCTGGGCCGTCGGGTTCCTTCGCGGACATGTGGAACCGCTGGGACGCGGACCGCTTCAAGGCCATCAACCAGTTCGGCTATGGAGCACCGGGCGACGAGACCAACTACGCCTTCTTCCCCGGGTTCCCGCTCATCGTCCGACTGGTGCACCTGACCGGCCTGGACCTGACGATCTCCGGTCTCATCGTCGCCTTCGTTGCCGGCCTGTTCGCCGCGATCGCCCTTGGCCGGCTCACGCAATTGGCCGGCGGGCGTCCCGAACTCGGCGTGCTTGCGTGGGCGATCGCGCCGGTGGCCGTCTACCTCGCTGCGCCGTACTCCGAGGCGCTCTTCTGCGCCTTCGCCTTCTGGTGCTGGTACTCGGCCAAGCGCGGCTGGTGGGTGTTCGCCGGGGTGATGGGGATGCTCGCCGCGCTGGTGCGCATCAACGGTGCCTTTCTCGGCATCGCCCTGATCGTGCTGTTCCTGACCAGCCGGAACCGAGACTGGCGGCAGTCCCCGGCCCTGGCGCTGCCGTTCGTCGGCGTCGCTGTCGTCTTCGCCGTCTACCGCTGGCTGTCGGGTAGCTGGACCATCTGGTTCTGGGCCCAGGGGCAGGGGTGGTCCCGCCACCTGAGCAACCCGATCGAGGCCTGGCGCACCGAGTGGGACTGGGCGTGGAACTACGCGGTCGCCGCACCCTGGGCGGTGCAGTACCGCTTCGAGATCTTGTACGTCGTCCTGCTGATCACCTTCGTAGTCGTCCTGCTGGTGAAGCGCTGGTGGGGGGAGGCCACCTTCGTCCTCCTGACAGTGGCATCCCTCGCCACGAGCACGGTGTTCCAGTCCGTTCCCCGGTCCTCGATCGTGCTCTTCCCGATCTGGATCCTGCTGGGGGTGTGGATGACCAGGAGCATCGTCTTCCGCATCGTCCTGGTTTCAGTGTTCGCGCCGCTCATGCTCGTGAGTGTCGCCACCTACGTGAACGCCTACTGGGTCTCCTGAGGGTGGGGCGCTGGGGCCGGGCGCGGTCGTCGGTCCGGACGGTCCGTGAAAGGATCACCGCATGACGACGACAGCGACGCTTCACACCTCGATGGGTGACATCCGCATCAACCTGTTCCCGGACCACGCCCCCAAGACCGTGCGCAACTTCACCGGTCTTGCGGAGGGCACCCAGGAGTGGACGGATCCGCGCGTGCGCGCGAAGTCCACGGCGCCCCTCTACGACGGCACCGTGTTCCACCGCATCATCCCGGGCTTCATGATCCAGGGCGGCGACCCGCTGGGCACGGGCACCGGCGGACCGGGCTACCGCTTCAACGACGAGTTCCACGGCGAGCTCGTCTTCGACAAGCCCTACCTGCTCGCGATGGCGAACTCCGGCCCGAACACCAACGGCTCGCAGTTCTTCATCACGGTCGAGGCCACGCCCTGGCTCAACATGAAGCACAGCATCTTCGGTGAGGTCGCCGATCAGGAGTCCCGCGACGTGGTCGACGCGATCGCAGCGGTCCCGACCGGTCGCGCCGACCGACCGAACACCGACGTGGTCATCAACTCGATCACCATCGCGCGCGACTGACCAGCGGTAGCTCACGGCAGTGACCAGTCCGCAGGTGATGTCGCCGTGCTACCGGCATCCCAGCGTCTTGACCGGGATCCGGTGCACGCGCTGCGGGCGACCCATCTGCGCGGAGTGCATGATCCCGGCGCCCGTCGGCTTCCAGTGCCCTGAGTGCGTCTCCTCGGCCGCGGCCGAGGTGCGGCAGCCGACGACAGTGGCCGGTGCACGCGTGATCGACCGGCCGCTCGTCACGTACACGCTCATCGGCATGAGCGCGACCGTCTACCTGCTGCAGATGGTGGTCGGCGTCAACAAGGCCGCGGGTGACTGGGGCATGTGGCCCATCGGCGTTGCAGCGAACGGCGAGTGGTGGCGTCTGGTCAGCGCTGCGTTCCTGCACGGCTCGTGGATGCACATCCTGTTCAACATGTACGTGCTCTACGCCCTGGGACCGACGCTCGAACGGATCCTCGGGCACGGCCGCTACCTGATCCTGTATGTGCTCGCCGCCATCGGCGGCGGCGTGGCGTCGTACTTGATCTCTGACATGAACACCGTCTCGGTGGGCGCCAGCGGCGCGATCTTCGGGCTCATGGGCGCGCTCGTCGTGGCCGGTCGGCGACTTCAGTACGACATCACGCAGGTGCTGGTGCTCTTGGGCATCAACGTCGTCATCGGCTTCATCTCACCTGGAGTCGACTGGCGCGCGCACCTAGGAGGCTTGATCACCGGAGCCGTCGTCGCCGCGATCTTCGTGCTGCCGGCGCCGAAGTACCGAATGGTGACGCAGGTGGTCGGGATCGGGGCCGTGATCCTTGTGCTGGTCGTGCTCACCATGTGGCGCACGCAGCAGATCATGGACCTGCTCGTTCCCAGCATGGGGCTGTCCGCGTAACGTCGTGGTACAACGATCGGAGGATCCATGTCCGTCAACGATGCCGTCATCGTCGCCGCCGTCCGCACTCCTGTTGGGATAGGCAAACCGCAGAAGGGCGAGCTGAGCGGAGTCCACCCCGTCGACCTGTCCGCCACGGTCCTACGCGCCCTCACTGAGCGGGCCGGGGTCGATCCCGCGGTCGTTGACGACATCATCTGGGGCTGCGTCTCGCAGGTGGGCGAGCAGTCCGGCAACGTCGGGCGCAACGCGGTGCTCGCGGCGGGGTTCCCCGAGGACGTGACGGCGGTGTCAATCGACCGGCAGTGCGGTTCGAGCCAGCAGGCGGTGTCGTTCGCGGCGGCCAGCGTGATCGCCGGTCACTACGACGTGATCATCGCCGGCGGGGTCGAGTCGATGTCGCGGGTGCCGATGTTCTCCAACATGGTCGGCGGTGATGGCCCATTCCCGGCGAGCATGCATGCGCGCTACGACAACGGCCTGGTCAACCAGGGCATCAGCGCGGAGATGATCGCCGAGCGGTGGGGCTTCTCCCGCCGGTACCTGGATGAGATAGCGGCCTCGTCCCACCAGCGGGCCGCCCGCGCGCAGAAGGACGGCCTGTTCGCCGAGGAGATCGTGCCCATTCAGACGGAGGCCGGCGAGGTCGTCAACGATCAGGGAATCCGACCCGACACCACCGTTGAGTCGCTGGCCGGGCTCAAGACCCCGTTCAAGGAGGGCGGCGTCGTGACCGCCGGCAACGCCTCGCAGATCAGCGACGGGTCGGCGGCCATCATGATCATGAGCTCGGACAAGGCAGCCGAGTTGGGCGTCACCCCGATCGCTCGCGTGCACTCCGTCGCGATGGCCGGCGTCGATCCGGTGATCATGCTGATCGGGCCGATTCCCGCGACCCAGCGAGTATTGGCGAAGGCGGGCCTGACGATCGGCGACATCGGCGCCTTCGAGGTGAACGAGGCGTTCGCCTCAGTGCTCGCGGCTTGGTACGCCGAGACGGGTGCCGACCCGGAGCGGACCAACGTCAACGGCGGGGCCATCGCGCTGGGACATCCACTGGGTGCCAGTGGTGCCCGCGTGATGACGACGCTGCTGCACCACATGCAGCGCACGGGCACGCAGTACGGGCTTCAGACCATGTGCGAGGGCGGCGGCATGGCGAATGCCACGATCCTCGAACTGCTTTAGGCCACCGCAGAGTTATCCACAGGTAATCCCCAGTTGGGGATGAATGACAGTGGTGTATTTATCTCCAGCGTGTGGAGAGAATGAAGCCACCGGCGATGAAGGCGAAGCCGATCGCGACGTTGATGAGCGGGCTCAGGTCCCGCATGATCGGGATCTGCGACCCGGCGATGTAGAAGATGACGATGTAGGTCAGCCCGATGACGAACAGGGCGACCATCGTCGGCGCCAGCCAGCTCGGCGAGCCGAGTCGGGCGACCTTGCGCTCGCCCTTGCCGGTGGGAGGGGGCGTGTAGACGTCTTTCTTGCGGCCCTTGGATTCAGGCACGGTGGTCCTCCCCTAAGCAGTGCGGTCAGGGACACAGCCTGCCACACCCCCGTCGGATCGCCCTCCCCCGACCGCGTCCGGGCCGCTTACACCGGTCGCGGGAGGTTACCGTGAGCGCGTGCGGTGGTCCGGCTCGTCGACGCGAGTGCAGCCCCTCATGCTCATCACCGGACTGGTCTTCGCGCTCGCGGGGCTGATGTTCGCGGTGGCGGCCACCACGTCCCAGGGCACCGATCTGCGCGCGCAGCGCGCGACCGAACTGCGCGATCTCGTGCACCAAAGGTCCGACGGCGTCGATGCACTCGAGGCTCAGGTCGTCGATCGGCGGCGGAACGTGGACGACCTCACCTCAGGTCGCAGCGGCGACCCGCAGGTTGCCGCGCTGGTGAGCAGGACGGCCGAGCTGGCCGGCGCCGCGGGCCTGGTTTCGGTCACCGGACCTGGCCTCCGGGTGGCGCTGGACGATGCTCCGCACCGCGATCCCAGCGACCCGCTGTGGCAGGCCGTGTCCGCGAACGACGTGATCGTTCATCAGTCCGACGTCCAGGCCGTGGTCAACGCGCTTTGGCGCGGTGGCGCGGTGGCCGTGCAGATCATGGATCAGCGGCTGATCGCCACGAGCGCCATTCGGTGCGTCGGCAACACACTGCTCCTCCAGGGCAGGGTGTACTCGCCGCCCTTCGTCATCACCGCGACCGGACCGGTCAAGGCCATGCGGTCGGCGCTGCGCACGGACCCGACGGTCAAGGGGTACCGGGCGTGGGCGAAGGCGGTGGGCCTGGGCTACGACGTTCAGCGCCTGGCGCGGATCACCATCCCGGCCTACGAGGGGCCAGTGACCATGGCGCAGAGCCTGCCGTCAGAATGAGTGTGTGGTCCGGATTCTCGTCGTCGACAACTACGACTCGTTCGTGTTCAACCTCGTGCAGTACCTGGCGCAACTGGGTGCTGACATCGAGGTGCGCCGCAACGACGAGGTAACAACCTCGCAGGCACACGCCTACGACGGCGTGCTGCTGTCTCCGGGCCCAGGTACGCCGGAGGACGCCGGCGTCTGCATGGACATCGTGCGCGACTGCGCGGGCGAAGTCCCCATCTTCGGAGTGTGCCTGGGGCATCAGGCGATCGCCGCCGCGTACGGGGCGACGGTCAGTCGGGCGCCTGAACTCCTGCATGGCAAGACCTCGGAGGTCCTGCACGAGGGCGTTGGCGTGCTCGCCGGCCTGCCGAATCCGTTCCTGGCCACGCGCTACCACTCGCTGACCGTCGATCCCCTGACCGTCCCGGACGTTCTTGAGGTCACCGGCACGACGGCGAGCGGCGTGATCATGGCGTTGCGACATCGGTCGCTTCCGGTCGAGGGCGTGCAGTTCCACCCGGAGTCCGTCCTCACCGAGGGCGGACACCTGATGCTCGCGAACTGGCTGGCGGTCTGCGGTGACCCGACGGCCGTTGCACGCGCCGACGGACTGGCACCGGTCGTCGGCTGACGCCTGCTACTGCCCGGTGGCTGTCCGAGTCGGTATCAGGCGGCCGGCTGAGAGGCCGGGGCTGCGGTGGGCGCGAACACGTTCGACCCGCTCGGCACGGGTGCCGGTGAGGGACCGAGCGTGGGCTGCGCCGAAGGCTGCGGCTCGAAGGTCGGCTGCGGTGGTGGCGACGTGGCGACCGTGATGGTGACGACGGAGCCCTGGGCCAGCAGCTCACCGGCCTGAGGAGACTGCGCCAGCACGGTTCCGGCAGCCACCGATCCGTCCTCGAGCTCGACCACCTGGACGTCGAAGCCGGCCTGCGCCAGATCGCTGCGGGCTTGGGCCTGACTCGTGCCGGTCACCTTCGGGACCTTGACCAGCCCGGAGGAGACGGTGATGTTGACCGACGAGCCGGCGTCGATCTGGGTCCCCTCGGCAGGATCCTGGCTGAGCACGTAGCCCGGTGGCTGCTGGGAGTTCTTCTCCTTGACGGTGCCGAGAGCGAGGTTGGCATCCTGAAGCGCGATACGGGCAGCGTCGACCGACGTGAGCGCGACCAGTTGCGGCACGGTGGCCTGCTCCAGTCCGCTGCTGATCGTGATGTTGACCGACTGGCCCTGCTCGATGTTCTCACCGGCCGCTGGCTGCTGCGCGATGACGGTGCCCTGGGGGCGGTCCGAGGTGGACGGCGTCTGCGCTCCGAGTCGCAGGTCGTACTGCTGCAGCGTGGTGGTGGCGGCCTCGACCGTGAGTCCATCGAGGTTGGGCACCTGCACCTGGGTGACCGCGGAGCCGCCGAAGACGAACTTCCCGATGAGAAGTGCGCCGATGATGGCCGCCGAGATGCCTACCAGGCTCAAGGCCCAGAAGCCGAAGCCGCGTCGTCGCCGCTTGCGACCGGTGTCGTACATCGGCTCGTACCGAACCGCGGTCTGCGCCTCCACCGCGGGCATCATCTGCGTGCGGTCGACGGTGATCGCCGGCACGGCTGCGGTCACCGGTGCGCCCGCAATGGCGCGTTCGACGTCGGCGCGGAACTCCGCCGCGGTCTGGTAGCGGTCGTCGGCCCGCTTGTTGAGCGAGTGCAGCACCACAGCGTCGACCTCGGGCGAGACGCCGTCGTCGACCTGCGAGGCAGGCAGGGGCATCTCGCTGACGTGCTGGTAGGCGATGGAGACCGGCGAGTCACCAGTGAACGGCGGCCGGCCGGTGAGCAATTCGTAGAGGAGCACGCCGGTGGAGTAGAGGTCGCTGCGGGCGTCGACGACCTCGCCACGCGCCTGCTCGGGCGACAGGTAAGCAGCGGTGCCCATCACGGCGGAGGCCGATGTCATGGTCGTGCCGACGTCGTTCATCGCGCGGGCGATGCCGAAGTCCATGACCTTGACGTCGCCGGTGCGGGTGAGCATGACGTTGGCCGGCTTGATGTCGCGGTGCACGATGCCGTGCCGGTGGGCGTAGTCCAGTGCCGCGAGGACACCGGCTGTGATCTCGAGGGCGCGCTCGGGCAGCAGTCGACGGCCGCTGGCCAGCAGTTGGCGCAGTGTCATGCCGTCGACGTACTCCATGACGATGTACGGGACGACGACGCGGGCACCGTCCTCGGAGACGAGAAGATCCTCGCCGGTGTCGTAGACGGCGACGATGTTCGGGTGGTTCAGCGCTGCGGCGGACTGGGCCTCGCGGCGGAAGCGGGCTTGGAAACTGGGATCGCGAGCCAGGTCGGGGCGGAGGATCTTGACGGCGACGCGGCGCCCGAGGCGCAGGTCCTTGCCCTCGTGGACCTCGGCCATGCCGCCGCGCCCGATGACCTCGCCGATCTCATAGCGGTCACCGAGCATGCGTGGCTCGTCCGTCGTCATGTGCCCATACTCTCAGTTGTCGGTGCCGCGTCAGCGCAGCACTGCCTCGATGACGGCCCTGGCGATAGGGGCCGCCAGCGCGTTTCCACTCACCTCTGCTGCCCCGGCGTCCTCCACGACGACCGCCACCGCGACCTTGGGAGCCTGCGCCGGGGCGAAGGCCACGAACCACGCAACGGCCGGGTTGTCGTTGCCGGTCTGGGCCGTGCCGGTCTTGCCGGCCACCCGGACGCCGGGGATCTGCGCATTGCTGCCCGTGCCGTTGTCGACGACGTTGACCATCATCTCGGTCTCCTGGGCGGCATTCAGGGGCGTCATGGCCGTCTCGAACTGCTCGGGCCGCGTCGTCTGGAGGATGGCGAGATCGGGTCCGCGAACCTCCTGAACCAGGTAGGGAACCATCGTGATGCCGTTGTTGCCTACGGCCGCGCCGACCATGGCCATCTGCAGGGCCGTCGCTCGGACGTCGAACTGACCGATGGCGGACATCGCGGTCTGCGGTGCATCCGGGCTCTCGGGGAACCTGGACGTAGCCGCGTGCAGCGGGATCTGGAAGCTGTGGTTGAAGCCCATGAGTTCGGCCTGCGTGCGCAGGGCCTTGTCGCCGAGTTCGTTGCCCAGCCAGGCGAATGCCGTGTTGCACGAGATCGCCAAGGCGGCGCGCAGCGTCACGAGCCCGTTCGGCCCGCACTCCTTGCCGTTCCAGTTGCGGATCTTCCTGATCGAGTTGGGCAACTGGTAGGTGGCGGGGCCCGGGAGCACCGAGTCCGGCGTGAAACGTCCTGAGGCAAGAGCAGCGGCGGTCGTGACGAGCTTGAAGGTCGATCCCGGCGGGTTGAGCGAGACGATCGGCCGGTTGAGCAACGGCTTGGCCGGATCGGACTGCAGCTTGTCGTAGTACTTGCGGATGGACGCAGGATCGTGACTGGACAACAGGTTCGGGTCGAATGACGGCGACTGGACAGACGCGATGATGC
>Ga0194063_10002159_pt1 | contig 12394 bp, 11 predicted proteins | sample SepL3720m_MetaG_FD_155459 | JGI IMG/M metagenome (GOLD analysis project Ga0194063, IMG submission 155459) | Anoxic zone freshwater microbial communities from boreal shield lake in IISD Experimental Lakes Area, Ontario, Canada - Sep2016-L373-20m | ecosystem: Environmental > Aquatic > Freshwater... | reverse complement strand
AGTCTGTAGGTTCTACATCCTCGGAAAAGGGTGCACAACCTACCTTCTACATGTCGCTCCAAAGCACGTGTTACATTTTACCACTTCACAGATAAAAAAACAATGAGCGGATTGCTCCACTCATCATCAATTTCTGCTATTCTTACTTTCTGAGATTCAATTCCACGATTAATTTTCTGTAAGACTCGATGTCCACTCTGGAAAGGTAGTTCAGCAAGCCTCTTCTTTGACCAACTAAGACCAAAAGTCCTCTACGTGAGTGATGATCCTTCTTGTGAAACTTCAAATGTTCGTTGAGGTGATTGATGCGTTCTGTCAACATCGCAATTTGAACTTCTGAAGAACCAGTGTCAGTCTCATGTACTCTGTGTTTCTCGATAATACTTGTCTTTAATTCCTTGTTCATTTCTTTTTCCTCCTAAATTTGAAATCGCCGTCAGCCGAGTAAGTGGTTGGAGTGTCCGAAAAACACAGCCGCGGTTCGCTTAAGCATTGTAACACAAAAGCACGAAGCATGTAAAGCATTATTGACCAACCGCGTAAAAAGTGAAGCCCTGCTCCTCGACATCCGCTCGTTTGTAGATGTTTCTGAAGTCAAACAGGATTGAATTCTTGAGTTTATCCGCCAGCGCTGCAAAGTCTAAATTGCGGAATTGATTCCATTCGGTCAAAATCACCAGCGCATCCGCACCTTCTGCTGCTTGGTATTCGTTTTCGCAAAAGATGAGTTGATCTTTGATGTTCGAAAAGGCACGCTTCGCCTCCTCCATTGCGACAGGATCATACACACGAAACTGTGCGCCTTGTTCCGCCAGGATATTGAGAATCATCAAAGCCGGGGCATCCCGCATGTCGTCCGTGTTTTGTTTGAACGCGAGTCCAAGAATTGCAATGGTTTTTCCTTCGACGCCGCCGAGTTTCTCGATGATTTTCGCCGCTGAGATCTTTTTCTGGTGAACATTCGCGCGGATGGTTGTTTCGATGAGCGAAACCGGGGCATCATGCTTGCGACCAATCGCCGCCAACGCGTTGGTGTCCTTTGGAAAACAACTGCCGCCATACCCAGGCCCCGGATGCAAGAACTTCGGCGAAATTCTGCCGTCTTTGCCGATTGCATTGGCAACCTGTTGCACGTTTGCGCCCACCTTCTCGCAAAGGTTCGCGATTTCATTAATGAAGGCAATTTTCATTGCCAAGAATGAGTTCGCCGCGTATTTGATCATTTCAGCGGTCTCGATGTTTGTCTCGACAAACGGGGTTTCATTAAGATAGAGCACGCGATACACATTCTTCATGATCGCCAGTGCACGTGGCGTCTCGCAACCAATCACGACGCGGTCTGGATGAGTGAAATCATGCACCGCACTCCCCTCGCGCAGAAATTCCGGATTGGATACCACATCAAAAGCAATGGTTTCCCCGCGCAACGCGAGTTGCTCCGAAACGATGCGTTTGACTTCCTTCCCCGTCCCAATCGGCACGGTGCTTTTGTTGACAATCACTTGATATCCGATGATGTTTTGGCCGATTTCTTCCGCCACCTTGTGTACATAAGACAAATCTGCGCTGCCATCTTCGTCCTGCGGGGTGCCGACCGCGATAAAAATCACCTCGCACGTCTTGACAGTTTCCGCCAAATCACTCGAAAAACTGAGGCGCTTCTTTTCGACATTGCGCATCACAACCGCGTCAAGGCCTGGCTCATAAAACGGAATTTTCCCGCTTAGAATTGTATCAATTTTCTCCTGATTATTATCTACACAGGTCACACGCAAGCCAAAATCCGCTAAACACGCGCCCGTCACAAGTCCCACGTACCCTGATCCGACGATACAAATATTGATGTTTTTCAAACTGTCGTCCCCCTTGTAAAAGTTTCAAATATAATATACCTTTTTATTGTGGGCGTGTCTACCACCCCTTGACTAATTCAATACACGGATTTAAAATTAAGCAATAAAATATTGAGCCATTTCGAGGAGACCAGCCATGAACAAGATCAAACATGCACCAACCACTATGACCAGCAGAGAACGGGTCCTGCGCACATTCGCCTTTGAAAAGACGGATCGCGTCCCCATCGATTATTTTTCGAATCCGACCATCCATGCGAAGCTGGTTGCCGCACTTGGACTTGGCGCGCATGATTACGAAGCCGTTTTAAAGGCGCTAGGCGTTGATTATCGCGGGCTTCACCACCCAAACTATACTGGACCAGATTTGTTTCCACAAATCGACGGTCTCAATGTCAATCCCATCTATGGTTACTATTCAAAATGGATCGAAAACGACTCGGGCGGATACGACGACTTCTGCAACTTCCCACTTCAGAATGCGATGGAGGAAGCAATTGCGAATTTCCCTGTCCCAAATGCGGACCACTTTGATTATACCGAAAAACTTGAACAAATAAAGAGCTTTGATGATTCTGCAGTTTTCGTTGGAAACGCCGGCTTCGGCGATAACATCAATTCCCTCGGGCGTGTTATGAATATGGAAGATGCGTTGGTCAACCTGATGACCGAGGACGAGGCAACGCTGCTTTATGTTCGTCGTAAGACGAAAATGGAACTTGAGATATTGGAAAGGCTGATTCTCGGTGCGAAAGGACGCATCGATTTCATGTGGATTGGCGAGGATCTTGGGTCGCAACACGCCCCAATGATCAGCCTCGATATGTATCGCAGCGTGCTCAGACCGATTCATCAGCAGTATATCGATTTGGCAAAGGCCTACAATCTTCCGATTATGATTCACACCTGCGGCAGCTCGAGTTGGGCGTATGAGGATTTCATTGAGATGGGAATTGATGCGGTGGATACGTTGCAGCCTGAGGCGAAGGACATGGATCCAGCGTATCTGAAAAAGACGTTCGGCAGTCGGCTGTCCTTGCACGGGTGCATTTCGACCGCGGGACCGTTGGCGTATGGAACCGTCGCGGAGGTGGTTGCAGATGTGCAGTCAAAGTTGGCGATTCTCATGCCGGGTGGCGGCTATCACTTCTCCCCGACACATTCGATTCAAGACAATTCCCCAGTCGAAAACATCATCGCAATGTATCAGGCAGCGCATGATTTCGGGCGGCATTAGAGTTTATCTAATAAATCGTGATGTCCAATTTCAAGTGTAATGATAATTTTATCATCTTTGTATCGCCATAGGATTCGAATATCCATATTTACAGAAAATTCAAATAAATTTTCAAATCCATGAACCTTCTTTGTCCTAAGAGAAGGATAAAAAGGATTATCGCAAAATATTTTCAATTTTGCTCCAACAAGTTTCTGTTCTTTTATAGTTAGTTTTTTTAGACTCTTTTCGAATGCCTGCGTAAATTCAATCTGAAACCTCATCTAATGTGACTCCCATTTCTGCGAACATCGTGTCAATATCACTGTACACTTTAGATTTTCCAGATTTTATATCTTCGTCAGTTTTTTTTAACAATCTCGCGATTTTTTTCATCTTATCTTTCGGATAAACAACAACAGGACATAAAAAAATTCCGCCATCCTTTTCGACCACATCGAAAACATCGCCAGTTTTTACGCCTGCCTTCTTAATAATTTCAGAAGGTATCGTTATTTGAGACCTTCCCCTGATTTCTGCCAACAATTCACTCCACCTCCTTGTGCGAATTTCTCACTTTCTGAAATAATTATATCACGAAGTTATCGCTTTGGAAACATTAATTTTCTCACAAACGAGTAATAATATCATAGCAATAAAATAGCAAAGAATATCTACTAAAGAATATGAAGTTCCTAGAATCGTTGCCACAAAAATGTTATCCTGCATATCCAAGAAATTAACTAACCCATAGTACTGGCTTAGTTCGACAGTGCAAGCAAACGCAAGCAAGAATAATGGCAAATACATTATTTTAGTTTTCGAGAAACTCCTGATTAATGTATAAATTAGTATTACAACTAATATATCGCCAACATAAGGCCGTACTATTTCATCATTGACAAACAAGGCGATAATTATTTCTGTGAATAGAAGTGCTAGCGAAGTTAACAAATATCCAACTTTGATTTTCAATTCTTAGTCTCCTTTTCTTTCGGCAAATACTGCTCCGCAATACGAGTTTCAGGATGCCGATCAAATGTGTAAAGTGTCAAAGTAAAAAACCACTCCAAAGGTTTCATAAGAATATATACGATGTCTGCGCTTCTTGGTGTGTGAATATGTCGCGAAAGTGGATATCCGTACTTATCGTAATTTGTCCGAATCAATCGATGGACGCGCGGAAACCGATCTTGAATCAACTGTTCAAATGCATTTGCCACAAGGAGTTGTCGATTCACCACAATTTTCTGGCCATGGCGCACGCCCAAACGGAGGGGTTTCACGATAGAAGGATGCCCTTTCAGGGAAACAGTGCAAAGATAGTGCCCTTCGGTCGAAATGTTTGGAGCTGGTAGTTTTTGCGACAACGCCCAATCAGCAGTATCTGCAAAAGCTTTTACAAAGGAATCTGGTTGTTGCCCAAAAAGTATCAAAACCAGTATGATGCAAATCAATATGGGAAGCGAAAACAGAATGACATAGAGCGGCCATTTTCTCGAATTCTGAACCATCTTTGAAATTTTTTGAAGGAAAGTATTGTTGAATGGTTGCTCCGTATAGTAGTTATTTGAATACTCCCGCACCAGTTGAATCAATAAAACAATCGAAAGCACGATAAAATTAAATGGAAAAAGAGGAAGCAAGTAATCTAAGTGATTTGAAGTCTGAATGATAAAAACGAAGCAATCCGTGGTCCCAATCAAAAGGCATGAAAACAAAAGAATGAGAATCAACGGCGGAAGTTTTAATCGATATATTTTCAATAATATGTAGGCCGAGACTCCCACTGCAAAGAAGATGAGAATTGTAGGATAGTGTGCTGTTGCGATTGGGGTGTGCCAGGCATCCCCAATTGATATAGTAGATTCGACTATCGAAATGTCAAAATCCAACCCATAAGAACTCGACAGCATAATCCCCGCATATAGAATTCCAAAAAAGAAAGTGAGAACTTCAGAAACACTAAAAAACGGATTCTTCAGAGGTTTATCTAAAGTTGTGAAGCTGAATGCCAATAAATTGACAATCGTCAGTGCTACGGGGATCCCCACAAAGCTCAATAGCACAAAAGCAAGTACTACTAATAAATATAAACTTTCCATAATGATTGCATCTCCTTTCGATAGATACAATATACAATAAATTATTATCGTTTGTCAATAATGATTTATCGTTATCACTTTTTATTAATACTTGTCATCTACATAAAGGCGTCGATTGATAAGAGGTTTTACTTTTGCTGCCCAAAAATCGTTTTTTTGGTAAAAAAAAGGCCGGAAAAGTGACACAAATTCAGAATCAACTGTAAAACTAGCATATTTCAGTGAGAAAAAGGTGATATTTTCCAGTTCTTTTACCAATACTCATAGATTTGAATCAAAAAAGTAAAAAGCTGTCCGGAAATTTTACCAAAAAAAGCGAAATGACCGCCAAAAAGTAAACCAGAGAATTAATCCTAAAAATCTCTGTGTTGATTCGTACCAATCATTTAATCTTGTATGCAATCCATTTTGCTAACCTTCCGATCCGATGAAACGAAAGCAACTCACAAACCATCTCGGAAAACTTGCCGAATTTGCGATACAATAGGTTAAACGCAAGATATGAAAAAACCTGCTTTTTATTTTTTGGTATCCTCTTTAAAATATTCCGAAAAGAATATACCTTTTTGTAAATCCATAGGTAGCCATTGAATAATTCTTCAACTTTCATCCCCTTGGGCTGAAATACAACATGAGCCGTGTTATAATGCGACAAATCGGAATCGATAATCCTCCCTTGAGCGAGAAAAGATTTGTGCAATTTCGTCCCTGGGTAGGGTGTCAAGATGTGTGAGGTCACTGTTTCGATGCGATTTTTCACAATCCAGTCCAACGTCGACTGAAAAACAGATACGTCATCTTCATCGATTCCAAACACAAAGCTGGCATTAACCATGATTCCTCGTTTGTGCACTTCTGAAACGAGGCGTTCATATTTACTTACTCTGTTTTGTACTTTATGAACACTCTCAATCGCCTTTGGATTGACACTTTCGAAGCCAATAAACAGACTTTGACAACCTGAATCTCTCATCTCATCAAGCAAATCAAGCATATCTAAAATATTTGATGTGACAGCAGCGTTCCACTTTAATTTCATTGGTTTTAATACTTTTAATAGTGCACTTGTGTATTTGGGGTCACCAATAAAATTGTCATCAATGAATAATATATGTTTGGTGTTCAAACTTTGAATGTCTTGCATCACGTCCTCCACTGGTCGATTCACATAATGACCAAGGGCTTTCTCGCAACTGTTATAGCAAAAATCGCAACAAAATGTGCATCCACGACTTGTGCTTACGATGTTAGTAAATAGATATTTATTCCGATCAATCTTAGAATAATCGGGTGAAACAATCTCACCCCCACGGAATCCCTCCATGTCGAAATACATAGGCTTCAGGCGATCTGATTCCACATCTTGAAGAATCTGATGCCAAATTCGCTCCGCCATACCAATGCAAATCGAATCAAACTTCCCTTCACATTTCTCAGGATCAGAAGTGATATGAGTTCCTCCAGCAATTACCTTGATGCCTCGTTTCTGAAATTCATTTGCGATTTCACATGCGCGATTCATAACGTCAACCGTAACAGTTATGGCAACCAAATCTACCGGCTCATCAAAATCTATGCATTCGACATTTTCATTTTTTATGACAATTTTATGTTCCTTTGGCGTCAATTTAGCTAAAGTCAACAATGCTAAGGATGGCGACATGCGCGTCTTCATTTTTGTATCCATAGGTCTTGGCTTCATTGCTGGTTGAATCAGTTTGATATACATATTAAACACCTCCGTTTAAGATTGTGTCTAATATACAACAAATTATTATCGTTTGTCAATAAGAAATTATCGTTTTATCATTCAAAATATTTCAACAGCGCCTCCCCAACCCGCCTCCCGAAAGCAATTGCATTGTTCTGGGTGATTGGCACTTCTGCCCCGAAGTAAGGAAACTCAAGGGTCAATGCGAGTTTCGCGCCAAGGCGCAACGCAAATGCGGTCGCAGTGCTTTGTGTTGGCGAAGCAGGAAGCCAGTCTTCTCCCGCGCGCACATCGTGCAATCCATCGTAGATGATTTTCCCGTGACTGAGTCCCTTTAAAATCTCGCCGAAGCGATCCAGTTCAGAATAAATTTCCGGGTTCGCCTTCACAAGGCTCGGATAGTCGTTGATTCCGCCCAAAATCCAAGGGCAGTGAAAGTCAACAAGCGCAAGCAGTTCGTGGCTTTCAAGCAAAGTTGTAAGCGCGCGAATACTTTGATAAATCGGTGCATCAATATAATCGCGGTTATGGTCGTGCGGTGTGCGCGACTTCCCTTGGTCGCCCCCTTCCACCCCGTCCAAATCGACGAATGGGACGAGCAGGACTTTGATTCCGAAAGAATGCAATGCGGCGATCTGTCGAATCACCTCATCCGCGACTCCTTCTAAGACGTATGAGGCAACACTTTCACAGGCGTGGTGGCGCGCCGCCAACACAACCACCTTCGGATCTTGTGGGTCCCCGATCCATGCAAGTGGGATGTTTCGGTGACGTTCGGTTGAACAGAGCGTCTGAAGTTGGAATTGAGGATGAGCGGCATGCGTTTGCGCCCAACGTTCGAAATGATGCAATTGATAAGGAAAAGAAAGTCGAAAATAGACCTTTTCATCCGACTCCTTGAAGGCCATCCGAAAGGTTTGCGCATCCAGTTTTGATTCTGCACCGAGCCACTCATATTGGAAATCATCACGACTCACGCATGGCCCCCAGTAACCGAGGACGTCTTGATTTTCAAAGTGAAACGTAACCGTCCTTCCCTGCGCGCCTTCCACACAAAAAGCCCAGTAGAACCACCAGCCTTCGGTGTCTCTGAGTTCTTGGACCAAAAAGACGTCGTCCCCCTGGATGCGATTGACCTGGATGTTTCCGCCAGGAAACGATTTGTGAATGATCATCGGTTCTCCGTTTCGAAGTTGACCAGTTGATTGCAGTGCGGGCAGGTTTCGCGATGCACGCTGACGATTGCTCCACATGAGGCGCACGTCCAACGCGACATCTCTTTTTCAAGAAACGTCGACATGCCAAGCAGATGAATGGATTCCAGGTTTTCGATCATACTCATATGATATTTTGTGCGATAGCGTAGGTCGAGGCGTTTGATCTTAAGGCATGGGAACTTCGGGCAGTCGTAACACAAAATGATGTCGGCGCCTGCGTGCAGCGTGCAATTCTTAATGCTGCAATTTCGACAATGGTTTGACTTCTGTTCCGACGGAACGAGACAGCCCGCGCAACGATTTTTCTCGCGGATAAATGCGTAACACAGCGCACAGTTCATACCACAGGGAGCAATGAATCTCTCTTCCATATCAATCCTCACCTCCTACGGCAATCATATTACAATTCAGTTTATTTGTAAATAAGCAGCTGGTGCAAAGACGCGGTGGCTGGCGCGCCGCGCGTAGTGCGCGCAGGTCAAAAGGTAAAGGCATGCCGTTGGCGCAAAATTGGCGGGTGTGTTAAAATCGGGGTGTCTAAGCCTGAATCCGCGGTAGACCCCCAGTTTTTAACACGTTTTTCTCCCTAGAGGTGCATTTTTTAACACATCGTCGTGAAATCATCGATTTCAACTTGGTTTCACGACTCATTTTCGCTCTTTGTATACCCATATTATGGCAACAGAGGAAGATGTATAAAGGGGTGTGTTAAAATCGAGGCCTCTAAGGATTTTTTTGTGTTAAAAAGAGGGCCTCTGCCGCGGAATGGGGAACAGAGGCACCTTTTTTAACACACCCGCCATCCAACTGGGGCAAGGAGCGCGCCAGTTTGTATTTTCATTTAGAAACTCCAAGGTGGATGGTTTCGCCGTTGACGTTCCATTCCTTATTGAAGCCGGTGCCGGTGCTATCCACGACAGCCACCGCCAACACTTCCTCCGCGATCAATGCTTCGTTGCGCACAATGATGTCCGCGAGCTTCGTGTTTCCAGTATGGAACAACGTAATCCGATCCAACACTTCGAAGCCCGCTTCCTTGCGCATCGACTGCACCTTACTGATGATTTCGCGGACAAAGCCCTCTTCAATCAGTTCCGGCGTGAGATTCGTATCCAGCACGACGATGATGTCGCCTTGGGTTTCCGCGATGTAGCCAGGCTTTTGCGTTTCTTCGATTAATAAATCCTCTTGGAGCAAGGTCACTGCGACGTCGCCGACTTGCAGTTCCAGATTCTTGCCTGCTGCAAAGTCATCCATTACGGCATTCCCATCTAAGGTCTGGAGCATTTGGCCGATTTGGCCGACAATTTTGCCATACTTCGGACCGACCGTCTTCAGTTGCGGTTTGAATTTATAGGTCATGAATTCTTTTGCACTCTCCGTGAACACAAGGCCCTTGACATTCAGTTCCTCCATCACCAGTTCGGAAAAATCGTCTGGCAACGTGATGTCAGACTTCACAAACATGTTTGCGAGGGGCTGACGATTCTTGATGTTGGCGTTGTTTCGACCGGCTCTGCCGAGAACGACCACCGAAAGAACCAAATCCATGTGTGTTTCTAATTCTGGAAGGATCCACGCTGGGTTCGCCTTCGGGAATGCGCATAGATGCACACTTTCTGGTGCCGTCGGGTTGACGGTGCAGACGAGGTTCTGGTAAATCGCTTCCGTCATAAACGGTACAAACGGCGCAGCCAGTTTGGTGAGCGTTTCGAGCACATAGTTCAAAGTCATGTACGCATTGATTTTGTCTTGATGCATGTCAGAGGCCCAGAAACGTTCGCGACAACGGCGGACATACCAGTTGGATAGCGCATCCGCAAATTCCTGGATGGCACGCGCCGATTCGGTGATGCGGTAGGTTTCGAGTGAATTGTCCACGAACTGAATCAATGTATGAAGCTTCGAAATGACCCATTGGTCCATGACCGCGAGTTTTTCGTATTCGAGGGAGTAGTTGGTTGGGTTGAATCCATCCAAGTCGGCATACAAAATGTAGAACGCATAGGTGTTCCAGAAGGTACCCATGAATTTGCGTTGTCCCTCATTGACCGCGTCCTCATAAAAACGGCTTGGCAACCAAGGCGCACTGCCTGTGAAGAAGTACCAACGCACCGCGTCCGCGCCCTGCTTGTCGAGGACATCAAACGGGTCAACGACGTTGCCTTTATGCTTCGACATCTTTTGTCCATCGCGGTCCTGCACGTGCCCAAGTACGATGACATTTTTATAGGGGGATTCATCAAACAGACAGGTCGAAATCGCAAGGAGTGTGTAGAACCAGCCTCTCGTCTGGTCAATCGCCTCGCTGATGAAGTCGGCCGGGAAGTTTTGGTCGAAAATCTCTTTGTTTTCAAACGGATAGTGCCATTGCGCAAACGGCATCGCACCAGAGTCGTACCAGCAGTCGATAACGTCGGAAACGCGTGTCATTTCAGCGCCGCAGTGCGGGCAAGGAATCTCTACCGCATCGATATAGGGCTTGTGGAGTTCGATGTCGTCTGGGACATCTTTTCCCGCTTTTTTCAGTTCCTCAATGCTTCCGATCATTTCCTTGTGTCCGCATTCGCATTCCCAGATTGGCAGCGGCGTACCCCAATAGCGCGAGCGGCTCAAACCCCAGTCGACGACGTTTTCGAGGAAATTTCCAAAGCGAAGTTCGCCGATGCTCTCTGGCAACCAGTTGACGGTCTTGTTGTTTTGAACGAGGCGGTCGCGCACCTTGGTCATTTCAATGAACCAGGTGTCTCTCGCATAGTAAATCAGAGGCGTGTCACAACGCCAGCAAAACGGGTAGGAATGCTCATAATCCAACTTCTCGAAGACCAGTCCGCGCGCGGTGAGTTCCTCGATAATCAACGGATCCGCATCCTTCACAAACACGCCAGCCCAAGGGGTCACAGCCTCCACAAAGCGGCCCTGTTCGTTGACCAACTGCACAAAAGGCAGGTCAAATTTTTTACCAACTGCCGCGTCGTCTTCGCCAAACGCAGGGGCCGTGTGCACGATTCCAGTACCGTCACTGAGTGTAACGAACGGATCCGCACAGATGTACCAAGCCTTTTTTTCGGGATCGACAAACGAATAGAGTGGTTCATATTCATATTGCACCAGGTCGTTGCCGACGAATTGCTCGACAACCTCATAGCCTGCCGGCAACACTTTTTCCGCCAAGGCTTCCGCAACGATCAGGAATTCGCCCCCAACTTTAGCGCGAACATAAATTTCCGTAGGATTCACAGTCAACGCAACGTTGGACGGTAACGTCCAGGGAGTGGTTGTCCATGCCATGAAGTAGGTATCTTCCCAAGCCTTCGCCTTGAAACGCACAATAATTGACACCTCTTTCACGTCCTGGTAGCCTTGCGCAACCTCATGACTGGAGAGCGACGTCCCGCAACGCGGGCAATAAGGCACGATCTTGTAGCCTTTGTAAATCAGCCCCTGGTCCCAAATCTGCTTGAGCGACCACCAGACCGACTCGATGTAGTTGTTGTGATACGTGACATACGGGTTGTCCATGTCGACCCAGTAGCCCACGCGCTCGGTCATTCTACGCCATTCCTGCTCGTATTTCCAGACGCTTTCCTTGCATTTTTTGATAAACGGCTCCACGCCGTAGCGTTCGATTTCGGGTTTACCGCTGATGCCAAGCAATTTTTCGACTTCTAACTCGACAGGCAGTCCATGTGTATCCCAGCCGGCCTTACGCAGCACCTTGTAGCCCTTCATCGTCTTGTAGCGAGGAATAATGTCTTTGATGACGCGCGTCAACACATGGCCAATATGGGGCTTCCCGTTTGCCGTCGGCGGACCGTCGTAAAATGTGAAGATCGGGCGATCCTCCCTCCCTACGATGCTTTTCTGAAAGATATCGTTCACTTTCCAAAAATCCATAATTTCTAGTTCTCTTTCGACGAAATTCATACTTGTCGAAACTTTTTGATACATACCATTCACTCCTATTATTTTAATTCTAAAAAACAAAAAATCCGCCCTACAACAGGACGGAAGAACTCCGCGGTACCACCTGAATTGCCTCAAAAGAGGCCTCTCAAACGAATAACGTCTCGCACACGTCAAACCCTACTTCCCGAAAACGAAACTCAGGTTTGCAACTCCTGGATGATTTTCATCAATGTAACTCCTGCGACTTTCCAGCAACCGCCGCTCTCTGTAGGAAACTCCTTTGATTACTCTTTCCAATCATCGTCTTTACAAGACAAAAGTTTACACTGAACGGGACAAAATGTCAAACACGACTGGTCGTGAGGACGGTGTCAAGTTGTTGT
>Ga0194063_10002158_pt1 | contig 12395 bp, 7 predicted proteins | sample SepL3720m_MetaG_FD_155459 | JGI IMG/M metagenome (GOLD analysis project Ga0194063, IMG submission 155459) | Anoxic zone freshwater microbial communities from boreal shield lake in IISD Experimental Lakes Area, Ontario, Canada - Sep2016-L373-20m | ecosystem: Environmental > Aquatic > Freshwater >... | reverse complement strand
GAATTGTGGTGGGCGATAAATTTTATTGACGCATTGAAATCAGTTTTGTTATATAATCGGGTTACCTAGTCCTTGCAGGTCGAATCGTCACCGTAGGGTGGCTTGTCTGGCAACCGCCAGTCTAGGCCGCAAGGACGCCCTTTCAAAGATCATTTCCTGTTTATCCTTGAAACTCAATTATTTCTTCAATCTTTTCTGAAAGCATGTCACGCCAGCGGTGGGCGTCTTTACGTTCACCTTCCCGGTATGAGCGGGCAATTGCACCTGCCGCCATGTCTGCAAGCTGGATCAGGTTATCTCGGTGCGAGTCAAAGAACTTGATGCTGACGATGTTCTTTTCTGATTGCCGTGTCCGCAGGTAGTGTGCCAGGTCGCGCTTGAATTCATGACTGGCGCTGCCATCAATTTTGATACGTGCCCCTTCTATCAAAGCGTCATCGTACTTGAGAAGTAGGCGGACAAAGTAGCTGTAGAATGAATCGGCATGATTTCGCAGGTTGTCGCTATAGACCCGCTGCTTATCCACCACCAGAGCACGGACACCGAAAGCAAAGGGGCGGACAGCTTCAAAAAAGGCATCCCTCACAGGGTGAGCACATTTGTTGAATTTGAATTCCGGCTTTACCCGCAGACGTTGACGCGCCTCACCGATAGCCCGGCCTGCAGCTTCGGCTTGAGCGAAGTCACGGAAGATGACCATTGCCACGACAAAGTGTGACGATGATCCGCGAGTGAGCTTGAATCCAGCATCACCGCTTTCGTCAATCAGGATAAGCATCAAATCTCCAACACAGATTTCTTCTGAAGTATGCAGGCCAGTATCCACACTTACGAGAACAGTGTCAATATGCAGAAACCCCACAGGCTCTTAACCCTCTGAAAATACAGTTTTAATGAAGAAGGTTTCCTGTGTCTTTTAGCCATGGTTTCTGTTATGTAGACACACTTCTTTTCGCCAGGTCACTTAAAAAATATCGTGAGTAGGACGCTAGATGGGGGAGGTACTATGGGAAGGTATGTCATAGAAATAAAGTAAAAATACACCGAAGGACTTATTGTGTCGTATGTCTATGTTATGATTCCTCGCAGATCGTCTGAACGATTTTATAGACATGGAGAATAATATGGCTGTAACAGAGATCGTACCTCTGATATTTAGCTTTTTGCTTGGAATGTGTGTTTTGTACCTCACCGCATATTCAAAAGCCAAGCGCAAGAACAGAGCGTTACAAGAAGCCGTTTCGAGCCTGGAAGATGAAAACAAAAAGGTGTTGGCCAAGTACGTAGCTGAAAAAGAGAAGAACGAATCACCCCGCCGCAACGAGCGAGGATTTGTACCGGCAGAGATCAAAAAACAGTGGGATGTTCCACCCGCAGCGATAAAAAAGTCGCGTGCCGTTGGCATAGAGAAAAGAGAGTGTCGGTTTGATGAGAAGAGACAGCGGTTTGTGAATTATTTTACGCTGCTTGATGAATTCCATCGGAAGAACAATGAGATTTTTACTCTTCAATTCCACCCAATAATGAATCGTTTTCTTGCTTCAAATTCTTTTAAGGACGAAGCCGACAGAAGCCGCGCCGTTCTTGAATTTAACAGCGAAGTTCAGTTGTTATTCAATCAGTTGTATGAAGAACAACAGAAGGTGAATTCCGAAACTGACAGTATCAGATCGTTCTCCTCCGCCACACTGGACGAACTGCTTAATAAGCTTGAATCAGCGGTCAACCAATCTACAGATGATGCTGCTGAAGTGTTGAAATTCATGGCTACACCTGAGTTGTGGGCGGATCAGTCGCTTACAGCGCCACTCCAGAAAGCAGAAAACTCAGTGCAAATGGTCTTGACCTGTCGGAATGCAGTCCGCAGCGGAATGAAAATGGAGTTGGATGAAATTTGAGGAGGAGGTCACCATGGATTTTTTTATGTATTTGATCATAGGTGGTTATTTGCTCTCAATAATTATAAATATGCTTGACCCGAATTGGCAGGAACGCCGCAATAAAGGAGCAAAAAGACAACCCAGGAGACGAAAATATTAAAAACGGCCTTTCCGCGACGCTTCATTACAATGTCACGTGAGACAACCTGTCACTGCATCTAAAACAACCGGAGGTGAATATGATGGTTAATACAGAAGATAAAATGTATTTTATTGCAAAGCATTTCAACTGGTTAAATGATAAATGTAGAGTCAAAGCCATTAATGGCAATGAACAAGGATATGCGAAAATAAAAGATATCGTCAGGGGCTGCTCGCTTTTTGTTCATCACATGAATAATGGTCAACTGATTATAAATCTTCTGGTATCATCTGCCGCCAAATCAAGATACGAAGCAACATGCAGTAAAGCTGTAGATGTTTTCAAGAACCATTTTCAATCGGATGTTGTGAGCACTCAATGGGAAAGCTCAATGGGTGTTGGTAGAGTGTATGATCGTTATTATGTAGATGTCACCAATAAGCAAATACCAGAAATACTTAAAATGATTGATGATGTAAGGAACAAACTTGCTGGTGCGTAACGGGAAAGGGGCGATGCGGAGAGGTTGTTGAATAAAAGAGCATGTCTCGTATCAGGGCCGTCCCTTGCCATCATTCTGTAGTTATCATTACGTTACTCGAAGAGAGAATCCATGAACAATCTGATAAAAATTGCCACAATTGAACTCGAAAGATTCCTGTCTGCAAACTTGCCTAAATTTGAAAATGACTGGTGGCAGAAGCATGTTGTTGGCCGGTTGTCGTTTCAACAGCAGCGTCATGCGGAAGAGCGCGGCTATTCGGCACTATGCGATCTCGACTTTGCTGCCCTGCTCCGTGTCCTTGATCAAAACTGGTACGAACTTTCTGGCATTTTATCTCTTCCCAAAGACGCTCGGAACTGGGTTAAAGAACTTCAAACAGTGCGTAACAAGTGGGCACATCAATCATCTCAAAATGTGCCACCGAGTGAGATCTTTCGGGATGCTGATACATTGGGTAAGGTATTAAATGTCCTTGGCGCTTCTCAGGAAGTGCTTGCTGCAGTCGAATCATCTAAATCCGATGCCCTTTCTCATCTTGCGGGACATCGACTTTTGCAGCCGCCAAATCTGCCTGTAAACCAAGGTGCAGAGTCCGAAGACACTACGATGGCAGATATTGTGCCTAATAATGCAGACAAAACACTCCAATCGACTTCATTGTTTGCTATGGGTGATTTAGTATCGCTTCGATCCAACCCTTCTGTAATCTTACCTGTTATCGAAGTGCTTGAAGCGAGTTTGGGAGAACGCCGCTACAGAGTATTCCAGAATAACACCAAGGTTATGTACTACGAAAGCCAGTTGCAGGCATTGACAAATCATAAAATTGAACGAATCAGGATTAGTATTGAAACACTACATGCCCATTTGACAAGCCTCCAACTCCTTTCACCTTCAACTGCAAATCTATTTTCTCTACGAGCCGGACGGGTCAAGTTTATTCCTTACCAGTACCGCCCCGTACTCAAGCTTATTCGGGCTGATCGACCGCGAATGCTGATTGCAGACGAAGTAGGCGTTGGTAAAACCATTGAGGCCGGGCTTATCATCAAGGAACTGCAAGCTCGGATGGATTTATCTTCGGTACTCATTATATGCCCTAAGGCTCTTGTCTCTGAACGTAAGTGGTTTTTGGAGATGAAGCGTTTTGAAGAGGACTTTACGGCATTGAACGGTACTCTTCTGAGGCATTGCTTGAAGGAAACCCATTTGGACGGCGAATGGCCTGCAAAATATTCCAAGGCTATCATTCCTTTTTCTCTGTTTGATTCTGATCTGGTCTTTGGTGGTAGTGGGAGAGGTCATAAAAAAAATCAAGGTCTTATCGATCTGGACCCACCGCCCAAGTTCGATCTCGTCATCGTAGACGAAGCACATCACATTAGAAACCCGGAGACATATCTGCATCAAGGTATTAGGTACTTTTGTGATAATGCCGGTGCTGTTATTTTCCTCACCGCCACACCAGTTCAGCTCGGAAGTGAAGATCTCTACACACTTTTAAATGTACTGCGACCAGACTTAATTATTGATAAGGCCAGTTTTGAACTAATGTCTGAGCCCAATCGCTTTATCAATGCCGCTGTACATCAGTGCCGTTTGGCAAATGAGGGATGGGAGTCGGAAGCACGAGGATGTCTTGATGAAGCAGCTCAAACTGAGTGGGGACGAATGTTTATAAGGGAGTCTCCACCTTTCCAGAAGGCATACGACCGTCTTCTTGATGCACCGCTTGGTGACTCTGAAAGGGTAGAGCTGACTGGCGTAATTGAAGGACTGTATACCTTTGGATCGCTTATCAATCGTACCCGACGTCGTGACATCGGTGAATTTACTACACGCAATCCCAAGACTCTGACGGTTGATTTTACTGAGTGTCAGAAAGAGTTGCACGACGGGTTATTGGAAATAGTCGCTCGAATTCTTGCTTTCTGTCATGGCAGCCAGAATGTTAAGTTCATGATGACTACGATTCGGCGTCAAGCTGCGAGCTGCCTGTATGGGTTGGCTCCTCTACTGCAAGGAATATTGGGAGGTAAGTTAGACCAGCTTGAGTTCATGGAAGCAAGTGATAGTGATACAGATGCTGATCTGAGCTTCGTCGATAAAGTCCTTGACGACATTGTATCGTTATTGGACAAGGCCAACAACCTTGACCCGTATGACCCAAAGATAGAAGCTTTTATCAATGCGATTCAAAACAAACAGCAATGCGAGAACAATAAGGTTCTGGTCTTCAGTACGTTCAGACACACCCTGGCTTACCTTGCTGACCATACAAAAGAAACAGGCATAAGATATGGCCTTATTCATGGCAGTATTCCAGACCAGGATCGCTCAGACATCCGGCGCAGATTTGCCCTGCCAAAAGAGGATCCAGAAGCTCTGGATATTTTGCTTTCATCTGAAGTTGGTTGTGAAGGTCTGGACTTCCAGTTCTGCGACTTTCTTGTCAACTATGACCTGCCGTGGAATCCGATGAAGATTGAGCAACGAATCGGTCGTATTGACCGTTATGGTCAAAAAAGCGCCGCAGTGGCTATTATCAATATCATCACTCCTGGAACGGTTGATGCTGATATCTATGAGCGCTGTTTGTGGAGAATTGGCGTCTTTCATCATGCGGTCGGTGGCGGCGAAGAAATCCTCGGTGAGATAACCAAAGAATTGCACGATATTGCCGAGAGCTTCACTCTGACACCAGATGAACAGAAAAAACGGCTGAAGCAGCTTTCGGACAATGGAATCCGTCAAATTAAAGAAGAGCAGGAGTTGGAATCTAAGCAAGCAGAGCTGTTTGGTCTGAATATACCGAGTAAATCGTGGGAAAAAGATATTGAATCCGCCGAGAGTTACTGGCTTTCTTCCACTGCACTTCAGCGTTGCGTGTCATTGTATCTGGCAAATTTACTCGATAAAAATTATGAGTTTATCACGGGCGAAAAACCTCTTAAATCGCTTAGATTGAGTCAGGAGGCCAGGAACAAGCTGCTTACGGAGTTCAAACGTTTACCACGATCAATGGAACCAGTGGCGAGGGAGTGGGAAAAGTGGCTCAAAGATACACAACAAACTGTACCGGTTACGTTTGACCAGGAAAGCGCCTCAGAAAATCCCAAAGCTTTTCATTTGACCGTTACGCACCCACTTGTTCGTCAAGCGGCCTTGCATTATAAACTGGAAGAACCTGCCTACGTCAGACTTGAAGTACGAGACCATGAAATTCTCCCAGGTGAATATATTTTTGGTATTTATAGATGGACCAAGTATGGCATCAAACAGGACGAGGTTATGGTTTCAGTGGTTTCTGGCCAAATTGCCGAGGAAAAATTATTTAGATTGTTACAGATGGCGTCAACGCAAGAAAATATCGATCTACCAGATAACAGTGAATTTGAGGCATTGGACGCACAGCATCACAACAAGTGGGCGACGGCTCAAGCAAATCATATTGCCGAAAATAGACAGCAAGTGGAATATCGTATCCAAAGCCTTATAGTAAGCCATAAGGCTCGTTGTAAGGCGATAGAAGACCATATAAATAGAGCAAACGATGACAAGATACGGCTGATGAAACAGAGCGAGCTTGGGCGAGCAAATGCAGACTTCAACCGGCGTATGGAGGAGTTGGAACAAGCTGCCAATAGCGGTGACATCCATGCTATGCCAATCGTTTTCGGAGCCATTACGGTAAAAATCTAAAGTCAGTCATTCCAGGAGCGTTTTCAATTTCAAGAGGATTCCATGACAACACTTCCAATCCGACATTTATCAGCAAGGGTTCCGTGGCACGATAACAAATGGAACGGGAAAACCTGTTGCAATGTTATCGATAATTCCTTCTGTAGAATCTTGCCACGTATCGACGTCAACAAAGATCCCGACAATGAACCTACGGATAGGCTGATAGATGAATCCTATGCTCCCCCTTGTCTCTCTGAAAAAGGAACATTTCTCTCACCTCATCAGAATTTCCGGCAACTAAATCATGCTTGGAAGAATATAAATTCTCTATTCAGTGAATTTGAACCAGGCATATACCAGCACAAACCCTTTTCTATCAATGCCGTCCCTTTCCTCTGGATGATGAAGGGTAAATCCAATGGAAAGCTGCCGCACTTCTCTGAAAGAGCCAACCAGTACAAGCTTGATTACAGACCAGATTTTGAGGAAGAGATTGACCGAAAACTTGGTTTTGAAGGCAATATCTGGGTGCAACATCCTCATAATCAGCAGGTGCTACTCGACTCATTCTGCGACTGCCTGAAAGAAGAGGTGTCGCTCATTTTTTTCTATTGCAAACATACCCCGCTCTCTGAACCGAATGAGCGGATAATTGTTGGCGTGGCAAAAGTCAGGAAAAACCCTGGGCCAATTCTCGAATACTCATATCCCAAAGGATACACAGGGCATCATGGTCATCCTTGGGATCGGTGCGTTGAACATACGTTGACCGATAAAAATCCGGATGGATTCCTACTCCCGTATCACGAGTTGTTGGAATGTGTTGCTACAGACAAACTTGAACTTGATCTAAAAGAATATACCGCCTCAGCGCCAGATCTTAAGCAATTTTCGTATACCTCTGAATTGGTGGAACACGATACGGCAATAGATGCCCTGCTTAATATGGCGGAGAGTCTGAGAAAAATCGGGACGGTGCTGGGAAAGAAGTTTACCGAAGAGTTGGCTTGGATTGATAATGAAATATCGAAAATCTGGGACATGCGTGGTGCGTTTCCAGGTATGGGTGCTGTCTTGAGCGGCGCAGGAATGGCCGAAGGAAACACCATTGCCTGGGAAGTAGAGAAACATATTCGTGCAATAGACGGTGATATGCTGACAACTGATCCGTGGCAGATTTTCGAGGAAAGCGTCATAACCCCGGACAAACATCTCAAGACGAAAGGAAAGCAGCTATTCAGTGCCACGGTAAAATTACTCTGGAGAACAATGCTTGCAAAAAAGAAGTCATTCTATAAACTGCTCAGCCGATGTCATCTCACAAATGATCAAGCGTCTTTTGTTATACAGAATTATAAAGACATGCTGGAAGATTTGACTGGCAATCTATATCTCCTGTACGAAAAGACCCGATTCAAGGCGCATGGCTTCTCTTTTGACCAGATCGATAAGGCAATGCTTCCACCCGAAAAAATTCGTTTGGCTTTCCCCGTACCAGATGAAGCTATTTTGGAGCATGATCTCGATCCTCGACGGGTAAGAGCCTGTGCCGTATCTGAACTGGAGGCAGCGGCGAAAAGCGGCCATTCACTTCTTGCGTTTGATGATCTGCTTACTCGATTACATGAAAAAGCGACGGTTGAGCCTTTTCCGATCAACGAGGATGTGCTTGCGGCATTTGCTGAAGAGGATTTCTTTCAGGAAGAGGTCGGCTCTGTTTTGCAGACCAAGGGCAATCCGATACATTTTCTAAAATTGCAACGGCTGTGTGCCGTTAAAGAGGTTATTCGCAGGAGCATTAGTCTCAAGCACATTATTGAAAAACCGTACAGCATCAGCAAGGACTGGCTAAGTATAATCAAAGCGTGCCCAAAATTCATTCCTCTTGATCCCAGGGATCCAGACTTTGAAAATGAACAGAAGGCACTGGCTGAGAAGGCGGAGGCTTTACGAATTCTGACGAACTATCAGTTTTCTGTCCTTATCGGCCCGGCGGGTTCCGGGAAAACTACGCTGCTGGAAATCTTTGAAACTCTCCCGGAAATCATCGAGGGTGGAGTTCTCAAGCTGGCTCCGACCGGCAAGGCACGGGTCAAGCTGGGGCATAATGCAGAGACTGTTGCCCAGTTCCTGTATCCTGACCGATATGACGGTGAGACTGGTACTTACTACACAAATGATTCAGCGCCAAAATCGTCCAGGGCAGCAAATGTGATTATTGATGAAGCATCCATGCTTACCGAGGAGCAATTGGCAGCGGTGCTTGACGCTTTGGGGCCAACTGATCGCATCATTCTGGTGGGTGACTATCGACAACTACCGCCCATTGGAACAGGGCGTCCTTTTGTGGATATTGTCTGTGAGATTCGCCCGAAAGCTTTTGAAAACGAGGACATTCGCTCCGCTCCTGCGTATGCGGAACTAAAGCAGATTCGCCGTCAAACGATCAAAGGGGATGCTCGGTGGGATGTTTCCTTAAGTCGCTGCTTTAGCGACGAGCCTGCGAAGGAAGACCTCGAAGTATTCAATGAAATTGCAGCAGGAAAGATTAAATCAAAGCATCTACGGCTGGAGAAATGGTACGACAGTGCCGATTTCAAGGAATTGTTCAATAAGATTTTGGTAGAAGAACTCGACATTGATATGGCCGACCGGGAAAAATCATTCAACCGGACAATCGGTGCCGTAGATGATGGGGATTATCAATATTTCAATCACGATGATGCCGAGAAAAAGATCGAAGAGTGGCAGGTTATCTCTCCTGTCAATGGCTACGCTTATGGTGTCAAGGAAATCAATAAATCCATTCAGGGGAACTTTAGACGCGGGTTCGTTGACCTGGCGCTCAATATCAAACAGGAAGATTCAAAACGCTTTCCAAAGCGGAAGATTGCCAAGCCGAAGGGGAGTGACAATATCGTTTATGGCGACAAGGTCATTAACTTGAAAAACTCACGATGGGAGGCAAAACAGAGCATAAGGCCGAAAGAGATGAAGACGTCGGCTCTCAATTTCTTTGCCAATGGCGAAATAGGAGTGATTACCGGAGAGTTTCGGGGCAAGGATAACCACTCTAAAGAAGAACCTCGGATTGAGATTGCCTTCTCGACACAACCCGGCTACAGTTATGTATTCTTCCCCAACCAATTAAAGGAAGATGGGAAATATTCTTTTGAATTGGCGTATGCCATCACGGTACACAAATCCCAGGGGAGTGGTTTCAAAAAGCTCTTCTTCGTTCTCCCGGCATCCAGTCCCATCCTATGTAGAGAGCTGCTCTATACTGCACTGACCCGCCAGGAAGATAAAATCATTATTCTACACCAGGGAGATTTCAGGGAGTTCATCCGCTTCGCTTCCACTGAAGCATCGGCGACAGCGAGAAGATTCACCGATCTTTTTCATTTGCCGGAAGTGAAACAGATAAACACGAAATGGTATGACTCGCGATATGTGAATATCAGCGAAAGAAACGAACCGATGATTAGTAAAAATGAGGTCATTATTGCCAATTTGCTGAACAAATATAAAGCCCGTATTTCGTATGCTTATGAGGCGAAGTTGACGATTGAAAACAGTGGCAGATCAATCAAGCCTGATTTCACCATTGATAATTTGGAGACGCGCAAAAGATTTTATTGGGAACATCTCGGTATGATGTCAAAAACTGATTATCGTGGGAAATGGGAAAAGAAACTTGAGGGCTATTTGGCTGATGGATTCGTATTGCATACGGAAGCCGGTCCAGGTGACGATAAGATTTTGATCATCACAGAAGAAAATCTGCGGGGTGGGATAAATTCTGTGGAGTTAGATAGGTTGATCAGGGAAGTTATTTTGGATGAGGTTGTATAGTGCAGTTTGAGCGATACAGACATCCTAAAGGAGTCGGTGCGTGAATAAGCAGGATTATATAAATTCGATCCGTGATGAATACAGTGGAATGAAGGATATGCCCAGGGAAAGTCTCGCGAGCAGTCTGGAAACATTAGCACACGACCTCTATGCCAAAGATTCCCATTTTATCTTTGAGTTGATCCAGAATGCCGAAGATAATAACTATCCAGACAAAACTGCCGCGCAGCTACGTTTTGAAGTCTGCCAGTTTGATATTGACGGTCAGAAAACTACATCATTGATTGTTCACAACAATGAAACCGGATTTAATGACAAAAATGTACGAGCAATCTGTCAGGTTGGACAATCAACAAAGAAAAAAGCGCAAGGCTATATCGGCGAGAAGGGGATTGGCTTTAAATCAGTTTTTCGTATAACCGCCAGCCCATACATTTTTTCAAATGGTTTTCAATTTTGCTTGCCTGAAAAGGATGAGGAAACCGGACTTGGCTATATCGTTCCAAGCTGGGTTTTGAATCCACCCAAAGAGATTTCAACAGAAGAAACGTCCATTATTTTACCTCTCAATAAGAATATAAAGGATGCAGAAAGCGTCATTACAGCATTACGAGACGTTGCGCCAGAAACTATACTTTTTTTAAAGAAATTGGAAAAACTTGAAATATCAGTATGTTTATCTGATAGCACGTCTACATATAACTTGGTGATCGAAAAAAAAGTAGTCAAGACTATTGATAAATCACAACTGGTAGAACTGACATGCAAAAAACATGAGACCGAAAAAGATGATGTTTTTGATATTTATTCTTTTTGGGTAACTGAAATTGAATTTGAGAAACCAGACGAAGTTCAGCATGAGAAGCGAATTGGCATTGGGACACGGGTTGTTTCGGTCGCCATTCCTCTTGATGATAAAACCACTAAAGGCAAGTTATTCGCTTATTTACCTGTCTGGGAAGAAACCGGAATACCGTTCCTAATAAATGCTGATTTTTTGCTGGTCAGTTCACGAGAGGGAATTCGAGAAGATGAAGAGTGGAATAAATGGCTTCGTGATTGTGTGGCAAAGACCTATACGTCATCTCTACTTGCCCTTTTGAAGTCGAATAAAATACCTTTTAAAACAAAAATAGCCGGTTATGCGTCCATACCAATTGAAACTATCCATCCGTTTCTTAAACCAGTTATAGAAGAAATCAAGAACGAACTGTCTGGCAGTGAGTGTGTGCTCACCCTGCCTGATAAATTACTTGTGAAGCCTATTCGTGCAGGACTTTGTAATCATAATTTTCGTGAGCTTCTGAATGCAACAAAAACTCTACCAGCTCACTTTATCAATACTATTCAAATAGTTTGCCCGGAAATGGAGACTTTCTCAGAGGGGTTGAAATCAGTAGGGGTCAAAATATTTACAACACAAGACATTATATATTGTCTTGACGATTCTGACTGGCTGAAATCTCATGAATTAATCTGGTTTGTCAAATTGCTCCGTTACTTAAAATCGCAAACAAAACTTGAACCGAAAGCATTGCAAAAATGTGAGCTAATACCTGTAAAGGCATTGATTACCTATCGCCTTAGTTGTGTTGAAGAACAGCCGATTTATTTTCCACTCGATGAAGATAACAATGCAGCTCTTAAAGACGCGCCGGAATGGCTGTCAGAGTTGGCACCGATTTGTGAACTTGATACAAATTTTCAAAAGTTATTGAACGTTCAAAAGGATAATGATGAATTAATAAAATGGATGACGGAAACACTGCGAATTCATGTGTTTTCAAAGGTAGAATATTGTGATGCAGTTTGTAAACAGCTTATTTTGAAATATATTGACGAAATGTTGCCTAATAAGAAACCATTGAATGCTGAAAAAATCTTTGGAACAACCCAATGGCTTGAACAAAACGCTGGAGAAAAATTTAATTGGGAGATATTACCTGTTGTACTGTCAGATGGACAAAAGATGTTGCTTATGGATGCACTTAAACGGAATATTGTTGTGCCTGAGACGTATGATCAGGAAAGTGGTTGGCAAAATATCTGGGCATCTTCAAGTGATAGATCACATTTTATATCATTTTCAAACAGCTACGGCACAATGCCTAAAGAATGGTTTGAGAAGTTAGGAATTAAAAAGTTTCCAGGATTTAAGACGATAGACTATACGTTAACAGGTCAACTACCAACATCTACTCCTGAAGTGGGGATTCCGCACCAAGTCGGCCGCCCACTACGATTGAACTCGGCCACCCAATATGATTGAAGTCGGCCACCTATTCCGATTGAATTCGGCCACCCCCTGAGTACTTCGCACCATCCCCCG
>Ga0194063_10002157_pt1 | contig 12399 bp, 12 predicted proteins | sample SepL3720m_MetaG_FD_155459 | JGI IMG/M metagenome (GOLD analysis project Ga0194063, IMG submission 155459) | Anoxic zone freshwater microbial communities from boreal shield lake in IISD Experimental Lakes Area, Ontario, Canada - Sep2016-L373-20m | ecosystem: Environmental > Aquatic > Freshwater... | reverse complement strand
GTTATAATTATGAAAAAAACTGCAGTAAAACAAGATACAGCTATTTTAAATTGGTTCATTGTCAATACCTATTCTGGCCATGAAAACAAAGTTGCCAACCAAATTAAACAAAGAGTAAAAGCCAATAATCTGGAAGATCAAATAGTCGATATTATTGTACCTACACAAGACAAAATCGTCGTATCCGGTGGCAAAAAAAGAACAGTAAAAGAGAAAATTTTTCCTGGATATGTCCTGATTAATATGAAAATGGACGATGAAACATGGCAAGTAATTAGAAATACAGAAGGTGTAACCGGTTTTGTAGGTACAGAAAAAAAACCAACTCCTTTAGCAAAAATCGAAATTGAAAAAATTCTGGCATATACAAAAGTAGAACAGCCTGCATATCAAACATCATTTACCATTGGTGATGCAGTAAAGGTAGTGGACGGACCTTTTAAGGATTTTGTTGGCAGTATTAACGAAATCAATGAAGATAAAGGACAGGTAAAAGTTCTTTTATCAGTATTTGGCAGAGAAACTCCAGTAGTTTTAGATTTTCTGCAAATTTCCAAATTATAATTTTTGATCTACACAAATCATGGCAACCAAAAAAATTAAGACAGTAATGAAATTACAAATTGAAGCTGGAAAAGCAACTCCTGCTCCTCCTATTGGTCCAGCATTAGGACAACATGGAGTAAATATCTCTGATTTTGTCAATCAATATAATGAGAAAACCCGTGAAAAAATGGGTAATGTGATTCCTTGTATCTTAACAATTTTCGAAGATCGTTCTTTCAAAATTGAACTGAAAACGCCTCCAGTAGCTAATCTAATTTTAAAAGCTGCTAATGTAAAAAAAGGATCAGCCACTCCCAATACAAATAAAGTAGGAAAAATTACAATTGCCCAGGTCAAAGAAATTGCAGAAACCAAATTAGCTGACTTAAACACCAAAAAACTAGATTCAGCAATGAAAATTGTTCAAGGCACTGCCAAAAGTTTGGGCATTGAAGTTGTTTAATAAAATTTATTATTAAATTATCAAAAGAAATTAATTATTATGAAAAAAAGTAAAAAATACCAGGCAGTTATGAAAAAACTGAAAAAAAGTAAAAAATATAGTTCTACTGAAGCTTTTATTTTACTTCCTCAATTATCTACCAGCAAATTTGTCGGAAGTGCTGAAATCGAAATTCTCCTAAGTCTAAAAGAAAAGCAGAAAAAAGATACTATTCGTGGTTCATATACCCTACCCGTTCGTTTTGGTAAAGAAACCAAAGTATTAGTTTTTGCAGAACCAGCAAATATTAGTAAAGCTGAAAAAGCTGATGTCAAAGGTGGAGAAGATCTAATTGCAGAAGTAATGGCAGGCAAAATTGAATACGATGTGGTTATTTCCACACCAGCAATGATGCCTAAAATTGCACGTTTAGGTAAGATTCTTGGTACCAAAGGTTTGATGCCCAATCCTAAAAATGGAACAGTTTCAACAGATTTAGAAAAAACAATCAATAATTTCAAAAGCGGTTTAAGTAACTTCAAAATGAAAGATAGTAAAATCACAGCTGTCATTGGCAAAACTGATATGAAGCCCGAGGATTTGGAAGCTAACTTTCAGGCGATTTACCAAGCAGTTGTTATTGAAGTACAAAAATTTGGTCCAAATACTATCAAAAGGGTTAAATTATCTCCAACCATGGGACCAAGTATTGAAATTGAAGTAAAAAATATTGAATAAAATCACAATTGACTTCTAGCATTACTCTTGGTATGATTCCAAAGTAATTCTCTGTCAAAGACCATAGGCATTTAAATAAGACCTATCGAGACAGCATTATTTAAATATTTAATTCTAAATAATTAATTTCTAAAGTTTCGAAATTAATTAAATGTGGAATTTATACAAAATATGCTGTTTCAGCATATTTTTTTTTGTTTATTAAATAATTATTATGCCAAAAACTAAACAGCAGAAAGAAATAATCGTTAATGAATATAGCGCAAAGCTAAAAGAAACCAAAACTATTATTATCTTTAGACCAAATGGTATTACAGCAAATGAAGCTAGTGACCTAAAAAAAGAGCTCTTTGATATTACTGCAAATTTCAAAGTAGTAAAAAACACATTATTAAAAATTTCTCTTAAAAATGCAGAATTACCTGAATTTGAAAGTTTAGAAAATCGCGAAAATGCAGTCGTATTCTGTACAGAAGATAATATTACTGATTCAGCTAAAATTATCAAGGAATTTATCCAAAAAGCAAAAAAAGGAGAGATAGTAGGTGGAGTACTAAATGGAACAATGCTCTCACAAGATCAGGTGATTTCATTGGCTGATCTCCCTGCTAAAGATCAATTATTAGGGCAATTGCTCAATGTATTCAATGGTCCTGCAAGAGGTTTCGTAACTGTACTTAATGGTAATATTCGTGAATTTGTCTATCTTTTGAATGCCCTAAAAGATACTAAAAAAGCATAATTATATCTATTTTATATTTATTATTTAAAAATTATGGCAGACGAAAAAAAAGTAGAGCTTAAAGGAGATGCTTTAAAAATCGCTGAAATGCTCGAAAAAATGACTGTTCTTGAAGTATCAGAACTAGTTAAAGCTCTGGAAGAAAAATTCGGAGTATCTGCAGCTGCACCTGCAGCAGTAGCAGCAGCAGCACCAGTAGCAGCAGAAGCTGTAGAAGAAAAATCAGAATTCGATGTCGAATTAACTGAAACTGGAGCAAATAAAATTGCTGTTATTAAAGTTGTCAAAAATGCAACCGGCGTCGGCTTAAAAGAAGCTAAAGACATGGTAGAAGCAGCTCCTAAAGTAATCAAAGAAGCTATTGCCAAAGACGCAGCAGCAGCTTTGAAAAAAGAATTAGAAGATGCTGGCGCAAAAGTAACCTTGAAATAAGTTACTTTTTTACTGAAATTAAAAGGAGGGTGCAAATCCTCCTTTTTTTTTGCTTATATTTTTCAATCCAATAATTGTATAATCACACTATATATTTTAACAAATCCAAATGTTTAAGAAAAAAAGGACTCTTCTACTACTGGGAATTAGTCTAATTATTTTATTGCTAATTGCAGGAGGAGTAACTGGATTAATAATAATAAAAAGACAACAAGAAAGTGTTGCTTTCGACACAAATTATACTAATGAGATAAATTCATTAAACAAAGAAATAAATATCTGGCAGTCCAGTAATGAGTTATATCCAGCATTTGGTGAGGAAAATTTAGCGCAAATTCAAAATTTAAATAGCAAGATTAAATCTATTGCTGTATTAATCAACGATTTTACTAGGGATCAAGAAAAACAGAATTCAGCCCAAATAAAATTTGCACCAATTAAAAAACAACAAGAGAATTTAGATCCTTATCTTGGCAATTATGCATTTTTGACCACTTATTCACAACTTAATAGTGAAATCCTCAAACAAGCCAACGATCGAAAAATTCAAAACACACAATATTTCATGGAACAACAAAAACAGGCTATGACAGCCTTATTGGCTGAGCTTAATCAAAAAGATATTTCGTCTGATCCATTTCTGCAGCAATTCAAAACAGCATTAGAAAAACAAATTGCTGGATTAGATCAATATCTTGCTAAAGAAAAAGAGGGCTCTGATTATAGTTACGCTTTGTTAAAAAAATATGCTAGTAAATGTACCAATAAAATACTTCCTTTTGCTTGTGCTACTACTACAGAGAAAGCAAAAGCAGAGCAACTAGAAAATGCCACCCAAGCTAGTGAAACTGAACTGAAAAATATCACACAAGCACTGGAAAATCAGATAAAAACAAATAATTCAACAATTATAGCCAATTTCACTGCTGAACTTTCAAAATAATTAATATTATTTACACTTAAAATGAATCATAAATTAAAAAAGTTAATCATTATTACTCTCACTTTTATTTTTACACTAGGAATATTATTAATTGCTGATCGATATTTATATCAGAAACAAGAAGCAAAGCTACAAAATGAACTGGATGTGATAAAAACCTCTGAAGCTATTGCCGTGAAGGATTTTACAGCAACATACTCGTCAATACCAATGATTATCAGCCCGATTAAACTAGAAGCAATTAATAAATTAGGTGAATCATTTTCCACAAATAGTATCAATTGCCAAAACCTGGCAAAAAAAATCCCCTACTATAATATTTTTGCACTTGATCAAGTTTTTAAATTTAAAAATTCTCTAAACAAAGTATGCGATTTTAGTAAATCTAGTTATCAAACTACTACATACTTAACTGAAATCAATACAATTATCCTGCGTTATAACCAACTTGCCCTGGGAGATCCTCAGTTTAACTTGTATTCTTCTACCCAACCTGAAACGCTTCAGGCATATGACAAACAGCTCGCAAAATATACTTTACTTCAAACTGAACTACAAGACCTAAGTATCACTGACCAAATGAAACCATTAATTACTGCCTTCAATCGTTGCTTTATTTTACGTACGGATTTTATTGCTGCACAAAAAGAGAAACAACTTAAACTTCAAACAGAAAGTACTAATTTGAGTGGAAAATCAGCCTGGGATTTACGAACAGCTTTAGCTGCCGAAACGGCATCTTTACAAACAGAATTTCAAGTAAAATACCAGACAGAATTGACAACATTGACAAATGAATATAATAATATTTTTACTCTGAATTGATTATACTCTCAATCATTCTAGTGTATAATATCCCAATAAAATATTAACTTATTCAGCTTATGTCCACCCTTATCAATCAACTAACTACCAATCTGCAACTAGATAATGAAGTAATTTTACTTTTATTATTTTTGCCTTTTATCGTAACCATTATCAGCATCGGTAGATACTTGATCGGGATTAAAACAATCGGGATTTATGCGCCCATCATAATGACCTTAATGTTCTTCACTATTGGATACAATCCTCAAACTGAAAAAATTGATATCTTAAGTGCTCTAGTTGTAGGATTTTCTTTTTTATTAGTAATTATTTTTTCAACAATTTTTTCCTATCGAATCATTAAAAAATGGGTCTTACATTATTTTGCCAAGCTAGCTATTGTCATTACAATTGAAATTTCTTTGCTCTTTTTAATATTAATATTATTAGCACAATTGGGTAAAACAGATTTTATTAATGTCAATGTATACTTAATTGTTTTAATTGCCACTTTATCAGAAAGAATTCTCAATCTTTTTGCTTTTAACAAGCAGGAACAAGCTGTAGTTATATTGATTTCTGAAACAATGCTACTTTCGAGCATTACCTTTCTCATCATGTGTGTTCCACCCATTCAACATATTTTATTAAAATTCCCATATATTGTATTGATCAATCTTCCACTTAATTACTTTTTCGGTAAATTTACTGGATTACGACTTTCAGAATATTATCGCTTTCGTGAAATTTTAAAAAAATAAATAATGGGAATATTAAGCCTTTATCACAACCGTAAACGAGTACTGGGTATGAACCAGAGAAACTTATCGATTATTCGTAAATATAACAAGGCAAGATCAAAACAAATAGCTGATGATAAAATTCTTACGAAAAAAATTCTTGCTAAATTTAATATCCCGACAACAAAAATGATCACTGTTATCAATGATTATAAAGAATTGATCAATTTTGACTGGGATAGCCTACCCAAATCATTTGTAATCAAACCGGTAAAAGGGCTGGAAGGTGGAGGTATTGAAATTTTTTATAATCGTAATGAAAAAGGAGAATGGATCAAATCTGATAAAAGTAAAATGACAAAAAATGATCTCTTCAATCTTTCCAATGATATTCTAAACGGTAAATTTTCTTTGATGCATGAACCTGATCGAATCTTAATTGAAGAGCGTATTAAAAATCATAAAAGTTTTAAATTCTATACACATAAAGGTGTTCCTGATATTCGTGTCATTGTTTTCAATAATGTTCCCTTAATGAGCTATATTCGTATTCCGACCAAAGAATCACAAGGTAAAGCAAATTTAGCTTTGGGAGCGATCGGAGCTGGAATTGATATTGCATCCGGAGTAACTACTTCCGGGATTTTAGGCAAAGCCGGCAATATTGAATTTATTCCGGGCACCAAGATACGTATTCAGGGTCTAAAAATTCCTTACTGGAATCGAGTTTTGGAATATGCAATTAAAGTACAGCAAGCAACACAATTAAATTATGCTGCTGTAGATTTTTTAATTGACCGCGAATTGGGTCCTCTGGTTGTAGAACTAAATGCTCGCCCCGGCTTATCAATTCAACTAGCCAATCAAGACGGATTGCGCTGGAGAATCCGAAAAACAGAAGATCTTTTGGTCAAAAGTATTGATAAAGGAATACGTCTTGGTAAAGATCTTTTCGGCGGTGAAATTGAAGAAAGTCTGGAAAATATCTCAGGAAAAGATATTATTGGAATTTATGAAAATGTTACATTATTTGGCAAAGATAATGCTGAAATTCCGTGTAAAGCCAAAATCGATACCGGTGCTGATAGTACTTCTATTGATATCTCTCTTGCTGAAGATCTAGGCCTAAAAGAAATAGTCTTACTCTTTCATGAATTTTCAAAGGAAATTACATCCAAAAAAGAAGGTTTAGCAATAGCAGCAAAGTACACAGAAAAATATTTAGGCAAAATTCCTGAATTACATGATATTCAATTAGTCCAATCCAGTCATGGCTTTAGTGTACGGCCTTATGTCCGAATTAATTTAAAAATTCAGGATACTACATTTGAAACTTTTGCCTCGATTTTTGATCGAAGTAAACTCACCTATCCAGTCATTGTTGGAAGAAAATCACTAGCAAGATTCCTGATAGATCCGACAAAGTAAGGAAGCTAGAAGAATAATGCAATTTGGAATTTGCAAATTGAAATTTGAAGTGAAGCTCTCCGCAGAAGTTCCAGATTATCAAACCCGACTTCCAAACTCGATACTAATTTACTGATTTCAGATTCCAGATTCTATTTTTCAATTTGTTAACCCGTTAACTTGTTAATATTTTAATCTTTAGTTAACTGTCCAAAAATTTTTGGACACTACAAACGTTTTTGTCTACTTGCTACTAATTTATCAACCATTTTTCAAACTACGATGAATTACTTCCAGATGTTCAAGTGCCTCTAAAATACCAAGTACTACTGTGTCCAATGGATTTTCAACAACATGTGCTGGGACTCCTGTAGCCCGGGTAAAAAGCTCATCAATATTTCGAAGTAAAGCAGTACCACCACTTAATACCATGCCACGATCAATGATATCAGAAGCCAGTTCTGGAGGAGTTTGTTCCAAAACTGCTTTGATGGCATTAATTATTTCATTAAGCACCGGTTTGACTGCTTCGGCAATATCATTAGAATTGACCAATAAAGAAACTGGTAGCCCTCCAGTGGCACTACGTCCTCGAATTTCCATTTCTTTGGGCTTATCATGGGATATTGCATCACCAATTTCAATTTTAATATTCTCAGCCATTTGTTCACCTACCAAAAGATTATAACGTTTTCGGATATATGTCGTAATTGCATCACACAAAGCATCCCCAGCAATTCTTCGGGATTCATAAGTTACAATACCATTCATAGAAATCACAGCAATTTCACTAGTACCGCCACCCATATTAACGATCATGTTTCCAGAGGAAGTGCTAATCGGCAAATTCGCACCAATCGCTGCTGCCAACGGTTCCGGAATTAGATAAACCTTACCGGCACCGGCTTCAGCTGTGGCTTCAATTACAGCTCTCTCCTCGACAGAAGTAATACCCGCTGGCACACTAATCATTACCTCTGGCTTAAAAAAACGGTTATGACCAAGAGCTTTTGCTAAAAAAGCTTTTAACAATGCCTCGGTTAATTTATAACTGGCAATCACGCCTTGTTGTAAAGGTCTATATGCTTTGATATTACCTGGTACTTTTCCAAGCATATCCTTGGCTTCTCTGCCAATTGCCAAAATTTTCTTATCCTCAACTGCCACTGCTACTACAGTAGGCTCTCTCACTACTATTCCTTTGCCTACAATAGCAATAATTGAATTTGCAGTTCCTAAATCGATGGCGATTCTTTTACCGATCATGAAGAAATATTGCTTGAATAAAATAGTTAGGGTATACTCTCCACTATACTGTATTTATAATAACTTTATGAGTAAAAATTTACTAAAAAAATTATTGCTGATTGGCTTAACTTTATGTTTCTTTACCGGGATCACAATTTTCGTGATTATTATAACACGGGGTGGAATGATCACAAAAGAAGGCATTATTGAATCTGGAGTAGTGAAAATCACAATTGAACCACAAAACATTGATTATTCAGTTTACATAAATGACAATCTTTTCAAAGTAGTAAATCAGCGCATCAATAATCTCGAAGAAGGAAAATATACTATGAAAATTGTTAGTAAAGGTTTTACTAGCTGGGAAAAAGATATTAAAATCACCTCCGGGCTGGTAACTGAACTCAATGTCCAATTATTCCCGGAAAAATTTTCTCTCAATCAAGTTACCAAAAGTAATATTGACCAGGCTTTTTTTTCAAAAAACGGTGAATATGTTTACTATGTGATTAAACAATCTGAATTTGGTAACGAAAAAGGAATTTGGAGACTGAAACTGACTAATAATCAATTACTTTTTGCCAACCAGGAAAATTCCCCGGAAAAAATCTCAGATATTATCACTCCCCTCACCGCTGCTATTGCTTCTGGAAAATACAAATTAATTCCTAGTATTAATAATGAAAAAGTAGTGTTTGCAGATTTGAGTACAAACGCAATTTATATATTAGACGCCACTAAACAAAATTCTGTCATTGCTGATAATTTAATAAAGACCCTGAAATTTACACCCACTAATATTAACTGGTTTGATGGTGCCAATTCCCTCATCCTTAATGATAAAAATCTTTTGGTTGAATATTCACTCAGTAATAATGAAATCACCGTAATTCACTATTCCCAGGATGGTAATCTGGTTTTTGGCATTGCTAATAGTGTAATTTTTTATTCAGATCCAATCAACAAACAAGTATTTCAATACAAAAATAAAGTCAGCAATCAAATAATCCTCTCCAATGCCACTTTGCCAGAGAATATCACATTCATTTCTGCTGCTAATACAGATAACAGCAATTTAATTATCGCCACAACTACTGATTATTATTATGTCAATCTTGACAAAAGTATTATTAAAAAAATTACTGATAGTAGTTATCAATTGCTATCTTCAGCTAACGATTCATTGGGAGCGCTTTTTAATAAAGAAAACCAACTTTATGCCTTCAATATCAAAGAAACTATTGCCACCAGTACTATCTCAGTTGAAGCAACGCTGATCAGTGATACTTTCAATCAAGCCAATGATAGTATGCAATATGTGCCTAGCGATACCCATCTGATCATGTATCAGAACGCAAATAAAATTGTCACAATTATGGAAAATGACGGAGCAAATAAACTAATTCTCTTATCTGATTACGTGCTCAAAAATCCTACCTTCCAACTCAATAGTAATGGAAAAACCTTTTTTATCTTACTCAATGACGCCACAACAGATACGACAACTAGCGTCAGATCAAATCTTTACAAATTAAATTTGGCAGGGAATTGAAATAGTAGCTTGTAGCTTGTAGCTACAAGATGTTAATAAACCAAATTGCAAATTTCATTTTGCAAACCATGTCGACCTATTAAAATAAATTTTCGGCAAAATGCTCAAAAAACGTTGGTAATAAACTGCTCCAATGTTCAAAATCAAATAATAAATATTTACCCCTGAAATCAAAAGAATAACTTTAATCGTAAAATGCTGCTGAATAAGATCAAAAACATTGAAAATCAATACAATTAGTAAATCTTTTAGTGCTTTGATAAATATTTGCTTAACAGAACCCACTGGTAAGTGATTGGCATGATTCCTCTTCGTAGTATCGATAGTATGGAAATAGTCCCGATATAACTTGATTGATAGGTAAACAGCCGGGATCATCTGCCAAATATTATCACCTTTCATCAATCGAGCAAAACTCAAGACCGGATAGCCAAATATTATCAAGAGCAGCGGTCCTACATAAAAAAATGTAAATCCAGGCAGGACAAAATTAATTATTAAAATATCTTTTAACTTTTTTGACAACTTTGCATACATAATAAACAATTCTAATTATATAATTATTCGACTTGCTCCCACAAGAATTGTGATAAAATTGTTTTCAAATTGAATTAAATATATCTAGTAATTTATTAAGTTGAATTTTGATCAATCGTCTTGAAAGTAAATAATCTAGACAATTGTAGTATAAAGGTTTTTAAGCTATTCGAATTGCAAATTCCAATTTTCAATTTGCAAAATTCAAAGGAGGAAATTGGCGGAAGCTGTAGTCTTTGAAACTGTCCTGTTTCAAAGACTGTATTTCTTCGACCGGCGTCTTATCAGACTTGGTCGATTATTAATTACTTTTTGCTTAATTGAAATTTAGATAATTTGTTCTTTTTTGCTATTTGATAATGTGATACTTTGTGCACCAGTCCACGACATGACAGTCGGGACTGAGCATTGTATTTCTTCGACCGGCGTCTTATCAGACTTGGTCGATTATTAATTACTTTTTGCTTAATTGAAATTTAGATAATTTGTTCTTTTTTGCTATTTGATAATGCGATACTTTGTGCACCAGTCCACGACATGACAGTCGGGACTGAGCATTGTATTTCTTCGACCGGCGTCTTATCAGACTTGGTCTCAGAAACAATGCACCAGTAGCTCAGTTGGATAGAGCGAGGCAGTCCTAACGCCTAGGCCACAGGTTCGATTCCTGTCTGGTGCAAATTTAATAAAATTGGATAATTGAACCTGATTATTTTGGTAATCACTACTAATTTATCCCGTACTTCTGAGTACTTTATATTTATGCTAGTAATATTACGGGAATTCCTGTCTGGTGCAATATTAGTAACTGGTAGCTGGTAGCTATAAAATTAATTATTCTAAACAATCAAATCTAATTGAAATCATTTCTTCATCTAGAATTTATCCCGTACTAACCAGAAATTGCTTTAAGTTTCTGTTACAGCAACCTTCGGAAAATAATCACTGCCATAAATATCATAAATCTCTATAGCTTGCTGCCAACGTTCTGCGATTGCTTTTTTAAGCGAATCTGGCTGAATTGTTGCTAAAAAGTTACTCGCAAAATCGGGATTTTCCGCAAGATTTTTCAGAATTTGCTGCGGATCAATTTTTTTATCTGCAAACAATTGCTTCGTCAGCCCTGCTGGATTAGCAGGGTCCTGAAACTCTTTCCCCCTACCCCACATTTCCTTAAGCATTCCTAATGCTGCCGTTAAACTTTTTTCAAAATCAAATTGCATATTTTCCAAAGCTTCACCTGCCCAAGTTCTGGCAATCATACCGTATATTATTTCATTCATCGCCGGAGAAACATTACCGATTAATCTATCAGAAGCTGATTCTAATGGCAAATACACCATCTCAGCAGATAAATTTTCATCCTCTGTAAGTAAGCTTCGGTATTGCATTCTTCCAGAAAGAATATCAGCAAATGCTTCCCAGGTAACATTACCTATCGCTTTTTCAAAATACATTTTTTTAGGTTGAAATTGTTTAATATCTGTACCATATAAAGTAAGCAATGTTAAATAATGTGATAACTCATGTACCAATCTTGCCTCGATCACTCTTTCGGAGCTCGCTTCGTTTTCCTCATTCAAACCCCAAATAATAGGTAAACTCAAATGTTCTACTAGGTTGACATCTCCTATTGATAATACAGAACCACAAATAGAGATTTTGTCCCCGTACTGAAATCCATTCTCCGCAATTGGAAAATCTTTTAATACACCTATAATATGAACTACAGGCGGAAAACAATCTTCTTGATAATAATTCTTAAATATACGTCTGGCATATTCTAAAGTTAATTCTGGAAGATTACTCCATCCAGCACAATTTAATTTCGAAAACAAACTCTCTTGAGGATAAAGTTTCTTAGCATTTTCAAGCAAATAAACCCTAGATGACTCTTGTCCAGCGTGAGATGAAAAAGTTAGATTCTCCCTAAAGTTTACAACAGTGGAATCATCTTTTGGTCGAATACTTTGAAACGCTAATCTGACAGGAATTGCAACTGCTCCACTAAAACGCCAATTAGTACAAGTTACGTCATTATTACCTAATAATAATTGATTTCTATATTCAGAACCTTTTAGCTCTACTTTTGGGTTTAAAATTGGCTCCACTGTTCGATTTAGAATTATGTCCTATATCACTGCTGTCCGCTAAAAGTTTTATAAAAATCCAAATAGGAAATAAAAGAGAGGTAGAATTAAGATAGCTTAAGATCTTAAATTACCTCTCATGCATAATACTAACACGCTTTTTCGTGGAGTAATA
>Ga0194063_10002155_pt1 | contig 12405 bp, 7 predicted proteins | sample SepL3720m_MetaG_FD_155459 | JGI IMG/M metagenome (GOLD analysis project Ga0194063, IMG submission 155459) | Anoxic zone freshwater microbial communities from boreal shield lake in IISD Experimental Lakes Area, Ontario, Canada - Sep2016-L373-20m | ecosystem: Environmental > Aquatic > Freshwater >... | reverse complement strand
ACGTTCGCGGTACGCGCGCATCAAAAGGTCTTCACAAGCGATTTTGTTTCGCGAATATTGCCAGTACGGATTCGCCAACGGCGTCGACTCGGTGATCATGTAGTGCGTGACGGGTTTTTGGTATGCCGATGCAGAACTGATAAAGATGTACTGGCGAGTGTGCCCCTCAAAAAGTGAGATGTCGCGCTCAGCTTGATCGGGCGTAAATGCAATCCAGTTTACGACGGCGTCAAAAAAGTGACCTTCGATTGCCTTGCTGACTGCGGACACATCATTGATGTCGGCTGTGATGAACTTTGCGCCTTCGGGTGCAAATTCACTGTGATTTCCGCGGTTGAGCAGGTACAAATCCATGCCCTTTTCGACTGTGAGCGCGGAGCATGCGGTGCTGATAATTCCAGTTCCACCGATAAAAAGTACTTTCATAATAGTCACCTCATTTAGTTTTTTTAAATACTATGCAGCAGGACGAGTTGCCGTCCAGTGTCACCTTAAATGTTTCTGTGTTTATCTGGCAGCCTATACTGTCAACAAGCTCATAGCCTTGAGTTTCGTCGAGGACGAACTTGCTTGTAGTATCCTCTTTGTTGAACGCAAAAACAACCCAGTTGCTTTCGCTAATAAAGCTTTGGATTATTACTTTCAAATCGAGATTCTTCACGGAAGTGGCATCAAGAATGGCGCTTATTAAATCGGATTCCAGGGCGTTTTTGGAAAACATCGTACCGAGGATGAGAGCCTTGCCATCGCCGATAACGTGGGAAACTCCGCATATGTGCGATTCGCTTTTGAATGCGGCGGCGCCAGTTTTGAGTTCGAAAGTTTGAGCGAAAGTGCCGACAGGGACTGAAATCATGCCAAAATCCTTCACCCCTAGAAAGCTTTCGTGCAAGGCTGGCGTTGCTGGCGCAAACGAAGTCTCTATGCACCCAAAAAGGTCAGCCATTTTGGCGTTTGCGGTGGTTTGGGGCACGCGTTTTGAAAGTTCGTCGAAAGCACCGTACAAGCCGTCAGATACGATTGTTCCGCCCTTTGAGACGAAGTCTTTAAGCAACGCGGCTTCAGGGTTACTTACTACAAAAGGAGCAACGAGGAATAGGACTTTATATTTGGAAAGCTCTTCTGCTGAGAGTGTGCCCAGAATTTCAGGGAACACGCTTCTGCTTACCAACGCGGCGTGAAGCCCAGATACGGCGCCAGGCACAAGACCCTGTTGGCCGGATTGGGATGCAAGTATGTGCGCGTACGGGGGAGCCCAAATTGCTACTTCTACAGGCTCGGTGGCCGAAGAGGAAATGAAGCTGGTATAGGTTTTGAGAAAGGACACAAGCTTTGAGTCAGCCGAAGGCGGTAGCAAAAGCCGCGTAGCTCCACGGGCAAGCGCAGCAAAAGCAGCGTTTTGGACTACTCGATTTTCTGGATCTGAATTTCTCCATAAGCCATGGGCAACCGTTCCAATTGGTAATTCGACTGTCCCACCGACAAATCTTCGAGAGGATAAGGAACTAACGACTTGCGAATAGTTGACTTTGTTCATCGTAAACTTCTCAAAACTTACCTCGCGCTCTGACTTGTCTGCCTTTAAGATTATGGCTTTTAACATTTCAAATACCACATGTTTTCGTGTCGCTGAAAAACGCGCCCACTCATTTGCGATTGGGTTCGCGCCGTTGTTTGGCAAAACACTTGCCCAATCAGTGAACTTAATCCCGACCGCCGCACTGAAATCTTCTATTGATTTGTATTTGCTTTTTAGAAAATTCCGAAACGCCTCTCTGGAGTGACGGCAGGTGCAATGCCACGCGGCAGTTCCAGCTCCTGCGCCAGTTCCAGCCCCGGCACCAGTTCCAGCAGCCCATAAATCCGTGCGGTCCATCAAGCCTTCTTCACCCATGAGTATCCAACGTGTTACAGTTGTGCTTTTTCCAAGTTGCTTCACAAACGCTTTTACAAAGTTTTCGGCAACCCTCAGAATTAAGGGGTTTTCCCAGCACTTCAAGTGCGACTCATCGCTCGGATACGGCGACTGTTCTGGCGAAAACAAATCCGCCTCTTGAAGCAACCAAGAAGGTGCGGCGTCAAGATTGAGCGCCAGTTCAACTTTTTGATCGTGTGCCTCGGCAGCTTTTATTCCTTCAAGAATCCCATTAAAATCATACACTGAATCACGGGGTTCGCAAGAAGACCATACTGCTTCGAGCCTTATAAAGTTGTAGTTTTTTGCGAATTTGCCATTGAATTTAACTCCGAGTTCGATTGCGTTTTTCATTTTCTGACGCCTCACTTTTTCTATAAGTATTTTCAAATTTCATTGCGTTTATTTTACCATAAAAATATTGACACAACGCAATTTTTTCTTCTTTCATATGTTAAACTCCTTCAATCTTCAACTATTACTGAGAGTTGTACAAAAACAGGGGCTTCACTCACCTCGAATGGAATGAAGGAGCAAAATCTCACGATTTTGATTAATCGAGGCGGGCGTGGAAGGGAAATTCGCGAGCAAGTCCCGCCGCTGGTAGGGAAAACCGCGACCAAGTCCCTGCAAGGGATTTGATCGCCCAAAACCCTACCAAGACCGCTGTTTTCACGAGTGCAAAAGGGTGATTTGAGACAATTGCCCTTACCTTTTGCCTTTTTGCTTTAGCCTATCCCCAAAAAAGATAACGCAAGACCGTTTGAAGGAGCAAAATCTCACGATTTTGATTGATCGCGGCGGGCGTGGTAGGGAAATTCGCGATCAAGTCCCGCCGCTGGTAGGGAAAACCGCGACCAAGTCCCTGCGAGGGATTTGATCGCCCAAAACCCTACCAAGACCGCTGTTTTCACAAGTGCAAAAGGGTGATTTGAGACAATTGCCTTTACCTTTTATCATTTCTCAGTTAGAATAATTATCACAAAGATGAAGAAAGAAAAGGTGGATGAAAATGGATTTTAAAGAACTGTACAATTCAGAAAGTTATGCCAGCCAGTTTGCGCCAGACTTGTCGATTTATTTCGACGACAGTCGCATATTTCACAGAAACGGATTTAAGTACAATAATGTCAAATCAGTGGTATCAAGCACATTCGATATGGGGACCTTGCGAATGAAGGTTGCACTTGAAGATGGGTCTGATGCGTTTATGAGTTTTTCTTTTCGCGCAGACGACACCGTGCGCATGACGCTAAGCCTTGAGGACAAGGCGTTTCCGGAAGATAGTTTGCTTGTGGGGGAGATTTTGAAAGTCGTAAAAACTCCCAACTATATCGATAACGCATTCAACATTGAGTTGAGCGTAGGCAAAAACAAAATTACAATCACAAAATCACCATTTCAGATTCAAGCGAACAGTTTTGCTCTCGCAAACGACAAAGTCGCAGGCGACTTTCCTTCGGCGCCATTGGGTTTTCGGGTTGGCAACGGCACCTGCGCCCCGTACTTGAGCTGGGAAATCAAAAACGACGAGAACTTCTACGGGCTTGGGGAGAAGTGGAACAAGGTTGAAAAGTCATCGACAAAAAGCACCATCTGGTGCACTGATGCCTGCGGAAGCAACACTACCGACCTTTGCTACAAACCTTATCCTTTGGTGTTTTCCACGAAGGGTTGGGGGATGCTAAATCTTAGTACATACAGAGCTCAGTGGGAAATCGGGACTTTTTCATATCCCGCTGGCGCTTTTCTAACGGAAGAACCTGACATGGATGTGTTTTTGTTTTTGGCGCCAACACTGAAGAACTTGCTAACCGCGTATACGCGCTTGGCTGGAAGACCGACAATGCCTCCAAAATGGGCGTTTGGGGTTTGGTTGAGCCGTTGTCAGTACGAAAACTACGGGGAAGCAAAAGCGGAAATTGACAAAATGCTCGAGAACGACATTCCGTTCGATGTAATCCACCTTGATCCGTTGTGGATGAAGACTCATTATTATTACAAAATTGGTGTCGACGCGTGCGACTTTGTGCGAAACGACGTCGGATTTCCGAATTTGAAGGGCATATTTAAGGAGTTTAAAGATCTTGGGCTGAACACCTGCCTATGGATAAATCCGTATCTCCCAGAGGGCTCCGAGATTTACGACATCGCAAAGCAACGCGGATACCTGCTTCGAAGTTTGGACGGTGGAATCTCAAAGCTTTCGCACGGCGAGCCAGTGGGAATGGTTGATTTTACTAATCCCGAGGCTGCTGAATGGTGGAAGGGCTATTTGAAAGAGCTTTTCAACGATGGCGCAAGCGTAGTGAAACCAGATTATGGCGACAGAGTGCCCGCGGACGCAGTTAATTTTGAGGGAAAGACGGGCGTCGAAATCCACAATTTATACATGCATTTATACGCAAAAGCTTCTTACGATGCATGCCTCGAAGCACGCGGCGAGGGAATTGTGTGGAGGCGATCCGGATTTGTTGGAAGCCAAAAATACCCGGGCACTTGGGCCGGTGATACCCAAACTACCTGGGCAGGCTTTAAACACTGCTTGCAGGGTGGGTTGTCCGCCGGACTCTCGGGGGAGGCGTTTTGGGCTAGCGACATCGGAGGTTTTTGTGGGGAAGTACCGTCTCCTGAACTATACATTCGTTGGATGCAATTCGGCATGCTTAGCGGGCTGACGCGTTTTCATGGAAACACCCCGAGGGAACCCTGGTATTTCGGAGAGATGGCCGTTGAAAACACAAGGCACTATGCGAAGTTGCGTTATAAACTTTTGCCGTATATTTTAAAAACCGCTCAGGAAGCTTGTGACACGGGCATCCCAATGATGCGTCACATGAAACTTGAATTCCAAAACGAACCGGGCACAGTGCATCTGGACGACCAATACATGCTAGGTTCTGAATTGCTAATTGCACCAATTATTAATGAAGGGGCCACTTCAAGATTTGTGTACCTGCCGAAAGGCGTCTGGAAAATGTTTGAGAATCCTTCGGAAAGTTATGACGGGGGTCGTTTTATTGAGGTCGAAGCGCCTTTGGATAGGATCCCAATTTTTATGCGGGCTGAGGCTGAAATTCCAATGTATAAAACTGCACCCAAGAATACAAAAACGGAGACAAATTAAATGAAAAGAGAATTAGTTATTTCTGCTTTGAATTTTGTAGAATCAGAGAAGGTGCCATACAATATTGAATTGACATCCGAAATGCAAGCTATGCTGACAGCAAAGGTCGGCATAAGCAAGGCTGATTTTTTTGAGTACGCAGGCAACCACATCGAGAAGTTAGGAATCAATCAGGAAGGCTCTTATATTAAGGAAGGCCACTTCAAGGATGAATTTGGAGTTGTTTGGAACCGTTCGGGTCAAGATAAAGACATCGGTGTGGTGGAGAAAGTGCTTTTTTCTGAAGCCGAGATTGGCGACTATGTGTTTCCGACGGTTGATGAAGAATTGATTCGCAAAAAGTGCACGGCTTTTTTTGCAACTTCAAGGGATTCATTCAAACTCGCAAAGCTGGGAATGACCTACTTTGAACGCGCCTGGAGCATGCGAGGCTTTGAAAACATGCTCATGGATTTTCTGGTCGAAGAAGATTTTGTTTTCGAACTGCTTGGAAATATTTTAGAATACAACATGAAGATTATTGGAATCGCTTTAGAATACGACTTCGACGGTTTTTATTTTGGGGACGATTATGGTCAGCAGTCAAGCCTCTTGATGAACCCCGAGACTTGGCGCAAATTCATTAAACCCGGACTTGCAGAGATGTTTTCCAAAGTTAAAAAAGCAAGGAAATTTGTGGCAATGCATTCATGCGGTGATTTGTCTGCAATTCTTGACGATATGGTTGAAATCGGACTAGACGCATATCAAACCGTTCAACCTGAAATTTATGATCTTGCAACGCTCAAGGCGAAATACGATAAAAAACTCTCGTTCTGGGGTTGCATAAGCACCCAGCAAACGCTTCCTTACTGCACGCCCGAAGAACTTCGCGTAGTTCTAAAGGATACAATCGACATAATGAACCGCAACGGAGGATTTATCCTTGCGCCCACCCATCAGGTTTCTGCTGATGTGCCGGTTGAGAATATAGTTGCGATGATTGATTATTTGGTCGAAACTTTGGCTTGAACTTTCGCATAAAAAGACTCATAATAAATGTTACTAGTTGGTTGAGAAAATCAGAAGGGGGTGAAGAGATGCCAATCATGATTCCAAATGGCTTGCCTGCGTTTGAGACACTTGTTAGTGAAAATATCTTTGTCATGGACGAAGACCAGGCTTTTCATCAGGACATAAGACCGCTAAAGATTGCGATTTTGAATCTAATGCCCACAAAGATTGAGACAGAGACGCAGATTCTTCGGCTAATTGGAAACTCCCCGCTTCAAGTTGAGATTACTCTTTTGCATCCGAAGTCGCACAAATCAAAGAATACTCCCGAAAAACATCTTCTCAATTTCTATAAACATTTTGATGAAATTTCACACATGAAGTTTGACGGGCTTGTAATTACTGGAGCCCCGGTGGAGCAACTTGAGTTTTGTGATATAACCTATTGGCAGGAACTTTGCGACATCATGGAATGGAGTAAGCACAATGTTTACTCGACTTTACACATTTGCTGGGCTGCTGTAGCTGGACTTTGGTATCACTTTGATATTCCGAAAAAAATGTACGAAAAGAAAATTTTCGGAGTTTTCAAGCATTCGGTCAACAAAAAATACGTGAAGCTGTTTCGCGGATTTGATGATGAGTTTTATGTGCCGCATTCTAGGTACTGTGGTGTTTCGAGGAAAGATGTTAAAGCAAACCATGAAATTGAATTGTTGTCGGAATCAAAGGACTCCGGTGTTTATATAGTTGGAAGCAAAAATGGCAGACAGTTGTTTGTGACTGGACACTCTGAGTACGACAGAAATGTTTTGAAAAAGGAGTATGAGCGTGATTTGGCAAAGGGGATTGATATTCAGATACCTGAGTATTATTTTGAAGATGATGATCCTTCAAAATCTCCAGTTGTTAGGTGGCACGGGCATGCGAATTTGCTATACTGTAACTGGTTAAATTATTGCGTATATCAAGAGACGCCGTTTGACCTAGAATCGATTGATTAAAGGGATTCAAGAAATTGGAGGAAAAAAATGAAAATGAATATGAAAAAGCTGGTTGCACTTTGTACTTCCGTAATGATGTTAGTCTTTGTTGCAAACGGCTATGTTTCAGCGTCAAATTTAAACCCGTTTGATCAACTGGATAAAGCTTATTTGAACGCAGTGAGTAAAGGACTGCAGCCGTATTTTAAAGATACTTTAAGTAGAAGGCTAACGAGCGAATCTCAAAAACCGGATATTAAAAAAAAGATTGTCAAAATAAAAGATAGCGTGCTCATGAACTCTCTTGCGATTGCTTTGAGCGGGTTAGATTATGAATTTATAGGGAAAAGCACTGATAGACTAGTTTTGATACCAAGTAGCCAATTTGTTGGATTCGCAAAAAAATACGGATCTATTGTTGAGTTTTCTGACTCAGATAGCTATAGAAAAATATTGGCTACTCCAAATGATTTGATATTCAACAGCCAGTGGGCGTTGAAAATGTTGAATTTCCCAAAAGCATGGAACACTACGAAAGGCAGTTTAAATGTAAAAGTTGGAGTGATTGACACTGGGTTAAGGAGGACGCACGTTGATTTGGCGGGTCCGCAATTCTTGAACGGGTTCGACGTTGCTTCCGATGGGCCGGTTGTTAGTGACAGCATCGGTCATGGTTCCATGGTTTCTAGCATTATCGGGGCGTCTACAAACAATAAAGCCTGTATGGCAGGCGGATTATGGAAGGTAACAATTATCCCGATTAAAGTTTCGATTGGTGGATATCTAACTCTTTCAAACATTCTCAAAGGTTTGACCTTTGCTGCAGACTCTGGATGCAAAGTAGTGAACTTGAGTCTTGGAGGTGGTTATACATCTCCGTTTGATCAATATTATATTGACAAACTCAATCAAAAGGGGTGCATCGTTGTTGCAGCGTCCGGAAATTCAGGGAATACAGGGTATTTGTATCCGGCTTCAAATGAAAATGTAATAAGTGTTGGAGCTGTCACTTCACAAGGCAAGATAACTTATTATTCACAAGTGAACGACATGGTTGACGTTGCTGCGCCTGGAGATTACGTACTTGTGGCATCTAAAAACAACTCAGGCTATGAAAAAGTTCAGGGCACTTCCTTTGCTTCTCCGTACGCAGCTGCGGTCATTGCATTGATGTGTTCAGTCTTTCCAAAAATGACTTACAAACAACTTCAAAAGAATTTACCAAAAATTTGTGTTGATAAAGGTGCAAAAGGTAGAGATGATTACTTTGGATGTGGTATAATAGACGCAGAGAAGGCAGTAAAAATTGCTGTTGCACTTGCAAAGGCGGCACCCACACCAAAACCGACACCAACCTCAACACCAACCCCGACCCCCACGGTTACACCAACACCGACTTTCACACCAGTGATGACACCAATGCCTACACCTTCTTAATCCTTTAGCTTAGGATCTATTACGTTTTAGAAACTAATTGAATATGGTTAAATGCCCGAGCCCCCCGTGCTCGAGCGGTCCAATAAAATCGTTGGACTGTTTTTGGTGTTCGCTTGACTTTTTGCAAGCGGCGTTTTGGAGGTATTGATTGAATGAAAGTAAGAAATAAACTGATTGCGATTTTAATATTAGTGAGTTTGATATTTACGTCAATTTTGACGGGCGCTTATAGCAGGCCGTATATGAACTCGAATCCGTTTGAAGCATTTGACGGAGTGTTTTTAAATAGTGCAGGTCAGGCATCAGGGGAAGGGATTTCGTTATACGACATATCAACTTCTAAGCCTAAAGAAATTAAAGTAGATTTTTTAGTAAAGTTTTTGGATAGTATTTCGCTGGACGAGGTCTATTCTAGTGTAAAAGCATTTTCGTATAAACCAATCGGACTTAGTGTCGAGAGGTTGTTTGGCGTATCTGGCATTTCTGAAAACGAGTTCAAAAAAATAAATGAGGGGATTATTGAATACACGTCGCCTGTAGTTTCACGAAAACTCCTTAGGATGCCAAATGATCCTGAATCAAAGAATCAATGGCCGATTAGTGTTTTGAATTTGAATAACGCATGGAACATTACGGTTGGATCAAAAAGTGTCAAAATTGCGGTACTTGACTCAGGTGTCGACAGGTCTTCTAAGGAAATCAAGTTCGATAACATTCTGCCTGGATATGATATTTACACCGGTAAAACTGTAAAAACAGATGAAAACGGACACGGAACAGCAGTTGTAAGCATTTTGTCAGCCCAGACAAACAATGGCTTTGGAATGGCGGGTGTTTGCTGGAATGTATCGGTCGTCCCAATCAAAATATATGATGAAAATAATGAAACTGACACCGCAAAAGAAGTGGAAGCATTAAAACTCGCGGCTGCAAGTGGTTGTAAAATTATCAATATGAGTTTTGGCGGAGAAGGTAAAAATGTTGCTGAAGAAAAGGCAATTCAAGAGTTGGCGAAAAAGGGCATCTTAGTCTTTGCTGCCGCCGGTAACAATGGTGAAAAAGACTATGAATACCCAGCTTCTTATGACAAGGTTTTTTCAGTTGCAGCATGTGATTCAAATGGGAACCGATGGATTGACTCGAATTTCAACGATAAAGTAGATATTTCTGCGCCTGGAAAAGATGTTGTAGTTATTATGAAGGATGGCAAGAAATTTGTAGTCGGAAATGGATCAGGGACTTCGTTTGCATCTCCACATGCGGCGGGAATAGCTGCGCTTGCGTGTTCTTTGGCGCCCGATGTCAATTATCAGATGTTTTATAATGCGCTTAAATCTGTTTGCAGGGATAAAGGCGATAAGGGGCGAGACAACTATTACGGCTTTGGGATTATCGATGCAAAAAAACTGCTTGATTACGCAAACGCAAACTGGATTAATTTTGAGCCGGTTGAATCTATCGGCCCGGTCAAGTACACAGTAAATTCCTCGAGCGCTCCGCATCCAGGAACCAAGGAAGTCATTCCAAAAATCTCAGGGCATTATTTCTTTAAATCGCTAGGGACAAAGGATTCTGATATAAACATCTATGATGTAAAATCAGACGGAAAAGGCGGTCTTTATTATGATTTGGCTAAGGCGTTTGCTGGGGATTCTCTTAAGAGCCCGAAGGAAGTGCTTGCGCCGTTTGCTTTGGATGTTGAGCTCTCAAAAGAAGACAGGTATTTAGTGGATGCTTATGCAAATAATAAGCTTGAAGGACAAAGCATTAGTTTCCTTATGTTTTCACCTTACGAAATGTTTAGTAGGCACGCAAAAATATATTCTGGTAATCTCGTTTCCGAATGGAAGCAGGAAGTTGTTTACGAAGCAAAGTATTCAGGCCAAAAGACTGTGGTGCTTAAATCTGAATCGGCAGAAGGCAGTGCGGATTTTGCTGTTTATAAAAACAAGGCGCTTATTGCGACAAGTGATAATAAAGATGGAGTTAATTCGTGCACGTTTGATGCAAACGCAGGCGATAAGTTTATATTTGAACTCAACTTAAAGGCAGATACTGTCTGGGATTTGAAAGTGAATGAGAATAATGTATTGTATAATGCCAAAATTAAGAACATTAATGTGGAGGGTGGAAAACTTAACAAACGTTTTAACCCAAATGTCTTTGAATACAATGTTACAGCTACTGATCGAAATCTTACTTTGTACTGGGAGACCTATTTTTCAAATGTAATTACATCAATCTCAGGGAAGCCAACTAGAACAATTTATTTATTTGTTTTGGGTGGGGCGAATAAAACTATTGAAGTGAATTCTCAGGACAGCAGTGGTAATCGTTTTACATACTCTTTTCACGTAAACGCTAACCCAAAAGTTGTGGGAACCCTTCCTCCTTCGACAACCTCGAATCCTATTACTTCCCCAAAACCAACATCAACCCCAAAATTGACAATAAACAGTCTATCAAATGTGGTAAAATCTAATCAGCACTATCTTTCAATCCCGATTTCGTGGAGCAAGAAAGCGGTTCTGTCACTTGTGATTTTGGATTACAAAAATCATGTGGTAAGAAAAGTTTGGAAGAAAACTGCTGGGAAAGCCGGAAAAGCAAAAGTGTTATGGAATTTTAGGAATAGTAAAAACACATTTGTGAAGACGGGGTTGTATCAGATCAAGTTAGTAGCTGGTACACACTACATTTCAAGGTATTTTAGAAAAGTCTGATTTGGGAGGGCTAATTACATTATGGCAAAATTTTTGCATTTTGCAGATATTCATCTGGATACGAGGTTTCAGTATCTTGATGCCGAGAAGAACGCGTTGAGGAAAGAAGAACTTCGAAGTGTTGTTTCAAGAATTGTGCGTTTGGCAGTCGACGAAAATGTTGATGTGGTCTTTATTGCGGGAGATTTATTTGAGGGACTCAATTCCACGGCTGAATCAATTGAAATGATTTCACGCGAGATGGAAAATGCAAAGCACATCCGTTTCTTTTTGTGCTCCGGAAACCATGACCCATACACACCGAGTTCACAATATGCTTTGATGAAACTTCCTCCAAACGCACACCTTTTCAAATCTGTAAAATTTGAGCGCGTTGTGCTTGAAGATTTGAAAATGGTCGTGTATGGCGCCGGATTTGAGGCGCCGACTTGCGCTGCAAGCTTAATGACAGAATTTTCGTTAAACACAGACGACCCTGCAGATTTCGCAAGGGTTTGCGTTATACATGGGGATTTAAACCAAAACAGCCCATATAACTACATTAGTCAGTCTGACATTGAAAAAAGCGGACTTGATTATCTTGCCCTTGGACATGTGCATGCCATGAGCATAAACAAAAGGGGGAACACCACATATGCATACCCTGGAGTACCTGAAGGCAAGGGCTTTGACGAATGCGGAGAAAAAGGGGTCTTGATTGGGGAAGTTTCGAGGGGGAATGTCAAGCTCAGATTTGAGACGACAGATTATAGAAGGTTTTTCGTGAAGCAATTTGATGTAACTGGATGCACTGATATTGACGGAGTCATTAAGCTTATAAAGACCGCCGTTTTTGATAATCCGAAAGTTTACTTTTATAAGATTGTTTTAAAAGGTGAAGTCGATTTTGAGATTGATTCACAACAGATTTTGAGCGAAATTTCAGATGACTTCTTTTTTGTAAAGTTAAACGATGAGACAACAGCATTAATCGAAGAGAGTGAGTTGTCGGATGAGTCTTTGAAGGGGATTTTCCTGACGAAAATCGACGGGATCTTATCTGATTGCCTTGACGAAAAGCAAAAACAACTTGTGACATTAGCAAAGAATTATGGAATCTCTGCGCTTGAAAGGAGAGATATCAAAATATGAGCCATATTAGCAAACTTGTTGCCGACAAACTGGGTGGACTAAATAATAAAACTTTGGAGCTGAAAAACGGGTTCAATATAGTGTATGGTCCGAATG
>Ga0194063_10002154_pt1 | contig 12408 bp, 11 predicted proteins | sample SepL3720m_MetaG_FD_155459 | JGI IMG/M metagenome (GOLD analysis project Ga0194063, IMG submission 155459) | Anoxic zone freshwater microbial communities from boreal shield lake in IISD Experimental Lakes Area, Ontario, Canada - Sep2016-L373-20m | ecosystem: Environmental > Aquatic > Freshwater... | reverse complement strand
CTTTTGAAGCATCGCATTGTTTGCCGACAAATTGCTGGCTGCAACGCTGGCGCTGGAATTGGTGTTGATGGAGAGTGACATAATGTTTGCTGGTTAGTTGTTGGTTCTCGGCCGGCGCATTGGGCCTACAAAAGTCAAAGCATTTCGCGTGCCATGTGAGAGTATCAAGCGCGTAACGTGCTATAATTAAGCGCGATGTGTCTAAAGATCGTGCGCGTGCGCTTTTCGTGACGGATACTTGTGATGGGACGTGGCAGGATTTGCCCGTCAGCCAGCGAGCGGAGGGAAATTACTGCAGGCCTCATCCCTTGGGATTGACTTAACAGAGCAAGTGGTGCCATATTTGGTCATGCTCATGGATGGGATTACGGTGAAGTGTCGGGAAGAAATCTTTTCGGATGGTCTTGTCCGCAAAAGTTTGGTTCCGGATCGAACGGTTCCACTTAGCATTGTTTTGGAGGAATACCTTCTGAAACTGGGGCATTCCAGCGACCATGTCTTGGCGATTGTGTTAAGGCTCTTGACCAATGGTAAGGTACGTGTGGAGTTTCGTCACTGCCGGGATCGATTGGAGTTGACGGATAAAAGCCAGATCATGTCACGCTCCAGCGCGATTCAACTTTTTGATGAATTCCTGGGGCACGTGAGAGAGGAAACGAAGCAGGAAAATGCTTCCAATATGACTCAACGGATTGTGGTTCAGGCTCCTCCGTCAAAAAAGGTGATTCCTTAACGCCTTCTGTTCAATAAGCTCGGTAGTGCTGACTGAGCACATAGGTCTCTTCCAAGGAATTTTTCGCTTGGAACAGAAAGAGTCGGATGTTCCCGCCGAATTGGGACCAGTAGTAGCCCCCAAGGAACGTCTCCACGTCGCCCTCTTTGCGCTTTTCGAGCACGAGCGGGAACCCCCGGCCGTAGCGCGCGTCGAGCACTTTTTTTGCTTCCAGAAAGTAACGGTTGTAGTCGGCTGCGGTCCAAGCAGGCTTCCCGATGCGAAGTTCGACCTCACAGAGGACGCCATCCTCAAAGAGAAAAATGGTACGAAGGAGGTTTTTTTGCGGAAGGCCGGTGACTTCGAACCGCAGGGTGCCGCCTTCCTGTTCTTTCGCCGCGATAGGAAGTTTATAGCGAACGAGGATTTTTTCGACATCTTCCGGGACCAGTCCCCAGCTCAGGCCAAAAGGGGCAAGGATCGGCTCGGGGTCCGAAGAGAGAAGGGGTGAGACACCCAGAGCAAGGAGCCAGAGCAGAGCGCAAAAGACCCTGCCCTGCAAATGGGATTTCATGCCATGGTTGCTTGGGACTCCCGGATTTGAACAAGCGCACGAGGGTCCAAAATCAGGCCGACACGGCCATCGCCGAGTATTGCTGCGCCCGACAGCATGCGATTGTTTTTAAAGCTATCACCGAGGCTTTTAATGACGACCTCCTGCTGCCCGAGCAAATCATCCACGAGGATACATCGCGCCTCATGTGCAGATTCGACGACGACGACCATGGACTGGCAGGGGTCTGTATTGCGTGGGGTGAGCTCAAAGTATTGGTAGAGGCGAAGGAGCGGGCTGAGGCTTCCGCGGACGTTGACCATTTCTCCCCGGCCGTGAATGGTGGAGATCATTCCCGGCGTGGGGCGGAATGATTCCCGTACGGAGAGGGTCGGGATAATGTAGCGCTGGTTACCGACGGCAACCATGAGCCCGTCGATAATAGCCAAGGTAAGAGGAAGATAAATTTTGAAGCTGCTTCCGTGGCCCGGGGAAGACTCGATTTCTATTTTTCCTCGGAGGCGGGTGATGTTCCGTTTGACCACGTCCATGCCAACGCCTCGGCCAGAGAGGTCGGTGACTGTGGCGGCAGTGGAAAATCCTGGAGCGAAGATCAGCTCGTAGATTTCCTTTTCCGGGAGCGAGGTTCCGGGCGGAATCATCCCGCGTTCGACTGCTTTTGCCAGGATGACATCGGATCGGAGACCGGCGCCGTCATCGGAGATTTCCACCAGGATGTTGCCGCCGATGTGGGAGGCGGACAGTCGAATGGTGCCGGAAGCCGATTTGCCGGCTGACTCTCGCGCTCCAGGCATTTCGATGCCGTGATCGACGGAATTTCTCACCATGTGTAGCAGGGGATCTGCAAGCTCCTCGACAATCGTGCGATCCATTTCCGTATCTTCGCCATGAAGGATGAGCTCTACGGACTTTCCCTTGGCGACAGCGGTGTCGCGCACGAGGCGATTCATCTTTTGAAAGGTGCTCCGGATGGGCACCATGCGCAGGGACATCGCGGCCTTCTGCAACCCGTTTGTGATCATTCCCATGTGCGACATGTTGCGCTGCAAATTCTGGCTTTTTGTGCTGCTCAGAGCGGGATCCTGGGCGACAAGTGACTGCGCGATGACCAGCTCGCCGACAAGGTCCATGAGGGAATCGAACTTTTGGATATCCACCTTGATCATTCCGCCCGCCGGACCTGAGGATCGACCTGGAGCGCCAGATGGAGCTGAGCCTCCGGATGGAGCTTGGGCGGCAGCTGCTCGAGGCGCTTCGGCGGCCGGAGATTTTTCCCCAGGACGGCACATAATCGTCCTGACCTTGGTCAGCAATGAAGCCGAGGGAAACTGGACGGGCTGGGGCCCTCCTTGGCCGGCCAATTGGGATTGGACCTCATTGATGTAGTTGCGAAAGGTGTCAGCCCCTTCAAGAATGAGTTCGACGATCGCGCGCTCCACAGCCAGCTTGCCGGTGCGGACCAAGTCAAGCAAGCTCTCCAGCTCATGGGCGAGGCGGTTGATTGGTCCGATTCCCAGGAAGCCGGAGCCTCCTTTGATCGTGTGAAAGGCGCGGAATATGGAAGCAATTGTGTCGGAATCCTCAGGATTGTCCTCGAGAAACAGTACTCCATGCTCGATATTATCAAGATGCTCAGCCGCCTCGTTGACAAATTCTTTGAGCAGGTCTCTATCGACGCCTGGGTCGATTGTCGCGATCTCATCGGCGGCTGGCTGGGGAGCCGCTGTGGCAGGCGGTGGGGAGGCATTCTCTGGCTGGGATGCAGAAATGAGAACCTCCGGCGGAGGAACGAAAGGGCGGGCCGGATCCTGCAAGAGAGGAAGCAGCTGGGCCGCCATATCGTTCAGGGAATCCAAGGCCTGGCTGCTGTAGGCAGTTCCAGAAAACATCAGGTCTTCCACCAAGCTCAAGGCCGTGGAGGCACATTCGCGGAATGCTATCATCTCCGCCTCCTCGTCAGATTTTTCCACGAGGGAATTGAGGAGGTCTCGCAGGGGAAACTGCGATCGATCGGTGCCGGGTTCCGATAGAATGATCTCAGAGCTGATCTGATCGATCCATCGTTCAATTTTTTCTAGTACGTCAGGGGGTGGCATGAGAGGGTTCTAATCCTGTGACTGTATGCGGAAGAGGGAGATTTCTCGATAGAAAACTGATGCGATAACGCTACGAGAAATCGGCCTTGGGGTTTGCTATTTTTCTCCTGTGGCTTGAGGTTCCGCAGCGGTCGTCGAACGCGTTCAGGGGATGTCCGTAGCCGGAATGGTGAGCAATGCCAGTTGCTCCCTGCAACCTAGTGCCGAGGGGTTTTGGCATCGCCAGATGAGGGAGCCTGTCCGGGCAATGTTCCGTAGAGCCCATTCGCCACAAATGACGCATAGCGGCGGGGGCTCTGCAGGATGACTTGGGAGGTTCCTCCACAAGGGCCATGGACATTTCTATCAGCGTATTGCAATGCCGATGCGGCAATGCCGGGATCGCCGGAATCCAAAATTCCGTTTGCAGACCACAAAATCTGCATGTCGGGAATTTGAACCAGCTTCGACCTGACGGCGATATTGATCGGGCGATAGGGGCGATAAACAGGCATGTCGGTAAAGATAATGCCTTGGACAGCATATTTGTCCTTGAGAAATTGGATGAGCTTCTGGGGGATCACGGCGGTTGAAGCGAACTGCTCCGTGCCGAGCGCAGCAAGGAGCTCTGCCCGGCTTACGATAATGACCTCAAGAGGAAGAACCTTTGAGAGCTCCGAATGGAAAATCTCGTCGAGAGCATCGAGCGAGTCGCCTGTGGGAGTGGTGTTATAAATCGGGAGGGCCGCCACTCGCTCAAACCCCTGAGGCCAGGCAAATACGGGAGTAGGCACAGGATCTGCGCCCTTGTTGCCATTGGCTGCAACGTAAGATTTTCCGGTGTACAGGGAGGGGTTCTGCTTGCTCTGGAACGCTTGGACGGCAGCGCGAGCGGGAAGGGGGTTCGGGGCTTTGTTCTTTTTCGACGCCGTTGTCTCGCAGCCTGACATGCCCAGCAGCCAGAGGAATAGAATGCCAGCCGAGAGGAGAACGCACGGAGACAATCGATCGCGAATGCCGCATTTTTCGGGGTTATGGGCGTTTGTTGCGGGGGCGGGTGTCATGTTTTTGAATTGGAGGCGAGGGTAAGAATATGTCGGGGGATATCGAGCAACGAAACCGTCTTATCGGCAGCCCCCAGTTTTAACGCAGCATTAGGCATGCCAAAAACGACGCAGCTGGCCTCGTCCTGAATAAATGTTCGCGCCCCGGCATTCTTGAGTTCCAGAAGTCCCTTGGCTCCATCCTGCCCCATGCCGGTGAGCACCCCGGCAATGGCATGAGGGCCGACCAGCGGCACAGCGGATTGGAAGAAGATGTCGACAGCCGGGCGCTGGTGCCACACTTGTGGGCCTTGCTTCAGCCTGACATAATGCCTTCCATCCCTGTATGTTAGTAGCATGTGATAATCCCCGGGAGCAACCAGCGCGAGACCAAAGCAGACTTCGTCTCCGTCGCATGCCTCGCGCACTTCCATCGCGCACAGGTCGTTAAGGCGGCTGGCAAAGGCGCCAGAAAAATAGGCAGGGATATGTTGGACGATACAGATCGGCGGGATCTCCGCCGGGAGGCGGATCAGCACTTCCTTGAGGGCTTCCGTGCCCCCGGTGGATGCGCCCAACATGATAATCGTGCGGCTGTCGAAGCTGGCCGGTGCCCGGGAGAGCTGCGGCTGCAAAGGCTGAGGGGAAAGCGTATTTGAGACGGAATTTGGCGCCTGCCTGGAGGAGGAAAAGCGGTGTCGGGCGGCGAATGCGGATTTGACCTTACGGACCAGATCGACAGCCAAATCACCCACGGAATAGGCAGTGCCCGGCTTGGCAATGACATCAACGGCCCCAGCTTCCAAGGCTTCGAGGGCATGGGCCGATCCTTTTTGGGAAATCGAACTCATGATCACAACCGGCATCGGGTGGTGCTTCATGAGGATTTTGAGGAACGTGATGCCATCCATTCGCGGCATCTCGATGTCGAGCGTGAGGACATCGGGCTCGAGCTCGACAATTTTGTCCCTTGCGACAAACGGATCAATAGCCGTCCCCACGACCTCGATTGCGGGATCCGCGTTGAGCGCGTCGCTGGCCAACTTGCGGACGATCGCCGAGTCGTCTACTACGAGAACGCGGATTTTACGACCTGAGAGCATACAACGAGCGCTGGGCTCAGGCCTGACGGCGGTAGATGGCGGGGTGTAACGCTTTAAGGTTGTGACGAACTCCGCTCAGGCTTTCAGAGTGTCCAATCATAAGAAAGCCGCCCGGCACCAATTGCCTGGTTAGCCTGTTTACCAAGTCTTCCTGGGAGGGACGGTCAAAATAAATCATGACATTGCGGCAAAAAATGACGTGGAACGGCTGGGTAAAGGGCCATTGCTTGTCGAAGAGATTGAGCTGATGCCATCGGGTTTTGCGCCGAATCTCTTCCTTGACCCGGTACAATCCGGCATAGGGGCCAACCCCTTTTTGGAAGAAGCGCTTGCGGACGTCCAACGACAGCTCAGAAATGCGATCTTCCGAGTAGACTCCCTTTTTGGCAGAATCGAGGACTCGCGTGGAAATATCTGAGGAATCGAGCTCCCAGTCATAGCCCGAATGCTGCTCCAAATTGCTGGCCAGCGAGATGGCGATCGAGTAGGTCTCTTCGCCAGTCGAGCAGGCCGCGCTCCAACAGCGCAAGCTACGATCTCCCAAATGGCTCTGGGATTTCACAAACTGATTGATCACTGTTTGTTCAAGAAATTGAAAATGCTGTTCCTCACGAAAGAAAAACGTGTGATTGGTTGATATGACATCCACCAAATTCTGAAGCTCGTCAAGCCCTTCCGACGATTTCAGGTATCGGCAATACTCGTGGTAGCTTGAGAGGTTGAGCGCCCGCAAGCGCTTGCCCAGCCGGGCAGCGACCAGCTCCTGCTTGTCCGGCCCCAAGTTAATTCTACTTCTCTCATAAACCAATCGGCAGATCTGCTCGTAATCTCCAGGTGTAGGTCCGTTCATTATTCTTATGAGCTAGGGTCCTCGTGATCCAAAGCCTTTCGGATCGTGGCTGCCAGATCGCGCATCGAGAATGGTTTCTGAATAAAGTAAACATCGGAATCGAGCACCCCGTGGTGGTCGATGACGTTGGCGGTGTAGCCGGACATAAACAGGAGCTGGAGCTTTGGGTAGAGGGCCTGCAGGTTTTTTGCGAGCTCTCGTCCGTTCATTTCCGGCATGACCACGTCGGTCATCAGCAGGTGGATCTCATCGCCGTGCTCCTTGGCCAATTGGATGGCCTGGCCGGGGGAGCCTGCTGCCAGCACGCTGTATCCCTGCCGTTCCAGAAGCACCTTGGTCATGCTGAGAATCGCGGGTTCATCTTCGACGAGCAGGATGGTTTCGAGCCCGCGCATGTCCGCTGCGGCAGCCTCCGCCGCCTGCTCCTGTTCGCCGTTCCCGACATGGCGGACGAGGTAGATTGTGAAGCTCGTTCCGACACCCTCCTCGCTGCGGACGCTAATGAAGCCCCGGTTCTGCTTGATGATGCCATAGACTGTGGCGAGTCCCAAGCCAGTGCCCTTGCCCATTTCCTTCGTGGTAAAGAAGGGCTCGAAGATATGCTCCATCGTCGCTTTGTCCATGCCGCTTCCGGTGTCGCTGACTGTGACCCCCACATAATCGCCGGATAAGAATTCCGCGTGGGTCAGGCAAAACTCTTCGCTGAACGAGCCGTTGCTAATCTCGATAGTGATTGTGCCCACGTCGGCGATGGCATCGCGGGCGTTGACGCAAAGGTTGACGAGCACCTGATCGACCTGCGAAGGGTCAATCTTGGTCGGCCAGAGGTTTTTGCCTGGATTGAAAACGAGCTTGATATCTTCGCCGATCAGGCGGCCAAGCATGTTGAGCATTCCCGCGATGGTCTGGGAAAGATCGAGGACTTTGGGCGCGATCGTTTGCTGGCGGGAAAAGGCCAGGAGCTGCCGGGTGAGGTCGGCCGAGCGCTCGGCCGCGCTACGGATTTCTTGAAGGTCGGCGAAGATCAGATGATCCGTGCCAACTTGTTCCAACGCTAGCTCGGTGTAGCCGAGGATGACACCCAGCATGTTGTTGAAGTCGTGGGCCACGCCGCCCGCCAACCGGCCCACCGACTCCATTTTTTGGGCCTGATCGAACTGTGCTTTCAGGCTGAGCTCCAGGGTGATGTCCCGCTTCACCGCGACATAGTTGATGATCGTGCCAGCCGTGTCATGGACAGGGGAGATGGTCGTTTCCTCGGTAATAATTGTGCCGTCCTTCTTCTTGTTAACCAAAACCCCTTGCCAGATCTTCCCGCAGCTAAGGGTCTCCCACATCGTTTTGTAGAGGTCGTCATCCTGCTGGCCAGAATGGAAGATGCGAGGGTTCTTACCGACCACTTCCTCACGGGAGTAGCCTGTCAAGGTTTCGAATGCGGGGTTGACGTATTGAATCAGCCCCCGCGCATCGGTGATGTACACGATCTCAGCCGCCTGCTGAATGGCCATCATCAAAAGCTCACGCTCCGCTCCGGCCTGCTTGCGTTTGGAGAGGTCATGGTAGTCTCCCAAAAGCCCATGAAGCTCGGGGTCGTGCAAAAGATTGACCCCGGTAAACTCGATCCACCGGTAGCCTCCGTCGCTGCACCGGTACCGGTATTCCGTCGTCCCGGTCGCGTTCGGCTCGCTCAGGAGCGCGGCAAAAAATTTCCTGACGGTCTCCAGATCTTCAGGATGCACATGATCCAATACGCCGCGCCCGACGACCTCGGCTGGCTTCCAGCCAAACAATCTCTCAATGTTCGGGCTTTTGTAGCGGGTGATGCCGTCCTGATCGATGAGGGCGACAACATCGCCGATGTTCGAAACAATTTTTTCGAGTTTCGCTTCGCTACGGCGCAGCGCGACCTCGGCCAGCTTGCTCTCAGTGATGTCGCTGAGAACAAGACGGTTTTCTGGCGCGCCATTCTCATCGCGCACGGCAGAGGCTTCCAGCCGCGCCCAGAATGGTGCGCCGCCGTGTTTCGTCATCTGGAGCTCACAGGACTGCGGCTCGTTGGTTTCAAGAATCTGTTTGCGAAGCAGGTAGAATGTGCCCTGGTATTCGTTAAGGATGAACCTGCTGAACCTCAGTTTGACCAAGGCGTCCCGGGAGATGCCGAGCAGGTTGGCTGCCGTGATGTTGGCTTCCAGGATCAGCCCTGTTTCGCTGATGGTGACATAGCCGATTGGCGCCAGGTCGTAGAGGTCGAAGTACCGGGTCCGGGAGGCATCGAGCTCTTCCTGAGTCCGCCGCAGCTCTTCGTTCTGCATCTCAAGCTCGATCTGGTGAGTGCGAAGATCTTCGTTCATGGCGGCGACGGCGGCCTGCATTTCGACCGTGTGCCGGCCAACTTCCACGCGGGTTCGCAGTTCGCCCTGGTCGAAGGGCTTGGCCAGATAGTCGTTCGCCCCGGCTTCCAGCGCGGCGATAATGTCGGCTTTTTCGACTTTGGCGCTCAGCATGATCAGGTAAGGCGGACAGTCGGTGGGCTGGGAGCGAACCTTGATGACCACTTCCAGCCCATTCATCTCAGGCATGATCCAGTCGAGAATGGCGAGCGCGGGCGCTTCGGGCTGCTGAAGAAGCTTCCACGCTTCGGCGCCATCCGTGGCTTCCACCACTTCATACCCGCTCTTTTTCAGCACGCCCGCGAGCGCGGCACGCGAGGCCGCGTCATCTTCGGCAATCAGGATACGCATCAGAGCGGTCTCCCTGTCATTTGATTAACCCGAGCTTGTTGAGTTCTTGCAGAAGTTTTTTCTGGCCTATGGGCTTTATCAGGTAGGCATCGCAGAGGGAGGAGTAGGCGTCGCAGATATTTTTCATATCACCCAAGACCGTCGTCATGATGACCTTTGCCCCATAAGTGGAGAGGATCCCTTTGGCCTCCTCCAATGCGCGGATTTGCTTGAGCGCCTGCTGGCCGTCCATTTCTGGCATCATGATATCCAAGCAGATCAGATTGTAGGGTTCGCCAGCATCCAATGCCTGCCGCACCGCCTCGACGGCCTCCTTGCCGTTGACGGCAATGTGGGAAACCCCATAATCCTTCAGGAAGGATTGCAGGATTGTCCGGCTGGTGAAATCGTCTTCGACAATGAGTGTTTTCATAGGGTGTCTTTTTTTGTTGATTGGGCTTTGGGGGCTAGCTCTTTCCTGCAAGGGACGGGAGAGCCGCCTGCCCTAAAAGTTCCCGCACCTTGACCGACAATTCCCCCATGGGAAAGGGCTTGCGCAAAAAGGCATGAGCCGGCGGCAGCTTGCCACGGAGGACTTGCTGAAATTGCTCGGGGTACCCGGAAATCAGGAGCACTGGAAGCTCGGGGTTACGAGCGAAGATTTGTTCTGCCATCTCTCTCCCCCCCATGGCAGGCATGACCATATCGGTTATGGTTAGGATGATCTCTCCAGGCGGAGCGTTGTCAAAGGCCTTCAGCCCTGCAACCCCGTTTTCTGCTTCGAGCACTTGGTAGCCCATGCGCGAGAGGACCACCCGCCCCAAGTTTCTCAACCCCTTGTCGTCCTCTACCAACAGGATCGTTCCCGGGCCGACAGGTCCTGTGGAAAGAGCTGGCGCCCCTGAGGTTGTGCCCCACATCGCTGCGGCGGTGGGAACCGGACTTCCGAGCGGAAAAAAGATGGCCAAGGCACCAGGCAGGTTCCGGTAGCCGCCTGGGGAGAGGGTGCCTTGGCTCTCCTTGACAATGGAGGCGCATGTTTCGAGGGCGTCGAGATCCCCATTCCAGACAACGACCTCGCCGGGCGAGGGGTGCTCGCGGTCAACCGGCGAAAGCGCGCGGCATTCGGCCGCGAGCAGGAACCTCCGCGCTCCGGAAGAGCCCATTTCTGGCTCTGCCAACCGTGTATGGAATGTCAGAAAGCCCCCTTCGGGGAGAAGATTGCGTGCGCAGAGGGTGAGATGGATGAGGAGTTGCTCGATCTGGTTCCGGTCGGCGCGCACCTTTCCCTCCTCGCCAGTTCCGGGATTCAAGACCAGCTTGACCTGCTCGCCAATCAGCCTCCCAAGCATCTTGCCAATCTCGCTCAAGACCTCGTCCATTTTCAAAATAACCGTTCCCTGGACCTCCTGCCTGGTAAAGGCCAGAAGCTGATTCGTCAGCGAAGATGCACGGCGGGCCGCGCTTTCTATTTCTTGTACGTAGGGCAAACGAGGGTCGTCCGCCTTAAAATCGTGCAAAACCAGCTGCGCATAGCCAAGAATGACGGCCAACATGTTGTTGAAGTCGTGTGCGACGCCGCCAGCCAGCTGGCCGAAGGCTTCCATTTTCCGAGCGTGACCGAGCCGGTTTTCGAGGTCTTGAATTTCGCTGATCTCGCGCACGACGGCCAAAATCTCGCTTGGAGCCCTGCGGACGTCGTGAAACACGACTCCTTCCTCCCGGACCCATATCGGTTTAGAGTCTCCGCGCAGGCGGTATTCCAGCTGGTAATTTCCGCCCAGCGGCAGATTTCGGTTTATGACCTCGTTGAGCTGGGAGTGGTCGTCGGGATAAACGAATTCCATCCAGCTTTTCCACCCCGCATCCAGCTTTCCGGGCCGCAGGCCCCGCACGGCTTCGATCGCTCCAGCGAGATCGACCTGCCCGCTAGCAATATTCCACTCCCTCAAAACGAGGCCGCCTGCGGCCAGCGTTTGATGGTAATGGGATTTTAATGCTATGCCTTCTTCGGACAAAATACGGGAGATTGTTGCTTAGCCCGTCAGGCGAACGAGCTAAATGGGGACACCTTGTTCACGAGGAAGAAATCTTGCATCCTTGCCACTGGAAACACAAGATCTTTTGGTTCTAATCAACCCTGCCATGCGCTTCCTTCTTGCCCTCATTTTCCCTCCTGTTGCCGTTCTGCTTTGTGGGAAACCCGTGCAGGCGTTGCTGAACCTGATCCTGACCTTCTGCTTCTGGATTCCCGGCGTTGTGCATGCCCTTTTTGTGGTAAACAACGACCTTGCGGACCGGCGGGCGGAGAGGATGATGGCCGAGGTCAAGAGGGAGACGATGAGGTTCCTCGATAAGTGAAAGTTAATTATTCAAGCCAGCAGCGGGTCGCCGCCTGGCTCGGTCTGAAAATTGAGCTCGAGCATTTCCGTGATATTCGGGGCGAGAACTTTGTCGGCAAATTTGATCCGTTGCGGTGCGTTTAAAAAGGCGCGCAGCTTTTCTTGCGAGTCCAGTTCGACCGCGAGAAAGAACGGCCATTCCGCGTCGGGATCAACCCGGTGGCCGCAGCGGAGGCCGAGCACCCAGGGGATCTTGAGAAGCTGAATTCGTGTCTGCCGGGTCATCCACTCGATTTTATCGGCATCGACGTCCGGTTTCAGCTTGAACAGCGCGAGATGCTCGATCATTGAAAGCCCGCGTTATTTCGACCAGTCCAGGGCGCCTTTTTTGATTGCGTAGATATAGCCGAACATCAGGATGCCGACGAAGCTTAGCATGCTCCAAAGGATCACAGGACCGAAATCTTTCACGAAATCGCTAAACACGATCGCCCAAGGATACATGAAGACGATTTCTATATCGAAAATAATGAAGAGCATCGCCACAAGGTAAAACTTGACGCTGAAGCGGGGCTGGGGACCGGGATCCGGCACGATCCCGCATTCGTAAGCGGTATCCTTTGTGGGGTTGCGCCGGCCGGCGCGGCCGAGAAGGATATTTGCAAGCAGCGCGACGGAGGCAAAGCCAACAGCGACGATCACATGAAGCAGCACCGGTACGTAGTCCTCAAGCATCCCCTTTTCCTACCTGCTGCGACGCGCGCCTGCAATGGCAAATTATTCGATGGCGATATGGTTGCGGTCGAGCGTGAGGCCGGTGGCGCGGGCGTAGGCGGCGATCGCGCGGATGTGGTCGGCGCGGGCGCGGAGCTCGTTGATCTCGGCGGCGGCAAGGTCCCGCTGGAACTGGAGGACTTCAAATGTGGTCGTCGTGCCGCTGGCGAGGCGAACCTGACCGGCTTCGAGGGTTTTTTGGGCAAACTCCCGTG
>Ga0194063_10002153_pt1 | contig 12408 bp, 7 predicted proteins | sample SepL3720m_MetaG_FD_155459 | JGI IMG/M metagenome (GOLD analysis project Ga0194063, IMG submission 155459) | Anoxic zone freshwater microbial communities from boreal shield lake in IISD Experimental Lakes Area, Ontario, Canada - Sep2016-L373-20m | ecosystem: Environmental > Aquatic > Freshwater >... | reverse complement strand
ATCCATTATTCAAATACCTATATTGCTGATATAAAACAGAAGTTATTAAATGATTTAAATATTCATAGCCAAAAAGACAAGTTAGTAGGCTTTACTAGTACTGGGCCACATCGACATGATGTGATATTCCAATTTAACAACTCATCCGCTCTAGACGTCGCCTCACGCGGCGAGGTGCGCAGTATTGTGCTAGCTTTAAAATTCTTAGAGGTTGATATTATTGAAAAAATTACTGATAAAAAACCAATAATACTACTAGATGATGTCTTTAGTGAATTAGATGATGATAGACAAAAAAGATTATTAAATTCATCAAATCAAATAATAATTACCTCGACACACTTGCCAAGTGGTATTAATGTAAAGATAAAGAACGTTAACCTCGATAAATATCATTTAGCCAGATAATTTCGTAATCATCTGGGTTATAGCTTTTTGATCTTATAGCTTCTAAAATAGAAGATCTTAAATTGCTATCTGAAATGTCTGTTTGTTTTTTATATTCAATACATAAAGCAATCTTTGTAATATCATCTGGATATTTCATTGATTTACAAGATGTGATTGTATATAATTTGCCTTCTATTGGGAGTATATCCAGTATTGGGTTATAAAGTACCTTAGTGGATAATTCATCAGAGCTATTATTTGCAGAAGATGACTCAATAGCACCTTGGACTAGAGGATCTTTTAATAAAGCTTTTGCAGATTCTGTCAGCGGTATAAGAACAATGACCATTTTTTTCTCTTCATTTTTTGCGATACTAATATCCTCAGAGAAGGTTTCAAATTCATTTTTAGATATAGTGATAGTATGTTCACCTGGGCTAGTTTTTATTACGTCGTTATTCTTAATCGCATATGACTTATCATCGATTAAAACCGTAACTTCATTTGGCGCTACAACAAATTTTATGTGTGATTTTGGAATTAGAGAATAAATAATTAAGCCAATAAATATTAAAGTAATTAATACTGTTGCAATTATTATTATCTTTTTATATTTCATTTATTTAGTTACCCCCCAGTGCCATGCTTCGGTATCTAATTTTTTAACACCATATCTGCTTGCGTTAACTATCAACCAATCATAAGAATGGTCTCCTACTCTTGTGGCTTTTGGTAAAGTACCTTCCATCACAAAATCAATAGCTAGTCCCATTTGGTGGTTAGAAAAACCAGGTTTAGCGGCCTGTTCTCCCGTACCTCTTTTATAACCAGTACAATCATATGAATCACTACCGTTTATTGATCCGCCCGCAACTGTATACTCGCACCAAAATTCGGTTTGACGAGCCATAGTTCGAAACCCATCATAGACAGGCACTTTATTAACCCCTAGGGCAACCTTTAGGTCGTTCATTAGGCTGAAAAATGCGCCAGAAACTCTGGAATTCACTTTGATTGGGCCATGGGTTTTATAGCTACCCCAATTTGTCCCCTCATAACTTGTATTTGGTAATTCGCATAAGTTTATTAGAACAGGATTACCATCATGATACGCAGTATCTGTTCCAACAGAGTTGGTGCCAGCCGCACAGTCTATATCTGTGGAGTTATTGTAAAGATTTGGCATATCTATATTGACTGTAGCTACTGAGTTTGTTGATTGGGTTATAGGCCTAACGATGATTGCTTCGCGCTCTAAGGCCCAGTCTAAAGCATATCTTGGCATAACACTAGGGACACGGTGGTCTAAGGAAGCCTCAACTATAGGATAATTACTCTGTCCGGTAAATATTAGAGTGTGGCCTACTACTTTTGTTTTCCCGTCTACTGTTACCGTCCCGGATAATATAATAATATCGCCTGGTTTTAGGTCGTTATATTGAGCGTTTTTAATAGTTTTGTATTTGGAAGGGTTTTGGTTAACATAACTAAGCTGAGCTGATACGGTTACTATTGGGTAGTTTGCATCTGTACCACTCATTTTCATGACAGTTGCGACAAATCTACCACAATCCGTCCATGCCTGATCTCCTCCGCCTGGGCTATAAGTATCTTTGCTTGCCTGATACGCCAAGGAGGCGTCAGTTTTTTTAATCATTCCATCAGTAGCTGGAGTCTTCAAAGCCAAGTTTATTGCAGTTGCTACCATTCCAGCTGCATTTATATTATCTTGTAAGCAATTATCAGCAGAGGTCGTTGCTATTGGTGATATTGGGGATAAGCTGCTGTAATAACCATAAATTATTTCAGCTGCTGGTATCCGTTCTGAATAAAGTGCTGCTGGGTCATTTTCTGGGCTCATAAAAGGAGCTTCAAAGTTTATCATAAATGCTTCTGTTGATTTAGGTACATCTGTTCCAGTTTTAAAGTCAGTCTTATCTAATACTGCTTTGTATGTTTCTTTATATTCTTTTAATAAAAATTCAATCTGCATTGGTATATCAGTTACAGCTACGCCTTTTTGTTTTGCAAAAGCCTCGAGAGCTACTCTTCTATCGCCTGTCCATTGGGCAAGTCCATAACCCATATTTGTACCAGCTTCTTCTGATGCGCTATTAAACTTAGATTCACGGTACATATTACCCATAATTGCCGAAGTCTGGCCAGCATTAAAGCCACCGGCTATTAATAGTTGAAATATCTGTTTTTGAGTATCACTTTTTTCAAAAGTTAGTAATGGCGTAGTGTCGGTGCACTCGTCTGCTTTTTCGTCATAAAACAATATATCATTACTTGAGTAAAACTCATTGTATGCAAAAACGAGACTAGTTTGAGATAGAAGTACGCTAATGGCTATGGTTATGATTAAACTAAGTCTAAATATTTTTTTCATAAAGCATACACTCTATTTATAATTAAGTTGGTTTTTCCGCATAAGTAATTGATATCTGTTATTTGGTTGTTGATATCACTCATTTTACAAATGAAATTATTATTTGATCTATCAGATTTATCTTTATCTAGGGTTTTATTTTGAGTTGTTGTTTGGTTATTAAAGTTGATAGTATTACTGTTATCTTCTTGATTTGTTGGATTTTCAGTTATATTAATGTCTTCTATATACGCGCTATCATTAACCTCAGGTTGGTTTGAGCCTACTGCATAAGTTCCAAGAGAGCTGTTATAGAAGCTAATATCTGCGTTCATTCCACCATTTGCTTCCTCGGCTAAGTTTAGGGCTTCATCACTACCATCCATACCAGCTTCAACTCTTTGGTATATTTGATAGAGATAATAATATTTATTCATCTTATTTGTTTCATTATTCATACATATTTCACCTTTATCGCCATCAAAACTAGTCCCAGTATAGCCAAGAGGGTCTGTGCGAGCTGCTCCACATTGTTCGGTAAAATATTTATAAGGTCCATCTTTTATATTGCCATTTTCATCTATATCGCCATTTTGTATCATATTATCGATAACCGTTATTGGGCCTATGCTTAGATCTTCTTTTGGTATCCCATAACTAATATTACAGAAAGGATCAGTTGCGATATTCATTGATTTGTAATCTTCGTCGGCACAATATGTAAAGTCTCCTATGTCAGCAGCTTTTGTAATTGGTGAAATTAATTTTAATGAGGTTGGAAGTATTGAAGCAATTGAAGTTAATACTCCAGATATCGAAGACGCTTTTGATATTGTTGGTGTTAATTTAAATAATAAATTACCTAAGAAAGTATTTTTGCTTGTCACATCAAATGGGCTACGAGATAGACGATCTTCTTCGTTGTATTGAGCAATAGTGCTTTCTGAAAGAGCTTGATATGGCACGGCTTGCTGTGGCGTTAGTGGTGAATTTCCGCCCAACATTGCAGCTTCTCCTTGTAGGCCCGAGGCACCTGATGTAATTGCATTGCCAGCTGGGTCACCGACAGTATCACTATCTACGGCAACTCCAGCAACAATATCTTTTAGAAGTGCAGGTAAAAATATCGTAGCAACCCCTACTGCCGTAGTAAGAACACCTTGGACTACTGCCCCTAGTGTTACTGTAGCTCCAGCGCTAAATACAGCTAAAACAATTCCGCCAGTTACTGAAGCAAATTGGAACAACATATTATTAACTAGCCTACAGGTCTTATGGGGAAATTCTCCAAGAACTGAATCAAAGACAGTTGTTAGTGCTATCATGTCTCCGGCAAGACCTCCTCCTGCTAGGAATTGCATAGCAGTGCTTGGCATTTTGCCGCGTTCGCCAAAGGCCGCAAATCTATAGCCAAAAGATTCAGTCGCAGTTTTTCTTTTTATTGTGCCAACTACGTCCCTTGTTAATATTCCAGCTAAGTAAGTCACATCTACTGGATTTGGGTTCCCCCCAGCTTTTATTTGATCGGCTATTTTTAGAAAAAGCATAGCATAACGTGCAAGTTGTAGTACGCGAACTGTTTTTGCGGCAAAACCTACTGCTCTTAAGGTGCCGTAAACTGTACATATATTATCTACAGCACCAGTGAGACTTAAAGTGTTTTTAGCAAGACTTGCCCCAGCTTTAGTGGCTGCTTTTAGCCCGGTACCTGCTACCTCTTCAGCTATGTTGGCTGCCTCACTAGCAAGCTTTTTACTTGCTGCAACTGCATCATTAAAATTTTTTGTTGCATTGTTAAATTCGGCTTCTCTTAAGGACCCATCTGCATTTTTATAATTATCTGGTGAAGGCTTTTTGTTATTTACGTCGATATCCTCTGATGAAATCGCAGGGTTTTTTGTATCTTCTTGGATGCTTCTTGCTTTCTCGGCATCGGTATTCCCTTCTATCACTATCCCTTTTTCTGTTATTCGGAACTTAAATAATGTTTTGTTCCATATTTTATCAGCAAAACCTGCGAATAGCGGGTTGTATGCTTTTTTGACTGAAGCTCTAAATTTAGGATTTTTGTTTAGCTCATCTATTAGGCCTGATGCCTTGATGGTTCTGCCCTCCATTGTCAGGCCGGTTACCCTGTTTCTGCCTATCAAGTTCTTGCCATCCGGGTCAACTTCTACTGTAATGCCGGCATTTGCAAACCTTTTCATTTGCCTATCTGACATTGATGAATATTTACACCTAATACTAACAGTTGATCCGCAAATACCAACACCACCGGTAAGTTTTGATTTATATGTTTCGATTGTTAGTCTATCCATGCTGGCAAGTTGAGCATTAAATTTATTGACCATGACCTCTTTGAGGTTAACAAGTAGTAAGCCAGGTGATAATAATCCACCAATTCCGATACCTCCCCCAACAAGGGTTAATATTATGGTAGTCATCGGTCCTTTTTTCTTGAAGCCACTAAATTTATTTTTTGATTTACTATTATTCTTACTTCCTGAAAACCTATCTTTCCAATTTCCAGGCTGATCTTCTTCCTTGTCTTTTATTTTTGTTGATTCGGATTCTTTATCCGAAGTTTTTTCCTCTTTAGTCGGTTTGGCATCATTTATAGTGCCGTCTTTTTCGGCTTTAGCTAATCCATTAAACTTATTGTCATAGTCAGTCTGGCCAGGATTCAAACTGTCCGATTCTTTGTCTTGGTTTTTGTCTGGTTCCATAGTGCTAGGCCCTAAGTTTTATCATATTTTAGATCCTGGGTCTGCATAACTTGCTGCGCCAGTTCTCTCTATTGGAACATTTTGAACTTGTTGTGATTCTTGTGGGTTGGTCGTTATAAGCTGTTTTTCTGTCTCGCTAGCTTCAATCTGGATATGAACGTGATTTTGGCCGGCAAAGAATAGTCCTTGCCCTACTGGGAAGTTTGCGAGTCGCTTTTTTTCTTCTTCTGTTAGCTTAAATACATCAGATAAAACGTCAACAGCGCTAGATGATTGTTTTAATAATATTTGCATTGAACTGTTGGCAACAATAGCTCGACCCATTTTACTACTCATGAAGTCTTCTACATCTTGAGAAATAGTTGTAAGACCTAAGTAATATTTGCGGGCACGCTTAGCCAGACTAAACATGAAGCTAGCCGAATCATCATATTTCATTAATTGCCAGGCTTCATCAACGATTAGCATTCGTTTTTTCTTCTTGGTACGAATTATATTCCAGATGTGACTAAGTATTACGTACATAGCGACCGGCCTTAACTCTTCTTCAAGATCGCGAGTATTAAATACTACCATAGTATTGTTTATATCTATGTTGGACTGTTGGCTAAATATGCCAGCGAAAGTTCCAGTGGTATATTTGCGTAGCCTCTGAGCTAACTGTGGCCCGCTGCCGCCCATGTGTAGCAATGTATCATAAAGATCTATGATCGTTGGTGGTTGTGACTTATGCGTTAAGGGATCGCTTGTAATGCCTGCTCTAGCATAAGTATCAATTAGGGCTTGGTCTAAATCGGCTTCTTCGGTTGGAGTTAAAGATGCTATTGGCGTACCAGCAGTTGTCGTTTGTATTCCGCCTAACATTAACTTCAATAGTCCATGAAGTGTTATTAGGTTAGCTCTCAAGGCGTTGTCGGCTTCTTCTGTATCGATAACGCTTGGTAGGTCAAAAGGATTTATCCTTGTATTAGAGTTGAGGCTTAGTCGTAAATAACTTCCACCAACTGCATCAGCTAGTTTTTCGTATTCATTTTCAGGATCGATTATTATAACTTCACTACCAGTCATCATGCTACGAAGAGCTTCTAGTTTAACGGTAAATGATTTACCTGCACCAGACTTTGCAAATACTACCATGTTGGCATTCTCAAGGCTAAATCTATCAAAAATTACTAGACCGTTATTGTGCATATTTATACCGTATAGAACACCATTCTCTTGTGTTAAATCAGCACTAGTAAATGGGAAACTTGTACTAATTGCACCAGTGTTCATGTTGCGACGAATCTGTAATTGGTCTGCCATTTGTGGGACAGTGCTGTTTAAGCCTTGTTCTTGTTGGCTACTTGCAACTTTACTAAATATCATCTGTTGACCGAATAAAGTTTCTATTTTGTGTTGCACAAAGCTTAACTCATCTAGGCTGTCGCCATATAGTGTCACATATAGGCCATAGCGGAAGAAACGTTCTGCGCCAACCTGTAGTTGGTCTCGGAGCTCTTCAGCATCAGTTATGGCGGCTTCAATTCCCGGGTCTCTGATTCTTCCCTTTTCGTTATTTATTGAGGTTGAAGCTTCTAGTTGAGTAACCTTCTTGCGTAGGTTGTTCAATATAACTTGGCTATCGACTGGGTAGACATACATACTGACGTCTAGTACTTCGTCAATATTAATTAATGAACTCAACCAACCTGTATATATTTCTCTAGGGTAGCCATATACATATAGAGTACGCCCATACTTTGTTCCTAGTCTAAAATATGAAGAATGTATTTCAAGACTGCTTGGTGCAATTAAGTCCCTTAAGGTAGTTATGCCTTTTAAGAATGCTTGCTCTACCTCAGCCTGTTCTCTGGCTCTTTGTTCGGCTGCGATAGTGACTGCGTCTAGTTTTTTAGCCATTATAAATTACCACCATTATTTATAGTTGGAGCTTCTGCTGGGGCTTTCTTGATGAATGTAGCGGTTATACTGTTAAAATCAATCAATGGCTCACGAACAGCAGTATCTGGATTATAAAAATTATAATATAGTTCGCCGAGTTCTTTAGTCGCTAGTTGAACGCTTTGTACTCCCAGTTGAAACAATCCTGACATAACACCGTTAACCCGATTTTGAATTTCAGTTTTGGCTTTTTCGTAACTTTGGTTATCAATTTTTGTTACTATATTCTTATTTGTTGAGAATAACTTACCGAAGAAACCTTTGCCTTGAGCTACTATATTAGATAGGTCCCCGTTTGGGAAATATGGTATGGCGATGAAAAAAGATTTATCCATAATATTTGCTTCTTGCGATAATATATCTATAAAATTAATATAATCATCCATAAGAACATTTAGTAGCATATTATCTTGATCACGACGAATTGCTGTCAATTTATCCAAATATGGGCCAATGTCAACCCGCTGAGACCTGATTAATATTTGGATTGGATGGTTTAAGGCGTTTAAAAAGTTCTGATAGCTAAATTCAACGCCTTCACGTTCGCGGCTACTCATAAGATCAAAGTTGATAGATTTACATGCCACAACTGCACGGAATGATCCATCGGCCATAATAACCATGTTATCCCTTATCTCAGACAATAGTAGGCTATTCTGAGTTGAATTAGGGTTCTTTGGTTTTTCGGCAGCTGCATTTGTGCTACTCGAACTGCCTATCGTTGGGGCGTCATTAATAACAGTTGGCGGTTGGTCCGAGACTTGATTAATTGGTGGCATCCCTCTATCGCTCCCCACTCTTTTTTAATGCGCTGAATTATCTAAATGAAACAAATATTTCTTCGCTAGTGTTTTGCTTTTCGTTAATACGACTAGCTTGATTTGCTATTGCAGCAATAGATAAATCACTGTTTGCAAGTTTTATTATATCAGCAGATAGAGGTTTTTCGCTAGTGGTTGGTGTCGGTTCTGTTACTATTTTTGGAGCTATTACTTCCTTGATTTCTTGTGACGGAGCCGGGCTCTCTATTTTGACTTGTTGGGTTGGTGCGGTATTAGGTGTTATAGATGGCTGAGTGACCACCTGTGGGGTGCTTATTGTACTTACTGGCTCAGCTATCACTGGGCTGTATGTTGGTGTTGTTGGGGCTGGAGGAGTTGCCATGTTGCTATTAGAAAAGTAGTTATATGATGAAGTTTTCTTTTTCATCATATCTATTAGGTCTTGGTGTCTATTGGCATCACTTTTACTTAGTTTCTGATCTAATATTTTTGAGATCTGATTATCATCGCTAAGTACATCTTCTGCTTTTTGAGCATCAATATACGCATCGTTTGTCATTGCGTTGCCATTACCACGGACTGACCATCCCTTGCTGTCTACTATTTCAGCAAGATAATCGAATCTTCGCTGAGCTTCATTTTGGCTGATGTCCTTAGTCAGTTGGGTTTCGGCTATTTTTGGTACCGTAATTTCTATTAATGATTCAATACCATCAGGATCCCATCTGCGCTGCCTAGGTTTTAGGAAGAAAGAAGCCATTGCAGCTAAGTAGATCTCCATTGGCTGGTCTTTTCTTAGAGGCAAAGCTAATGCTCCAAAAAATATCATTATTGGCAATGGGATAATCGCTAAGATTATAAGTAATTGTGCAAGTCCCCAGGCTAAAGCCCCAGCCATAACAACTATAATAAGGTATATAAATTGACGAAAACTGAATGGACCGATTAGTTTATCATCAGCTTCTACGTCTTGAGGCACTTTATACTTAGACATTATGAATATAGTATAACAAATCTATTCAGGAATATAGCCGTTTGGGTCAATCATTGCGGAATTTGTCAATAAAGCTTGTAATCTACCAGTGGTGTCATTGGCTATATTATCTTTAACAGCTCTTCCGGCTTCAGATTTAAAGGCAGGCCTCAAGTTTGGTGTCTTCTTGATATTTTCAATGGCATTATTAAATGAGTTAACTGCATTTGTTCTTTCTAACTTAATAGCATCAACTTCTGCTTGTGTTTTACCACTTCTAACGGCTTCATTTATTCTATCATCAGTATCTAGGATGTATTTCATTTGCTGGTTAACTGTATCTTCGCTGAATTCCACCATACTGTTGGCTGTGACATTCTCGAAAGAAGGCTTTGCCCCTTTTACTAAATCAGGTGCTCTAGAAGCTAAGGCGCCAATATTTGAGCCTATAGCAGATTGGATATGTTCTTGGTTAACGCTGGTATTTAATAATTTGCCATTTTTATCCTTTAGTGCAGGGTTCATCAATTGTCGGATCTGTTTATCTCGGCCCATTTTGGCCAAGGCATGAATTGCTGCCTTCTTTTGAACCTCAGTTTCTCCGTTTTCTCCCCGTGCTTTTGACAGCAAGAGATCATCAGGGGTTTTCTTTTTTGGATTTTCAATGGTTTTGGTTGGATCATCTGGAAAAGCTGGGTTTTGAATTCTATCTGGCTTTGCTTTTTCGGCTGCAAGTTCGTTATCTAGGTTTGAGGATTCTTCATTTAGCTCTTTTGTATCAATAGCTGCCACTGCTGCATTGGCCTTATTTTTGGCTCGTTGTTGGTCAGCAGCGTTATTTCCAGCATATCTTTTTAGAAAATTATTATCTTCTTGGAGCCTTTGTGCTAAACTCTTGGCACTAGTATCAGCAAGATTATTCTCGGCTATATTCTTTCGTGCTGAATCAGCAATTTTATTATTTAAATACTTTCTTCTTAGTGATTTACCGCCAAGAATGCCTTTTTTATCATCTCTTAGAATTTTTTCATCATTCATGGCCTTGGCTGTATCACGTTTTGTTGCGGAGTAAGTATCAAACGGTTTTTTAGCTTTTGAGGCAAGCCCATTCAAAAATTTTGATGCTCCCCCAACTATAGATCCACTTTTCGATACAATAAAAGGTATTGATCCCAAAGGAAGGACTAAAACTGTATAAGCCAGTAATTTGTCCCAGAATCCGCCACCGTTCAAAATATTAGATACAAGCTGTGACCCTCCAAATATAATTGCTGCAAGTGGGTATATCATTAACATAGCCACTAACATATCTTTCCATTTTTTAAATAATGATGTAGTGTTGGGCAATAAATACGCTACGAAAGCAAGAGGCGCAACAATTGCTAGCATTGGTACTATAGCTAACCTAAAGATCAGTGTTAATATTGCCGCAAGTAATGCTAATGCTGCCCCAAACATAACTGGGAGCATCATCCATAAAGCTGCTGCTGATCCGCCTACTAACGCAACAGTTAATATGGCTCCACCTCCACCAATAGCTGCGGCTAATATTTCACCATATAAATTAGACAAATCAATAGCCTTTGTTGATGTTATTATTTGGTGGGCGAGAAAATCATATAAGCCAGCGCCAATAATATTTGTAACATCAAAGATAATTTGCATAACTAAAAATGATGAGTTAATAAGAATTGCTCCAACGATAATTTTTGGTAATAGCTTTTTGATGCCGTAGTTGTCTATGCCAATATTCGTGACTTGTGAAAATATTAGCACTAAGAACATTAATACAAACAATATGTTGGATAAATTGCGCATTATTCCCCATGCTTGATAGACTGGAGTCGATTTCCCAGCGAATTCTGTCTGCAGAGGTTTTGTTTTTAGCAATCCCTCTAGGGCCTGCCATGCTCCTGAGTTAACATTTGAAAGAGTTGTTAAAATAGGACACAGTACCCAAGCCATTGGGCCAGCTTGATTGCCACAAGATGCTGTTTCCGTGGAGTCACCAGCTGTGCTTATCTCGCTATTTGGGTTAAATGAATCAGCTGGGTCCTTATTGGAAATTGTTGGGACTACTGGTACTGCAGTTTGGTTATCTTTAAAATACTTTAGATAGTCGATTAAATAATCTTTCATATTATCAGCAACAGTAACGCAGCTTAGGCTTGTTTCTAGGGAAGAAAGACCAGTATCTTTCTCTACTGTGCTCTTCATATCAGGGTATTGGGTGGATATATTGACTTTGCCAAATAATGGAGTATCTACGTAAATATCGTCCGAATTTCTAATTTTCATTATTGAATAGTCGACTGTGTATCCATGTTTGGTTGCCGTACCTCCGCTTTTATCAGGGAAATCCATAAAACCATACCCAGAAACATACCATCTTGTATCGGTGCTAGTTGGTAATTTCTCTTCATAATTATTTTCAAATCTCGTATAAGTATCTTTAGGATTTAGCGGATCAGCAACATCTTTAGCTTTTATCTCTTCGGGAGTCCCAAATACCTTACCATTGCACGAATTAAAAAACACACTACTATATAATGAATAGATTCCAGCATTAGAAATGAGAGAGTTTACAAACACCTTGTCTGCGCCCACTAAACCTAGTCTAAGATTATCTACTCTGCCACCAGCCTTGCCTTCGCATTCATAGGCATTTCCATTTCTGGTACATTTCAAAATATTGGTGACAAAGTCGGCTAGTGTTCCTTGGAATCCCCATAAAGCCATCGCTTTGTCTAATGTCGCCGCACATGTTGTTATTTTACCGTTTATGTAAACTTTTCCTTCGTTAGCTATCGGAAAAATTTGAGCGGAGGTTGGCACAAGGCTTGCCCCAGTTACAATATAAGATTTATTTGAGGCTCCAACAGACCCATTGGCACTTGAATTGCTCATAGACCAAGCAAGGCACATAGATAGAGAAATCATGTATTGCATAGATAGAGATTGATTCTCTGGGCTAAAATTGACATTTTTAGCACTAAAAGTACCCTTTGTGACCGCAAAAGTTTCCATTGTAATTGATAGCAGAGACACAAAAGTCGAAGCAATAAATAATATACTCAGAAAAATTGGCATTAATTTATTTTTTGTGTTTTTCTTTTGAATATTAATAGCGCCCATATGTGTCTATATTTAATTACATCTTAATAATTTAATCAATAGCCCGGCTTAAGCGGCTTGATTAATTAGCTACTGTTAGTATAATAT
>Ga0194063_10002152_pt1 | contig 12415 bp, 10 predicted proteins | sample SepL3720m_MetaG_FD_155459 | JGI IMG/M metagenome (GOLD analysis project Ga0194063, IMG submission 155459) | Anoxic zone freshwater microbial communities from boreal shield lake in IISD Experimental Lakes Area, Ontario, Canada - Sep2016-L373-20m | ecosystem: Environmental > Aquatic > Freshwater... | reverse complement strand
CCTCCGCCCCCACCTCCTCCTCCCCCTAGATCAGGTACAGGTGGAGCGACGGTGACTGTTTTCGGATCTACTCCAGCCCACCACTCCGGATCGAGTACGTCTTGGAATGGTCCATTGTCGCGGACGGCGACGAATACTTCAGTTCCAGTCGCGTAGCCCAATAGTTCGCCTTTTGACAGCTCAGGGAGCTTGCTGCGTGATCCAGCATTTGCAGTGTATTGAGCGAGGAGCTCGGCGTTCACACAGAGTCCCTGGAGATAGATCCAGTAGCCCCCAGACTCAGCCCCTCCATTGCCAGTGAGATACTCATGACGACCGACGTGGATCGTGATCTGGTTGTTAGTCGCATATACCACGAGCCCCATCTTACCTCCGCCGATATCATAGGCCGTCTGAGGCGCCTTAATCTCAGCCCCCACGTTTGTGGGCACGCCTATCAAATATTGTACCCACGGCTTGGTGACATCTGTTTTATCTGCATTTTCCTGAACAGCATAATAGTTCACGGCCGAAGGTTTATATCCAAATATACTTCCAATGTTCGGGAGTTTTGGGTCTGCAGGTCCATCGACAAGGCCTGTCCCAGGAATTTTGCTGCCGACTGCTCTATTGATGTATTCGGGAGGAAACGGATTGTATACCTTCATATTTTTCGCGGGAGTATCTCGCATCTCACCACCGCCAGCTGTTTGACCCAGGGATACGGGAGCACTATATGGACATCCACTCCCCGCAGAGACCTTTACCAGTCCCGTATTCGTTGAGGAAGATGTCTGTGCTATCTGAGATGTCGATGATTGCCCACTCAGCGCGATCCATGTCTGTACACCATGGATGACCAGCACCGTACACACGATGCCTGAGGCGAGGATGGCTGCTTCTATCAATGGTTGTTTGTACAGTGATCTCATCGTGTATCACTGTAGCAGAAAGACCCCGTGTAGATCAAGTGCAGTAGCGGTCATCTTATGCGTTTCGCGTATATGAGAGTGAACGCAAGGATGGGGTGCCTGGAAATTTAATATCTATTTTCTTGTCGTATCAGTATCTATGGATACTACGAACTCTGATGATGCTTTGGGGAATTCCATTTCGGGTGATACGGTATACGTCGCCCCATCGAAGTCAGATGTAAGTGTGATAAAGAACGTAACCGTATTACCGTTTGTTTCATACTTTTTTGGGATATTCACTTTCCTTGTTATAAAATAGCCCGGGTGGAGTTTAAAGGGAACGCCCGATGCGAGGGGCACAGAGCTGTGATTCGAGTATACTTTTATATCTGTCACATCGAAACCGATAAGAAGATACCTGTTGATAATTTTCAATACAAATTCCTTATCACCCTCATCTACAACTGTCGCAGGAAAGTTGATAGGAATATCTTTGCGCAGGTCATCCGTACCAATACTGATTTCAAAAGATTGGGACTCGAATATCGCGACATTATTAGTAGAAATTGCTTGAGCCAGGAACAAATACCTGCCAGGAGGCACCTCCTCAATCGAGTAGGTTAGTTCTTTGGAGGCAAATGCACCATACGTACTTTTCGGTGCAATAGATGTGCGATCTATTGGATCTATGATATGAAGAAAGGCACCATATTTGGCGATCGGTTCGGATGGGACACCCGATACCACTATTTTTCCAGAAACTGTGTGGGTGGTTGCGGGAGGAGCATTTGCAACCGGAAGAGTTATGGTGACATTTTTATCCGCAAGATCCTGATTTACAATAGTAATTGGAATATCGGTACCCGGAATTTCGCCAGTAGGAGGACCTTCTTTATGAAAAAACTTCATAAAAGGAAATAACCGATAGGATCCTGGGGGTATTTTTTTTGGAAATATATAGTTAAATGTTTGAGATGATTTCGCTCCATAGCTTGAACCCCAATAAGTTACATCCATGTTTGTATCTGTGTTGCGTAGCACTACTAGTAACTTCTCTCCAAAATCACCCTCTGTCACCATATCTCTGGGATTTTGCACGTTCAATGTTCCAGAAACAGAATAAGATACTGCATCAGCTGCTGCGCCGCCATTTGCACACACCTTATCATTCCCGCTTGCTGGTTCTGGACAGCTTTTGGATGCACATTGGCTTTCATGGGTGCATGGACTATTCACACTCAATGTCCCCTGGATACAAACGAAATTAGGCGGATCTATAGGAGCTATATCGTGACATTTGTTCGAGAGACAATCACTATCATTTTTGCATGGCTTCGTCAAGGCAAGTTTACTACTATCAAGTGGGGGCGGTGGAGCTACGTACCCTGGATCAGTTATACCTATCGGACCTGCTGGAGCACTACTTTGAGTACATGTTTTTTGTATATTGAGCGACGATATGAACCCAGGATCCCATGGATAGATATGGCGCAAGTCGAGTAGTTTGCCGACATCACGGACGCCGATACGAACCTTTCCTTTTGATGTTGCTACAACCTGTCCAGTCGTCACTTCAGGAAGCTTGTTCCTCCCTCCTGCATTCGCAGAATTGTATGCCTCCACAAGGCCTGGGTCCACATCCACGTCCATCACATAAATCCAAATATTTTTGAGGAAATCTTTCCTCCCGATCTGGAATGCAAATCGATCCGCTGCAGCATACATGATCATCCCCTCAGGTCCATTGCCAGCACTATCGAGTCCATGAGCGATGTTTCTCCCTGAAACAGGGATAGTGATCGGGGTTCCGGCAGGCAGATCAAATTGAAAGACACTTCCCCCATCTGCTGATGGTGTATTGTTATCGCCGGCATTTGATCTGTGTTTCTCAACAGCAGTGAAAGCAAGGGGGAAAGTGTTCCCGAACATCGTACATAGTTTGGGATACATATTGGGTCCTGCCCCATCAAGCTCACTCGCATCATACCCCGCCGTCGATATATTCAAACTCGCCCCTGCTACTGCATCTTTGATCGCATATCTATCCAGGTCGTACGCTTCGGGGACGCTGGCTGGATTGATTATCGGCGGATCAGAAGAGCTGTAGTTGTTCGCTGAACACACTCCAGGAGTGTTACACGTATCTCCGAGAGCAAAGCTCCCCGCTGATACCTGTACGAGTCCCGTATTCGTTGAGGGAGACGTCTGCGCTATCTGCGATGTCGATGATTGGCCGCTCAGCGCGATCCATGTCTGTACACCATGGATGACGAGTATGGTACACACAATACCTGATGCGAGGATGGCCGCTTCTATCAATGGTTGTTTGTACAGTGATCTCATCGTGTATCACTGTAGCAGATGACGCAAGCACACCTCAAGCACTCCATGAGTTGAACTTCGTATATTCTTACTTTGATTCCCAATTTTACATTTTTGAATTATTAATTTTAAATTATTAATTGTTTGCATTCTACCTCCCCAGCAGGTTGCAACGCTCCCCAGAGGATCAGAGTGTCTAGCAGTGATCCACACCACATCAATATGCTTGTATTTTGGAAAACCAGTACTATAATCATCGCATTGCTATGACAATGTTCAAACGCGTCTCAATCAACGATCTTCCTGATCTGTTAACCCTTCGGGAAGTGTCACAACTCCTTCGAGTTTCCACGCTCACTCTGAAAAGATGGGGCAAAAGTGGCAAGCTCCCAGCCATCCGGATCAATACCCGTGGTGATAGACGCTTCAAGCGTGAAGAGGTCCTGAAAGTCCTCGATGGATAATAGAATAGTGTTAGATCTACACCTCACCCTCTCCCCCTGAGGATGAGGTTTTTTGATGGTATATTTCACAATCATTTTGCCTCCGCAGCCGGTTAAAGAGAGTATCTGCACTCTATCGGGCTATTGACAATCGACTAATAATCGCCTATTATTCGCCTAATCATGTTCCTGCCAAGATATACGATCACTGAACAACTGCTGTCGAATATCAAAAGAGTGAACGCACTCATCAGAGATCTGAATGACCGTCGATTCCCAAAGGTTGTACTTGCAGAGTTTGAGCGTACTGCCCGAGCTGTGTCGACTTATGCCTCAACTAGTATTGAGGGCAATCCCTTGCCACTCACTGAGGTAAAAAAAGTGCTCAAGTCGGCGCCGACTCATATCAGAGACAGCGAAAAGGAAATCCTCAACTACAACCGTGCCCTAGAAAATCTCAACACACTCCTCCAGTCGGGACATCTCAAGATCACTCTCAAGATCACTCTCAAGATCACTCTCAAGCTCATCCTCACCGTACATACACAAGTCACCGAAAAGCTCTTGCCATCGTATGAGTCTGGGAGACTACGCAAAAAACCTGTCGTTGTGCACGATCCTCGGACTACCAACGTGGTCTACCTCCCTCCAGACGCAGAAAAGGTCGAGGAACTCATGACTGATCTGGTCCGTTTCGTACATACCCACAGCTCGACTATAGATCCCCTCATATTGGCGGGGATTTTCCACAAGCAGATAGTGATCATTCACCCGTTCATCGATGGTAATGGGAGGACAGCACGCCTCACTACAAAGGTGCTCCTCGCCAAGATGGGCCTCGATACATTTAACCTTTTTAGTTTTGAAAACTATTACAACCAGAATGTGACCAGATATTTTCGAACGGTCGGAGAGCATGGAGACTATAACGAGCTAGAGAGCTCAGTTGACTTCACACAATGGCTCGAGTATTTCACGGGAGGATTGATAGATGAACTACTTCGAGTCCAAAAAACTATTGCCCGAGGTGGGACCACTCCTCAAACGAGGTTGGAGTCGCACCATCTCAAGATGGTGAAGTACCTAGAAGAGCATGGGTACATTCGCGACCGTGACTATGCACAGCTTACCAATAGAGCCAAAGCTACCCGCACATTGGACTTTCAAAAACTACTCGATCTGGGGCTGATTGAGCGCAAAGGCGGAGGGAGATCTACTCACTACACGTTGAAAAATAGGTAAGTATCAAAAATATGTATATAATCTCCGCATGATCATCGTCGGACTCGGCAATCCCGGACCCAAATACGCTCACAACCGACACAATGTCGGCTATATGTATCTAGATTGGCTGCAAGGACGAGCTGATGGTAAAAGTTGGAAAGAAAATCAACGCGGACGCTACCATCAGGCATCTATCGATGAAGATGTTCTCATCAAACCGCTCACGTATATGAATGAGTCTGGGAGTGCGGTCGGAAGTATTCTCGCCACCTCATCTCTCTCCCCCACCTCGCTCATCGTCGTGCATGACGATCTCGACCTGCCTACAGGTGAATACAAAATATCCTTTGGCAAAGGTCCACAGCTGCATGGCGGCATCAACTCAATCGAGCATCATCTGAAGACCAAGGATTTTTGGCGGATCCGTATCGGGGTCGATGATCGCCCGCCCGAAAATCGTATATCGGGCATCGACTATGTCCTCGAAGACTTTCTCCCTGCACAAATGCAGACGATCACTGCGCTTTTCCCGGTGATTAAAGCTGCCTGTGACAAAAACATGCCAAGAGAGTAGAGTGTGGGAAAGTCCGTAAAGTCTATAAAGTCGTAAAGTCGTAAAGTCCATAAAGTGACACCACAGTGTCATCCCGTGCAGACGCGTGAGCGAGACACGGGATCTAGTCCATAAAGTGTCACTTCGAGCCCAGCCTGCCCCGCTCTGCGGGGTCGAGAAGTGAACCACACGGCCAGTAACACACCCCCTCCGGGCGTAGCCCTACGGGCGGAGCCGTCGCACTTCGTCGCGCCTGCCTGTCGGCAGACAGGTCAAACGCGGCACCCCTCTCTAGAGGGGAGTAAACAAGGCCAAATCTGCTTCAGCCCCAGGCCGGCAAGTTCCGCTTCCATAGCTTTTAGCTGTAGTTCGACTTGATAACCTGATAACTTTATAACTTTATAACTTGAAAACCTTATAACCTTGAACTTGATGACTCAAGACTTGATAAATCGAGAAGTTCAGAACGGAGAATGTATAGTGTAGAACGATGAATCTCCCAACTTGATAACTTTATAACCTTGAACCTGCTTGCCCTTCCGTAGCTTCGGCGAAGGAGGTATGACTTTCGACCTGACGACCTTCGACCTGATGACTCACTATCCTTCGTCACTTTACGGACTTTATGGACTTTACGACTTTACGGACTATCCTGTCTATTTCCACATTAGCTGGTCATAGTCGACCATCATGCGCTTTGCCGAATAGTGATCTATGATCATTTTGCGCGATGCAACCATCTTATCCTGCCAAACTTTACTTGACCCATTTTTATACGCTGTCCACTCAGGGACGATCTGTTGCTCAAGGGTCGCATAAATGCTATCGCTGACATGCATATCCTCGATTTCCCACCCTATCGACTTCATGTCCACCTCGGCCATCCATCCATCAGGAGTAGAAAAAGCCAGGGTCCCGTTGAGCGATGCTTTCATTCCGCTGGTCCCACATGCCTCAAGCCCGACTGTTGGAGTATTCATCCACACATCACAGCCCGATGTCATCCGTTTTGCTATCTCAGGATTGTATCCAGGTATATAGACGGCGAGATCCTTGTATGTATCTGATATCTGTGAAAGCAACTTGGAAAGGGTTTCGTTGGCCCATTGGTCAGCAGGATGTGGGATGCCTGAGAGCACGATCCGCATCGGTACCGTGGTCGACTTGAGTATATTAATGAGTCTAACCGCATCTTCAAATAGAGCCATTGGACGCTTGTATTGGACGAATCGTCGGCCCCAGCCCAACAAGAGGACGTCAGGAGACCACTCTACGCCTGATTTTTCTTTGATCAGGGTGAGAAGTTCTTTTTTGCGAGCCGCATGTGCTGCAACGATGTCACTATCAGCAGATTGTCCCAACATATCCCAGGTAGGCACATGAATGCCATTGGTCACTGATTGAATCGGGATACCAGGATGTTGCTGTTTGAGCTTCCGTGTGTGTAGCGCACTGACTCCGTTCATCTTTTGGCATACACGGATCGCGTAATACATCATCGAAAACGTATTTTCGTACTGACATGAACCACGTTCTAGAAACTCCTGCATGTTGAAGTTTGGATTTTGTGCTTGATACTTTGCAAATGCTTTGCGCATGTGATCGGCACTATACATCTGATTTCCTTCGGGAATGACCGTATGATTCGTGAACATGATCGGCACTCCTGCCAAAGCTTCCAAATGGAGAAATGTAGAATGCCCTTCGTTCATATGATAAATATGCGGAGTTATATTCAGAGCCTTGAGGAGCCTCATGCCCCCTATGCCTAGTATCATCTGTTGAGCCACACGCATCGTAATATCCTGATCATAGAGATGATACGAAATTTTCTGGTCATCCGGATGATTGTGATGTTGCATAGCATCGAGGAGATAGACGCGCGCTGTTTTATATCGATAGCACCATGCTCGTATGCTCACTTCACGATCTCCGATCGGGACCAATATGTTGAGTGGTGTGCCATCTGCCGCCCGTACCAACTCGAGATCGCACGCCTCAGGGATGAACCATTCATAACCCGTTGAAAGATATCCTTTGTAGTAGTAGAGACCAATCCCTACGAAATCTCGCCCCTCATCCCCCGCCTGACGTATCGTATCACCGGCGAGTATACCCAGACCTCCCGCATATGTTTTGAGCTTTTCGTCGAGCTCATACTCAGTACAAAAATAAGCAATCATAGATATGAATCATAATACATGAAAGATGAATCGCAAACTATGAAATATGAACGATGAAATATAAACAATGAATTATGAACCATGAAGTATGAAGTATGAAGTATGAGGCATGGTTCCTGATCGTCATCAGGAAGTCAAGGAAAGAACATGAAACAGAGAGTCTAGAGAAAGTCCTTAAAGTCGGACTTAGTCTATCCCACTTCGCCCCCGCGAAGTCGCGTTTGACGCGACAGAGCGGGACAGGCGAGGCTACGCGGGACAGGTAAAGTCGTAAAGTCCGTAAAGTGACACCACAGTGTCATCCCTCCGGGCATAGCCCTATGGGCGGTGCCCGGGCAAGCGCGACAGCGAGTCCCGGGATCTAGTCCATAAAGCATAGAACGAAGAGCGCGAAACATCTCTGTTTGACTCTCTGAATTCAATTCAGAGTCTATTTACGGAATATGGCATGGTTCCTGATCGTCATCAGGAAATCAAACAGAAGAGAGATTCCGGATCGCGCTCTTGAATCCCTGAACCCCGAAGGGGCCACTTTGTGGCTTGATTCAGGGACCATGAATTGGTCCATCACATGGTTCCTGATTGTCATCAGGAAGTCAAGGAAAAGAACATGAAACACAAAATATGAACCATGAACCATGAACCATGAACCATGAACCATGAACTATGAACAATGAACAATGAACAATGAACAATGAACAATGAAATATAAACTAGGAAGTATGAACCATGGAATATGAAATATGGACTATGAACTATGGACTATGAAATATGGAGCATAGAGGGAGAGGTCACTGGTTCGTTTTGGCGTCTTTGTTGTAGTGTAGATACTCATGTTCCTGATCGACCATCCGTTGCATTTTGCCCGTGCGCATCCAGTCGAATGCTGTAGCGACGATATCGTGATAGAGATCTATTGCCTTCGTTTTCGTCACTGTCGTCGCGTGCGAAGTGATCACTGACTGCAAGAGTGCATATGCTCCCGCCTCAATCATCTCAATATACCACCAGGGCTTTGCACAGGCCCACCAGTACTGGCAGGAAAAAAGCGCTTGGTCAAGTTTTTTCTGAGATTTTTCGTCATGGGTGATCTGACAGGCGAGCTTCGTCAGCTTCCACTGCATCGTATGTATCTCATTTTCAGGATCTGCCCAACGCAAAAAGGGCTGGCTGATGCTCCGAGCTCGGTCGAGTATCGTCCATGAGCTTTTGCGAGGTTTAATGAGTGATACGGGGTATTCTTTATCGATGATTGAGGAAATTGTCATGAGCTGGATATGCTTGTCAAGATACACATCTTCCAGTATTTTTTCATATCCTTGACGATGGTGGCCGAACGTCTCCCCATCGAGGGCAATGATCGCATATCCATCACAGTCTGGGCCACAGGTGGGAGGTCGCTTGATGAGCGTGCGCAACTCACGTGCAGTAGTCATCTCCCCAGTCACTGTCTCATAGCTCAGGTCACGATCACGAAATGCATACTTCATCCCGTGTTTATCCTCAAACAATCGGTGATGGACACGTGCGCCATGCTTGCCTCGCTCATCCAGTCCTATCCACTCGAATCCGAGATCTTTGATGATTGGGACGAGTGATGGAACGAATGCCATCTCAGGAGGAAAAAATCCTCGAAGTGAGATATCTTTTCCAAAATATTTGTGGAGTATTTCGGTATTGAGGGTGATCTGACGGATGACCTGATCAACAGGCAGTTTGGGCAAAAATGCATGATACGCACTGCTCCCCGTCAACTCTATGGTCCCTTGAGCGACCAGATGAGCGATATCTGTGATCAAGTGGTGGTACCCATATTTGTCCCATTGGAGAACTAGGCATCCAGTGATATTCATGGTGACACGTGCATGGGGATATTTTTTCAGTCCTGCAATGATGGGGATATATGACTCAGCCGTAACTTTTTGCACGACATCTTTCTTCTGCACCGGAGGTTGGTACAAGTGAAGAAACAAACCGAGGTTGGTTTTCATGTGTTTAGATTATATCATCAGTCCACACCACCGCAACATAATGCGTAAATTCGGGCATGTTCCTGACCTCTCAGAACAACACTACGGTTGACTCCCCGGTTGTCATGCTGAGCCTGTCGAAGCACGGGGTCCATGGACTAGGACAATGCGTGGTTCCTGAGCTAAACTCAGGAAGTCAAATTGTTTGCATTCTCTGAAATCGCATGCCCCGCCCTGCGGGGTTTCAGGGACTATGTTCCATCATTAAAGCGTATATATTACCTGCTTGTACCAATCGCGATATTTTTTGGCTGAATGCTCCCACGAGGAGTCGAATCGGAGGCAGTTTTCGATCAGTTTGTGCCAGTTGATTTTGGATGAGTAGTAGACCTGCGCCTCAACTACCGCCCCGTACAGGGCCCAGGGCGTGCGACTTTCAAATGAAAATCCGTTGCCACGACCGGTAGTCGGGTTGAAATCAGTGACCGCATCGTTCAATCCTCCCGTCCGACGGATGATCGGTACAGCACCATATCGCATCGCCTCAAAGGCGACAATGCCCCCTGGCTCAAATGAGCTCGCAAGCAGCATTGCATCGGCCCCTGCGAATATATTGCGCGGCATCGCAAAGTCAGCGACCAGTCTCAAGCCGAGCTGTTTGTTGAATTGACGTTTGAGTTTGAAAAGTTGCTGACAATAGTGATCATCCCCTCTCCCAATGACGATGAATTGCAAATCTCCTCGCTCGCGCAATAGATTGGGGAGTACTTCGAGGACCAGATCCCACCCTTTTTGTGGGACAATCCGTCCAACGGATCCAATCACAAACTTTGTCTCGTCAACGGGCAATCCAAAGAGTTCTTGGAGATGACGCTTGTTCTCAAGCTTGGCTTTGATGAATGCTTTCGGAGAATAGTTGCGATAGATATTTTTGTCATTTTCGGGATTAAACTCTTCGAAGTCAAGTCCGTTCATGATCCCAATCAGTTTATTTTTGCAGAGATTGAGATATTCCTCCAAGCCTTCTGCATACTCTGGAGTCAGGACCTCACGAGCATGAGTTGGACTCACCGTGTTCACCCCATCTGCATAGAGGACACCGCGAAGCAAAGGATTTTGCATTTGAAGATTTTTGTCTGTAATGCCCGCTAAAAGCCGACTTCCCGTATCGTTGAGTTTGTCAGTGGCGTATCGGAAATCATAGTTGCCTTGATAGGCGAAGTTGTGCACGGTATATACAATGCGTGTGTCCTTGAGTAGATCTTTGTAACGAGGACAGCGCTTCGCCCAGTCGATGAGATATCCGGTATGCCAGTCGTGACAGTGTATCACGTCAGGAAGCCACGAACCAGGATCAATAGAGCGCTTGAAGAGGAGCCACTCCAGAGTCCCTTTGCAGAGCAATGCAAACCGAATATGGTCGTCTTTGTATCCGAAGACATTGGCACGAAGCTCATAATATTCACGATTTTCGAGCAAGTATGCAGTGACTCCACTGTCGATATCGCATGAGCGCATGTTGCAAATCAGATATGTTGCATTTTCGGTATCCTCTACCGGAAGAGTTGCTCTGATTGGCGTTGATTCTTCGTCACCCAGTGGCACACGCAACCACTGCGTATCGATGATGGAGCCGGGCACTGATTCTTTCATCTCCCCATATTTGGGCGTCACTATTCGCACGTCTAAACCAAGCTTCACTTGTGCTTTTGGCAAAAAATACATGACTTGACTCAACCCTCCCACAGTCACGAAGGGGGCCACCTCTGCAGCAATATGAAGTATTTTCACGGTAGCCAATCATACAACTATGTTGTTTGTATTGTCAAATCAATACATACGTCACCTTTTGATGAGCTCAATATCATCATATTGGATTGCCATGACAGTATATATGTCAGTTATTTGATGAATAACTCATGATTTCTGATGTATATTTCATGTTTTATAGTTCATGTTCTCTGTTTGAAGTTCTACATTCTTCATTCTCGGTTTTACATCGTACGTTATACGTTTTACACTCTACGTTTTCTGTTTCATGGTTAATTATTAATTGTTCATTTTTAATCGTTAATATTTCATGTTTCATAGTTCATGTTTCATGTTCTATGTTCCATCGTTTCCTAGTACAATATCCTTTCATACACATATGGATAAAATCGGCGACATACTGCAAAAGTTCAACCCCACTGAAGACAAGTATCTTTCGCGCGAATTCCAATCATACGCGATATATCTCTGCGACAAACTCGGTGATCCGACCCGCAAGAGCCTCTACATGAGACTCGCCAAGACGCTCCCCCGCCCAGCCCTCGAGCAAGCTCTCAAGTTCGTCGTGGACAGTCGTGCCACGAGAAAGGGCGCTCTTTTCATGTGGAAACTCAAAGAGATGGGTGTGATGGGGAAGAAAAAAGTGCAAAGTGTATAACGTACAGTGTAAAACTACCGACAGATCTGGTGACCAATTTAACGATATTTCATTCTTGCTTGTGGCTTCCTCAACTTTATAACTTGAAAACCTTATAACCTTGGACTTCCTTGCCCTTCCGTAGCCTTACAGCTCTTTCTCTCTCCTCTTGAGAGGAGCACCGCGTTTCACGCGGGGAGGTGTGTTGCGCATCCATTTAACACACCCCGCGTCACACTTCGTGTGCCACCCCTCTCTTAGAGGGGAATAATTACAAGTCTATAATCTGCTTGGGCTTCCTCAACTTTATAACTTGAAAACCTTATAACCTTGGACTTCCTTGCCCTTCCGTAGCCTTACAGCTCTTTCTCTCTCCTCTTGAGAGGAGCACCGCGTTTCACGCGGGGAGGTGTGTTGCGC
>Ga0194063_10002150_pt1 | contig 12421 bp, 11 predicted proteins | sample SepL3720m_MetaG_FD_155459 | JGI IMG/M metagenome (GOLD analysis project Ga0194063, IMG submission 155459) | Anoxic zone freshwater microbial communities from boreal shield lake in IISD Experimental Lakes Area, Ontario, Canada - Sep2016-L373-20m | ecosystem: Environmental > Aquatic > Freshwater... | reverse complement strand
GTGTTGATTTGCAGCTGGTGATTTTTGGCACGGATGCCCGTAACCCGCGCTATCCGGATGCGCCACCCGTGCCGAGAACGGTGCTGCTCAATCCCGTCATTATTCCCTTGCCGCCAGACAATGGGAGCACCATGCCGCGCGAGGTGCAAGACTGGGAGGGTTGCCTCTCGGTGCCCGGTCTGCGAGCTCTGGTGCCACGCTTCGAGTGCATTCGCTACACCGGGATTGACCAGTACGGTGACCCGATTGATCGAACAGTGCAGGGCTTTCATGCACGTGTAGTGCAGCACGAATGCGACCACCTTCTCGGCAAGCTGTATCCGATGCGGGTGCGGGACTTCAGCCGATTTGGCTTTACGAAGGTATTGTTTCCCGAACTTGAGATACCATCGCGCCAACAGGGATAACACCACCAGGGAGGGATCAGCATGGAGAGGGATACGACCATACCGTCAAGTTTGGCACCGATGGATTCAGGTGTTAGGCGAAAGCGCCGGACCGGTGCGCATCCGATCTTTGTCATCATGCTGGCCCTTGTGCTCTTGCTATTCGTGGTCTCTCTGGCCAAGCGTTATTGAGAATTGAGCGTGATCGAAAACAACCCCAACTTCAAGGTGATCAACACGGCTTTCCCCCACCTTGGCAAAAAGCTCAAGCTGTTTTGGGGTTGTCCGGAATTCAACGCTGTGATCAGTGAGTTGCAGACCGACACGCGGGGTGGCAAGAGAGCCGGCTTTCCTGGTCCCGTGCTCAATGCCCTGTTCATGCTGGCAATGGAACACGAAGTGGCGTTCCCCCAGTTGGTCCAGCAACAAAATGATCAGTGGATAGCGACCCGCAAGAGGTGAGATGTTCAGGTGCTCAGGGCTTCATGGCCCTGGCGACCTCCTGCCCTAATTCGATCACTGCCATGGCGTAGTAGCTGCTCCAGTTATAGCGCGTAATGGTGTAGAAATTTTCGGTGCCAGCCACGTAGCTTGGCGGTGCTTCACCGTTTTGAAGTTCAATCAGGGCCATCGGACCGGTGTGTTGCAGGGCGGCACCGTCAAGCACCACGCCTTTGGCCTCCAGAGCCGCGAGACTGAAAGTGGGCAGGATGTCGCTGGCCAACAGGCCATCGAGATCGAGCTTGCTCTCATCAAAGCGCAAAGAGTAATGGGTTGGCATGCCGGCTTGCCAATGGAAGGCCCTGAAATAGTTGGCAACCGAGCCAATAGCGTCGGAAGAACTGTTGAACAGGTCAATTTTGCTGTCACCGTCAAAGTCGATCGCATACTTGACCCAGCTCGACGGCATGAACTGCGACATACCCATGGCGCCGGCATAGCTGCCAAGGGGTGTTAACGGATCGACGCCAGTGCGATGCGCCAGGCTCAGAAACTGTTCGAGCTCAGCCTTGAAGAATGTGCGGCGCTCCAGCGCTCGCGGGTGGTTCGCCGGAAAATCAAAGGCCAGCGTGGCCAGTGCATCGATGACCCGAAAGCCACCCATTTTCTGACCGTAAATGGATTCGACGCCGATGATGCCGACAATGATTTCGGGCGGCACACCGGTCTGCTTCTGGGCACGTTCCAGACTGTCTCGATTTTCCTGCCAGAACTTCACGCCGGCCTTGATTCGAATCGGTTCGACAAAGCGGCTGCGGTAGAGGCGCCAGTTCTTCGCGACGCCCGCCGCTGGTGGCAGGATCAGCTTGGCAATCTGTGGTGAATAGTGTGCCCGGGAGATGGCACGGCGAACCCAGTCCGGACTCAAATCGCGTCGGCTCGCGATGTCGCTGGCGGCTGCCATCGCGTCCTCGCGTTCGGCGTAGGCAGGGCCGCTCGCCGCGCTTTGCTCGGCCGACTTGGCGGGCGGTGGCTTCTTGTTTGTTCTGGGTGTCGCGTCAGCCGCACTGTAGACGGCGCAACAGGTCAGAAAGGCGGCTAAGAGGTGATAAGGCTTGGTGCTCACTGGCGGTGTACCAATCGTTGGAATTCTGCTCGCAGTGTAGCTATGCCCTCGCGCTGCTGCTTGCCAGGCGCATAGCGCTGCGCCTCGAGCCGCAATAGCCAGGACTGCAGCGCCATCAGGTGCGGGTCGGGCGATCCGCGTTGTTGACTCAATTGTTCAGCCAGGCGGCGTGGTGGACTGTTGGGCGTAACGGTTAATCCGGTTTTTTCCAAGTACCGGGTAGCTGCCGCCAAAAGACGCAGCCAGGGGTCCTGGCGTGCGCGCTCCCACCCGGTCCATGCTGCAACCGTGAGGCTTGCCATCACCATCAAGCCCATCAGGAGGTAAGCAAGATCTTCCCAACTGGGTGAAGAAAAACCGATCTGGCGCAGCAGATCAAACTGCCTGCCCTGAGAGTAGTTGAGCACCCATTGGTTCCAGCCGTTGTTGACCGCTTCCCACATGGCACGTACCTTGAACGCCAGTGCGGGGCTGACGTTGCCAAACAGTGCCCGCGCGATGATGCCACGTGGCGCTAGCAGCCGCCCGGTTGCCCCGGTGCGTCCAGGTGCTACCGCGGTGGTCGGGTCAACACGCACCCAGCCGCTGTCGGCTATCCACACTTCGGCCCAGGCGTGTGCATCGCTCTGGCGCACCACAAGGAATCCGTCCACCGGGTTGTTCTCGCCACCCTGGTATCCCGTCACAACGCGCGCTGGAAGCCCCAAGCCACGCATCAGAATCACGAAGCTTGAAGCGATGTGTTCGCAAAAGCCTTCCTTGCGGTCAAACCAGAACTCGTCGGCGCTGTGCTGACCGAAAAGGCCAGGGTCCAGCGTATAGCGGTAACCGCCCTGGCGCAATCGCTCCAATACCGCGTTGACCAGCATCGCGCCGTCGGCATGGGCGTAGCGTGGGTCGGCTCGCATCTCGCGCGCGAGCTGGGCAGTGCGGGGATTTGAGCCCGCTGGTAGCCGCAGTTCGTCCAGCAGCGCCGGCACCTGTTGCATGGGTCCATGGCTGAAGTCGGGGTAGCTTAGTGCGTCATAACGCAGCAGTTCTGTGATCGGTCGGTCGGTCAGCCATTGCAGGTCTGGCGTCATGCGGACGTCAAAGCCCCTGAGCACCGGCCTGGCCGGAGCGGCGTCCAGCAGCAACAGCCAGGGCCGGCTGTTGGGCTCCAAAGTCACCTGGTACCCGATCGCAGTTCCCCTCACCTGCAGATTCGCAGGCGTTGGCGGGCCGTAGAGCAAAGCCGCTTGCCGCGCGCGCCACTCGCGGCCGTCAAAACTTGACAGTACCGGGCCGCGAAAGTAAAGCTCGGAGGTCGCAGGCTTCTGAGCTTGAAAGCGGATGCGCATGGCGATGCTGTCGTCAAGTGCCAGACTGGCAATGGTGCCGACGGACATGGTGGGCGACAGCCCGCTGCGTCCACTCATGGCATCGTTAGGGATGCCCCACAGCGGCGCCACTCTGGGAAAGAACAGGAACAGCACAACCATGATCGGGGTGCCCAGCAGCGCCATCGTGCCAGCGGTTCTGGCAGCCTGGGACAAGGCTGGTTTGCCGACCGGCATGTGGGCGTTGACCAGGGCGGTCAGCAGACCCAACAAGGCCAGCAGCATGGCGCCTGCGGTCAGCAGCGACTGCGAGTAGAAGAAGTTGGTGAGCAGGGTAAAGAAGCCGAGAAAAAACACGACAAAGGCATCGCGTCGGGCACGCAGCTCGAGCATCTTGAGCGCCAACAGCACGACAATCATCGTGACGCCGGCGTCGCGTCCGAGCAGCGTCTTGTGGCTCAACAGGGTTGCGCCCACGGTCAGCGCGAGCAGACTGAGCAGCCACCAGCGCGAGGGCAGGGGCCGCGCCATCACGGCAAGGGCCGCCCGCCACAGCATTAGTGCCGCCGCCAGCAGGCTGCACCACAGGGGAAGATGGCTTGCTTGTGGCAGTACCACCCAGGCTGCGACCAGCAGCAGAAACAGCGTGTCGCGGGCCTCGCGCGGCAGTCGGTGCAGCCACATCAACATAGAGCCAGAGCCTCCAGACAGCGCCTCTTGTGGCTCTCGCCGCAACCCGGAGCAATCTGCAAAATACCCAGGCGCAGGCCATAGTCCAGACCTTGCTGCTCGGCCTGAAGCACCCAGGCGCACAGGCGTGACAACTGCTGTTCCGGGTCGTTGCTGCCGCAGTGTTCCCGATCCAGCCATAACTCGGTGTGTTGAACCTGTTGCGCGTCACGGCTGACGAGTTGCTCTGCCTTGGCGAACTTCTTCCAGACGATGATTTTCAAGGGATCGCCGCGTCGATAGGCTCGTACACCGTCGTATTCGCCGCTGCTTGAAAGGTGTGCACCGGCCGCGCCCTCCGCGCGGGCTTGCCCGCTGGGAAGCGCGGGCGGGAAAGTCTCAGGACGCGGGTACACCAAGACGTTCGCGGCGGGGCGCCAGACCGTCCAGACGCGAAAGGTCCCAAGCGGATAACGTGTCTCGGTGGTCAGCGTCGGCACGCGGTGCAGTCCGCGCCGGCCGGGTGTGAAAGCGAGATGCACCGTACTGCTGCCTTGCGCCGGCAGGTCAATCCAGAGCCAGTGACCGGAATTCAGGACGGACAGGCCAATCCCGTAGCGAGTGGTCCGGCGTCGGCTTTGCAGGTAGACGCCGATGGGCGCGCTGGAACCGGCAAATTGGGGCTCCGGTGCGACCAGACTCATCGTGAGGCCGCGCAGTGTGCCGTGACACAGGTGCATGCCGACGATGGCGCTGCCGGCCAGCAGGAAAGTCAGCAGATAGCCCAGGTTGAGTTGATAGTTGATGGAAGTCAGCAGGAGCAGCAGCAAAGTCGCAGCCAGCATCAGGCCGGGACCGGTCGGCAGGATATAGACGTTGCGCTGGGTCAGGGTCATGCTGTCACGCAGCGGCAAGCGCTGCTCCAGCCATCGCCCAAACCAGCTCACGGCAGCGCTACCGCGTCGAGCATGGCGCGCACCTGTTCCACCGCTCCTCTGGCGGCATCACCCACCGGAATCATGCGGTGCGCCACGGTTTGTGCCAGGATCGCCTGCACATCGTCCGGGGCTACGTAATCGCGCTCGCACAAAAGGGCTTGCGCCTTGGCTGCCCGCAGCACGGCCATGCCCGCGCGCGGGCTCAGGCCCTTGACAAACCATTGCCCATTGCGGGTGGCGGCGATCAGGTCCTGCACATAATCCAACAGCGGCTCTGCGGCGTGAATCGCCAGAACGCTGGCCTGCAAGGCCTGCAGTTCGGTGCCAGTGAGCAGGCTTGGCAGGGTGTCCGCCATGGCGCGACGATCCCGGCCGGCAAGCAGATCGCGCTCGGCGCTGCGGTCCGGGTAACCTAGCGAGATTCGCATCAGGAATCGGTCCAACTGAGACTCGGGCAGGGCATAGGTCCCGACCTGGTCAATCGGATTTTGTGTCGCGATGACAAAGAAGGGGGAGGGCAGAGCGCGCGTCTGGCCATCCACGCTGACCTGCTTCTCCTCCATCGCCTCGAGCAAGGCGCTCTGAGTCTTGGGGCTGGCACGATTGATCTCATCGGCCAGCAGCACCTGTGTGAACAGCGGGCCCGGGTGAAAAACAAAGGTCTCGCTGGCGCGCTCGTAGATGCTGACGCCGGAGAGGTCACTTGGCATCAGGTCTGCAGTGAACTGGACCCGTGAAAACTGCAAACCCAGTGTTCTGGCCAGCGCGTGGGCCAGCGTGGTCTTGCCAACACCAGGCACGTCTTCGATGAGCAAATGCCCCCCCGCCAACAGGCAGGCCAGGCAGTCCCGCGTCTGCGCCGGCTTGCCGACGATCACCGTGTTAAGCTGATCCACCAGTGATTTAAGTTTTTGTTGTGCATTCATGGCATGACCTTACCAAAAAATTCAAGAGACGGACGTGCACTGTGACTATGACCGGATACTTTACTCATCCCGATTGCTGGAAACATGAAATGGGGCCGGGACATCCTGAATGTCCCGAGCGGCTCGACGCCATCGAAGACCGATTGTTGATTTCGGGTCTGGACGTTGCACTCGATCGACGGCAGGCGCCGCTGGCATCGCTGGCAGACATTGAACTGGCGCATGGTCGCATGTATGTGGCCGGCCTGCGAGGCTTGAGCGACGGCCTGCGTGAAGAAATTGAGGCTGGCGGACCGAGTCACGCGCAGATTGATCCAGATACTTCGATCAATGTCAGTACCTGGGACGCTGCCTTGCGCTCTGCCGGCGCGGCGCTGGCTGCAACCGACGCGGTGCTGGCAGGTGAGATGGAGACGGCGTTCTGCTCGGTTCGTCCTCCCGGACACCATGCATGTCGCGACAAGGCGATGGGTTTCTGTTTCTTCAACAACGTTGCGATTGCCGCCAAATACGCGCTGGAACGCCACGGCTTGAAGCGGGTGGCAATTGTCGATTTTGATGTGCACCACGGTAACGGTACGGAAGACATTGTGGCTGGCGACCAGCGTATCCTGATGGTCAGTTTTTTCCAGCATCCTTTCTATCCGACAGACTGGGCGCATAGCGGCGCCAATAATCTGGTCAACCTGCCGGTTCCAGCCTATACCAAGGGCATGGACGTGCGCGAACTCATAGAGAGTGCATGGATACCAAGGCTGGAGGAGTTTTCTCCGGAGATGATTTTTATCAGTGCCGGTTTTGATGCGCACCGCGAAGACGACATGGGTCAGATGGGTCTGGTGGAACAGGATTACGCCTGGATTACCCACCGCATGAAGGACGTCGCCAGACGCCACGCCAAGGGGCGCATTGTGTCCTGCCTGGAAGGCGGCTACGCGATGAGCGCGCTGGCGCGCAGTGTGGAGGCGCACCTGCGGGTTTTGGCCGATGTCTGACCCGCGCATTACGGACCTGGAGAGCTGGATTGCAGCTCTGACCAGGACTTCTGCGTTGCTGGAGCTCACAGCGTTGGTCCTGTGTGCCGTCACGGCATGGGCGGTGGCTGCGATGGTCGGGCGCGCGCTGGGTTCACGCGACCGGCGTTCCATCCTGTTTGGCAGCAGCATCGTCGACGGTGTCTTGTTTCCATTGCTTCTATTGTTGCTGGCCTACGTGGCGCGCTTCTTGTTGCAGCGCTGGTTGCCCATGGCGGTCTTCAAGATTGCGATTCCGGTGCTGATTGCGCTGCTCGTCATCCGCCTGGGCGTCAAGGTCTTAAAGGCGGCGTTCCAGCAGACGCCCGTGGTGCGACTGCTGGAGAGAAGTATTTCATGGCTGGCCTGGCTGGCGATGGTGCTGTGGGTCAGCGGCCTGCTGCCCGTGGTACTTGAGGAGCTTGACCAGATCAGCTGGAAGGTGGGTGGCTCCGCAATGTCGGTACGCACCATGATCGAGGGTGCACTGACCGCTGGGGGCGTGCTGATCGTCACGCTGTGGATTTCGTCTGGCATCGAGTCCCGCTTGCTTCGGTCGGCAACCGGCGGTGAACTGTCCCTGCGCAAGGCCATGAGCAACGCGACCCGCGCCCTCTTGATGTTTGTGGGATTGCTGGTGGCACTGTCGGCAGTCGGTATCAACCTGTCGGCCCTGTCGGTGCTGGGCGGTGCGATTGGCGTGGGCGTGGGTTTTGGCCTGCAGAAGCTCGCCGCCAACTACGTCAGCGGTTTTGTCATTCTGGCCGAGCGCAGTATGCGCATCGGCGACAACGTTCGGGTCGATGGGTTTGAGGGCCGCATCACACAGATCAACGCGCGTTACACGGTCATCCGTTCACTGGTCGGGCGCGAGGCCATTGTGCCCAACGAGATGCTGATCACCAGTCGCGTGGAGAACCTGTCCTTGGCTGATGCGCAGGTCTGGCAATTTACTGTGGTGACGGTCGGCTACGACAGTGATGTGGAACTGGTGATGCGCTTGCTCAAAGAGGCTACCTTGAATCACGCCCGGGTCTTGCGCAGCCCGGAGCCATCGGTTTCGCTCTCTTCCTTTGCTGCCGACGGACTGGAATTCACGGTGGGCTACTGGATAACAGACCCGGAGAACGGCAGCCTGAATCTCAAGTCCTTGATTAACCTCGATATTCTCAAGGCGCTGCGCCAGCACCATATCGAGATACCGTTCCCGCAGCGGGTGGTCCACACGCGCATCACTCCGGCCGGCGGTTAGAATCCGTGTTGACGTGCACGTCAATCACGATGACGTGCTCAGCCAACAAATTCAACGAATTTTCAACAACTCTGGAGTGGAAGCAATGAAAGTCCTGGTCGCAGTCAAGCGCGTGGTGGACTACAACGTGAAGGTCCGCGTCAAGTCGGACAACACCGGTGTAGACATCGCCAATGTCAAGATGAGCATGAACCCCTTTGACGAAATCGCCATTGAAGAAGCGGTGCGCCTGAAAGAAAAGGGCGTCGCCACCGAAGTCATCGCCGTCTCCTGCGGCGTCACGCAGTGCCAGGAAACCCTGCGTACCGCCATGGCCATAGGCGCCGACCGGGCCATCCTGGTTGAGACCGCTGCCGAACTGCAACCGCTGGCGGTAGCCAAACTGCTTAAAGCGCTGATCGACAAAGAGCAACCCGGCCTCGTCATCCTGGGCAAACAAGCCATTGACGACGACTGCAACCAGACCGGACAGATGCTCGCCGCCCTGGCTGACCTGCCCCAAGCCACTTTTGCCAGCAAGCTCGAAGCCGCTGACGGCAAACTGAAAGTCACGCGTGAAGTCGATGGCGGCCTGGAGACACTCTCCATCAGCCTGCCTGCCATCATCACGGCCGACCTTCGCCTGAACGAGCCGCGTTATGTGACGCTGCCCAACATCATGAAGGCCAAGAAGAAACAGATGGACGTCTTCAAACCCGAAGACCTCGGCGTAGACGTCAGCTCACGCATCAAGACCCTCAAGGTCACCGAGCCACCCAAACGCAGTGCCGGAATCAAGGTGCCAGACGTTGCCACCCTGGTGGCCAAACTCAAGAACGAAGCAAAAGTTATTTAATCAACATTGTCATCCCGTCCCCGGATCAGGTCCGGGGGATCCGGGATCCATGGATTGCGGGTCAGGCCCGCAATGACAAATTTCCTGGAGCAGATTCATGACATCCCTAGTTATTGCTGAACACGACAACACTTCCATCAAGGGCGCAACCCTCAACACCGTCACAGCTGCCCTCAAGTGCGGCGGTGATGTGCATGTGCTGGTGGCCGGTGCCAACGCAGGTGCTGCAGCCGCCGCAGCGGCGCAGATTGCTGGAGTGGCCAAAGTCCTGCACGCTGACGCAGAAGGCCTGGCCCATGGTCTGGCCGAGAACATGACAGCACAGATCCTGGCCATCGCACAGAACTACAGCCACATCCTGTTTCCGGCAACGGCTTCGGGCAAGAACATTGCCCCGCGTCTGGCCGCCAAGCTCGACGTAGGACAGATCTCGGACATCACACGGGTCGATGCACCGGACACCTTTGAGCGCCCGATCTATGCCGGCAACGCCATGGCACAGGTACAAAGTAGCGATGCCATCAAGGTCATCACGGTACGCACGACCGGCTTTGACGCGGCCAGTGCCAGTGGTGGTTCTGCTGCTGTTGAAAGCCTGGCAGCAGTGGCCGCCAGCGACAAAGCGATTTTCCTGGGCAGTGAGATTGCCAAGAACGACCGACCGGAACTGACGGCGGCCAAGATCATCGTCTCTGGCGGTCGGGCTCTGGGCTCAGCCGAGAAGTTCACCGAAGTGCTGACGCCATTGGCAGACAAGCTCGGTGCTGCCATTGGCGCGAGTCGCGCAGCCGTGGATGCGGGCTACGCACCGAACGACTGGCAGATTGGCCAGACCGGCAAGATTGTGGCGCCTCAGCTCTACATTGCAGCGGGCATCAGTGGTGCCATCCAGCACTTGGCCGGCATGAAGGACTCCAAGGTGATCGTGGCCATCAACAAGGACGCCGAAGCACCGATCTTCAGCGTCGCTGACTATGGTCTGGAAGCTGATCTGTTTGTGGCAGTACCGGAACTGGTTGCTGCGATCTGAGTTTGTCATTGCGGCCATGCGCCGCAATCCAGCCGGCACGCCAATTCGGATGCCGGGTCCAGCACGGCATGACAAGGCCGCGATGATTAACGGAGATTTGCAATGAGTTATGTGGCCCCCCTCAAGGACATGCTTTTTAATATCAAATATCTGGCGGGGATTGATCAGATCGCCCAGTTGCCCGGATTTGAGGATGCCGGTTTTGATACGGCGCAAGCAGTGCTTGAGGAGGCTGCCAAGTTCAATGAGTCGGTCGTTAGCCCCTTGAACTGGGAGGGGGACAAGAATCCATCGAGCTGGCACGACGGCAAAGTGACGGCAACACCGGGGTTCAAGGAGGCCTTTGAGCAGTTTGTGCAGGGCGGCTGGCAAGGCCTGCAGCATCCGGTTGATTTCGGTGGTCAGGGGCTGCCCAAGACGATTGGCGCATCCTGCGGCGAGATGCAGAACTCGGCCAGCATCAGCTTTGCCTTGTGTCCACTGCTGACCGATGGCGCGATTGAGGCGCTGCTGACGGCAGGCTCCGATGAGCTCAAAGCCATCTATCTGGAAAACCTGGTGAGCGGCAAATGGACCGGCACCATGAACCTGACCGAGCCGCAGGCCGGCAGCGATCTGGCTGCGGTGCGCACGCGTGCCGAGCCGCAGGCGGACGGCAGTTACAAGGTGTTCGGTACCAAGATCTTCATCACCTGGGGTGAGCACGATATGGCTGAGAACATCATCCATCTGGTGCTGGCCCGCGTCAGTGGCGCACCAGAGGGCGTGAAGGGCATCAGCCTGTTTGTGGTGCCCAAGTTCAAGGTCAACCAGGACGGTTCACTCGGTGCGCACAACGATGTGCACTGTGTCAGCATCGAACACAAAATGGGCATCAAGGCCAGTCCGACGGCCGTGCTGCAATTCGGTGACCACGGCGGTTCCGTGGGCTATCTGGTGGGTCAGGAAAACCGCGGACTCGAGTACATGTTCATCATGATGAACGCAGCCCGATTTGGTGTGGGTGTGCAAGGCATTGCGATCGCCGAACGTGCCTATCAAACCGCTGTGACGTTTGCCAAGGAGCGCGTACAGAGCCGCCCGGTGGACGGTTCCATCATGGCCAGTGCGCCCATCATTCATCACCCCGACGTCAAGCGCATGCTGATGACCATGCGCGCCTACACCGAGGGTTGCCGCGCCATGGCGACGGTGGCGGCGTCGGCTTTTGACGCTGCGCACCACCACCCGGACGTGCAGACGCGCAAGGACAACCAGACCTTCTATGAGTTCATGGTGCCACTGATCAAGGGCTACAGTACCGAGATGAGCCTGGAGGTGACGTCACTGGGTGTGCAGGTGCACGGCGGCATGGGCTATATCGAGGAGACCGGCTGCGCCCAGTATTACCGCGACGCCAAGATTTTGACGATCTATGAAGGCACAACCGCCATTCAGGCCAATGACCTGGTTGGACGCAAGACCTCGCGCGACGGTGGTCAAAGTGCCAAGGCGCTGGCCAGGCAGATTGAGGCGACGGAGAGTCTGCTTGTGGCCTGCGGCAACACGGACGCTGTGGTGGTTGCCAGACGTCTGAAAGCGGCGCGCGAGGCCTTTCTCGATGTAGTGAATTTTGTCGCCGGCAACAGCAAGGCCAGTCCGAATGCGGTCTATTCGGGCAGTGTCCCTTACCTGATGCTGGCTGGCAATCTGATGGCTGGTTGGCAACTTGGGCGGGCCCTTCTGGTAGCAGTTGAACAAATTGCGCAAGGCGTGGATGTGCCCTTCATGCAAGCAAAAATCACCACCGCGCGGTTCTATGCCGACCACCTGCTGACCAAGGCGCCAGGCATCCGGGACTCCATCGTTGAAGGCGCAGATAGCGTTACTGCGCTGGCACTCGAATCATTCTGATATTGACGTTCAAAATACCATGTCCAGACTTCCGCCCGTTCTCAGGTCGCTGCCTTTCCCGGTGATTGGTTCACCGCTGTTCATCATCAGCACGCCCACTCTCGTGATAGCGCAGTGCATTGCCGGTGTCGTGGGTTCGATGCCGGCGCTCAATGCACGTCCGGCCGAACAACTCGAGGAATGGTTGATTGAAATCACTGAGACCCTGGCTGCCTACAACAAGGCGCATCCGGAGCAGCCGGCGGCGCCGTTCGCCATCAACCAGATCGTGCACAAGAGCAACGACCGGCTCGAGCACGATATGGCGATGTGCGTCAAGTACAAGGTGCCAATCATCATCACCAGCCTGGGCGCGCGCGAGGACCTCAATGCTGCTGCCCACAGCTACGGAGGTGTTGTGTTGCATGACATCATCAACAACAAGCATGCACACAAGGCGATCGAGAAGGGTGCCGATGGCCTGATTGCCGTTGCCGCCGGAGCGGGGGGCCACGCCGGTGTCAAGAGCCCCTTTGCCTTGATTCAGGAAATTCGTCAGTGGTTTGACGGGCCGCTGGCGCTGAGCGGTTCCATCTCCACCGGTGATGCCGTGT
>Ga0194063_10002149_pt1 | contig 12422 bp, 9 predicted proteins | sample SepL3720m_MetaG_FD_155459 | JGI IMG/M metagenome (GOLD analysis project Ga0194063, IMG submission 155459) | Anoxic zone freshwater microbial communities from boreal shield lake in IISD Experimental Lakes Area, Ontario, Canada - Sep2016-L373-20m | ecosystem: Environmental > Aquatic > Freshwater >... | reverse complement strand
ATGGAGTGGTGGGGACTTTTTGTTGATGGTTGATCCTAAAAACAGCAGTTGGAACCACGGATTTCGCGGATAACACGGATAAAGAAGGGATTGCGGTGCAAGGGGTGTTCACCCGGCGGGTGGCCGCGAAAGAGGTTCTCGACCATGACGAAGCCCGTTCCCATCCCCTGTTATCCGTGGTTTCTGAACTGCCGGATTTAGGTTGAAACGTAGGGCTATTCTCGGGCATTCCTCCGGGACGAGACACTTGCTTGCCAACCGGTCACAATTCGGCTAGATTTCATCGCTTATGTTAGCGGTTGCAAGCAAACCCAGCGCGGCCGGGAGTTCCCCTAGCCGACCGCTGTCGTTGGAAAGCGGGGAGTTCATGCACTCCCGCGAATTCCTGCGTCGCTACGAGCGCCTGCCGCAGGTGAAGAAGGCTGAGTTGATCGAAGGGATCGTCTATATGGGTTCTCCAGTCAGCACTAATCACGCAATTCCTGACGGCATCATCCACGGTTGGCTGGCGTTCTACGCGGCGCACCACCCAGGCGTTCAGTTCATGCCGAACGCCACCGTCATCCTCGACGCCGAGAACACCGTGCAGCCCGACGCCCTCCTGCGCCGTCTGCCCGAACACGGCGGACTGAGCTGCGTGAACGAAGACGGCTACCTGGCCGGCCCGCCGGAATTGATTGTGGAAGTGGCGGCCAGTTCCGCCTCGATTGACGTGCGGGACAAACGACGGGCCTACTGCCGCAACGGCGTGCGCGAATACCTGGTCTGGCTGGTGGCCGAAGCGCGCCTGGAATGGTTTTGCCTGGAAGACGACGAGTACCGTCCGCAATTGCCGGACGCGCAAGGCGTGCTGCATAGCCGCGTCTTCCCCGGCCTCCGCCTGCCCGTCGCCTGGAGTGGTGGAGTGATGGAGTAATGGAGTATTGGAGTGATGGAGTATTGGAGTGGTGGGGTTGCGCTCATCGTTGGACTTGAATTCACATGTCGGGTGAAGACCAACGCTTTCCCAAGTTCTCTTCCTGGTTTCCTGTTGGGCCGAGGCGGGATTCGCACCCGCTCGCTTGTCAAAGATCGAAGGCTGCACACAGAATCATGGCTGGACATATCGCGCTCAGACATGGCCCCTGCTATTGCTTGACCGCAGCCCGAACCTGGGGCTTGTACGTGTGCTTGAGCGTGCGATAAAGGAAGCCAAGGCAGACCTGCGCCTGTCGGATTGGGAGTGAACCCCGCAAACGAGTAGTGCGGCAAGGGACTTCAAGGTTCCATTTTGTTTCGGTTTGCGGCAAACCGGAACAAAATGGAACCTTGATGGGTGCCGGGCCGGGCACGCTCCCATCTGCGTTCATCTGCGCCATCTGCGGTTCATTCCCTGCTGGGCGCGTGGGAGGCGGCTGGAGTGGTGGAGTGGTGGAGTAATGGCATTGGACCGGAGGTGTGGCCCACGTTCGGACCTGAACAGTTACGGAAAATGAACTTGAGTAGCAACGCCACGAAGGATTACTTTTGTCCCATGACGGTAATTGAAGCACCGAAACCAGTCGTCCGTGGTCCGCAAGTCTGGCCGCTCGGCGTCAAAGCCTATCATGCGCTGGGCGAATTGGGCCTCATTCCCGAGAAGACTGAACTGCTCTACGGGCAAATCTTCTACAAAATGTCCAAGTCACCTTTGCATTCCTTCCTCTCGGGATTCCTTGAAGACATCCTGCGCGGGGCCGTGCCCTCGGGCTGTCACGTGCGCGGCGAGGAGCCACTGACCATCGGGGATTCGGAACCTGAACCAGACCTGGCCGTAGTGCGGGGACGGCGTGAAGATTTCCGCCAAGCTCACCCAACGACCGCCGAACTCGTCATTGAAGTCTGTGTGAGCAGCCACGACTACGACCGCTCCAAACTCCGCGCCTACGCCGTCGCCGGCGTGAAGGAATGTTGGCTGGTGCTGGCACCGGAGAAACAGATCGAAGTCCACCGCCAACCGCAGGGCGAGCAGTTTGCCGAGCGCGCGCTCCATGGGCCCGGCGGCTCGCTGAACAGTACGGCGGTCCCCAGCTTTACGGTGGAGTTGGACAGCCTCTTTGCGGCATGACTTTGTATCGGAGGGACAAACGAGGAGTGATGGAGTGTTGGAGTGGTGGAGTGGTGGAGTAATGGAGTGGTGGAGTAATGGAGTGGTGGAGTGATGGAGGGATGGAGTATTGGAGTGATGGAGTAATGGAGTGGTGGAGTATTGGAGTGGTGGAGTGATGGAGTGGTGGAGTGGTGGAGTAATGGAGTGGTGGAGTGGTGGAGTAATGGAGTGGTGGAGTAGTGGAGTAATGGAGTAATGGAGTATTGGGGTTGCGATCATCGTTGGCCTTGAATTCACATGTCGGGTGAAGATCAACGCTTTCCCAAGTTCTCTTCCTTGCGTTCTTTGTGCTCTTTGCGGTTGGTCAACTGCTCTTTTCAGGTCGGAAATGGCTATTTCTTTGAATGCCTGCTCAATTCCGGCCGCGGGAGCAGCGAAGGGGAAAACTGAAAACTGAAATTGGACATTTGAACAGGAGGCAGCGGAGGAAGCAGAGTTCAGCTTGTGCTTTGTCCGCTTTCCGTCTTGTGCAGCTTGGGGCTGCCCATTCCCGTGAGCGGATTGAACCAGTCCACTTCCAGGTCGTCGGCCAGTTTGTTGAGGTCGGCGGGGTCCAAGCCGGACCGGATCTCCAGCGGCTTGGCGTTGACGATGAACGGGGCGCAGGACTTACCCGCTAAACACGCTAAACAACGGGAACAGGGGCAGCAGCCGACATCCCGGACTTGAAGTCATGCTCGGCCTTTGGCAAGACGCCGGAAGAGGCTCTTCGCGAGGTGCAATTGGCCAAGTCGGCCTGGCTGCAAACCTGCCGGGCGCGGAAGGAAAGGGACTTCAAGGTTCCAGTTTGTTCCAGTTTGCGGCAAACCGGAACAAACTGGAACCTTGATGGGTGCCGGGCCGGGCACGCTCCCATCTGCGTTCATCTGCGCCATCTGCGGTTCATTCCCTGCTGGGCGCGGGGTAGGCGGCTGGAGTAATGGAGGGATGGAGTATTGGAGTGGTGGGGTTGCGCTCATCTTTCCCAAGTTCTCTCCTTGCGTTCTTTGTGCTCTTTGCGGTTGGCGGAGGAGTTTAACCGCAGAGAACGCAGAGAACACAAAGGGAGACCGGCGGTTGGGCAGACGGGCGCGCTCACATGTCGGGTGAAGACCAACGCTTTCCCAAGTTCTCTCCTTGCGTTCTTTGCGCTCTTTGCGGTTGGTCAACTGCTCTTTCCAGGTTGGAAACTGCGTGGGCCAGTTCCCCCTCACCCCGGCCCTCTCCCCAGAGGAGCCTACCAGTGTCCTCGCTATGCCCGCTGCTGTCAGGCAACTGACTGAAGGCTGCAGGCCCTTTGCAATGCAAAAGCTGAAATCTGAAATGCGGAAATGTGAAATCAAACGCCCGGTCCTCGCGATTCTCCTGCTTGCCGCCGGTCTCGTTAGTTCGCCGGCTCAGGAGGCAACGAACGCGGTCACTTCGCCGGCTCAGGTTGCAACGAACAATATCACGACCCCGATCGGAACACCCTCGGTGAAGCCGGTCGATAAACCGGTTTTGGAGCCAGCGAACCAACCGATCGCGCCAGACCAAGCCCCAACCCGTGCAGAATCCCTGAGCCAACAACTTCGTGAACCCGAATTGCCCTCCCAAGGCGTCGTAACAACCCCAGCTACCGCCGAGCCCGGGCCGGTTGCTCCTACCACCGGAGCGTCCGCCGGTGCTCCCCTCGCCGGCACCAGCCAGATTGGAGGAGGTCCGCCGACTGCGGCTTACGGCTTCGGTGCCTCGGGCACTCCGTTTCGTTGGGGTCGCCTTGCGCTTCGTCCCCACTTCTCCTACAGCACGAGTTACGGGAATAGCCTCAGCTACAGTGCCGGCGAGCAGGCCAATACTTGGATAAATCAGTTCTCGCCCGGTATCCTGGTCAACCTGGGTGATCATTGGACTCTCGATTACACACCCACACTGCGCTGGTATTCAGATTCACATTTTACCGATGGGGTTGACCAAAGGGTTTTCCTACAAGGGCAAACCACATTCGGCGACTGGAACTTCGGGCTCTCGCAAGGCTTCTCCATGACAAGCGATCCGCTCATCGAAACGGGTGCGCAAACCGACCAGGAGACTTACCCCACATCCATCAGGGCAGGGCGCTCTCTCGGCAGCAAGCTCTCGATGGACTTGGGGCTTGCCCAGAACCTCAGGTTCGTAGATGGCAATAGTTCCAATCAGTCGCTTACCGATACAAAATCATGGTCCACCATGAACTGGCTCGATTACCTGTACGTCCAGCGCCTGTCCTTTGGCCTCGGTGCCGGGTTTACTTACGACAATGTGACAACCGGATCGGACATGACTTCCGAGCAGGTGCAGGCGCGCGCCAGGTGGATGCCGGCGAATAAACTTAGCCTTTCGCTCTCGGGCGGCCTCGACATCCGGCAGTTCGTGGACTCGAATGTTTCGGAGATGATTTCCCCGCTCTTTTCCCTTTCCGCAGCCTACAAACTGTTCGAGACGACTAGCCTCTTTGCGAGCGCCAGCAGCAGCGTCGCCCCTTCGTATTACTCGGATGCGGTGTCGGAGATGACCGGCTTCAGCGCCGGGGTGAACCAGCGCATCCTGGGCAGGCTCTTCCTGAACTTGAACGGGGGTTACACGATCAACAATTATTCCGGCACCACTGGATCGAGACAGGGCACTGCGTCCGACCAGCAAACCTACTCCTTCGGCATTGGCCTCAGCATCTCCTTCCTCAAACGTGCCAGCGCCTCCATCTTTTACAACAAATCGTTCAACAAGTCCGATTCCCCCGGCTACAATTACAACCCCCAAACCGTCGGAGCACAGGTCTCTTATAGGTTCTGAGAGTCAGAGCATCTCCGCGCTTGTTTTCTGCCGGTTTTGATTACACTTTCGCTATCACACGCAAGTGGCTTTTTGACAGGGACTTGATTCGGGGAGCATCCGGGGGATGACAGAACTCCTTACAGTGTGGACTTCAAACTGTCTCGCTCCAAATGCTGCAAAACGATTCACAAGTCACATTGGGGCAGCAGCTTGCAGGATTTAAGTTCCGGAGGTTCCTGGAGAGGTATGACTTATGCTAGCGATCTTCTGTGCGGGATCGGCTTATATGATCCTGCAGATATGTTATGATTCTGCTCCTAGGTGCGAGTGGGTACATCGGCCGGGCTTTCGGAAGGGAGCTTCGCGCTCGGGGCGAGTCGTTTATCCCGCTTTCGCGCGCGGCCTTTGATTACACATGCTTCGAGTTCCTGTTGGATTATGTCCGCAGGATCCAGCCTGACTTCCTGATCAACGCCGCGGGGTACACGGGGAAACCGAACGTGGATGCCTGCGAAGCGGCTCGCCTGAAAACTATCCAGGCCAACACGCTTTTGCCGCAAACCATTGCCCGCGTCTGCACCCTCACCAAAACGCCGTGGGGACATGTCTCGTCCGGCTGCATCTATACCGGGGCAAAAGTGGTCGCGGATCACGGAATGCGCATCGTGAGGAATCTCAACGAACCGGACGTGCGCGAGCGCTTTGAAACGCATCCCGAGCAGTTTCTGGGCTTCTCAGAACTGGATGAGCCGAATTTTTCATTCCGGCACCCGCCGTGCAGCTTCCTGGCCGGGACCAAGGCGATGGCGGAAGAGGCGCTTCGGGGCAACGCTCGGCTCTACATCTGGCGCGCCGGACTCCCCTTCGATGAACGTGATGCCCCAGCCAACCTGCTGTCCAAGCTTCAAGACTACCCCAAAGTCTATGATCACGTCCCGCCGGTTTCGCACCTTGGGGACTTCGCCCGAGCCTGCCTGGACCTTTGGAACCGCGACGCTTCGTTCGGCATTTATAATGTCGTCAACCCGGATCCCGTCGGCACCCGGCGAATGGTGGATATGATTCAACGCATTCTCAAACCGGACCGCCGGTTCGATTTCTGGGCCGATGACGACGAGTTCTATGCTGAGGCCGCGGAGGCGCCTCGCTGTGGGTGTCTCCTGGATGGCTCCAAGCTTCGGCGCTCCGGCGTGCATCTGCGCCCGGCCGTCGCGGCCCTGCAAGACTCGATCGAAAACTGGCAGCCCACTTTGCGGGTTCTGCCCACCGTTTCATCGTCGAGTGCGCGAGTTTAGGGGAGCACAAGTCTCGACGGGACCGCTGCAAGTTGAACAGCGAAGGCGGGAAGACGCGAAGGTTGAAAACTTGGCATTTCATCAAAGTTGCACCCCCTTCACTTTGCAGGTGAAGCCAAAGCAACCCCAAAGAACAGCCAATGAACCTGGATTGAACAGCGAAGACGGGAAGGCGGGAAGGTTGAAAACTTGGCATTTCATCAAAGTTGCACCCCTTCACTTTGTAGGTGAAGCCAAACTGCCCCCAAAGAACAGCCAATGAACCTGGATTGAACAGCGAAGACGGGAAGACGCGAAGGTTGAAGACAAAGCCAAACCAACCCGGACTTGCTGTTGTCCGAGTTTTTCTTCGCGTCTTCGCGTCTTCGCTGTTCACATTCGATCCCACTTCGCGTCTTCGCGTCTTCGCTGTTCACATCCAATCCTTCTTCGTGTCTTCGTTCCGCAGTTGAACAGCGAAGACGCGAAGGTTGAAAACAAAGCAATGCCTGGCATTTCATCAAAGTTGCACCCCCATCCGCTGTGGTCCGGCGTCTTTGGTCCGCGAGGGAAGGTGCTGGCCGTTTGGGCGCTGGTCCTGGTCATCAGCTTCGGCAGACCGCTTTTCGACCTGACCCAATTTGCCCTGCATAGCAGCCTGTATTCGCACATCCTGCTCATCCCGTTCATCAGCCTCTACTTGCTCTGGCTCCAGCGGGGGAACCTGGCGTTGGAGTCCAGGCCGGCGCGAGGGCTCGCCGCGCTCCCGCTCCTCGCCGGCCTCGCCATGCTGGTCGGTTACTGGATGGCGGTGCGTTCAGGCTGGAAACCGAAGACCGAAGATTACCTGGCACTGATGACCCTCTCCTTTCTGTCGTTTCTGGCGGGCGGCACCTGCCTCTTTCTTGGGCGGAAGACCTTGCGCACGGTGGCATTCCCGGCTGCGTTCCTGGTGTTCATGGTGCCGTTTCCGGTCTTTCTGCTCGAGGGGATCGAGAGCTTCTTCCAGCGCGGTTCCGCCGAGGCCGCCCAGGCGCTCTTCACGCTGTCGGGCATGCCGGTCTTCCGGCAGGGCATGAGCTTTCAGTTGCCGGGCTTTTCCCTCCAAGTGGCCCCGGAGTGCAGCGGCATCCACTCCAGCCTGGTGTTGTTCATCACCAGCTTGCTGGCGGGCTACCTGTTGCTGAACTCCCCCTGGAAGCGGGCGGTGTTGGTCCTGGCCGTGGTCCCGCTGGCACTCTTGCGTAATGGCATCCGGATCGTTACCATCGGCCAGCTTTGCGTTCATGTAAGCCCGGATATGATAAACTCCTACATCCATCGGAAGGGCGGCCCGATCTTTTTTGCCCTGTCGCTCATCCCGTTCTTTCTCCTGCTGCTCTTCCTGCGAAGATTGGGTTCCAGGACAAACTCAAAGGCCAATGTGCCCTCTCAACTGAAGGAGTCTTGATATGAATATGATTAACCCACGACGATACCTCCCGGCGATTCTGGTTTGTGCCCTGCTGGTCACCATCGGCGCCGGATGCACCAAGCAGCTCAAAAGGAGCCGCCATCTGGCGCGGGGCGACCGCGCTTTTCAGGCCCAGCACTATGACCAGGCCGAGGTCGAATACCTGAACGTGCTGAAAGTTGCGCCGCAGGATCCGGTGGCCATCAGCCGGCTCGCCACCATCTACTCCGAAGAAGGCCGCGTTAGCCGTGCCTTTCCTTTCTTGTTGAAGGCTTGTGAACTGGTCACCAACGACATGGAATTACACCTGAAACTGGGCAACCTCTACCTCGCCGCGGGCAAGACCAAAGAGGCGCGCGATCAGGCCAGTCTCATCCTGGACCGGGCGCCCCGGCACCCCGAGGCGCCGATGCTGCTGGTCGCAACGGTAACGAACAAGAACGATGCGGCGGCCGTGCGGCAGCGGTTGGTGAAGTTGTCCGCCCAAGTGGGCGACACGGCGCCGCTCCAATTGGCTTCCGGGTTCCTTTACTTTCGCGATGGAAACACCAATGCCGGCACCGCCGCCTTTCAGAAGGCCCAATCCCTCGATCCGAAATCCAGCGCCACCTATTCCGCGCTGGCGACCCTGTACCTCATGCAGAAGAACCTGAAACAGGCGGAATCGGCCTTCAAGACGGCGGCCGAACTTTCGCCAGTGCGCTCCAGCCGGCGTTTAAGCTATGCCGATTTCATGATCGCATCCGGAAATCCCGACGCGGGCAGGCAATTCCTCGGTGAGATGACGAAAGCGGCTCCAGATTATCTGCCCGCCTGGCTCCGCCAAGCTCAGTTCGCCCTGGCAGAGAGGAATTACACCAACTGCGCTTCGTTCTTGAACCAGGCGCTCTCCCGGGATTCCGGCAACTACGATGCCCTTCTGCTGAAAGGCCGCCTGCTGCTGGCCCAGAGGCAGGCCCCCCAGGCCATCGCCGAATTCGGACGCATGGCCACGGCCTACGAGCGCTCTCCCCAAGTCCACTATCAACTGGCTCTCGCTCATCTCCTCAACAACGACACCGCCAAAGCCCTCACGAGCGTCAACCGGGCGGTCACGCTGGACCCGAACTTCGCTGAGGCCATCCTGGTCCAGGCCCGGCTCAACCTCAGGAAGGGCGACCCTGCCGCTGCCGTCGCTGCGCTGACGCGCCTGGTCAAGCAGCAGCCGCAGATCGACCAGGCCCATCTGTTGCTCGCCAGCGCTTACCTGGCGCAAAAGAACCCGGCGGATGCCTTGGGGGTCTATGGCCGGATGATGAAGTTGTTTCCCAAGAACCCCCATATTCCCATGTTCATGGGGATGGTGTTGGTCCAACAGAAGAAGCTGGCGGACGCCCGCCAGGCCTTTGAAAAGTCCATCGAGCTTTCACCCGATTTCCTGCCGGCCCTGGAGCAGATCATCAACCTGGACCTTGCTGCCAAACAATACGCCACTGCCCTGGGCCGGGCGCAGAAGCAAATCGAGAAGGCCCCCAAGGCCGCCCTCCCGCTCCTGCTGCTCGCCGAGGTTCACCTGGCCCAGGCGAGGGGTCTGCTTCGGCAGGAGAGGGAGAAAAGCCCGGGCGCAGCCAAGCCAAGATCGTTCGCCGACGTTCCCGCAGCGCAGGGCGATGTGGCCCAGGCCGAAAAGGCCCTGCAACATGCGATTGAGCTGGAGCCGGGCCTTACCCAGGCCTACCTGTTGCTGGCCCAGGTCTATGTGGCCGCCAACCAGCACCAGCAGGCCCTGGACAGACTCGCCACGCTCCTGGCTAGAACCAATGATGTGAACTCGCAGGTGACCGCGCTGATGCAAGTCGGCATGATCCAGGAAGAGCGGAAAAACTTCCCCGCCGCCCGCGACGCCTACGAGAAGCTGCTTGCGGCTAATCCCAAGTTCACTCCGGCCCTCAATAACCTCGCCTACATCTATTCCGAGCGCCTGGGCGATAACGACAAGGCTTGCGTGATCGCGGAGAAAGGCAGGCAATTGCAGCCGTCTGAACCTCATACCGCCGATACCCTGGGGTGGATCCTCTACAAGCGCGGCGATTACACCCGTGCCCTCGGTTTGCTGGATGAAGCCGCGACTGCGTTGCCCGCCGAGCCGGAAGTCCAGTTCCACCTCGGCATGGCGCATTACATGATGGGCGAAGAAGGACCCGCCCGCCTCGCCCTGCAACAGGCGGTCGAGTCTCCCCGGGATTATTCCGGCAAGCAGGAAGCGGGCAGGCGGCTGGCCCTGCTGGCCATGGATGTCAAGACCACCGATGCAGCCGCGCGGGCCGACTTGGAAAAAGGACTCCGCGATGAGCCCAAGGACCCGATCGTCGCCGCCCGCCTCGCCGCAGTTTATGATCATGACGGCGCGACGGACAAGGCCGTCAAGACCTACGAAACCGTCTTGAAATACAATCCACAGAACGCACCCGTCATGCTCCGGCTCGCGCAACTGTATTCCCGCTTGAACGATCCGCAGAAAGCCCTGGAGTTCGCCAGGAACGCCCATGCGCTGTTGCCCGAGGATGCCAGCATCTCTCTTATCTACGGCCGGCTGCTCTATCAACAACGGGATTACAAGCCGGCTTTGAACCTGATTCAGGAAGCGGCGCGAAAGCTTCCCAAAGAACCGGGGCTGCTCTACGACCTGGCTTGGGCTTGCTACAGCACGGGGCGTGTGCCCGAGGCCGAAGCTGCGATGCAGGGCGTGTTGCCGGCCGATGCCGCGTTCCCCAAACTCGACGACGCAACGCGTTTCGTGGCGATGGTTGCAGCCGCAAAAAGCCCTGCCCAGGCCAAGGCGGCCGCGGCGCAAGTTCAGAAGATTCTGGCGGCTGATCCCGGCTACATTCCGGCGCTCATGGTGTCCGCGGTCCTGCAAGAGCAGCAGGGTGATTTCGCCGGCGCCAGACAGCTTTACGAAAAGATTCTGGCCGCCAATCCGCTCTTTGTGCCCGCCACCCGGCAATTGGCCGTCCTTTACGTGCGGCACCTCGGTGATGACCCAAAGGCCTACGACCTGGCCGTGAAGGCGCGCGAGGCATTCCCCGACGACCCGGAAGTCGCCCGCACCCTGGGAGTGCTGGCCTGTCGCCGCGGCGATTACTCGCGGGCAGCGCAACTGCTGTCGCAAAGCGCGCAAAAGCTCTCCGGCGATCCAGAGTTGCTTTATTACTGCGGTGTCGCCCAGTACCAGCTCTACAAGACCGCTGCGGGGCAGCAAAAAGGTGTTTACCGTAACGAGAGTAAAAAGGCGCTTCAAGGCGCCCTGGCGTTGAATCTCCAAGCCAAGCTCGCCGATGACGCGCGCAAGGTGCTCGCTGAACTGAAATAGACGTTCAGGATGGGAAAAGCTGAAAAGCTGAAAAGCTGAAAAGCTGAAATTGAACGCGCGTAGCAATGGAAAAAGCTGGAGGCTGAAATTTGGGAAAGATGGAGTGGTGGAGTAATGGAGTAATGGAGTAATGGAGTGGTGGAGTATTGGAGTGATGGAGTGTTGGAGTGATGGAGTGTTGGAGTGTTGGAGTGATGGAGTAATGGAGTAATGGAGTAATGGAGTGGTGGAGTATTGGAGTGATGGAGTGGTGGAGTGATGGAGTGGTGGAGTGATGGAGTGGTGGAGTAATGGAGTAATGGAGTAATGGAGTAATGGAGGGATGGAGTAATGGAGTGATGGAGTGGTGGAGTGTTGGAGTAGTGGAGTGTTGGAGTAGTGGAGTATTGGAGTGATGGGGTTGCGCTCATCGTTGGCCTTGAGATTACATGTCGGGTGATGACCAGCGCTTTCCCAAGGTCTCTTCCTGCGTTCTTTGTGCTCTTTGCGGTTGGCGGAGGAGTTTAACCGCAGAGAACGCAGGCCGGCGGAGCCGGAAATCCGAAATCCGAAACTCGAAATCCGAAACAAATCCGAATTGATGGGAATGGGGCAATGGACAAATGGGAAGCCGCGACGTTTCTTCGCAGGCTGCGAGCAATTTCGACTATTGCGGTGCAGAGAACTCAAAGGGAGACAGGCGGTTGGGCAATCGGGCGCGTTCACCTGTCGGGTGAAGACCAACGCTTTCCCAAGTTCCCTTCCTGGTTTCCTGTGGTTGACCTGGGGCGGTTATCCCGGCGCGCATGGCACCCTGCCGCGCGCCATGCGAGTGGAATGCCCTGGCGCTATCTATCACGTGATGGATCGTGGGCACCGCCGGGCGCGGGTTGAGATCCGTTTGTCGTAACTTGGCGTTGACGATGAACGGGGCGCAGGACTTGCCCGCTAAACACGCTAAACACGCTAAACAACGGGAACAGCCAAGCCCTACCAAATCCGGCAGTTGCTGCGGGACGTGGAACAGTTTCAACTGACTCTGAAAGACTGAGCTTATGAGCGATTACCACATCAACCTGTTCTACAGCGAGGAAGACGGCGGCTATACTGCCCACATCCCGGACTTGAAGTCATGCTCGGCCTTTGGCAAGACGCCGGAAGAGGCTCTTCGCGAGGTGCAATTGACCAAGTCGGCCTGGCTGCAAACCTGCCGGGCGCGGAAGGAAAGGGACTTCAAGGTTCCATTTTGTTCCAGTTTGCGGCAAACTGGAACAAAATGGAACCTTGACGGGTGCCGGGCCGGGCGCGCTCCCATCTGCGTTCATCTGCGCCATCTGCGGTTCATTCCCTGCTGGGCGCGTGGGAGGCGGCTGGAGTAATGGAGGACTGGAGTAATGGAGGACTGGAGTGATGGAGGACTGGAGTGATGGAGGACTGGAGTGATGGAGGACTGGAGTGATGGAG
>Ga0194063_10002148_pt1 | contig 12424 bp, 9 predicted proteins | sample SepL3720m_MetaG_FD_155459 | JGI IMG/M metagenome (GOLD analysis project Ga0194063, IMG submission 155459) | Anoxic zone freshwater microbial communities from boreal shield lake in IISD Experimental Lakes Area, Ontario, Canada - Sep2016-L373-20m | ecosystem: Environmental > Aquatic > Freshwater >... | reverse complement strand
GACCTCTTTCACCCGGCCCAGATTAGCCTGAATGTCACGGCCCGCGTTCACCTGTACAAGCGTCACGCGAAGATGATGGGAATTGATCGTCATAGTCCTACACCGAAAACGCCACCGCACCGTAGCCGACCACCCATTGGCCCCGGCTTTCAGGATGGTCATCGCCACTGTTCCGATACCGCAACAGGATGCCCTTTGTAGCGCCCCGTTTCACGGCATACTTCATGGCGGCAACCACGGGGCCGATGCCGCACAGGATCTGATGACTGTAATCCCAGTCAAGTAGCAATCCCGTGATATCCATGGCGACCACCTTGCGCAGGGTGGCCTGATCCGTCTTGCGAACCCGTTCGTAAGATGCATCGTGAAGCATATCAGAACTGGCAACCACGAGAATCCTTTTCTTGGTGGAAAGGATTGCCAGCGCATGAGCCAGGGCCTCCAGGGTGTCGGAGTCACGATCCCCGATGAGGGCCATGACCAGAGAGGCAGAGGGAAGAACCGTCTGGATGAAAGGAACCTGATTCTCGAGCGAATGTTCGCCGACGTGGGGGCGTGCGTCGAGCGTGATGCGCGGATCGGCGGCAAGGAGGAGGGCGGCCGCTTCGGCGTCCAGCGGAGTGACTCCCAGGGGTGTAGAAAAGGCCGTCCCATCCATGAGCGCCACACCGCGGCATTGGCCACGATGACTGAAGCCAAGAACCACCACGGTTTCCGGCGCCCCGTGAACCGACGCGTTCTCCTGAACGGCCCGATACGCATATCCCGCCACGGGGCCGGAGTAGAGGTAGCCTGCATGGGGAACCATGATGGCTGAAATCAGACCCTTGATCTCGGGACTATAGTCGCAGGAGAGAAAGTTCTGAATTGAATCACTCAGTTCCCGTCTCGTGCCTGGAAACCATTTCCCGGCGCCCAAGGCGCCCCTGACAATCTCCTGATTCCGTTCCGTTTTCATGATAGGCAAATCTTTCAGTACCCTATTGTAGGCTTACCAGACGCAGCGGCAAGCGGGAAAAGTTGACAGCGTGTCGGGCGTGTTTCATCATTGCCCCTTTCGGAGAAGGGAGCACCCGGTGGAGTCTCAACGCGAATTTGAAATGAAGTCGGCGGCGGTCACGCTGTCGGACATGGAAATATTCGTATTCCCTGAGTTGATGTATGCGCTATTGCTTGCCAACCTGATGTCGCCCCGCATCTGGAAATGGCGGGAGGATCCCTGGTTTAACGGGCTGGCCAAGATGAAACCCTACCGCCGGATCACGCGCCTCAAGCAGTACATCATGGATCACTATGCCTTCAATCTCGACCTCGATACCTGGGGACTGACTACGCAGGATCGCGAAATGGCCCGGTTCAGGCCGTTCCTTGACGATCAAACCATCCGTCAATCCAACGCCCTGTTCGGGTATGAGGGCGATAAGTACTACTTTGATATTGATATCCGCACCCACTTCGGACTGCACAAATACAATAGCGAGACCATTCCCTACTGGAAGACCGAGACGGTCGAGGCCATGGATGCCTTTTGCCACAAGGAGGGATACGCGACCGGTGCGGGCGAATGCGTCTCGTTGGCGGCCCTCTATGCGGCGGCCCTGTTTGTCGTGGCCGGAATCCCGTTGCGCGATATCTATCTCATGGCCACGCCGCTTCATTCCCAGAATTTTGTGGATGTGGACGACGGGATCCTCACCAACAACCGGCGTCTGGTGACCAAGAAGATGTGGTGCAACGGGACGGCTTTGTCGGCGCAGGCCCGGCGCGCCCTTGAGAATGAACACGTGACCCTGGTGGCCCATGAAACGGGCTGGATCCACACCGTCTACCGCGAGGCGACCATCAGCCGCACGGTCTATGAGGGCTTTTTCGGGAAGTTGCGAACCTTTCTGGACACCCCTCTCACCGACGAGATCATGGGTAATTTTCTGCGTCACAAACGGGACATGCAGAAGTGTTTCCAGATCCGGCGCACGATCCGCGGGGTGAACCATTTTGTTCCCCTCGAGGTGGCGTTTCAGTACGAGGAGGGGTGTTCCTTCCTGGTGACCGACAACACCCGGGACAGTCTGCTGGCTGAAATCGACATGGATCAATTCGTCCCGGAACGATTGCCCGGCCGCATCATGTTGAATGATCTTGAAGATTATGTCCGCCGGGAGAACCCCGACTTGAACCAGCCCGAAGATGTTGCAAACCTCAAGACCCAGTTCGCGTGTTCCTGCCTGAACGCCGAGATGGCCATGGAGAGCCTGATCCGGTTCTGCCATATTGATCCGCGCATGCCGGAGGCGTCCCAGCGGGATTACAAGGCCGTGGGGGAGCCCCTGGCGATCACCAAGGACATGACTCGCGAGGCGGTCATTGCCCGGCTCGAGGTATTGCGCGCCACGCATCCGGCGGCGGATTTGGCCTTCTATGCCTACCGTGATCTCAGCCGTACCGAGGCCGCTCCATTCCTCAAGGCGGCCATGGAGCGCAATCCCGTCTCTGTGGCGGGCGCCAAACCCATGTCGGACGACGAGGTGGTGTCGGTCATCCAGGCCATGCCATCCGAGTCGATCTACGATGAGCCCGGCCGTTTGGCGCAACCTGACGAGGTCTGGAATTACGGGCGTGGTGATGGCGCCGAAAAGGCGATTCTGCTGGCGAATATTCTCAAGGCGCGCACGGGCGAATTGCCGGCGCGGATTGAAGTCTCGCCCGAAGGGGTGGTTCTCGCCATCGCAGGCAAGCGCCATGAGTTTGCCTCGGCCAAGGGGCTGAGGGAGCAAGTGTGGGACGTGTAGCGCCATGCTCGCCCTGATCGAACAATTTCTGGATCACATTTCCTTCGAGCAGGGGTTGAGTCCGAAAACGCGCGAGGCCTATGGGAATGACCTGGCGGATTTCTCAAGGTTTGCGCAGGCGGCGGGGGTGCATAGTCCCCGTGAGGTGACACGGAAGTTGGTGCTTGGTTATCTGGAGCATGAGCGTGACCGTGGGCTGGCCATGAATTCCATTGCCCGGCGGCTGGTGTCGATCAAGGTCTTCTTCCGATTTTTGATCAGCGAAGGGTTGTTAGAGAAGGATGTCACGGCCGTCATGGACTCGCCCCGGCTCTGGAAGGTTCTGCCCGGTGCGCTCTCCGTGAAGGAGGTGGACAGTCTTCTCAAGGCTGTTTTCGGCACTGACGAGTTGGCCAAACGGGATCAGGCGATGATGGAATTGCTCTATGCGTCGGGCTTGCGTGTTTCTGAACTGGTCAATCTGCCGCTTGAGGATCTCCATCTGGAAAGCGGTTATCTGCGGTGCACGGGAAAAGGCAACAAGATGCGGGTCGTTCCGGTGGGAGGGAAGGCGAAGGAGGCGATTGAACGCTATCTGGCCGAGGTCAGGCCGAAGTTTGCGAAGGATCCAGCGGTGCGCCAGGTGTTCCTGACCCGGCGCGGGACGGCGTTCAGCCGCAAGACAGTCTGGGCCCAGATCGGACTCTTTGCCAGGCGGGCGGGTATCACCAAGAAGGTGTCGCCCCACACCCTGCGGCACTCCTTTGCCACACATTTGCTGGCAAACGGCGCGCCATTGCGTATGATTCAGGAAATGTTGGGTCATGCGGATATCGCGACAACACAGATCTACACCCATGTGGATCAGAACCGGCTGAAGTCTGTTCATCAGCAGTTTCACCCCAGGGCGTAGGGAGGTATCGATATTGCTCGGTTTGAGAAAACTTAATCCGTACCGGGAACTGGAAAAGAGACTCGGTTACAAATTCGGTGATCGCGCGCTTCTGGATATGGCGCTTCTGCACCGGTCCTACCGCTTTGAGGCGAAGGATGTGACGACGGATAACCAGCGGTTGGAATTCCTCGGGGATGCCGTGGTCGGGTTCCTGGTGGCCGCCCATCTCTACCGGATGCATGCCGATATCGACGAAGGAATCCTGACCGAATTGCGCAGCCGGGTGACCAGCGGGAAAGCGCTGGCCGGGGTGGCGCGCGATCTCGGGTTGGGAGATTATGTCAAACTTGGCAAGGGTGAGGAACAGGCCGGGGGACGTCTGCGCGAGACGTTGCTTGCGGATGCAATGGAGGCTGTGATCGGCGCCGCCTACCTGGATGGCGGGGTTAAGGCCGCCGAAAAAATCGTTGTCAAACTGTTGATTCCCCTGATCGGCGCCACTCCCCATGAGGATTGGGAGGATAACCCGAAGGGCAAACTCCAGGAACTTTCCCAGAGGCTCTATGGACGCGGACCGGAATACAACTGCATCTCCGAGGAGGGACCGCCCCATCAGAAGCAATTCAGGGTCGAGGTGATCGTCGGCGGGGCGCTACTGGGGAAGGGGCAGGGATCCAGCAAGCGCGCCGCCGAGACGGAAGCCGCCTTCGCCGCCGTCAGGAAACTGATGGCGGGGAAATCCAGACTGTAAGACCCTGTTTACCAGACCAGCGTAAACTTCTCTCCATCGAACTTCACGGATTGACCACCCACCTTCAGGGTGTCGCCGGTCACGGTGCGCTCGGGTTGCTTGCCCCGGGCATAGGTGCGGATCTGCACGTCCTTCTCCCCGAGTTTATGTGAGGTGGCAAGCATGGTCGCCCCATCGGATCCCTTCACCTCCTGGTCTTTTCCCCGCGCCTTGCCTGCCACCGCGATCAGCATGTCGGCGCCGCTTTTCTTCGAGAAGTCCACAGCCATGTAGTAATCACCTTTGGTGTTGCCAACACTGAAAGATCCGTCCTTGCCATCTTCCCAGTGACTGACCGAGCCCCCCCACGAACCCCAATCGACGCGGATACCCAAACCCCAAGCCATGATGGGGCCTCCCTTGGGACCGCCCATCGCCGAAACGCCGCAGTCGTTCACGCCGGTCCAGCCGTTTCGCGTGGTGATGTACCCATTGTTGTCACGGACTAATTTGGGGATGACCTCGCCAGGGTTCTGTTCCTTGACTCCGATCGGCCAGTTGACCAGCGCCAGCACGGCGCGATGCGGATAGAAACTGACGGTGTCATAGGTTCGTTTGGCGGGATCGGGTTCAAGGATGTTGTTGTAACACCACAGGGCGGCGCCCTTGTATTTCTCCTCGATGGCCCCGAATCCCTGTGCCCACTGGCCGCCGCGCGAAAGCCCTTTTCTTTCCTTGGTCTCCGAGTAATCACCAATCCCATAACTGGGGCCATACCCCATATTGCGATTGAACAACCACGGATTGCCGTTGATGGTGAAGAGATCATGCACCTTGAGCATCAGTATCCATGAGGCGCGCGGCCGGGGAGTGAGGTAGTCCTGGCCGCCCGCTACGCGCCAGGCCTGCAAGGCGGGAACGTAGGCCGTATCGCTGGTGATACTGCCCGGGCCCTGGCCTTCAGACTGAAAACCGAATTCGGAGTAACCCTCATCAAGTTGACGGCGGATGGCGTTCTTGTTCTTTTCCAACAGGGGGCCAATCACAGCCATATCGACACCCGGATCGTCTTTGATCGCCAACAGGGCGAGTGCCGCGCCGCCGACCTGTCCGCCCCAATGGTTCTTGGGCGGGTTGTGGCGGGAACCGACAGCGAGTTCGGCCAGCGAGGTGTTGGGTTTCACCCCCTTGAAATTGGCTATCCCCTTGGCCACGGTCAGGCGGAAGGCTTCATCCCACCCGTCGTAATTGAGATCGTATGCCATGGCCAGCGCTCCCACAGAAGGTCCGGCGCGGAGGGCGCCATTCGGATCATAGATGCCATAGACGGGATCCCGATCCCGCTGTCCGTCGAACATCTTCTCCACGCACAGGCGGCCGAGATCGGCATATTTCTTCTCGCCGGTCAACTGGTACAGCATGCCGTAACCAGCCGCATGCCAAAGCGTAAAGGCTTTGCCAAGAGGCGCATCATGAACATTGTTTTTCGGGTGGTCTTGCGCGAGGACCTTCGGAGTGTCGTCGAAGAGTTCCGGCATTTTGTCGCCATTGGCGCCGTCCAGCAGAAAACGCAAACGAGCGACCATACGCTTGCCGTCTTCGGTAGCCGCGCGCGCTTTGATGGCGGGAAGCTCGGCTTTGCGGAAGAACAACCGGGGATGCTCGCCGGCGGCAGGGGAAACAAAACCAGACACCGGCGCCGGACACGCCGTCGGCTCCGCCGCATCCCCGATAGCGCTTAAACCCACAACCGCAAGAACTACCGTGATCCAGGTTGAACGTTTCATAGGAACTCCTCCATAAGCATGCTAACAATTGATAATCAATCACTTCTTATCTAATATCTCCACAAACATACCTGAGTCAGCATGAGAAGACACAACAATTCTCTATCAGGAACGGGAGAAAGAAGCGAAGGGAAAAGGATATGCATAGAACGATGACGTTGGCGGGTTTGTTGGGACTGTTGCTGCACACGGTTGGATATTCCGAGACCAGCACGGCGCAATCGGTTCCCGGCCTCACGAGTGGCGTTCCGGCTGTGGTGAAGGAAAAAGACTGGGAGCCGATGCCGAAGATCAAAATCGCGCCGGACCGGTACGCCCTGTGGCACGCCGAGGCGGCCAAGGGACCCCACATGAAGGTGGTTGCGGCAACCTTCTTCGGCGGCAAGGGGTACGAGGAGTTTCTGGCGGCGGGCGAATTGGCGGACGGAACGCTTGTGGCGATCGGCAACGCCTGGGGCCCGGAGTTCCCGGGCACGCCGCCCGTTGACGTGCTGGGCAAAGGCGCTCACCAGGGAACGAAGCCGGATCGGGAAGAGAAGGGGCGCTTGATTCCGGTGGATAGTCCGGATCGCGCCGGATTCTGGGTGTTGTATGAGGCGGGAGTGAAGCGCGCGAAGAAGGCGATCCGATTCGATTGGGGAGTCGCGCAGATTTCCGCCGGACGTGTGGCGGCCGACGGCCGTTCGCTCGTTCTGGCCGGGCGGGCCGGCACGGCGTTTCGCGCGCTGGCCAATAACGCCCTGATCCGGAAGGACGTTTCCGGCGGCGGGCCCGACGTGTACGTCGCCAAGTTTGATGCCGTCACGGGCGCGATCCAGTGGGCGTATCTGTGGGAAGGCGCCGGCAAGGCTCCGGCCGACTTGTGGTTGGACAAGGCCGGTTCGGTTTACTTTGATCTTAATGGGTTGAGGCGGATTGGCGCCGACGGCCAGGAACTCGCACTCGTCAATACGAGAGCCGGAAAGTGGCTGGGAGTCGATCCGGAAGACGGCAGCCCCTATTACGGCGGTGATCGGAATACGCACACCCGACGCGAGCCCTGGCGGCAACCGTATCTGTACAAATACAATCCTGCGGGCGAACGGGTGTGGAAGTTATGGGAGTTCGACCCGAAGGACGTGGGTTCGGATCATGCGGGTCTCGAATCCGATTCATCCGTCCGGGGGGTGGACACGTTGAGCCATGGCAATCTTATCGTCGCCGGATGGTCAGACGGGGGAAACTCGGTGTTTTGGCGTCAGGCGACGGACTGGAAGCGGAATTGCCCGATCAGCGGGTTTCTGTGGCCGTGGTATCCGTCCGGGGCCAACTCCTTCGGACACTTGACGGTGGTGAACCCGAAGACCCTGGTGACCGAGAGGCATGCCTGGTGGGTGGCGGTGTTGCCTTCGACGAACGCCAAGGCCAACCGCATCAAGACCGCCCGCATTCATCGAGTGACGGCATTGACAGGCGATGCGGTGGCGTTTACCGGAGCTGCTTCGATCGGATTGATCCAGACCCCGAACGCATTCTGGAAACCATCCGGCACCAACTACAATTACGGCGCCGAAACGCTGGGGGTATGGGACAAGGAGTTCAAGAGTCTGATGTTTTCCTCCTATCTTCCCGGTTGCGAGAATGTGCGGGTGTTCCCGGCAAAGAAGGGGTTGCTCTGCGTTTCCCGGTCCATCGGGTCGGACAATCGCGAACGGCCCACGCCGTCACCGTCCCAAGGCGCTCTGCAACCGTTCGGCGGCGCGACCGATGGACATTTGCTCTATCTGGAATTGCCCTGACGACAACGCCGGCGATCAGGTGACCCGTTCGAAACGACACGGTGCGGCCGGGTCATCGGGGTTGAACAGCCAGGCAACCAGGCGCCGGTTCTCGATGACCGGCCGCAGGTTCCAACTCAACTCCGAAAAATCCGCGGTGCCGCCGTCGGCGCTGACCAGGCCGTCCGGCCGGGGTGTCAGGGGTAACGTCACCTCGCGGAACTGAAGTCGCAGATCACCGGTCACCACGATCTCGCCGTAGGCCGGATGGACATAGCGCCCGGCCACATCGGTGGCGGGCCACGGGGCGGCCGGTTCCGCGAGTCGGGCGGCGAGCCGCTTTTCGCCGGCGCGCCGCATCGCCCGCTTGGATTCGAGGAACCGGTCGGCCCACGGGGCCGGTTCCCAGCCGGCCGCCCGATCCAGCATCGACCACGCGAGCGCTTCGGCCGCGGGACTGGCCGTGCGCGTGGAGAGTGCGCAGGCCGCGGCTTTGCGTTGCGGCAGCGCCAACACGTGCGACGTGTAGCCGCGGAACCCGCCCGCCCACTGCAATGCCAGTTCGCCCCGATAAACCACCGTCCGCCCCGCCAGTGCCACGCACGGGGCGCACCACTCCTTGGTGCTCGATTCGCCAACCGCCAACCGCGGCTGCGTCACCTCACTCCACGCCTTCGCCGGTAATACGCCTTCGCCGCCCCGCGCCATCAGCCGAGCGACCTGCGCCAGTTCCGTGATCGAACCGCACACCGCGCTCGCCGGCGCGATGCCCTCAAAATCAAAATCCCCGGCCGGCACCGGTGGCGCGAAACCGTTCGGGCCGTAGCCGATGGCCCGATCCGCCGCAGCAAACTCAGTCAGACGCGTCAACGGGTTCACCCCGAGCGGGCAGAGCAAGTCGCGCATCGCCTGATGCCAGTCCGTTCCGGCGGCCTTGAACACTTCGCCCAGAATCGTGAAACCCAGGTTCTGGTAGTGGTGTCCGGCACGGAATCCCGGTCGGCAAGGCACGTGCGGCAATCGCCGCAATAACTCCGCCGGGTCCGAGGGCGCGCCGAACCACGTCCAGTCCCCGCTGATCAACCCCGTCCGGTGCAGCAGGCAGTCGGCGAGGGCGGCCCGCTCCGTGGCGGCAGGATCGGCGAACCGCACGCCTGGCGCGAGAGACGCTACCGTCTGATCCCACCCCAGTTTGCCGGCCGCAACCAACCGGGCGAGCGCGAGCGCGGTCAGCGGTTTGGAGATCGAGTACCAGCGCGACGGCGTGTCCACCGTCATCGGCAATCGCCGTTCCTGGTCGCGCCAGCCAACCGCGGCCGCGTGCGCCACCTCGCCCTGCACGACCGCCGCCGCCGCGACGCCCGGCACGCGATGGTCGTCCGCCACGCGCGTCATCAACTCCGTCACATCATTAAAGGGTTTGTTCATGGGAGGATTTTCACTGGCGCCGGGAGACCGGTGTGCGCCGATTCGTAGATCGCAAACACGACCGCCATGGTCTTGCGATTGTCGTTCCCGCCGGATAACGGCTCTGCGCCGGTCCTGCAACACTCGACAAAATGCGCCAACTGGTTCGCAAATGGATCCGCCGCCGGCAACCCCGTGCCATCGGACTCGACCGGCGTGAATCCGCCAAACTGGCCGGCGAAACCCGGAACCGCGGGCGGGGTGCGTTGGCGCGACGCGACGAGCGCGGGGCCCATTTGCGTCTCGCCCGGCGGCAGGGCATGGACGGCGCCGTCATCGCCGAAGATCATCAGGTTCTCGCTGTACGGCAGCCGGAACGCACTCCATGTGGCAAACAACTGCCCGACAGCCCCGTTGGCAAACTCCAGAGTCGCCACCGCGTAATCCTCCGCGCCATGACGGAACAGCGGACTGATCGTCCGGCAGGCCGCTGTCACGCGCACGACGTCGCCGATCAGGTACCGGACCAGATCCAGTTTATGGATCGCCACTGAAATAACGATACCGCCGCCGGCGCGCCGCGCGTCGAGGTACCAGTGATCGGGCGGCACGAACGCCGCCGCGTTTTGCATTGCATCGATGCGCACGGCCCGGACGGGGCCGAGTTCGCCGGCATCCAGAATACGTTTCAGACCGCGATAGGCCGGGTCGAAGCGCTGGCACTGGGCGACCATCAACGTGGTGCCGGCCGCCTGCGCCGCCGCAATCATCGCGTCGCATTCCGCCAGCGAACAGGCCATCGGCTTCTCGACCAGCACATGCTTGCCGGCCGCACAACAGCGCCGCGCCAGTTCCGCGTGCGTGTCATGCGGCGTGCAGATCACCACGCCCTCGATATCGGGCGCGGCCAGCAACTCTGCCGGGTCGGCGTACGAGCGGGCAATGTTGAAGCGCGCGGACTGCCGCTGCCGGTTGGCCTCGTGTGGCGAGGCGATGGCCACGAACTGTGCCCACTGCGGAACGTGCGGCGCCGCCTTCAAATGCGCCCCGGCAATGTTTCCACTGCCGATCAGTCCCAACCGGAGCGCGTTCATGTGTAGGGCAACTCCGGTTGCCTGCCTGCCGCCACGCCGCGCAGGATCTCAAACGCCTCCGTCGCCGCCTCGTTGCCGGCCGTGATCGTCCGGTCAATGTCCCCGACCGTGTGCGCCAGGGAGATGAACCAGCAGTGACCGGTCATGTAGAACCCGCGCCGCTGCATGGCGGCGCACCATTCGGTCATGACCTTTCCGGCGTACTCCTTCGGCAACGGCCGCCGCGGGTCGTCCGCCGTTGTCTGCGCCAACTCCGGCATCGCCGGCCATCCGCGCACACGCAACGGATAGCCGCGCGTCACGAAGACGTCGTTCAGGCCGTCCATGAGCCGGGTTCCGAGCCGGGCAATGTGCCCGATTCCGTCGCGTTCGCGCAGGACACGTAACACGGTCCGCGCGGCGGCGACGCTCAACAGGTCGCCGTGGAACGTCGCTCCGATGAAGGTGTCGGAGCGAGGTTCGAGGATCGCGCGTTTGCCGACCAGCACCGAACCGGGATATCCGTTGCACATCGCCTTGCCGAACGTCGCGAGATCCGGCCTGATGCCGAACACCTCCTGTGCGCCGCCGAGGGCGAACCGGAAACCGGTCTTCACCTCGTCGAGGATGAACACCGCGCCATGTTCATCACAGAGTTGCCGCACTCCGGGGAAATACTCCGGCGAGGGGCCGTCTCCCTGGAATGATTCGATGATCACGGCCGCCACCTGGCCGGCGTGTTTCTCCAGCATGGCCTTCAGCGCCGCCAGGTTGTTGTACGGCACGGCCTGGATCAGATCCCGTTCGTACCGGGGACTGCCCGGATCCTCGGGGAAACACCAGTCAAACCACCCGTGGTAACCGCAGCGGATCACCTTCTCGCGTTTGGTGTGGACCCGCGCGCAGCGGATGGCCGCCGTTGTGGTGGACGAGCCGCCGACGAGGTTGATGACCATCTCCGCACACGGAATCGTCCGGCAGAGTTCCTCGTCGAACTCGACCACGGCGGGATGTTCCAGGCTGAAGATCGTCCCTTCCTCCATCTGTTGGCGCACGGCGGCGTTCACGTCGGGGTCGCAGTGGCCGAGAATGATCGGCCCATACCCGAGCAGGTAATCGAGGTGCCGATGACCGTCCACGTCCCAGAAGTACGCACCCTTGGCGCGTGTGATAAAGGCCGGTCCGCCGCGAAGCGTGTACTTGCCGGTGCGCCGATGCGCCTGGCCGCCGCCGGCCAGGACTCGCAGGGAGCGTTCCCACCAACGGCGGGATTCACGATTCAACTCATCGGATGGAATAGGATCATTCATCATCGTAATAGACACCACCTTGGTCTATATCCATATGCGGGGAGTGTCACACACGGCGGCGGAACAGGCAAGATTACAAAAATGCTTTCTGCTCCTGGGAATTGATCAAGGGGAAACGCTTCCCCGCCCCCGGTGAGGGCGATCCGGCCCGCGGGACTCCAGACTGTGAAATCCTATGCCATGAGGGTCATAACCACCATGGCGATACTTATGGATGCCGTGATGATTGCGCCGGACCAGGCGATGATGTTGAACCATCTCCCGTTGGTATAGGCGCCCATGATGCTTTTGTCACTGGTGATTCGCAGCATGAAAAAGATGACCACCGGCAACAGGATTCCGTTAATGACCTGGGAGAAGAGCATGATGGGCACCAGCATCCTGTTACTCGCGACCAGCGCCACGACCGCTCCTGCAAACAGCACCACGGTGTACAGGGAATAGTAGTGGGGCGCCTCGGTGAATTTCCGATCTACCCCGCGCTCCCAGCCCATCGCTTCGCAGATACTGGTGGCCGTTGAGATGGGGAGAATGGCGGCCCCGAAGAGGGAGGCGCTCATCAGGCCGAAAGCGAACAGACCCGCGCAGTAATTCCCGGCCGCAGGTTGCAGGGCTTTCGCCGCATCGCCGGCGGTCTCGATCGTGATGCCCGCCCGGTGCAGCGTGGCCGCACAGGCCAGCACGATGAAATAACAAA
>Ga0194063_10002146_pt1 | contig 12430 bp, 16 predicted proteins | sample SepL3720m_MetaG_FD_155459 | JGI IMG/M metagenome (GOLD analysis project Ga0194063, IMG submission 155459) | Anoxic zone freshwater microbial communities from boreal shield lake in IISD Experimental Lakes Area, Ontario, Canada - Sep2016-L373-20m | ecosystem: Environmental > Aquatic > Freshwater... | reverse complement strand
TGTATAATCTATATATATATGACCAAGCAATCTTATATTAATAATCCTAAGCAACCTGTTACTATTACTACTTTTGCGAATCTTGCTAATTATGAGGATTCTTTTTTGTCTTCTTGCTTTAAGTACTATTATGGAAAAGTAAAACTAGTCAATCCACGGCTTCAACAAAGCGTTGACCTCAAACTTTCCAAAACATTTCTCTCTGTAAAAGACAAGGGAACTCTTATTATAATTGATTATCCAAATGTTATTTACACCTTGTATGAAAAATACGCCGACCTACATAAGGTTGTAAAACACTTTTACCATTTTATTCATTCCCAGATTACAAATCATAAGACAAAATTTTTTATCATTTCTAAGCAAGTAATAATTAATAATATCAACTTTAATATTGAAAATGTTTTTAACATTGGCCAACAACTTACAGGAAAACAACTGGATTCTTCGTATTTTTTAAATGAATCGATATGTGTGTTTAACATTGATTATCGTAAGAAAATATCGTCGAGCACAGATGATTTGCTAAGTTGGTTCATTTGTATAAATTTATTTGCCTATTTATTGAAATCAGGAAAAGACCCAAGCAAAGGCAATGAGAACTCCCTTAAAAAGCTCACATTATTAACCAACGATAAACAACTCTTTGACAAAAACCTTTTTGGATTAACAGAATCAGAGAGAAAACACAATATTCGGATTATACGAGACCTATCTCTCTCCAAACTCTGGCCAAACCCCAATACTTATAAATATGAAATTATTCCAGACCCAGTCAATTCCTCCATGGTCGTTTACTTTTTAAGCAAGTACGTGATCGCCAACGTAAATGACACGCAAAACATCGAATGTAACATTTCTCTATTGTTAGAATCATTACTAATGAAAAAAACAAAAACCGCAAAGCGATATGGCTACTATAGACAAAACAAATGGCCCGAGTATAACCCAAACTTCACAAAAAAAAACTTTACAAAAAAACGACTGCCTAACTTGTCGTATAATAACGTAAATAAAAAACAAAAACTAATTCAACAAACTTCCGAGTTTAAGAACTGTAAGTTAAGCAAGATGAGAGATAATCAAAACGGCTTAAAAGAATATTATTACTTATATGTGTTTATTAAATATGTTCAATTATATTTAAATACAACTACATATGACAACGAAGAATATGGCGATTTCTTTGGCAGTTACTCGAAACAACAAATACTAGAAATCATTTCTTAAATGGAAATGGTGACCGGCTTTACACGTAAATTGGCAAGATAATAACAATCCGTGAATACACATCTGAATGTACCATCTTCACTCTTTGTTATTATCATGCGACACTTGGTAATAAATTTATCTAGACTTGAAACATCTAACGCAGTAGACGCGGTGTTTATGTTGACACCTGCTTCGTCTGTTCGCGTGATTACCGAATCATTAATGATTACTCGCCTATACTTTATTGTGGTTTCGTCCATATTTAAGAAATGATTTTTTACTTTTTCGACGTTTTGTTTGACTTTGACGACCACGAATACGCATTTTTATTTTCTTGTGTGAACGCATACGACCTCCTTTGTGTCCTTTTTTTCGAGTGCGACCCCCTTTAGGTGATGGGTCGGAGCCCAGTGTAACTAAAAAATACCAGTTTTCGGTCGCATTCTTATAAGCTTCTGGTGTTTGTATATTTCCGTCGCCGTTAAAAATTTCAACTGTTTGAATATCAGGATTTGTAAATTTTTCGTTCATCTTGGAGTACACAGAGTCTGGTTTATCTTCTCCCCAAGGTTGAATACGGTCGGTTGTGGAAGTTTTACCTCTGAATGACCCCCAAGTTCCGGTAGATGGCAAATCCGTTGGGGCCTTCTTACCCGGGCTGACATACTTAATTTTTAGTCTTTTGGGAAACGTAAAGTAATCAGACAGGGACTTTTTTTCAGTAAGACAATTTGCCACCTCTGTACGCAGGGTTTCCTCATTCGATTGTATTCCCGAGTTTTCGTCAAAATTAAAATATGTGGAAGAATCTTCACTATCAAAAGACCTCGCATCACGATTTCCGTGAGACTGTCCGGTATCCAATGATTTCTTCGCATCAACTTTGTGAGCATACGGGTTTGCTTCGGGTTCTTCCATTACGGCTAATTGGTGGTCCGCATTAGTGTAATTTTTATTGTTAACATCATACACCTGAGTAATAGTATTTTCATCTAGAGTTTGAAATGAATTTTTCAATGATTCAATTGGGGTATTTTCATCTGGGGCTTGAGTTTTACGTTTTGATGAAGAAACATTCGGAAGTGTTTGTCGCATGGGAATAGGTTTATCTCTATCTAAAAAAATTGAGTTTCGTATCATAGGTTGAAAGTGACCACTTCTGAAGTATATGTAAATATCTTCTTTACCCTCGGGACCGTTTGTCCCTGTAAAGGTCGAATCAATTGCAAAAATGGATAGGTTCTCGGGTGGGTTTTTAACAATATTCATGTTTACCTTAAACAAGTCAGACATAAAGTTTCCCAATAAAAAAGGGTCCGCTTCGGTATAGATATCGGTGCCGTTATTATTCTGGTAATAAGACATTAAATATTTATCGAATTCTCTTACGAACCCTTTCCGTGTAAGTTGTTCATAGGCGACGTTTATTTCCTTTACGAGCGGCGGACCCAAATTAGCCCCATTACTACTACATATTTGGTCCATAAGAGCTGAGTCTCCTTTGCGGTCCACTTTGAATATTCCAGCCATTGCCTCGCTGATGACCGCATTATCAACATAATGGGTTCTCATCATAGTCATTTTTTGACACTTTGAAGCCTTGGCAAATATTTCATTTTTAATAAAATTGCTTAACTCATTATCCACAAAATTATCCATGGCTTCATAACCTTCCGGGTCAGTCATATACGTTCTAATTTCTTGTGGGGTCAAAGAGAGTAGCCAGAAAGAGCCGAAAAAACATCTTCCGTCGGCAACCACCTCTATTAAACTAAAGGTTCCAGATACATTTTCTATACTTATATTTCGTGGTAAGCCACGCCTTATATTATTTCTGTCGTTTTTAATGGTTTGCATTAAATTATAAAGATAATATATAATAATATAATAAAGTACTTTAAATTAATTATAGTAATCATCACTATGAGTTAACACCGGTTTGGAGATATTATAAGAAATCGATGACATAAGTACGTCATCCGTCGAAAGACACACTAATTTTGCCCAGACAAATTCGGTTTCTGTAAGTTTGGTAAATGCCAGTTTTGCTTCATTTAAGTCATTCAACACACAAACCAAGTTTGTTGGATCATGCGATGGCATTGGCTTATTGTTTGATTTGCCAGAAAACAACGCGTATAAAGACATGTTTTAAAAAATAATGATATTTAGTTAAACAAACAATAAATATGTGTGTTTTGGAACAAATTAAAATCTAAATATTGAAATCAGGAATGTGAAATTCTTCGCCGTGTTTCACATACTTCGCAATCACTTTTGGGTTCACTTTATTACGAACAATGTCTTCCGCTTGGTAGACATTGTTTAATTTGTCAATGTAATAAATAATACCCTGAATATCCTGGGCCCAGACTTCCACCGTTTGCGTCGTAGGTTTTAAATCGTTCAATGCGGTCACGACTCCATGCGGAACTCCCTTCAAATGCGTTCCACAAAATGTGTTTGAGTCCGTAGTGTTTTCTTTTTTTCGTCGGGTACACTGTGCCCCAGAGGCTCGTTTCGCACAACATCTGTCACTTGGTGGGACCTGGTTTGGCTTTCTCTTTCGTTTTAGCAAATCTTCCTTCTCAAATTTTAAAACCCCGTAATTAGCCACATATTGAACCAGTTCGGCGGCGTCATGCTCGAGTCCCAAGTCGACGGATTTATTTTTCACATTACTTTTAAATTGAGCCATATACTCGGCACTTATTTTATTTAAACGATTTTCCATAGTTGTTGAAATAATGATTTTATTAATATTATCTTTCTTGATTTAAACATTTAAACACTCCAAAGCCGATTATTTCGCGTTTATATGAATAATTAGTCTATCGTTTATAGCATGGCAACTATCTAAATGATATACTTTGCTAATCCGTGGTTGCAAAATACTTAAAAGAGATTCTTTATCTATTTTACTCCAGTCTTCCCCTAATTTACCGCTTGACTTGTCTAAACCAAATAATCTAAAATCGTCAATAATAATAATAGCCGCATTTGTAAATAAACTATATATCAGTGTAATTTCTTCCTCTAAAGGACAATCTTTATTTGAGTGTCCAGTGTCACCGCCGGACCAATGTCCATCTAAAAAAAATACGCATTTATCACCAATAGTTGGCAGTAAACTTTCAAACACAATAGAACTATCGCCCAATATAAAGTTTATTTTATTACCATGATATCTACTTTTTGTACTACTATAATATTTTTCACTAACTTCAACTGTATATAACTTACTAAAATATGGTTCTAAGGAAAAAACGGTATCACCCATAAAAGTTCCTGTTTCAATAAAACAACTGTATTGTGTATAATCCTCTTGTAATAAATTCAAAAACAAATTATTAATAGAAGGCATTATTCTATTTACTAAAAATAAATATAATATAATTTAACTTATAAACGCGAAATAATCGAGCTTTCAATTATTAAAAGGTGTAAATATTTATGACACGGAAATGTTTTCTAAAAAATTAGTAGGTTTTGGCAAGGTAAGCACAAATAATAGCATTAAGACATAAAAACAAATGTAATACCCATAAACTTCGGTACCAATTCCATAAAACGTAAGTATTTGAACAATCACGTAAAGTATAATAACGCTTAAGCCAATCATTGTTATATTGTCACTAAATGCCATTTCGAATTATTTTATATAAGTCAATAAAATAATTCACCAAGTTTATCGTTTGTTGTTGGAGAAGCCTAACTTTTGGGTTTAATTTAACGTTTGGGTTTTCTTTTTCGGTTGAGTTTTCTTCTTCGGGTGGGTTTTCTTCTTCGTTTTGTTTTTTGTTTTCCATCATATCGTCTACGCTTCTTGGTACCTCCTCTGTTATATGGTCTTGTAGCCGAATAATCGGCCTCTCCGGGTTTTAATGCCAAATTCAAATGGGTCATCTCGTTGCCCTCATCATTTGTACTCGTTATGTCACTTCCCTCTAGTTTAAATTTTACAAACCCGGTTCGTTTGCCAATTAACGGAATATCATTTTCATCTACACAATCAACAAACACCGCTTCGCCTTCCTTATCTGAATTAAGACTATTAAATGTACCGGTAATCTTTTGAAAACGTTTATTAGGGTCAGTTGGTCCCGTGGTTGTAGCTAAACTATAAAAAGAATATCTCTTTCCTGGAAGTAATTTGCCGGCTTTTAATAAGTTAATATTTAACTCAGGGTCGTTATAGGTTTCGATCCAACTTTTCCACTGAATGTTTGCCATATTTATTATTGCGTATAGTATATTACTACATTATATTTTACTAAAATTAGTGAAAACTCAAGGGAATTTGTTGATTATGATTTTTTACTGCGATAATTTGTCCACAAACATCTTGTACAGAATCCACTATGTTTGACCAGTTATCATTATAATCAAACGAATTGTCCACAATAACCCACATTCGTAGTGTGAACAAGGCAAACCGACAAAGTCCATCGGCGGGTTGAGTCAAACTGTTTTCATAATTTGTAAAGTAATAATGAGTACCAAGGAGAGAATGCGGTGTTTTCTTAATACCGAACGCGTGAGTATATGTCAACATTTGTTTATTTACGCTTGCGTAGGCGATCATCGGTATTTCATAACTTTTGTTATTCGAATCTTTTAAAAATAACAATTCCAAATTATGATTAAAATAGTCTGTAACCGCCGAGTCAATTGGTAACCCACCCACATGTTTTACGTTCAACAATTCGTCCACTAATGCGTACCATATGGTAGATTTCTCTCTAGAAATAGTATTAACATTTAAGTTAGATTGGGTAAAATCAAAGTACAAATAAACGCAGTCATTATACTTGTTATACCCCTTATATGCGTAATTTGTTGTATTAAGTATTTGAGAAATATAGTCATTTGCTAAGTCCAGAATATTCGTGGGGGATTTTCTAGGGACTGTGAACTTGGGCAGCACTAGCGTATTTTCTGGGGTTTTACAGAGCAAAAACTGATTAAAAGGTATAATATTTTTATTATTAATTGTGTATCCGCACAAATATATCTCATTTTTCTTAGAATTAATATCGGATAACGTAAACTTAGTGCTCGTGTTTAATTTAAGGGTTTCTATTCCTTGGAACTGGTAGTACACGTGGTCGTCTTCGTCTACTTCGGTCATTTTAAGGTTAGCTATTAATTAGTGTTTAAATTTATTAAAATAATTGTTTAAGTTTAATAAATTATAATATTACATATATATATGAACGTATTTTTAGATGGTAGTAAAAAAATATACTACATTATGGCACCAAAATGTGGAACTACAACAATAGCGAAGATGTTAAAGGTTGATTTTCATATGAAACATGATTTATCAAATCTAAATAATCCAGAATATAAAAAGGTAATAATAATAAGAAAAAATTTAGTGGATAGGTTTTTATCTGGTTTTTACGAGGACTTATTTAACAACATTTGTTATTCTAACATACACATCCAGTTCAATGATTATTTATTATTTTTATATGATTGCTTTTGCAAAAAACATCCTTGTGTTGATAATATGAAAGTATACAACCAACAAGACATATCTTTATGTTATGGTAATTGTTCGGGGTTAACTTTGCCCATAACTAACGATAAAGGGGACTTTGTTTCCCACATCCAGAGTCAATATTTTGCGATTAATCATATTGTTAGTTTAATTACAAACAAAACAAATGTAGTTGTTGTAGAATTAAGCAAACTATCAAAATATTTAGATAACACAATAAGAGAAAATTACAAACAAAAAACGTATACTGATTTTAATTTTTCAGAACTGGCATTATCGTATATAAAAAATAATCGAATAATAATAAACAACGATGTTTTAAATAGTTATCAAAAAAAAATTATATCGGAAATTTACAAAGAAGATGAAATTTTTATTAAAAAATTAGAAGAAAGGTTTTGTGTTTTTTAATTTATTTATTGATTTTTCGTTTAATTGTCTCCTTGATTTGTTCCTCACGACTGTCTAAGATATGTTTGGTTAAATCTTCTGCCGTCTTAGAGTCATCTTTGTAAAAACTTTGAAGAGATGCGAGTAGGGTTTTGGCGTTGATTGGTTTTTTACTTTTACACTTTTTAAAGACTAGCGATCCATTATTAACCTCAAAGGTATCTATGGCGTTCGATTTCATTACCTTCATCAAATCATCCGTTAAAGCTTTTTTCTTATCGTTTCTCTCCTTAATTTCCTTTTTGAAATTAGATATTTCAGTGTCCATCTTAATCCACTCCTTGATGTTTGTAACTAGTTGTTCTTTAGTTTCCATTGTAGTTTTTTAATATAATAATAGTGTACTAATTATTTTTATATTAAAATCAAACAAGCTTTATATTGTTTTTTTATTCTCTCCCAGAATAATGGATAACAATTCAGGAAATAACTCCTTCTGCGAAAATAAAGAATGACCTCCTGGCAACTCGTGTAACTCATAGTTTTTATTGTTTCGCATCGGCAAAATATCTACAATCGTGTCGTATAAGCCTCCGATTAACTCTACCTTGTGGTCATTTGTTATTGCCATTAGGTCATCACCTAATGGGTTTACCCAAACTGGTCGTAATAATCCTCTAAATTTCATATGTTTACTAACAAAATAATACCCGTTTGCGTTTGGAAGATATCGATACATGGTTTTTAAAATACTTAATGGGTCCGTCGTATTACAAAACAATAAAGCCCGGAACAAATAGGGGGACCAAAACTGTTTTGTCATTGATTCAAGCCAGCCAGTAATAAAAAACGTGCCCCACAAGTAAGCAAATTTGCTTGTTAAAGGAATCAAACCAGGCAAACAACACAAAGTACACTTTTCAACTAAACTGCTAGGAATAATTCCTTGTTTAATACTTTTTAAGAGTATAACCGAACCGAATGAGTGACCTACGAACGTGTACTTTGTACCGGAAGAGTGGCCTAATTCTGTCAATGTTTGTGTTATTATTTTTCCGTAATACTCGAATACCTCATCTGGTGTAAGCCAATCAAAGTCAAACAGAGGACCTTCGCTAATTCCCCAACCAGGTAAATCAATACAATAAACATCATGTGTTTCCGGGAAGGTCTCCATAAATTCACAGAAATTAAAAGAACAACTACCGGTTCCATGAAGAATTACAATGGGTGGAAACTTTGAATTGCTGTTGGAAACTTTACATAAGACATGCGTTTTCTGGTCACAAACCCATTTACTACAAAACCGTCCTTTGGTGCTATCAATATAATTCGTTATTTGTTTTGTAAAAGATTTGTGCGATATTTTCAGGGGGTTTATTCCAGTAATAATAGAGAATAATTTAGAGAAAAACGAGATGCTTAATAAAATAGGAGTGCCCAAAAGTACGGATATAATGGTAGCAATTAGTACAAACATTGTTATGGTATAATATACAATATTATGAAGTTTCTTTTAAATAATTAATGGTATTTTATAATGTCTCTTACAAAAACCAGAACAAAATACGGTTGCTCCACATGGTTGGCCTTTTCGTAATCCGGTCTTCATGAGCTGGGTACAACCGGCCATCGCAACAATCGTATTTTCTTCTTGTAAACCGTTTGCGGTAACATTCAATATCGTGTTTTTCAGGTCCTCCTTTGCTTTGGCTTTGGCTTCCGCATTTTGTTTCGTTTCTAGCAGTTTTTGTTCTTTTTTTTGTTCCTGTTTCATTAGTTTTTCCGCGGCCTTCTCCTTCAATTTCTCCTCTTTTTGATGAGCACGTTGTCTCATGTTGTAATGCATATAACAGTACAAATTTCCGTCACACTCTAGTTTACATATGTATTGTGTATTCGAACAGGCTTCATATTGGCATGTTCCAACAACTTGTATCCGCTGGGGTGGAGCCTGTTGTTCTTTATTTACCCCAACGACTTTGGGCAATCCCAGTTCGGGGTAATAAGGCAGTAATGTTTTTTGTCGAGCTCGGCAATAAGGACACCGAATTTCATTAATCTTTACATGATTTGCTTCAAGACAATTAAATTTTGTTTTGTGGGCCCGGATGTCATTAAACAACGGAATATAATTGAATTTGTGACCACACTCAAGGATCACGTGATGTTCTGTCAGAACATTATCCGTAATTAAGCAAACATTTTTGCTTTCGTTTTCTTCCCCGTCTAGCGAACTATAAAGTTCCGCATAAAAGTCAATTCCACCAGTATTATAAGGTTTTTTTAAATTCATTTGTTTTTATTTAGTGTTTTATTTAGTAAAATGGCTATATCTATAGAATATCAAAGCATTCTTTATGTTTTTTTATAATATGTAATATAATTATAAAAAATGCCAGCAATTTCAGTTTGGGGACCACCCACATGGACAATGTTGCATATACTCGCCGAAAAACTAAATGAAAACGATTACCCACGACTATCTGCTCAACTCTTTGGGTTGATTAAACGAATATGTGCGGCCCTCCCATGTCCCGAGTGTTCTGAACACGCAACAACGTTTTTAAATACAATTAAGCAGTCAAACATTTCAACCAAAGAAGATTTTATTAATATGCTGTATTTGTTTCATAATAGGGTGAATGTGCGAAAACACAAACCGCTGTTTAACCATATAAACATGCCCAGATATAAGCTAATTAACATTCAAATCGCATTTAAAAACTTCATTTCCGTTTATAACACACGAGGTAATATGAAATTGTTGGCGGAAAGCTTTCAACGCCAGTTGGTAATTAAGGACTTGAGGAACTGGCTGAATACCAATCGACTTAGTTTTTCATAAAATAAAAAGGAGAGAAACCACTTATTATGGGGTAGCACTTCCTAGTAGCTCGCCGTTTTTATAAACCGAGCATTTAAATGTTTCGGATGAAGGTTTCGTGCATACTTCTTTTGAGCTTGAAGTTTCGTTGAAAAATAAAAATCTGCTATTTCCACTATACATGACGCTAGTAATAAATACTGTCGATATAAAGGCCCCTGACAGAACATCGTATAATATATTTTTATACAAGTCCGAGTCAATACACTTTGTATACATTCGAATGCTAATATCAAATATCCCATAGACTAATAGCCCAACAAAAACAAAAAAGTTCACCTCATCATTCGCAAACATGGGTATCACCATATACATAATGGTAATTGCGAAAACAAAACAACTATAGGTTTGATTCCCATGTCGCGTAAACTGGATGGATGTACAAATGTCGGCGGTTTCTTTATTGGACCCATTCATGACATTTCCACCTTTGAGTCCAATTGCGTATCCTCTTATGGTACTCGCAAATATTAAAAACAGCAAGTAAATTAGTCCTTTAAAGTTCTGAAAGAGAAATGATAGAGAGACTGTTACGATTCCAATCACAAATGGACTATAAAACGCAAAGAAAACCAACATATTAAATGGTTGAAAGAATAACAAGGGAGCGTCGGGTATCTTGGGAGGAAACGAGTTAGAAGGGGTAGCGACTGACATTTATATATTAATTACATAATATTATTTATGTATTTAAACACCAACAAATAGAAGAAAGACCACGCATTTTTAAATTTATATTACAAACGAAACTGTATAAAGATATTCTTGTAAATGTATATAAAACATGGGCATTCCAAGTTACTTCTCATATATTGTAAAAAATCATTCCAATATAATTAAAAAACTTACTACTAAACAATTGTTTCCTATTAATAATTTGTATTTGGATTGTAACTCCATCATCTATGATGCGGCACATTCCCTTCGATTTGACGACTTGACAAATTATGACGCCAATGCGAACTTAATAATTAATTGTGTTTTACGGAAAATCGATGAACATATTTCCTTAATACAACCCGATAATTTTGTCTTTATCGCGTTTGATGGGGTCGCCCCCATGGCAAAATTGGCACAACAACGGGAACGACGATACAAGTCGTTGTACCAAAATCAAATATCCAAGACAATCTTTAACGATTCCAGTGCGACGGATCCTTGGAACACCACGGCGATTACCCCCGGCACTCATTTTATGAGTCTGTTAAATACCCAAATCAAAGAATATTACAAGGACCCCGCCAAGTACGGGATTAAGAGTTTCATTCTTTCCACCAGCGATAGGTTCGGGGAAGGCGAGCACAAGTTATTTGAATTCATCCGATGTAACTCAAAATACCATAGCGACCTTACCACCGTCATTTATGGACTCGACGCTGACCTCATCATGTTGTGTATTAACCATCTTCCCATTTGTAAAAATATTTACTTGTTCCGAGAGACACCTCACTTTATACAATCTATTAATTCCTCCTTGGAACCGAACGAAACGTATTTACTCGATATTCCCGAGTTGGCACGTGTCATTGCCGAGGACATGAATAACGGGCTTCCTCAAGAAATGAACCGAACGTATGACTACATTTTCTTGTGCTTTTTCTTGGGCAACGACTTTATGCCTCATTTTCCGTCGGTCAATATTCGAACCGGGGGCATTAACAAAATGTTGAACGCATACAAGGCCACCATTGGTGGTACGAATGAAATTCTAACTGATGGAAAAATAATTTACTGGAAAAATGTAAAAAAACTAGTACATCATCTTGCAAAGTCAGAAGAAGACCATCTCAAGAACGAAATGAAATTGCGCGACAAACGGTCGCAACAATTTTATCCATCCGACACTCCAGAAAATAAACTCAAGAAATTTGAGGCGATTCCGACGTATGAACGCCAACTAGAAAAATCTATTAATCCGTTTAAACCTAAGTGGCAAGAGAGATATTACAAATCATTATTTAAGGTCGAAATTGATGACACCCGTCGTGCACAAATTTCTATTAATTATTTAGAAGGGTTGGAATGGACCATGAAATATTATACATCAGGTTGTCCCAATTGGCAATGGAGTTACAAGTACAATTATCCACCCTTGTTGGAAGATTTAGTGGAATATATTCCCACGTTGGATACAGTGTTAGTAGAAAATGTTCCGCCAAATCCCGTAAGTCCATTGGTTCAATTATGCTACGTTTTGCCGAAGCAAAGTCTGACACTATTGCCCGAGCCATTACACAAGGCTCTTATGTCGATGCATCCAGAATGGTACAATACGAATTGTGACTTTGTATGGGCGTTTTGTAAGTATTTTTGGGAGTCGCATGTGGAACTACCCCATATAGATATAGCAGAGTTGGCCGAATTTATTAAATTAAATCATAAATAAAAATTATTATATATTTACACCTTTTCTTATTTAAAACGCTCATTATAAT
>Ga0194063_10002145_pt1 | contig 12430 bp, 10 predicted proteins | sample SepL3720m_MetaG_FD_155459 | JGI IMG/M metagenome (GOLD analysis project Ga0194063, IMG submission 155459) | Anoxic zone freshwater microbial communities from boreal shield lake in IISD Experimental Lakes Area, Ontario, Canada - Sep2016-L373-20m | ecosystem: Environmental > Aquatic > Freshwater... | reverse complement strand
CTTCGCGTTGCATCGAATTAAGCCACATACTCCACCGCTTGTGCGGGCCCCCGTCAATTTCTTTGAGTTTTAATCTTGCGACCGTACTTCCCAGGCGGCACGTTTAACGCGTTAGCTCCGGCACGGACGGGGTCTGAGCCCGCCCACACCAAACGTGCACCGTTTACTGCCAGGACTACCGGGGTATCTAATCCCGTTTGCTCCCCTGGCCTTCGTGCATGAGCGTCAGGAAATGCCCAGAGAGTCGCCTTCGCAACTGGTCTTCCTCACGATATCTACGCATTTCACTGCTACACCGTGAATTCCACTCTCCTCTACATTCCTCTAGCATGGGAGTATTGAGTGCAGTTCCGGGGTTAAGCCCCGGGATTTCACACTCAACTTTCCACGCCGCCTGCGCACCCTTTACGCCCAATGAATCCGAACAACGCTTGAGACCTCTGTATTACCGCGGCTGCTGGCACAGAGTTAGCCGTCTCTTCCTCTTGCGGTACTATCACTTTCTTGTTCCCGCATGACAGGAGTTTACAATCCGAAGACCTTCGTCCTCCACGCGGCGTCGCTCCATCAGGGTTTCCCCCATTGTGAAAAATTCTCGACTGCTGCCACCCGTAGGTGTCTGGACCGTGTCTCAGTTCCAGTGTGGCTGGTCGTCCTCTCAGACCAGCTACCCGTCATCGCCTTGGTGAGCCGTTACCTCACCAACAAGCTGATAGGCCGCGAGCTCATCAGGAAGCGTCTTGCGACTTTGGCTTCGGAAGGATGTCCTCCCTGGCCATATGCGGTATTAATTCGCCTTTCGGCGAGCTGTCCCCCACTTCCCGGCAGATTGCTCACGTGTTACGCACCCGTTTGCCACTGGACCAGATCTGTATTGCTACAGGCCTGATCCCGTTCGACTTGCATGTCTTATCCACGCCGCCAGCGTTCGTTCTGAGCCAGAATCAAACTCTCCGTGAAAAGTTTGCCCGCCATTGCTGGCGGAAATTTCCTGACTATCCATATATTGCCGGGTGAGACCCGGCCACTATTTGGGCCGTCAAATTAAAATTACAAAACCGACGGAAACGCACAATTCAGCATATTGCTGATTGTCTATTTGTTTGTTTGCGTTCTGAATTTTGCCGATAAACGACAGAAATTCGAATCAGATTTTCAAAAAAGCAAACCCGCTTGGCGGCGCGCTTCTGCAGGAACATTTGTTCGCTGCCTTCGGCGTGTCGAGGCCACCCTCGGGAGATCAATTTCCCGACAGCCTTTTCGCTGACGGGAGGATGACCATATCCCGACACGGAAATTCGTCAAGGGGTTTCTGGAATTTTTTCTTGGCGGCCCGGGGCCCGCGGACCCAACCGGAAAACACATCCCAGCACATCGGCTCTGGCATTGGGTTTCCGGACGTCAACAGAAAAAACATCGCTTGATAAAAAATTGAAAATATTTTTTGCGCCGGAGAAATTTCCCCCGCGTCCGGTTTTTCCGGGGAGTTTTTTTTCGGAAACGTCGGCGGGGCGCCGTTTTTTCGACCGGGGATTTTTTGCCGGGAATTCTGTTTACTCCGTCCGGGCGGGCTGGTTTCATCAGGCGGATGAGAAGCAACGACAGCGAAATTCGGGCGGGCGGCGGGTTCAACCTTCCGGCGGGGATCTCCCTGCTGAAGGACTCTCTGCGGAACAAGGGGACAGCATTCACCGAGGAGGAGCGGGACACATTGGGGGTGCGCGGGCTGCTGCCCCCTCGGGTTTTTCATATGAGCCAGCAGGTGGAGCGGGCTCTGGGGCAGCTTCGGAGGAAGGAATCGGATCTGGAGAAATACATTTTTCTGACCTCGCTGCAGCAGCGGAACGAGACGCTTTTTTTTCGGCTTCTGCTCGATCATCTGGAGGAGACGATGCCGATCATTTACACCCCGACCGTCGGGCAGGCCTGTCTGGAATACGGGGGAATTTTCCGCAGTCCGAGGGGGCTCTGGATCAGCATTCGGGAGCGGGGCAAGGTGGAGAGCGTTCTGCGAAACTGGCCGAACAAGGGGGTGAAATTGATCGTGGTGACCGACGGCGAGAGAATCCTCGGGCTGGGGGATTTGGGCGCGCTCGGCATGGGGATTCCCGTCGGGAAGCTGGCTCTCTACACGGCGTGCGCTGGGTTGAACCCGTATTACTGCCTGCCGATCACGCTGGATGTCGGAACAAACAACGCCAAGCTGCTGGAGGATCCCTTTTATTTCGGGCTGCCCCAGGCGCGGGTGAGCGGGCAGGAATACGAGGATTTCGTGAACGAGTTCGTCCTGGCGACCCAGAAGGTGTTCCCGGGAGTGCTGGTCCAGTTCGAGGATTTCGGAAATCACAACGCGTTCGAGCAGCTCGCCAAGTGGCGGGATCGGATTTGCTGCTTCAACGATGACATCCAGGGGACGGCGGCGGTTGCTCTGGCGGGTCTGCTCGCGTCCGCCCGCATCACGGGCACGCCGCTGCGCGGGCAGAAGCTTCTCTTTTTGGGTGCCGGCGAAGCAGGCACCGGAATCGGCGAGCTTTTTGTGAGCGCCCTGCGCGAAGAGGGGGTTTCCGAAGAGGAGGCCCGGCAGCAGTGCTGGTTCGTGGACTCGAAGGGGCTTCTCGTAAAAGACCGCGGAGACAAATTGCCGAAACACAAAATCCCGTTTGCGCATGCGGCGCCGACGTGCAACTCTCTGGCCGAAGCCGTCGAGCGAATCCGCCCGACCGCGCTGATCGGAGTGGCTGGAATGGGGCGGACGTTCACGCCGGAAATTCTCGGCACCATGGCGTCCCTCAACGAAAGGCCGGTCATTTTTGCCCTGTCGAATCCGACATCCAAAGCGGAATGCACGGCGGATGAGGCCTACAGGCACACCGCCGGTCGGGCGGTTTTCGCCAGCGGAAGCCCGTTCCAGCCCGTGGAGTTCGAAGGGCGGAAATATCATCCCGGCCAGGGCAACAACGTCTACATCTTCCCGGGAGTCGGGCTTGGGGCGCTGGCCTGCGCGTCCAGCAGGGTGACCGAGCCGATGTTTCTGGCAGCGGCGCGGACGCTTGCCAGCGAGGTCTCGGACGAGGATTTCGCCCGCGGCAGCGTTTATCCGACGCTCGGAAGGATCCGGGAGGTTTCCCGGAAGATCGCCATCGCCGTCGCAGAAGAGGCCCATGCCAGCGGGTTGGCCCAGACCGCCAGGCCGGACGACATCGCGGAGGACATCACGGAAAGAATGTTTGTCCCTGATTACGGGTCGGCATAAAACGGGAGGGGCTCCTTTGGGGGGACGAACGTTTCTCTCGCTCTTTCATTTTCTCCGGCGAGGTCAGGATGTCTGAAACCGCTGGGCGAGCGGCATCCGGCGGCCGATCCCGAACGCGCGGCCGGTGACCTTGAGCCCGGGCGCGGCCTGCTCGCGCTTGTATTCATTGAGATCCACGCGGCGGATCACCCAGCGGACGGTTTCGGCGTCGAAGCCGCGTGCGGCGATCGCGTGCGCACCGAGGTTTTCCTCGACGTAGAGGCGGAGGATTTCGTCGAGGATCTCGTAGGGAGGGAGAGTATCCTGGTCCGTTTGGTTCGGGCGCAACTCCGCGCTGGGCGGCTTCTCGAGCGTGCGGCGAGGGATCACGTCGCGCCCTGCGCTGCGGTTGATAAATTCGGCGAGTCGGCAGACCGTGGTTTTGGGGAGGTCGGAGATGACGGCGAGCCCTCCGCACATGTCGCCGTAGAGCGTGCAATAGCCGACCGCCAGCTCGCTCTTGTTGCCGGTGGTCAGCAGGAGGTGGCCGAATTTGTTTGAGAGCGACATGAGCGTGAGGCCGCGCAGGCGGGCCTGCATGTTCTCCTCGGTGAGATCCTCCGGCCTGTCTGCGAACGCCTCCGCCATCTGCGCCTTGAGCGCCACGAAGCCGGCCGAGATCGGGATGGTCAGGCATTTCATGCCGAGGTTTTTTGCCAGGAGGAGCGCGTCCTCGACGCTGTGGCCCGACGAAAACGGCGAGGGCATCGCGACCCCGGTGACGCGATCCGCCCCGAGTGCCTCGACCGCGAGGCACGCGGTCACCGCGCTGTCGATCCCGCCGCTGAGCCCGAGGACGGCCGACCGGAACCCGCATTTCGCCATGTAATCGCAGAGCCCGAGCACGAGCGCGTCGCGCAGGTCGCCGAGGTCGCTCTGGTCGCTGCCGGTTTCCTGCGGCCACGGGGGCAGGCTGGTTCGCGAGCCGCCTTCGCGGAAATCGACCTCGTGGTTCATGTCGCCGATGTCGAGCAGGAACGATCCTTCGCGGAACCCGGGCGCCTGGATCCAGACGACGCCGTCGGCCGTGGCCGCGAGCGAATGCCCGTCGAAGACGAGCTGGTCGTTTCCTCCCACGGCATTGCAATAAAAGAACGGGACCCGGTGTTTCGCGGCCTGCAGGCGGATCATTTCCCGCCGCTGCGCGGGCTTGCCGGTTTGAAATGGCGAGGCGCTGATGTTCAGGATCGCGACCGCGCCGGCGGCGACGAGATCGTGAACCGGATCTCGCGCGTAGAGCCCGCGCGGCAGATACTCCGGCGTCCAGATGTCCTCGCAAATCGTGACCCCGATTTTCCGGCCCGCGATCTCGATCGGAACGACCGAGGAGGCGGGCTCGAAATACCGCGCCTCGTCGAAGACGTCGTAGGTCGGCATCAGGGATTTGAAAACCTTGCGGATCGGCCGCCCGCGCTCGAGCACGGCCGCCGCGTTGCGGAACGGACGGCCGAAGGCGTTCGCGCCGACGTAGCCGACCAGCCACGCCGCCGAGCCGACCTGCGCGTGCAGATCCTCGAGCGCCTTCAGGTTTGCCGGGACAAAATCGGATTTGAAGACGAGGTCGTGCGGCGGGTAGCCGGTGAGCGACAGCTCCGGGGTGAGAATGATCTCGGCCCCGCGGCGCTCGAGGTCGGCGGCCACCGTGGCGATCTTGCGCGCATTGCCGGCGAAGTCGCCGACGACCGTGTTGATCTGCGCGAATCCGATTTTCACCAGAACCCCCATTGCCGGGTCGCCATGATGTAGAGGCCGAGCCCGAGGTTGGTGGCCGCGTGCGCGGCCACGCAGGCCGCCAGGCTTTTCGTCCTCACGAGAAGTCCGTTAAAAAGCAGCCCGGTCAGGAACGCGGCCGGCCAGTCGGCCACCCCGTGCACGAGCATGAAAAGCCCCGCCACACCAAAAAATGAGAACGGACGAAATGCCCCCAGCGCGACATTTTCAAAGTCCTCGCGGATCAGGTAGCGCATCAGGAACCCGCGCCAGAAAATCTCCTCGACGAGCGGCACGACGACCACGAGCCGCGCAAACCGCGCGGCAACGGTCAGCCAGTAGATCGCCGGGGATCCGGAAAAAACCGTCGGGTCAAATCCTTCCGTGCGCGGCGCGATGCCGAAAAGTGCCTGCGGGGACAGCCAGAGGGCAAGGGCGAGCAGGCCCACCGCAGCGGCCGCGAGGAATCCTCCCGCGGCTCCCCAGTCGTAGCGCCTCCAGAAAAAAACCAGCGATGCCCCGCAGAGCAAGGTCTGAAGCGGGTAAACCCAGAACTCCGGCCTGCTGAGCAGGAGGTTTTCCGACGTTCCCCAGACGCTTCGAACGGCCCCGGCGAGCGCCAGGCCGCCCAGGAAAACGGCGAACGGAACGACATATGCGGCGAGCGGGGCTTTGGCGGGTTGCTCCATGACGGGCCTCTTTCATACCGGAACCGGCCCGATGTGGGAACACTTTTGCTTTCCGTCCCGTCCCCGCTCTGATACTCTCCCGGCTCGTGACGAAAAATCCCGTCTATCATTTCTTCCACTCCCCCGGAAATGTGGGTCCTCTCATCCTGCGTCTCGCCGTGGCCGGAATCTTTTTTTTCCATGGAACCCAGAAGGCGCTCGGATGGTTTGGCGGGTCCGGCTGGCAGGGAACCGTGGAGGCCTGGGCCTCCCCGGCCGGGTTCGGGCTGCCGGCCTTGCTGACGTCGCTGGTGATCGTGCTGGAACTCGCGGTTTGCCTCTCGCTGTTTTTCGGATTTCTAACCCGGTTCGCGGGGCTCGGCGTCGTGGCCGTCATGTCCGGCGCCCTGATCCTGCTGGGCCGGTCCGCGGCAGAGTTCTCCGTTCTGGAGTTTCCGCTCATTCTCTGGGCGGCCGGCCTCGCGCTTGCCTGCCTCGGCGGCGGCGCGCTCTCCATGGATCGGGCGATCAGCAAGAACCTTCTCCCGATCGTTGGATAATCCGGGCCTTTTGAGAAGCCCGGCCCGGCTGGCCGCCGCCGGCATCGGGGTTTTCACCGCCGCATATTTTCTTGTTGCCGCCGGGCTCCTGCGGCGCTGGCTGCGGGAAGCGAAGTCCCCCGGCCCGCTCGAACCCGTCACATTTTTCCGCCCGCTCAAGCCCGGCGAGCCCGGGCTCGCGCGGAATCTGGAGGTTTTTCTCGAGGGGGTCGAGCCGGGCGACAGGATCCTCTTCGGAACATCCGGCGGGGAAGGGCACGATCTCTGCGCGGCGCTCGCCCGAAAATTTCCAAACATGGACATTTCATGTCCTCCCCCTGGCGGCGGTGCTCGCCTGAATCCCAAGATCGAAAAGCTCGCGCGGCTTGAGCCGCTGGCGACGCACGACCGATGGATCGTGCTCGACAGCGACACGATGGCCGACGGCGCGTTCCTCCGGTCGTTCCGCCGCGAGTGGCAGGAGTCCGCCGCCGCGGCATTTTCCGCGCCCTATGTTTTTGAGGAAGGAGGAAGCCTGGCCTCCCGGCTCGACGCGGCGGGAACCGAGCTCGCGCTCTGGCCGGGCGTGGCGCTCCTCCGCGCCGCCGGGCGCATGGATTTTCTCACCGGTGCCTGCATGGCGGTGAAGGGGGACGTCCTCCGCCACCTCGGCGGCTGGGAGGCCTTTGCCGGCGCGCTGGCCGACGATCATGCGCTCGGGATCGCCGTGAGCCGCTCCGGCGGGCGCGTCGGGATGTCGCGCTGCGTCCTGAAGCTTGCGGCGCCGTCCGGAAGCACGCGCGACTGGCTCCTCCACCAACACCGCGCGTTCGCGACCTTCCGCCGCTGCAACCCCATGGGAAGCCTCGGGCTGCCGCTCACGTTCGGGCTCGCTCTCTCGTTTTTCTCCGCACTCGCAAAGCCGCTGTCCCTCCGCCGCTGGGCTCTTCACCTCGCGCTCCTTGCCTGCCGTCGGGCCGCGGCCGGCGCGCTCCCCGGCCGGCGCACGTTCCTCGCGGTCTGGCTCTCCGGTCTTGCCGAGCCCGCGTTCTGGCTCGTGGCACAGCTCCCGCTGCCCGTCCGATGGGCGGGAAAATGGATCGCCGCCCCGCAAACCAGAGCGCCGCCGCTTTTCAGATATGGATCGCGTGGCCCTGGGCGGCGTGGGCGGCCTCGTGGACGGCCTCGCTGAGCGTCGGGTGGGCGTGGATGGTGGCGAGGAGCTCGTCGCAGGTGGCCTCCATCGTGATCGCGAGACCGAGCTCGGCGATCATCTCGGTGGCGTCCGCCCCGATGATGTGGGCACCGAGGATTTCGCCGTGTTTCTCGCCGATGAGGAGCTTCACGAATCCCTCGCTCTCGCCGACCGCAAGGGCCTTGCCGCTGGCCATAAACGGAAATTTCCCAATTTTAAATGAGAGGCCTTTTTCGCGGGCTGCGCGTTCGGTGAGTCCGACGCTGGCGACCTGCGGCTGGCAGTATGTGCAGCCGGGGAAGACGCTCACCTTGCGGGGCTTCTTGCCGGCGAACATCCCCTCGACCGCTTGCACGGCCTCGAAGCTGGCGACGTGGGCGAGCCACGGTGCTCCGATGATGTCGCCCGCGCCGTAGATCCCCTTGACGCTCGTCTCGTAGTTCGCGTCGGTCTTCAGCCAGCCCTTCGCGTCGGTCTCCAGCTTGAGGCCCTGCGGCATGAGCGGGCTCACGCCGATGGCGACGATCGCGACGTCCGCCTCAAGCGTCTCGGCCGCCTTGCCGCTGACCGTCAGGCGCACGCCCCGGTTCGTGGTCTCGGCCTTCTCGACTTTCGTGCCGGCGAGGATCCGGATCCCCTGCTTGGCGAGGGATTTTTCCAGAGCGGTGGCGACCTCGGTGTCCTCGAGGGGAAGGATGTTCGGCAGCATTTCCACGAGGGTGACCTTCGTGCCGAACGAGTTGAAGAAATACGCGAACTCGACGCCGATCGCGCCCGCGCCAATGATGATGATGTCCTTCGGCTGCTCGGCCAGCACCATCGCCTGCTTGCTCGCGATGACGCTCTTCCCATTGAACGGAAATCCCGGCAGCTCGCGGGCGACCACGCCGGTCGCGATCAGGATCTTCGCGCCATGGTATTCCGACTTCTTTCCGTCCTTGTCGGTCACCTCGACGACCCCGGGCTTCGAGATCGAGGCCTCGCCGCGGATGTAGTCGACCTTGTTTTTTTTGAAGAGCATCTCGATCCCGCCCGCGAGCCGGTCAGCGACCTTCCGGCTCCGTCCGATCACCTTGTCCCACTCGTAGGAAAGCCCCTCGATCTTGAGGCCGAAGTCCGCGGCATGTCGGCTCACGAGCTGGTAGACCTCCGCATTTTTCAGAAGCGACTTCGTCGGGATGCAGCCCCAGTTCAGGCAGGTTCCGCCCGCGCGATCCATCTCGACGCACGCCACTTTTTTTCCGAGCTGCCCGGCGCGGATCGCCCCCACGTATCCCGCAGGCCCGCCGCCCACAACAATCAAATCGTAATCAGCCATATGGTTATTCAAGATGAGCTGCGGATTCTGCCACGGATCCGCCCCGCGTTGCAACCGATTCCGCGAAACCGTTCTTGCCCGGAAGCCGTTTGGGAGCGAGAAAGTGGCCCATGAGCCGGTTCCTATTCCTGATGATCCTGGTCTGCCCGCTTGTTCTTCGCGCCGAGCTCCCGCCCTCGGCCTACGATGCCATGCAAAAGGCGGCCAGCGAGTCATTGGGCATCGAGATCCTGCGGGTGGAGATCGAGCCGGGCGACGCCCCCGCGCTTCAGAACGTCCGCATCATGGCCCTGGTGAACCGGGTGGCTCGCACGGCCGCCGGCGTCAAGGAAGGCGGCCTGATCAACATCCTCTACACCGTGACAGCCCGCGAAAAGGGCTGGGCCGGGCCGGGGGAGATCCCGATCCTTGACGAGAAGGAAAAAACCGTGGCCTACCTCGTCAAGGGCGCGAACTCCGAAGATTTCTCTCCCGCCGCCGGCGCGATGAGCTTCCGGAATTTCTGACCATGCCCACGCTCGCCGAACGCTCCGCGCGCGGGCGCCAGATCCTGGCCGTCGGCGTGGCGGTCAACGCTGCCCTGGCGACATTCAAGTTTGCGAGCGGATGGTTCGGGCACTCGGATGCGTTGATCGCGGACGGATTGGAATCCACGCTCGATGTCCTGAGCTCGGCGATGATCTGGGGCGCGCTGAAATATGCCGCGCGTCCGCCGGACTCCGACCATCCGTATGGGCACGGGAAAATGGAATCCCTCGCCGGTTTGGGCGGGGCTCTTCTGCTGCTGATCGCGGGCGGGCTCGTGGCGGCGGGAAGCCTGAAAGAGATCGCCACCGGCGCGGCGTCCCGGCCGCTTCCGGCACCCTTCACGCTGATCGCGCTGGTGGCGGTTGTCGCGGTGAAGGAGGGGATGTTCCGGCTGGCCAGCCGGCGCGGGCGCGAGGTGGCCAGCCGCGCGGTCGAGACCGACGCCTGGCATCACCGCTCCGACGCTCTCACCTCGCTGGCCGCCGCCATCGGGATCAGCCTCTGCCTCGTCGGCGGCCGCGCCTGGGTGAGCGCGGACAACTGGGCCGCTCTTTTTTCCTGCGCAATCATCGCCTTCAACGGCGCCCGGATGTTCAAGGCCTCTCTGGGCGAACTCCTTGACGAGCAGGCGCCGGACGAGGTGATCGCAAAAATCAAGAACGCGGCGCTCGCGGTCGAGGGGGTGGAAAACATCGAGAAATGCCGGGTGCGCAAAAGCGGGCTGAGCCTTCTCGCCGACATCCATGTGCGCGTGTGCGGCGGGGTGACGGTGACCGACGGGCACGCGATCTCGCACCGGGTGAAAGACACTCTGCTCCGGGGGGATCTTCACCTCATCGATGTCACCATCCACATCGAGCCGGTGTGATTTGTCCGCCCTATCCTCCGGCGATCGCCGGGACGATGCTGATCTCGTCGCCGTCCTTGACCGGCGTGGCTTTCTCCTCGAGGAACCGGATGTCCTCGTCGTTAACGAAGATGTTGACGAACCGTCGGACGTTGCCCTGCTCGTCGCAGATCCGCTCGATGAGACCGGGGAAGGATTTGTCGAGGTTGACAAGGATCTCGCCGACGGTCGCCCCCTCCACGGGGACGACTTCCTGATCGTGGGTGAGCTTGCGGAGCGGGGCCGGGATGCGGACTGGGATGTTCATGAGAAGGATTCAGGTTAAAGGATTAAGGTTTAAGTTGGCTGCGAGTGGTTCGGTGGCGGGGGAGGAGAGGATTGTAAGGTAGCAAGCATCGAGGTTAATGAGAGGATTCCGGATAGGAGGCTTTCGAGGTGCTGCGCTTAATTCTTAACCCTTAATCCTTCCCGAACACGGCTTGGTCGTTGGCGATGAGGGTTTCGAATTCGCGGAGGCTTGGGTTGATGAGGCGGGGTTCGCCGCAGTGGGCGTGGATCGCCTCCTGGGTCTTGAGCCCGTGTCCGGTGATGCAGAGGACGATGCTTTCGTCGCGGGGAATTTTTCCCGACTCGATGAGTTTTTTTGCGCAGGCGACCGTAACCCCGCCGGCGGTCTCGGAGAAAATGCCCGCGTATTCGGCGAGGAGGCGGATGCCCTCGACGACCTCGTCGTCCGTGCAGTCCTCGGCGCTGCCGCCGGTTTCGTTCATGCTGCGGAGCGCGTAGTAGCCGTCGGCGGGCGTGCCGATCGCAAGGGATTTGACGATCGTCTGCGGGTTCGGAACCGGCTTGACGATGTCGGTCCCCTTTTTAAATGCGGCCGAGATCGGCGAGCATCCGGCGGCCTGCGCGCCATGCACCGAGAACGGGGCCTCGTCGAGGATGCCGATGCGGAGGAACTCGTTGTAGGCCTTGTGGATTTTTGTGAGGAGGGATCCGCTGGCCATCGGGACGACGGTATGGCGCGGGAGCTTCCAGCCGAGCTGTTCGGCGATCTCGAAGCCCATGCTCTTCGAGCCCTCGGCGTAATAGGGGCGGAGGTTCACGTTCACGAATCCCCAGCCGTATTTTCCCGCGATCTCCGAGCAGAGCCGGTTGACCTGGTCGTAGGCGCCGTGGATGCCGATCACCTGGCTGCCATAGACGAGCGAGCCGACGACCTTGCTTTTTTCGAGATCCGCCGGGATGAGCACGTAGCTCGTGAGGCCGGCGGCGGCCGCGTTGGCGGCGACCGAATTCGCGAGGTTGCCGGTGGACGCGCAGGCGACGATTTGGAAGCCGAGCTCGCGGGCGCGGCTCAGGGCGACCGAGACAACGCGATCCTTGAACGACAGCGTCGGGAAGTTGACCGTGTCGTTCTTGATGTAGAGCTCCTCGACGCCGAGCTTCGCCGCCAGTCGGTCGGCGCGGACCAGCGGCGTGAACCCGACCTGCTGGCCGACCGTCGGCGGGCCGTCAATCGGCAGCAGCTCGCGGTAACGCCACATCGTCTGCGGGCGTGAGATGATCGCATCGCGGCTGATGTGCTGGGCGATCAGCCCGTAGTCGTAGTCCGCCTCGAGCGGGCCGAAATCAAACTCGCAGATATGGATCGCCTCCTTCGGGTAGAGGCGCCCGCACTCGCGGCATTTGAGGTTGGAAAAGAATGTCTGTTGTTCGCTCATGATGTCTTGGCCTTGTCGAGAGCGTGCGACGAAACAAGCCGGACCCTGCCAACGAACCGGCTCACCTCATCTTTCCCCCGGTTCCGCGCCTGCGCTCGGTTCCGGAGCTGGATTTGGCACCTGGACCCGGGAGCCTTCGTTTGCATTCAGCAAGCGAACGATCCCAGCGGTTGCCGTGGCATCAAAGGGCCAGTCCCTCCGCCACTCTCGATAAGAATGTGCGGGAATCTTGGCCGGGCGCAGCGATCCGTCAAGCGGAAATCTTCACGCGGCAACGCGGCCGGGAAGAACGATCACGCCCGCCCTTCGTCGGCGTCGATGTATTCGAATATCGTCCGGATGTCGTCGCGCGCCTCGAGGCCGCTCTCCTTTTTCCGGCGGAGGAGGATTTCGGAGATCTCGTCGTTCCAGCCGCGCTTGAGCATGAAGTCGTTCCAGATTTCGATCTGCTCGCCGGTCGGCCGGATGCCGCTGGCGAAACACCATTCGAGGGCCTGGCTGTCGTTAAGGCCCGCAAGCACCCGCTCGCGCAGGGCCTCGTATTTGACCCCAAGAAAATTCACGCAGCGTTGATCGAACCCCTTGCCGAGATTCGCATGGAGATCGGGG
>Ga0194063_10002144_pt1 | contig 12432 bp, 13 predicted proteins | sample SepL3720m_MetaG_FD_155459 | JGI IMG/M metagenome (GOLD analysis project Ga0194063, IMG submission 155459) | Anoxic zone freshwater microbial communities from boreal shield lake in IISD Experimental Lakes Area, Ontario, Canada - Sep2016-L373-20m | ecosystem: Environmental > Aquatic > Freshwater... | reverse complement strand
CCTATAAAGCACTCGAGGAACTGCTTGCGCTAGACCTCGTGGAAAAAATTGAGAAAGAAAAAGAAGTGGCGAAGTGGCGCGCGACTCATCCGCGTAATTTGGAGAAAATTCTGGAGAACAAAGAAGCTGAACTCAATCAAGATAAAAAAACTTTTGAAGATACTCTGCCGAGTCTCATTTCCAGCTATAACATTACGCTCAATAAACCTGGGGTGAAATTCTATGAAGGTGAAGAAGGGATGCAAAAAATTCTCGACGATACCCTCACCTCCAAAACAGAAATTTTGCTTTTCATAAACACCAACGCCATGCAAACGGAAGAAAAGTTTAAGGCAATCAATGATGAGTATAAAAGAAAAAGAAAATATAAAGGCCTCAAAAAACGCATTCTACGCGCCGGGAAAAAACCGGAAATGACCTTTGGCACGTCGGATGATAAATATGACGCGATCACAGAAATCCGCTATCTCAATGATCTCATCGATCCGTTCAAGTCCAACATCCAAATTTATGACGGCAAAATTTCCTACCAGATTTTTGACAAAGGCAATGCCATTTCCATCCTCATCGAAGACAAAAATATCTATGGGATGAACCATGCCTGGTTTGAAGCGTTGTGGAAGATGGCACCTACATAGTTGACTTTCGTTTTATAATTATTCCACCTTAACCAGGAAGCGTAACTCATTCCTTCGGGAGTAAAGATCTGCTATACTTAAATTGCTAAGAGTTAGTCTTAAATAATTAATAGCAACAAAACATATGGGAGAATTATCAATGCCCTCAGCTGACGAAGTCAGAAAACAACTAGAAGAAAAAGCTAGAAAGAAAACTGAGGAAGATTTAGCGCAACTACGCGAAAAACAAGCTCAGGGATTTACCCTAGAACAACAAAGAGAGCAAGAATATCTGGACAGAGTCGACCCGGAGACAGGAGAAGAATTTATTGAAGAACGCGAATAGCAATCAATAGTGCATTTTTTCGTTTCAATTGCTATAATTAAGCCATTAAATTTTAATGGCTTTTTTATTTAACCACTATGCCTGAAATCAAACCCGAAAAACTCATCCTTATCGACGGCAATGCCATCATCCATCGGTCATATCATGCCCTTCCGCCCTTCACCACAAAAAATGGCGAACTAGTGAACGCGGTCTATGGCTTTGCTTCGACCTTGCTTTCGATTATTGCTAAATTTGAGCCAAAATACATCATTGCCACATTCGATTTGGCTGGTCCAACTTTTCGCCACTTGGAATATGAAGCCTATAAGGCCACGCGCGTGAAAGCTGATGAAGCGCTTTATGCACAGATTCCTCGCGTGAAAGAAGTAACTGAGGCATTTGGCATTCCCATTTATGCTGTTAGTGGTTTTGAAGCAGACGATGTGATTGGCACGCTCGCAAAACAAGCGAGAGAAAATCATATGAAACTAGAAACTATCATTGTTACTGGGGACATGGATACATTGCAACTGGTTGATGATGTCACCAAGGTCTACACAATGCGCCGAGGTCTCACTGATTCCGTGCTCTATGGTAAGGCGGAAATTTTTGAACGCTTCTCACTCGCCCCGGAACAATTAATTGATTATAAGGGTTTGCGCGGTGATCCATCTGATAATATTCCTGGCGTAAAAGGTATTGGTGAAAAAACCGCTATTGAACTTTTGAAAGCCTATGGCACGTTGGAAAATGTTTATGCCCACTTGGAAGATATCAAAAAACCAGTGCGCGAAAAGTTAGAAAAAGATCGCTTGATTGCGATTCAAAGCAAAGGTCTCGCTACGATTTCCCGAGAGGTGCCAGTCACACTTGATCTGGAAAAGTCTGTGACAAAAGATTTCGATAAGGAAAAACTAGTCACGCTTTTCACGGAGCTGAATTTTCATAGTCTCAAAAAACGCCTACTCGGCAATATCCCTGAAACAAAAACGAGCGATAGTAATTTCGCCTTAAAAAAAACTGATGGCGTAAAAGACTTTAAGTTTGAACTAGCCAATCAAAGTAACTTTCAAGAACTCGCTGAAAGCCTAGTGAATCAAGAAGAGCTGGCCATAAAGCTAAAAACTAATGGGGCGACCGCCCATACCAGCACCCTTTCCGGAGTTGCTATTAGCTATAAAACTGGACGAGCCATTTATTTTGATCTAGAAAATACAGAAATATTTGCCGAGATAAAAAAACTCCTAGAAAATCCTCAGTCGGAGAAAATTTGCTTTGATCTCAAAAGTGATTTTGAGATTTTGCAAAAGGCTGGGATAAATTTGGGCGGAAACTATTTTGACATCTTACTTAGCAGCTACGTCCTCAGTCCGGGCAGAAAAATCACCCTATCAGATCTTGTCGCGGAATTTTTGCAAGAAGAAATGAAAGAGGATTCAAAAAAGGGACAACTCGGGCTTGAAATTGAAAGTGCCCAAGAAATGGCTCAGAAAAATTGTGCGGTCGCAGATTACATTTTTAAGCTAAAAAAAATCCATAAAGAGGCAATTGAAAAAATCAGCACCGAGCAGGTTGAAAATAATAACGCGGTAAAAAATACACTCAGTGAAGTTTACGCCAAATTGGAAATCCCCCTTGCTAGAGTTTTAGCACAAATGGAAATAAAGGGCATTAAATTAAATACGATGATTTTTTCTGGCATTTCACAAACGATCACCAAGCGCATTGCAAAACTGGAAGAAAATATTTATTCAATGTCTGGCACGACGTTTAATATTGCTTCGCCAAAACAACTCTCAGAAGTTTTGTTTGAAAAAATGCAGCTGCCTATTGGCAACATCAAAAAAGGCAAATCCGGTATCATCTCAACCGCTTCCGCAGAACTAGACAAACTGCGCGGCGAGCATAAAATTATTGAAAAAATTGAGGAATACCGTGAGATCACTAAGCTAAAAAATACTTATCTCGACACATTGCCACTGATGGTCGACAAAAATTCGCGATTGCATTCCACTTTCAATCAAGCTGTTACAGCGACTGGTCGTCTCTCCTCGTCCGATCCAAATTTGCAAAATATTCCCACCCGCACTGATCTCGGACAACTTTTGCGCACAGCGTTTGTGGCGGAAGCTGGTTACAAGTTAGTTAGCGCTGATTATTCGCAAATTGATTTGCGCGTTGTCGCTCATGTCAGCGAAGACAAGAAAATGATTGAACTTTTTCATAAAGGCGAAGACATCCATCGCGCGACCGCGGCTGAAATTAATAATCTCACCCTTTCTCAAGTGACGGACAAAATCCGCCGCACCGCCAAGGAGCTTAATTTTGGTGTTATTTATGGCATGGGCTCATTTGGTTTTTCCGCTCGCGCCGGCATCTCGCGTGATGATGCTAAACGATTTATCGACGCCTATTTTGAAAAATTCCAAGGCGTCGCCAATTACATGCGTGAGACCAAAGAATTTGCCAAAAAATTTGGCTATGTCGAAACAGAAATCGGACGCAGGCGTTATCTCCCTGAAATTAACGCATCAAATTTTCAAGTCCAAAGCGCAGCAGAAAGAATGGCCATCAACATGCCCATCCAAGGCCTAGCATCAGACATTATGAAAATCGCCATGCTCCATGTGGCGAAAGAATTTGAAAATAATTCTGATGTCGCAATGCTTCTCCAAGTGCACGATGAAATTATTTTGGAAGTAAAGGAAGAGCTGGCCGAGGAAGTGGCACAAAAAATCAAAACGATTCTAGGAAAAGCCTACACACTCCGCGTTCCACTAGTCGCCAATGTTGAAATTGGGGATAATTGGGGAGAGTTATAGAAATAGTTGATAGCTATTTTATGATACCGTACTATTATCAAAGTTGTTAATAATCAAAAGTAATTAAGCATAAATAATTCCGATTATCCCCTCTCCTTAATAAGGAGGGGGTTAGGATGAGGTGAATTTAATTTTATTAAAACTGCTATTTTGAAAGCATAGAAAAAAGGAGTCGCAACGCTATGCAACTCCTTTTAATTTTCCCTGCAAAAAAATCTTTTTCTCCTCTCTTATCTCGCGATAAAAATTTTATAAATCGGATTGTCTAAAAACTGCTTCCAGAAATTTTCGCCGTATTTTTGAATTCCCTCTTCCAACACAATGCACGGAAGCCACTCGACAGAAAAACCGAGTTTTCTCAGGACTTCCTGGTAGGTTTCCGAACTCCAATAGATGTCATCGAAGTCCAAAAACTTATTACCATCAAAATCCGATAATGAAACATTTGATGGATCGCCTTCTCGACCGGTCACTGAAGAAATTTTTACTCCGTAACCATCGTAAGAAGAAAACGGGACCACGACTGCCAGAAATTTTCCATTGAGCTTGAGCACTTTTTGCACGTTGGAAAATAATTTCTCCAACATCGCTCGTTCAGTGCAATAATGTACAGACAACACTGCCGTAGCCAAATCAAATTCTCCCAAATCGCTCAAATCATCCGCGGCATTTCGAACGAAATACTCGATCGATTTTCCCTTGTCCATTCCCTTTGCGGCGACTATTTCTTTTTCCGAGAAATCTACCCCAACCACTTCCTGCGCTCCGCACGAAAGAGCTAAGCGGCTGGAATTACCCGTTCCGCAACCAAGATCGAGCACTCTTTTCCCGGAAAGATTACCTAAATGCTTAACCAATGATGGTCGAAGAGTGAGCTCTCGCAATTCCCTCCTTGATGCCTCAGCATATTCGTGAGCGTTAGCATTATACATTCTGGCAGTATCCTCGAACATTTTGTCCTGTTTAGCATTTGACATATTTCCTCCTTAATTACTCCCATATTCGATACTTAAAAAATGATCAGACCCGTAACCTCCATCACGAAACTCAGTCGAAGAGGTATACCGGATAATACACATTTTTCCTTTTTCGAAAACAACACCTTCTTTTGGAATATCAGAAAGAACAATCATCGCCCCATTTTCAAAATAGAAAGCCGCATGACTAGACGCTAACTTATTAATATCAAAGATTACATCTTTTAATGCTCCTGATATTTTAAATATCCGTTGTTCCGCATGCGATTGAGATTGTATAACTATTACCAACGATAGTGCCATAACCATGATAATAACTTTTTTATACATACTGTTCTCCTTTTTTTAAAGTACTGGGTTTTTATTATCCTATCAACAAACAGCAACTATCCATTATGACTTTGATGTTTTTTTCTCAGATCATCCAATATTTTCAAAACATTCCTACTGATTCCCACTTCATACGGATTCGTCTTCGTCACATCCAACAAGTTTTCAGGAAGTTTCTGAATCTGGTTTTTGACGTGCAGGGCGATTTCATCTAATGTTGGGAATTTATAGGCTACTTTGCCTTTTTGAATTATTGGCAATAGTAGCGGCACGCCACCATTTTTTTCATTTTCTAATCCGATGATATCTTTTTTAAATTTGCCTTTTTTGTCATAGATCCGATAAACTTGCTTTCGACCGGGAAGTGATAATTTCCCTGGGGTCAATTTGGCCATATGCTTAATTGTTTTGCCATCACGAATTTCGGCCAGCTTGAAAATAGCTTCCAATTTTGGTTCATCTGTTACGGTAATCATTTCCGTCTGACAAAGAAAACTATCGGCTGCAATTCCCTGCTTCATCATTTTGGCAATTTTATACTCATCCAAATTGCTGGCCACCGAAATTTTGACATACTGCAAGCCATGTCGATTAAGCTCGCGACGGACTTTTTTGGAAAGCGCAACCAAATCTCCGCTATCAATCGTTATCCCCGCTAGTCGTTTACCACGCATTTCCAATTCCTTGGCAACTTGAATCGCATTTTTAAGTCCCTCGTCAAAATCATAAGTATCCACCATGAAATAGGCAGCTGGGAAGATGTCCGTCATTGCTCGCATGGCTTCAATTTCACCATCAAAAGATTTCATGAACGCATGATAGGAATAAGCCATCGGTTCAGACTGCCGGAGGTTATATTTCCTGTGAAGCGCCATAAGATTTTGTGCTAGTCCGCAGATATATGACGCACGACTGGCTTTCATGCCTGATTCAAAACTTTGTGCTCGCAGCATCCCCGGGCCAATCACTAATCGACCTTGAGCTGCAATAAGCGGTCGGATTACCTTAGAAGTAAAAATAGTATTACTGACAATCGAATTGATGAGAAGAATGGTCATAATATTCCCCTCAATGATTGGTCCGGTAATGCGCACAATCGGTTCGCCGGGGAAAAAAATAGTTCCCTCTGGCATCGCCAAAATGTCTCCGCTAAATTTGAACTTTTTCAGGTACTTGGCAAATTTTGGCGTAATCACTTTCAGTTTTTGCAAGTATTGAATATCCTCTTTGGAATAACGATTTTTCAAAACATGACTGACCAATTCTTCCAGTCCGCTTGCCACAAAAAAACTCCTATTTTTCGGCATATCGCGAATCATTAAATCATAAGTTGCAATCTGATTTTGCATGCCTTTTTCCAGCCAAATATTGCTGACGCTAAACGTTTGCGTCAACTCACACAAGTGAAAATCCTCTTCAGTAAAAAGATGGCTATTTGGTGACTTTCTGTGTAATTTTTTCATAATTATTTAAATTTATTATTAACTCATATCAAAGCTCGATCATTTCAAGCTCTCATATAAGGAAGTCTTTGATCTGGTTCAATCAAAGACTTCGATTTTGTGGTCACCCCCTTTCAAAAAGAACATTTGATTGTTATTCAGTTTCTTCATTCAGCCACTCAACAATTTCCTGCGCCTGAGAAGCAGGATTGCAGAAAATCCGAACAGGAAGAAGTGCGCTCTCACTGATAAACCCATTTTCCTTGAGAGCATCAAGCGTCTTGACCCAAACTCCATTAGGATCAATAAACGCCACCTTCTTCTGTGGCTTCCATCCTCGGCCGTTAAAATTCATAACAGCCATAAGTTCGGTTAGCGTCCCCGCGTTGCCTTCCGCGAAAATGAACGCATCTGAAGATAATAACTGGCCGAGGCGAACTCCATACTGGAGCTCCATCAAAAGCTTTTCTTCGCTGAAAGTTGAACAGTCTATTTTTTCCTTGATATAGGGATTACACCCCAAACCAAGAAAAGTATAGCCGATTGTTTTACCTCCAACGGAAGATGCTCCTTTTGCTGGAGCTTCCATCGCGCCACCCAGGGCGCCGGTAACAATTTTGACATCATTGACGACTGCCAGTTGCTTACCCAGATTCTCAAGAGCTGAATATGCCACCGAACCAACCTGCAGGTTCGCTCCACCAAAAAAAGTCACTGACTCAATCTGCATTCTTCATTCCTCCAATTTTAAATGTTCAAAAACGTTTTTTACTACGAGTTACCTAAGAATTTAGATAAACTCCAGGGAAGACAGAAGCTTTTTCTGTCTTCGACTGGAATCTATATGCAAATATCATGCTCAACCACTAAATCATTTCCCTTTTGCCATTTCTTATCACATTCAACGATGTAATACTTTTCTTTCTCTTTTTCAGTTTCTTCCTTGGAAGGAAAGCGCCAAAACTGATTAAGATATTTCCGGGTCTTTTCTGACATGATTGGAGCATTATTTATCACTGTTCCATTATTCAAAAACATTTTCATGGTTTTTTAGCTTAAAACTTAGCATTGTAAAGCTTTTCTATTCACATATGCCCTTTTTAAGGCTTATTTTGAATATCTTGGCTCAACAATAAGGTTAAATTACCCCGTCTCCTCGAGAGCCCTCTCTCAACTTGACTCAAAAGCTTACCAGATAAATCGATTATTGTCAACAGTATTATTGCGACGATGTTGACATAAGTTTTAAACTGATGTATAATTAAGCCAACATAAGGGATTTTTGAAATATGGTCAGTTTGAGAATGACAGTAATCGATAGTGGACATTTTGCGCAGGATCTCTACGAATTACGAATTTGTACGAATATACGAATGTCCTAGTCATATCCTCTTCTCCCTCCGGGAGAAGGTGCCCGAAGGGCGGATGAGGGTGCTTTCAATTACACAAAGGCTTAATTTAATTGATAATTTTCTCTGCATTAGTGAGAACCCTCACCTGTCACGTACTCGTGACATCCTCTCCCGGAGGGAGAAGAGGTATTAAAAATAATAATTTTATGGAAAACGAACTAAAACAACTCGGGCTCACACCCAATGAAATCAAAATCTATAACGCGCTCTTAGAATTAGGCGAAAATACGGTTGGCCCCCTAATCAAAAAACTGGGGATGCATCGACAAGTGGCCTATGACGCACTAGATGGATTGGAAAACAAAAAAATGGTCTTGAAAACCACTAAAAATAACCGTCTAGTTTTTCGCATCGCCAATCCGCAAAATATTTTGGATAACATTAGGCAACAAGAAGTTGTGGCTAAGAATTTGATGGAAGAAATCAATGCAAAATTGGTCGGCCAGAAGAAAGGCCAAGAAATCAGGATCTATGAAGGCGCAAAAGCTTATCGCGAATTGATTATGCGAAAAGATGATTTAATGCCAATCAATTCTGAATATCTGGTTGTCACTGGCGCAGCAATGCGGTTCAAAGAATTGATGCAGAAATCCGGCGTATTTGAAAGAAGCAATCGCATCCGCACGAAAAAAAATATTAAAACAAGGCTGATTTTTGGCAATATCGGCTCCGAAGAAGCGAAGCTCGTGAAACGCGCCAATTCGGAATATCGCTTTTTGCCGGAAGGCTATTCCTCACCGACATCTTTTGACATCTGGCACGATTCCATCACCCTCAATTCCTATGGCACAGGCAGTGGTGAAGATATGTTTTGCATTGAAATAAAAAACGAAGATTTTCGCAAATCCTATCTATCCTATTTTGATTTACTTTGGAAGATGGCAAAAAAATAGATTTTGAACATAGAAAAAAGGGAACGGTCGTGATGGACGGTTCCCTTTTAAAAATCGTATTCTTCGTAGATTCTAATAGCGCTTGAAGTATACGCCATAATCGGTCAACACCAGCTTGCCAATTTCGCTAGACGGCCTGGTGACGAATTTCTTGTAGCTTTGTAGCGATTCAAGAATTTGCTTATAGGGCTCTTCTGTGCAGGTTTTCTCGATTTCATGAAAAACCTTTTCCCAAACGCAACAATCATCCTTTCTACCATCAACCACCCTTCCCGTCGGTTGAATTTTCGTGCTTGGTCCGTGACCGTGCCCTCCCTTTTCCCGTCCAGTAACAATAATGGCCAGCGCAAGATATTCAGCGCTTTTAATCATAACCCTCATCCCACTTTCTTCTTCCTCCATCTCAAGATCGCTAATCACGAGATCAAAAAAAGTCTTTTCGGTTTCATACACTGTCACGATAATCTCCATCACTTCTTTGGCACTAGAGGCATACGTAACATCGCAAAGACCAAACTTTTCCGCAGCAACTTTTGCGGCGGCAATATTCTCTTTCTTGTCATCAACAATAATAATTTTCATTTTTTTCATGACCACCTCCTTATATTAATTAAATGGAACGAATAAATTGTGATGATTCTCACTTGATTGCCTCAAGCCTGTTATTAATCCTCCCCCTTGAGGTGACGCGTATAGGGGTCATCCCTATCATAGCCCCTCAGGTGCCATGGCTCTTCGTCCTTATTATTACTTTTCTTTGAATAAGAGTTATTAGAATTAACCCAATAACTACAGTAAGCTGAATACTCTGGACTATTCATCCTACTCACATCCTCTCTGTTTCCCATTTTCCCCCCTGCTCCATTTCTATCCCACCGATACAGGCGACAATGTTTTCTCAGCCAAAATAACTCCCAAATGAATCCGCACTATGCAAATGCGAGCCTTGGTCGAATTATTCTGTTTTCAAGTAACTGCGAGCCATCTAGACCTAGATAAACTCTAGGGAAGACAGAAGTGCTTTCTATCTTCCACTAGAATCTACGGATTAATTTCATTTTCAGTCTGATCATCTCTTCTTTGCCATTCTCTCTTGCATTCAAAGTTATAGTGCTTATCTTTTTCTTTTATCACATCCTCCTTGGAAGGAAAGTGCCAGAACTGATTAAGATATTTTCTGGTTTTTTCCGACATATCCGGAGGATCATCAATCCGCATTCCGCTGTTCAAGATCATTTGCATAGGTTTTTGGCTTAATAATTATTTTGGCTAAGATTTTGCCTGGATCCTTTGGACAATTTATCTTAACAGCGTAGTATACTAGAAAATTGTCAAATTGTCCATAGATTATGGATATACTTTTTTCCTATAGCGCTATATTTGCTTCAATTAAGCCTCTATGCTAGACTATATTTGTTGTCATTTTTGATGACAAAATAACAAATAATCCCAAAATTATGCTATTTCATGACTTAGAAAATTTAGATCTCTCTGCCAACGAAGCTAAGGTTTATTTGGCCGCCTTGGAGCTGGAAGAAACCAGCGTTGAACGACTTTCCAAAAAATCCGGCGTCAAAAGGACCACTGTTTATCTGGCTGTGGAATCTTTGGCAAAAAAAGGCTTAATTAGCCACTCAAGAAGAAAAAATAAAGCTTTTTATTATGCTGAAAATCCACAAAAAATTAAAAGTAATTTAACTGAAAAATTAGAAGCTGTGGACCGATTAATGCCACAATTACTCTCAATTACTAATCTAATTGATAAGAAGCCTGTTATTCGTTTTTTCGACGGAGAAGAAGGTATGAAAGAAATATTCCGAGCTATCGCCAATAGCCCAGTCAAGGAAACCTATTCTTGGTATTCAGAGACCTATCTCTCAAATTTTGATGTTCAATGGGTCAATGATGTTTTCATTGCCACTCGAATAAAAAATAAAGTCTGGGTCAATAGCATTCACCCAGACACAGAACAATTCAAAGAAATCGCCAAAAAAAACACCGAGCAATGTCGCCGCTTCAAAGCAGTCGATCCGACGTTTTTCAAAATAACAATCAGCATCAATCTCTATGGCAATAATAAGGTCGGCATTATGTCTTTTGATGAACAATTTGGGCTGATCATTGAAAGTCAAAAGATTTACGAAAGTCTTTTAAGTATTCACAAAACCATGTGGAATATGATTCCGGAAAAAACAAGCTGCTAACCGCATATACCTCTTTCAATAATAAAAAACCTCATTGCCATTTGGCAATGAGGTTTTACTTACTTTTCGGCGACGAGATTGGCAACAATCGTCATAACATGTTCCAGTGCCTTTTGCATTAGAACATGGTGCATTGTCACCAAGAAAGATTCCAATGCCAACCCGAGTTCTTGGTCTTGACCATCAGAATCAATAGAAAAAAATTTAATTAATTTTTTATTAATTCCTTCTGTTTGAAAAAACTCAATACTATCTTCGTTGGACCGTGTTCCCACAGACAGAACAGAAAGCACTCCCTGCTCATCCCCTAGTACAACAAAATTGTTTTTCATTAATTTACCCTCCTTTTGTTAGACCCTCTATTGGCAATAACAGTCTTTTTATGTTAATCTACAATATAAATAATAATTCTTCACTATGCCAGAGCTACCTGAGGTAGAAACTATTATAACTGATCTTAATCAAAAAATCAAGGGATTGGTGATTATGAAGTTTTGGTCCGACTTTCCCTCGGCCATAAAAAACGCATCGCTTTTAAGATTTAAACGCGAAATGAAGGGTAGAAAAATCCTCGTAGCTGAGCGAATTGGGAAAAATATCCTTCTCCATCTTTCTAGCGGAAAATCCTTACATATCCATTTGCGAATGACGGGCCATCTTCTAGTCAAAGAGCAAGATACGAAAAGCAAAAAAAAACTAAACCAAGATTATTTTAAGGACAAAGTCAATCAATACATCCACCATATCTGGCATTTAGAAAAAAACAAAACATTAGAATTTTCCGACCTACGAAAATTCGCCACCATTACGCTTCTTGACACCGAAAAAGTTCCCGAATACCTAGCAAACAAGAAAATCGGAATTGACGCAATGAGTAAGGGATTCACATTGACTAAATTCAATGAGTTGCTATATTCCAAGTCAAAAATGCCAATCGGAATTTTTCTGCTCGACCAAAGCCTAATTTCCGGCATCGGCAACATTTATCGCAGTGAAATTCTTTTTGCAGCCGGTGTTCTACCGGAAAGAAAAAATGAAAGCCTCAAAAAAGACGAGCGCAAGAGGATTTTTTCCCATACATTGAGAATTTTAAAACTAGCAATCAAGTTACGTGGTACATCAGACAGCGATTATCGTGATTCTTCTGGTGCGCCGGGACATTTTCAGGAAATGCTTAAAGTTTATCGTCGAGATAAGTTGCCTTGTCCTGCCAAATGCGGTGGATTAGTTTTGCGTAAAAAGATGGCGCAAAGAAGTGTATTTTATTGTGAGAAGTGTCAGGAGTAAGCCAGTTCTCTTGTTGTCATTCCCGCGGAGGCGGGAATCCAGTCTTAAATCCATATTGGATTGTAGAATTGTTCAAGTTAGGATTATTTTTGACAAGTAAGTTTGTTTTTATATTTAATT
>Ga0194063_10002143_pt1 | contig 12433 bp, 9 predicted proteins | sample SepL3720m_MetaG_FD_155459 | JGI IMG/M metagenome (GOLD analysis project Ga0194063, IMG submission 155459) | Anoxic zone freshwater microbial communities from boreal shield lake in IISD Experimental Lakes Area, Ontario, Canada - Sep2016-L373-20m | ecosystem: Environmental > Aquatic > Freshwater >... | reverse complement strand
ACTCCCGCTGCTACCGCCGCGGGAGTAACAGAAGCTATAGGCTGGTCAGTAGCAAAAGACTTTGACCGAATAGCACGGCCATAGAGAATGAGTTCCCGATGATTCTGATATCATCGGGAACTCTTTTCTGTTTGGTGTAATGTTTTTCTGGCTTGTTTGGGTATGCAATTGTAATTGGTAGGAAGTTCATCATGCTAACTCCGCACAAAATTTGTATCCCCCGGTCGAATGCCACTAATTTAGCAAATACCCAGCCAAATATCGGTCGTTAAAACATATAAGCCTCTCTTACCGGCCTTCACAATAATTTACCCGGGTTCCATAGTTTCTAGTACTGAAATCGTCGTGCATCACGTACGCCCCTTACCTCAGCGCCAATCGGTGCAAGCATTGTGCCTTCGGTTCCACTTGGTCGACTTCGGTAACTCCCAGCATCGAAACTCATGATGCCACCACAAGAAAACAAATGAATTCCACACATTGATGTCTCTGATATAGCTGAAAAGTAATCAATAAGTTAAATTTTCGATTAGTTTTTACTCAAGTGCAAGGCATTCATCATCGACATGCAAACCAACGGCAATATCGAAAAGAACGGGGGCATCGCATCTGTCGCGAAGAATTCTATCGACGTTATCGACTCATACCTAGCAGACCAGGACAATAGTCATGCTTCGAGCATCCTGCCCGGAACATGTCAGCCTCCATAGGTACACACCAGCGTATAACCTCACACAATTACAACAATATCAAAGAACTGCGCAACCCCAATGTACCGGTGTTTGACTAAGCTACAAAAAAAGGGATATTATACCTTTGACATTAACACTAGATATGAGTAGTATATCCATCAGTGTGCCGCAGGTATAGTATACGGCACACTAAAAGTTTGCTCGCAAAGCAGTTCGTTGCCAATTAATGGGATCATTTTATAAGTGCATCTATGGTGTTTTTGTGTGTACCTTAATACTAAGGAGTGCTTGAAGTGTACTCGATTGACCGAATAGACGATATATGGAACCTAGAAGTGTTTCTTTTTGGTGGTGTGCCAGAGGTGGCCGAGGCCATGTATGAGCGTCCCAGGGACACGCACGGTTCCTCAGATGTCCGTACTACACGAGATGCGGTGGAGGGTAAGCATGGGCGCAAATCCCACATTTCAAATGGTCACAGAGAAGTGCTCTTTGAATTCGTTTATGACGAGGCCACTGGCGATATTATCTATGGAGGAGCAACACGATGAAACGGACCTACCTCTGCTACGAAGAAGGTAGAGAGGTCGGACGGCTGTCTCTTCTTTCATCCCCAAACGATACTCCTCACGAATGTGGCTATCGGATTAGTCCGATTTTTCCTTTTAACTTAGACGCACCTATTCCATCACTCGCAGGAAAGACAACTATTGCATTTGTGTTTTGCCCACATGCATTCAGTGCTATCGGTCAGCTTAAAATAAAGTTCGGAACGAAAGAAACATCTAATGGTACACCATACACTTCACACATATGGTACACAAGCGGCCTTGCATCATTGGTTTTAATTGCAAGCGATGCTTCGATTATCAGTGAAGCCCTGCATATCTTAACAGGGAGATATGTGGTTGCCGAAATTTGGCAAGTTGATGACCATGTTGTTCAGGTGCAGAAACCCATATGGGCTGCTGAACCAGGCAGCGTCAGCTTGGAACTCCAGGATTATAGTGAGTTATCCAACGACAGTATTCTCATTCTGGACGAAATGCGCCATTGTCTTTCTACAGCGATGACTCGCTGCACCGTTTACGCTCCTGAGTATATTGAAGTATTCCGTAGTATACGGGAAATAGCAAACCACATCATTCGACGCCTCAAACTCATTGAAAAAGTTCTTCGGCCTAGTACTACAATTAATTCATCTGAAAGTGATGTAAAACGAAAAGCAGCCCGCAATATGCTCCATCGTATCACTGGTGATATAATCGAGATAAATGCAGCTCTGTCATATGTAAATTCCCAATGGTTTTCAGGATGTGCGCCCATCTTATCATCTGAGTGCCAGATACGGTCAAATTCATTATTAGGAGTAGGTAGCGCTTTCCAAGCCCTTGTTTCATTCTGTTTCTTTGTCACCAAGATATTTGAGGTAGAAGCTATTGACACAAAGGTAAAATCATTCGATTCAAGGACAATTTTTGATATTTTCAAGCAACCTCCCCACGATGCGAAGGTATGGGAGAATCTTGGCATTGATCGCATCGAGAAGCCCGCGACGGAACCTTTACGTCATCTTCTTGTCCATTTTAGCGCTCGTCGTGGTTTCCGCGAGTCGCCCCATTGTGTCACTGTCCCTATACAATCACTAAACCTCGGGGCAACGTCACGATGGGGTTTACTCACATTATCACATGAATTGATGCACGCACATGTTAGAGGTATTCTTGCCGCATTGTTTCCCAAATTATCGGGAGAGACCCAATTCGGCCTTGCGGATAACAAAGTGTCGGTGATGGGTATACGCGAGTTTACTGATATATATAATGCCTATTGCTCCTATCCTGAAGTATTGCCCGATCAACCACATTCTAGGCGGTTGTGCATGCAGATGGCTCTCCTCCACTATGCTCTTCGACGAGATGCTATGAAGGAGGCCATTGAACCAAATACGGCCAATAGTAAAAAACAAGCCCTAATACCAGAGGATATCGATGATGCATTACATTTATTTGAGGATGCCCATCGTGATACAAACGAAGTAATAGCTCATGTATTAGATTTTGTCTATTTTTACGATGAGGATGACGAAACCTATGTTCATCAAGTATGGTCTTCCTGGTGTGAAGTGCCTGCTGTGCTTGAAAATGTTAATGAGTATGTGCTACGTACACTTTACATCTTATCTGTCAGTAATCGTCACCTCAGCACTAAAGCCAGATTTGAGGCTGCCCTTGCACGTGCAATAATCCTACTTAAAGACATGCCTGATTGGGAAAATATTCCTCTTCTAGCTGAAGCAATTCGAATTTTATGTGATAAAAATCAAAAAAGGGCTCTGCATTTGGAATTTGACCCTAAGACCTATCTAGTTGACCTTACATTGATGTTTATGCAATCAAAAAAAATCAAGGGAGAACTTCTTTGCGATGAAAGGTTTCTCGAAGATCAAGATCAACCACTTGGTCTTCCGATCGGAAGCTTCTCTGATCACGATATCACTAGTCCGGTTTCATTTATTATTAGTATATTAAGAAGCAGGGCTACATCAAATTTGGACGACATCGACGACGAAATGACAACAGCTTGGATGCTACTCACATGTGGGTCTGCAATAATGCCGACTGGTGTAGGGGGTAATCGAAATGAGTGTAGTAACGTTCTATCGGGCACTCGGTCTGACACACAGTAATATTTGCACTTTCAGAGACGTTGCCGAACTCCTGCCGAGTATATTGCTGGAGGTGGGCACTTCGTGGGTCGATATAGATTCTGATATTTATGTCACAAGGGCGACCTTTACCTCAAAACGTATCTACAGCACTCCAGGTATCCTAAAGCATGATCTTATCTTCTTCAAATCACAAACCAATGTAAGTAATAATGCCATCTGGGTATTAGCTAAAACCGCACCCGTCCTTCGCGAATTTAGCGATACACTTTCCGATGCTCTTCGTTCCGAAACTCCTGCTTTCCTTCGCTTGAAGTTGCACATTCTTGTCAATGCTCTGCGGCAAGGCGAAACAATGAATAGTACGCTTCGTCTAGCGGCCCTTGCAATCCGTCTTTATAACGATGAAAAGATAAGTTCCACTGTTTTGTACGCAAAGGGGTCGATGAGTGTAGAGACATCTGACCTTTACGAACAAATCCGAGGGAACTATAAAATGATGTTACGCTCATGCAGACTAGTGTCTAATACATCGTTTGGAATGTATGCAGATTCGTTGGGTAACTTTTCAATACCTGTTAGTGAAGACGAAAATGATAGCCAAAATAGTATGCAGAGTACTCTTAAATCACTCGGTGAATTATTCACTTACTGGGACGCCCATAGTATGATTGATCAAGTATTTGACAATCCAATACCGAAAAAGGGAGTAATTCCTATTCTTGAACCGAACAAGGCAATGATGCTATAGGAATGGTGATATGGTACTCGAATACTCAGTTTCGCCTGAAACTCTCGAAGACCAAACTGAAGCACAAGGGGTATTAGCTGAACGACTCGCTTGCGGCGAGTTGATGCTAGTTCTTGGAGCAGGGGTTTCATCTTCCCTGGGTGCGCCAGGGTGGCATGAACTTGTCGTCGATTGTTGCAATCAAGCTAGTATCAAACACAAAATTAATCTTAAGCGTAAAGAAAAATCTACTGATGATGATCTACGCACTTTAATGTCGTCGGTATTTTCGTTTTGTAAAGACAGCAGTAATAGTGAATCAGAAGCGCGCAAACAGTATAACGAAATCGTACGTTCACATCTATATAAAGGAATGCAGAATGATCTATTTCTTACAAATTCATCCCCTCTACTTCTAGCAGTTGGTTCATGGTTAATGGGTGGACAAGCAGGAAAAGTGTCAGATGTTGTCACGTACAACTTCGACAACCTCCTCGAATCATTCCTTGAGACAAATGGGTTCACTATTCAATCGATTTACGACTTGCCAGTATTATGCAATGAAGTTGATGTTCGTGTGTATCATCCACATGGGTTCTTACCACGAGAGGGTCAGGGAAGTCGTTTTCTTATCTTTGATCAACATAGCTATGCCCTGAGGCTTGGGGATGTGGAAAAATCAGATAATCTCTGGCATATTATTTTGAGGTCGATACTACTACAAAAACAAGCTGTATTTATCGGTCTTTCTGGGAAAGACCCTGTCATACCCCCTCTGCTATCAAAAGTGGCTCATGACCTAAAACAAAACAATGATGGCCGACGTCGGCATGTAGGATACTGGTTCTGTCACTCAGATACCGAAGACTCAGTTCTTCGACAAATACGGGATGATTGGCATTGCATTCCAGTCAAGTTTGAAAATTATAATGATATACCACGCTTTATGATAGCTATAAGGTCACAATCAGCCAGACATCGTCATGAAAGCATCTAAGTATATAATACTTACAACCAATGTGCATTCGATCTCACTATCATACTCGATATGAACACATAGCGACCAGAAGCAATCATCGTTCTCTTCACATAAATTCGCTTCAACGTAGCGCAACCAGAGCGGTAGAGTCGAGGTTACCGAACACGAGGACAACGACACTAATCGGACGCGGCGTCTCCCAAATACTACTAGGCTGGGTCCCCGCCCTGGGAAACGCCTAAACGCTGCTACTGCGGCTGGCGTAACAGAAGCTATAGGCTGGTCAGTAGCAAAGGACTTTGACCGAATAGCACGTCAATAGAGAGTGAGTTCCCGATGATTTTCATGTCATCGGGAACTCTTTTCTCGTTAGGGTAAGGTTTTCCTGTTACGAAACGGTCACATTAATAAGGTAGCAGGTAATTTCATCTTCTATGGTGAAATTGAAGTATGTTGATCCAATGAGATTTTCAGATGTTACATCTGAAAAGAATCCAGGGAGATTATGGCACAATTAATAGATATTTTTGCTGGTCCGGGTGGGTTGAGTGAAGGTTTCTCTTCGATACGCAAAGACAACGAAGAGGCCGTCTTTCAACACGCATTATCCATTGAGATGGAACAATTTGCTTTTGAAACTTTGAAACTACGCACATTCTTTCGCTGCTTCCCCAAGGGTAAAGCACCGGAAGCATATTACCAATGTTTACGCCGGGAAATTTCATGTGATGAATTATATGAAAAACATCCTGTGGAGACAGCCAGGGCAAAGATCATCTGCTGGCGTGCTCGTTTAGGGCCTGATGGTGAAGAACCCACTACAGTACATGACCGAATATCGAAGGCATTAGCGGGGGATAAGAACTGGGTGCTTATCGGTGGTCCTCCTTGCCAGGCATATTCCCTTGCCGGACGCTCACGTAACCGGGGAAATGCCGACTATGTGCCTGCTAATGATGTGCGCCAGAAACTGTATGTTGAATACCTGCAGATACTGGCGGATCATCGTCCAGCTGTGTTTGTAATGGAGAACGTTAAAGGTCTTCTATCGGCTACCTTGAACAACGTTGGGATGTTTCATCGCATATTGGAAGACCTTCAGAACCCACTAACAGCGCTGAAAAGAGAAGGACGAACAATTTGTAATGATGCAAATTGCGGATACAAAATCTACTCATTAACAGAAAGCGAAGAGCTGACAGACAAAAACATTCTGAGTTCAATTATTCGGGCGGAAGAATATGGTATCCCTCAGACACGGCATCGCGTAATCCTTTTAGGCATACGAGACGATTTCCCTACCGTCAAACCGGATCGTTTAATCCCCTGCAAACATGTATCAGTAGCAGATGTCATAGGCACATTACCCCCTTTACGGAGCGGACTCTCTAAAATACCAGATTCCGCAGTAGCTTGGGAAAAATGCCTGCACTCACAAGCTGACACCGCTTGGACAGATGCTTCTGTCCATGATGGAAATTCAAAAGCTGTTCACGAGCTTATCCATAAGTACCTGACGGAGATTAAGTCACCATCTGCTGGACGTGGGGGTGAGTATATCGAATGTGATGCTAAAGCTTCTGTCCATACTGACTGGTATTACGATTCCAGATTATCGGGTGTATGTAATCATAACACTCGGGGACATATAGCCAAAGACCTGTATCGCTATCTATATGCTGCCTGCTATGCCGAGATACATGATAATTCACCGTCATTGCGGAACTTTCCTCGTGAGTTATTGCCGGAACATATGAATGTTGAGTCTGCTTTGGAACATGGAAGTAATTTCTCTGATAGGTTCAGGGTACAGGTGAAAGAGCATCCTGGTACGACAGTAGTCTCGCATATCAGTAAGGATGGACATTACTATATTCATTATGACCCATCCCAGTGCAGGAGTTTTACTGTGAGAGAGGCCGCGAGGATACAAACATTCCCGGATAACTACCTGTTTTGCGGTCCAAGGACGGCCCAATACGTCCAGGTAGGCAATGCTGTCCCTCCATTACTCGCAAAGCAGATAGGTGAGATTGTTGTCAAAGTACTGGATGATTGCGGAATTAAATGATGATAGATCGGATTGATAAAGAACATCGCAGCTGGAATATGTCCCAAATAAGGAGTAAAAACACTAAGCCAGAAATAGCAGTAAGGAAAACATTGCATCGACTAGGCTATCGTTTTCGCTTGCATTGTAGCGAGTTGCCAGGAACGCCGGATATCGTCCTGCCTCGATATAAGACGGTGGTATTCGTACATGGATGTTATTGGCACAGGCATCAGGGATGTAAATATGCCTATCTACCTAAAAGTAGAGAAAGCTTCTGGGCGCACAAGTTCAAAGGCAATGTTGCGAGAGATATACAGCATCAGGCTGAACTCATGAAGATGGGCTGGAATGTCGGAATTATATGGGAATGTGAAATTGAGGACGAAAGTATCCTGCATGACCGCATTAATCGAATATTTGCCAACGCACCTATCGGATAAAGGGTATTATTTGTGTTATAATATTTTCAATTGAGATTCAATCCCGATTTGACATCAGGTATTTACGCAAATATACTCCGAAGACAAGACCTTATTAGCCATTAATAAAGGAGGCTGAATATGGACACCTACGAATCGACTCAGCTATCAGGTATGATACCTGATAATAATCAAACAGCACTGGCCCGGGTTATGGAGATAATTAAGCACGTAGATAGCGATTCTTTAAGCGAAATGCCGAAAGACAGATTCTTAGACGGATGGCTCTCAATCAGCTTTCTTTTCCCTGGCTTACACCCTGATGAACTATTGACTGATGGCAGTGATAATATTATCGAGATAGACAACGCTGAACACGATACAGAAATTGACAAGCGCCTCATTACACCTTGTTATGAGCAAAGTGGGTGGCCGGTAATTCTATCAGCTGTTGTGGATGAAGCATACAGGCGAAACGCGAATGACTCGCTCACTGATGCTGAGCTCTACTGCTACGAAGCTGCAATGGCTGGGATATTATATAGAGATACGGTGAGTAGTCAGGATTAAATGAGGCTTATGTTGATCAATGATCAACATGGATACAATCTTTCCTGTGATCACTTGGTGAATAGGCAATGGAGTGCACCACATAGAGAGGTGAAAAGATGACAACGGTCGATATGCAAAATATTCAAAAGGAAATACGGACTTTCGATGCAACTCCAAGTGCGTCAATTCTCATCGAAAGTCTGCGGGACATTGGCTATTCACTTCAGACAGCACTCGCTGACATAATCGACAATTCTATCACTGCTGGTGCCACAACCATTAAACTGTTCTCTGATATTGCCGATTCTAATGTGAAAATCGGCATCATTGACAATGGCAAAGGTATGACCGAGTGTGAATTACAGATGGCAATGCGTCCAGGAAGCTGCAACCCCCTTGAGGCAAGAAATCTTTCTGACCTTGGACGTTTTGGGTTGGGATTGAAGATTGCATCATTTTCTCAATGTCGACGACTAACTGTAGTAACTCGTCATGAAGGAATTACTAGTGCAGCAACTTGGGATATCGATTATGTAGCCCAAAAAGACGATTGGCTTGTTCAGGTTCCTGATGATTTTTCTACAATCCCATGGATTGACCAATTGCCAGTAAGCGGCACTATTGTCGTATGGGAAAACATCGACAGGCTTATTGATAAAACCGCCCCAACGAAGGCAATAGCACATTTCAACAGGCAGATTAATGAGGCTTGCGATCATCTGGGCTTGGTTTTTCATCGTTTCCTGTCCGGGGAAAGAGGTTTGAAGAAGATTAGCCTGCTGTTTAATAATCGTCCCATTGAGCCATTCGATCCATTCAATTCAGAGCACTCTGCAACTATTTGCGGTCCTGTAGAAAAGATAAAAATCGGTAATCGGGTAGTTATCGTGCAGGCTTTCACACTACCACATCATAAAAAAGTCTCTCAATTGGAATGGGAGCACTATGGAGGACGAGCTGGTTATCTTAAAATGCAGGGGTTCTATGTGTACCGGGAAAAACGACTGATAATCCATGGCACCTGGTTTGGCTTAGCACGCCAAATGGAGCTGACAAAACTTACTCGTGTCCGCATTGACATAAACAATGGACTTGATTCGCAGTGGAAGATTGATGTCAAAAAATCAACCGCTCAACTACCTCACCAAGTGCGTGATAGGTTACTTCGGATAATTAATGAACTCGGCGCATCATCAAAGCGTATCTATACAGCACGAGGCCGCAAACTAACAACTGATAATCGCTTACCAGTTTGGAATAGGGTGCAGGATAAAAACGAGATTGTTTACCGCCTCAATCCCGAATATCCTCTCTTCGTTGATTTCGCTTCGCGGATCCCTGATGAAATCAAAGACGACTTTTTTCGTATATTAGAACTAACAGGATCGACATTACCGGTGGATTCCCTTTATGCAGATATGGCAGGAGCAACTCCAGAAAAGATAACTGGTAATTCCATCACTGATGAAACATTACTTCTCGCTGTCAAAACAACTGTAAAAAAGCTACAAGGTTCAGGTGTACAGCAAGAAGAAATTGCGGAAATGCTAAGGTGCGCTGAACCCTTCCGTTCTAACTGGGAACGTGCCAATAGATATTTGGAACAGATTGGATTGGAGGATGCATCCGATGTCTGATAACATACGTGGTTTAGAGACAGCCGTTGAGGCATTTCTAGCAAAAGAGCAAAATCCTACCCCCGAGCGAATCCGCGAACTTATTCGGTGCTTCCAGGTTATTGATGCGTTCAGTGTTGACGATGAGACAGCCGAGAGACTGGCACGCGAATTTGAAGTCCGCCATGGCGTAACTATGACGATCGGTGCGATGTTGACGGATCGAGAGTATAAACCTTGGCTCGAAAACACACGTGCAAACATCACTCCATATTATTGGGAGCGATACAAGAAATTACTTGCTGAGAAACGCTTTACGGGGCAAGTCATCACTACTCTAGATAATGTAACAGACCGCATACTTGGCCTATTGCAGAATCCTGCCAAAGAAGGTCCATGGGATCGTCGTGGCATGGTAGTAGGCCATGTGCAGTCAGGGAAAACGGCAAATTATACGGGGTTGATCTGCAAAGCGGCTGATGCCGGGTATAAGATCATCATCATAATTGCTGGAATCCATAACAATCTGCGTAACCAAACTCAATCACGCATTGATGAAGGCTTTGTGGGACGAGACAGTGCCCGGCTGTTATCAAATATGGGCGATAAATTTGTGGGTGTCGGACATTTTGACCAGACACGCAGGCCCATTACCTTTACTAATCGTTTCAAGGATTTTAATAAAACGATGGCAACCGGCGTGGGTATCCCATTAGTAGGCCTCTCTGAACCTGCAGTATTTGTAATTAAGAAGAATTCCAGTACCTTGAAGTATCTGCTGGAATGGCTACGCGAGCATAGCGCGAAGCAAGGTGGCACAACTGTAGTTGCCCCGATGCTTTTGATTGATGATGAAGCTGATAATGCATCAATCAATATCAAGTTTGGAACCGATGAAGTATCAAGAATCAATGGCCAAATCCGCGACCTGTTGAAACTCTTTGAGAGAAGCTGCTACATCGGCTATACCGCGACACCTTTCGCGAATATTTTTATTGACCCAACCAGCGAGAAAGAAATGATCGGAGAAGACCTTTTTCCACGAAACTTCATCGTCAGCCTCGATCCACCAACGAACTACTTCGGAGCAACTCGGGTGTTTATTGATGATGCAAAATCGGTAATTCGGCATATTGAGGACAATGGGGATGTTCTTCCATTAAATCACAAGATAGGCACGCAGCTTAACGGTCTTCCGAAGAGCCTGATTGACGCATTAAGAACTTTCATCGTAGCGCGTGCAATCCGACTGGCGCGTGGTCATCTACATAAGCATTGTTCAATGCTTGTAAATGCCTCACGTTTCACCGTTGTCCAACAGCAATTGCGAAATCTGTTACACGAAAAGCTAGGGAACATACAATCAAGTGTACGTGTAAATGGAGCGTTGCCAGTTGGACAGGCACTGCAAGATCCAGAGCTGTCGGCGTTGCATGATATCTGGAAGCGAGAGTACAGCTCAACTGAATTTATTTGGTCTACGATCCAGATACAACTTCATGATGCTGCTGCGCCTATTACGGTAGTGGAAGTCAACAGCACGTCACCTGGCTCATTAAAATATGTTGATAACGAGAGTTTGGGATGGAATGTTATAGCAGTGGGCGGATTTTCCTTATCACGCGGTCTTACGCTGGAAGGCTTGATGGTCAGTTACTTTTTAAGAAATTCCATGATGTATGACACCTTGATGCAAATGGGGCGGTGGTTTGGCTATAGACCAGGATATGATGATCTCTGTCGAATCTGGATGCCGGAAGAAGCGGAGGGGTGGTACAGCCACATCACTGAATCTATCGAAATGTTGCGTGAAGAACTAAGGCGTATGGAAGCAGCGAATGCAACTCCTGAGGAATTCGGTTTGAAGGTGCGGAGCCATCCTGACACCCTGATAGTGACCGCACGTAATAAAATGGGGTCTGGTGAACTGGTGGTCGTCAATATCGGTCTCGGGAATAACTTCATTGAAACGGCAATACTGAAACGGGATCAAACCAGCTTGACCGCAAATAGGAAGGCAGTGCAGCACTTTGCAGAACGGCTTGCCAAAGCCGGTAAACCCTCCTCACTGTCACTTAAGATTACAGGAGGATGGTTGCTGCGCGGAGCACCAGTCGATCCAATCCTTGATCTGCTTTCAGAATTTCAGAACCATCCAGCTTCAATTCTCACCGACCCAGGCCCGGTACGACGATACATCGAAGATCGCCGCAATGGTGAACTCAGTAAATGGGATATTCTTTTTGCCAGCGTGAATCGGAACGATATCGATACTCTCAGTAATGGCGACTTACTCGGTATTCCTATCAATTGCCAACGGCGCACCGCAGGCAAGAACAGTGATACAGCGACCCTCCGTATTACAAATAAGCAACGTGTTGCATCACGTAGTGTTGAGAAGACAGGCTTAACGAAGAAAGAAGTAGATGCTGCAGAGCAGCATTATAGAGAATGTGAAGGCAAGGCTGATGATTCGAAAGGCATCAATTATCCCGACCGTATATATCGCGCAATGCGGAAACACCCCTTGCTGATTATTCATCTTCTAGATATAATCTCCGAAAAGCCCGAAAGAATCATCCCGGAGCCAGTGGTCGCTTGGAGTATCAGCTTCCCACGAACAGCGTTGGAAGAGAAGCGAGTTGAATACGTGGTAAATACGATATGGCAGCGTGAAAACTTAGAAAACTATATGGATGACGATGAATTTGGAGGGGATGATGA
>Ga0194063_10002142_pt1 | contig 12434 bp, 8 predicted proteins | sample SepL3720m_MetaG_FD_155459 | JGI IMG/M metagenome (GOLD analysis project Ga0194063, IMG submission 155459) | Anoxic zone freshwater microbial communities from boreal shield lake in IISD Experimental Lakes Area, Ontario, Canada - Sep2016-L373-20m | ecosystem: Environmental > Aquatic > Freshwater >... | reverse complement strand
GATCTTGAGCAGGAGCGCGGGATCACCATCAAAAGTCATCCGGTCACCATGAGTTACAAGGCCAAGGACGGGTTGGTCTATGAGTTGAACCTGATTGATACGCCCGGACATGTGGACTTCACCTACGAGGTGTCGCGTAGCATGATGGCCTGCGAGGGCGCCATCCTGGTGGTGGATGCGGCACAGGGGGTTGAAGCCCAGACCGTTGCCAACACGTACCTGGCGATCGAGAACAATCTTGAGATCATGCCGGTGATTAATAAGGTTGACCTACCGGGCGCTGAACCCGATGTGGTCGAGAAACAAATCGAGGAAATCCTTTCGATTCCCGCCCATGATGCCGCGCGCATCAGCGCCAAGAGCGGACTCGGGGTGACCGATATGCTCGAGGAAGCGATCCTGCGCCTCCCGCCCCCCAGGACGTCCGACGACGGCTATGTCCGGGCTCTGGTGTTCGATTCCGTCTACGATGCCTTCCGGGGCGTGGTCACCTACATCCGCCTGGTCGATGGCGAATTGAAGGCGGGCGACAAGGTGAAACTGCTGGCCAGCGGTTTGGAAACCGAAATCAAGGAAGTCGGCCGGTTCCGCCCAAAAATGGAACCCGTACCCAAACTCCAGGCGGGGCAGGTGGGCTACATGATCGGCACCATCAAGAGCGCGGCGGACATCAAGATCGGCGACACGCTGACCATGCTTGCCAGGCCGGTTCAAAAACCACTGCCGGGTATGAAGGAAATTCATCCCATGGTGTTCAGTGGTCTTTACCCCGTGAATACCGCGGACTACGAAAAATTGAAGCAGAGCATGGAGAAACTGCGCCTGAATGACAGCGCCTTCACGTATCAAAATGAGTCTTCCGTGGCGTTGGGCTTCGGATTCCGGTGCGGATTTCTCGGGTTGCTTCACCTGGAAGTGGTCCAGGAGCGGTTGCATCGCGAATTTGATCTCGACGTCATCAGCACCTATCCTTCGGTGATCTATCGCGTTTTCCTCCGGGATGGCACGATAGTGGAGGTCGATAACCCGGCACATCTTCCCGACCTCACCCGTGTGGACCACATGGAGGAGCCCATGATCAAGGCTTTTGTCATCTGTCACAACGAGAACATCGGCGATGTCCTCAGGATCGTGATGGATCGGCGCGGAACGGTGGAGAAAACCGAGACGCTTGACACCAAGCGGGTCATGCTGACGGCGGGGATGCCATTGAATGAAATCCTCATTGACTTCCACGACTGCCTCAAGAGTGTCAGCCGTGGATACGCCTCCATGGACTATGAACACACGGGTTATCTCCCCAGCGATCTTGTCAAGATGGATATCCTTTTGAACGGCGAGAGCGTGGATGCCTTCTCCTGCATCATTCACCGCGACAAAGCCGTTTACCGGGGTCGGCAGATGTGTGCGGCGCTCAAGGATGTCATTCCCGCCCATCAGTTCACCGTTCCCATCCAGGCGGCGATTGGCAAGAACATCGTCGCACGGGAAACCATCAAGGCCATGCGCAAGGATGTGACGGCCAAGTGTTACGGCGGCGATATCAGCCGCAAACGCAAACTTCTGGAGCGCCAGAAGGAAGGCAAGAAGCGGATGAAGGAATTCGGCTCGGTCAGCGTGCCGCAGGAAGCCTTTATTTCGGTCTTGAAAACCACGGGTTGATTCGGAAGGCGGACACAGCATGGCGGGATATTTTGAAAAACGAAGAGTGCTGAAACTGGGTCGGGAATGGCTTCATCATTCCCGCGTCAGCCGGTATATGCGCGAGGACGTCGCGCCCCCGGCGGATCTCCTGCGGTTGGATGACGCGAGGGCGGAGCTGAAGGCGGCGCTTGATACCCGCGACGTGGATCGGATCGAAAAACACTGCGAGGTCGTTCAACAGGCGGTCACACGCGTCGTTCCCCCCCGAACCCATGCCACTCTTCGCGAGAATCTGGAAGTCCTGGTCGTGGCCGTCGCTGTGGCTATGGCGTTCCGTTGTTATTTCCTTCAGCCCTTCAAAATTCCCACCGGGTCGATGCAACCGAGTCTGTACGGGATTCACTATTCGGAACAGTCCGGAAAAGAACTGATGGATCAAGGGCCGCTTCGTCTGGTCAAGTGGCTCATATGGGGTGAATGGTACGGGGACATCACCGCTCAGACCGCGGGAACATTCCGAGGGCCCTATAATAAAGTACGAACAGGGGACGGAACGGCGATCGCTTATTATGACGTCGGCGGACTTCAGCATGCCGTGCCGGATGGAATGCCACTGGCTGTGAAATCCGGCGACGAGGTCGTTACCGGACAGATCATTGCCCGGGGCGTCACGATAAATGGGGATCATCTTTTCGTAAATCGCATGAAGTGGAACTTTATGAAGCCTTCCCGCGGTGAGGTCATGGTGTTCCGAACCGACGGCATCCCGATCCCGCGACTGACCGAGAGGACACACTACATTAAGCGCATGTGTGGACTGCCCGGCGATACCCTCACCATCCGGGCTCCCGAATTGATTGTCAACGGGCAGGCGGTGCAACAACCACGAAGCATACGCCAGATCGAGGATCGGGCGCCTGGCTATGTCGGTTATTGCCTCGGGGAAGGCCCTGATGCCTTGTTTATCAATTCGGTTCGCGATACGATCCATCTCGGGATCGGCCAGTATCTTGCCCTCGGGGATAACACCCAAAACAGTCTTGACGGCCGATACTGGGGGCCCGTTCCGATGGAAAACCTGGTCGGTCCGGCCATGATTGTTTACTGGCCTCTCTCTAAACGTTGGGGTTGGGTTCGGTAGTGGCGGATGACTCTGGTTCCAGTGTCAGGAAACATGACTGCAACCGTCAAAATCAGATTGGCGCAGATGGAAGTCCTTCCCGGACGACCGGTGGACAATACTGCGAAAATCGTGGATCTCCTGTCCCTCGCCCGGAGTGATCGTGTTGAACTGATCGTCTTTCCGGAAATGGCCATACCCGGATACCTGCTCGGGGATGAGTGGGAGCGGCCCGCATTCCTGCGCGAGTGTGAAGCCTGCGGGGAGGAAGTTCGTGTCGCCGCCACCGGCATTACCGTGATGTTCGGGAATGTCGGATTGGACTGGCAGCGCCGGAACGAAGACGGACGGGTGCGGAAATATAACGCTTTGTTTGTTGCGGAGGCGGGTCGTTTTATCGGACCCGAGTCCTCCCCGTATCCTTTCGTCATCAAGACCCTGCTGCCTAATTACCGTGAATTTGATGACAGTCGTCATTTCTATGATAACCGGAAACTGGCATCCGACCTGGGATTGGCTTTGCACGATTTGGTCTCCCCCGTGCCGACCTCGGTCGGTCGGATAGGGGCGGTTTTATGCGAGGATGCGTGGGATCTTGATTATGCCGTGTCGCCGCTCGGGATTCTGGGGGAGAAAGGCGTCGATTTTGTTGTCAACGCCAGTTGCTCCCCCTTTACCTTCAACAAGAACGATAAGCGAAACCGTGTGTTTGCCGCCGCGGCTTCACGTTTGGGGCGTCCGCTTGTTTATGTAAATAACACCGGTATCCAGAACAATGGCAAGACGGTTTTCACGTTTGACGGGGCCTCGTGCATCTATGACGGGAAGGGGGGGCGCGTGGACAGCCTGCCTCCCTTTGTCGAAGGCGTTGTCGATTGTACGTTACCTCTGGTTGGGAAGACGGCGGTCGGGGCGTCCGAGATCCTGCAGGATGACATGTCCACTCTCTTTCAAGCGATCCGGTACGGAACCGAGCGGTTCATGAAACTGTGTGATGTGGAGCGAGTGGTGGTTGGGGCGTCTGGCGGAATCGACTCCGCCGTTGTGGCCGCGATGTATCGGCGAATCCTGCCTCCTGAACGGCTTCTCCTGGTGAACATGCCCAGCCGATTCAACTCGGCAACGACGATCAATCTGGCGCGTGAACTGGCCGTTAATCTCGGGTGCGGGTGGCTTGAGATTCCGATCAAGGACAGCGTAACCCTGACGCGTGCCCAGATTGACGGGGTGGAGGCGCGGTGGCCAGGCGGTGTGAGGCGATTGATGCTGACCGATTTCCTGATGGAAAACGTACAGGCGAGGGATCGCTCCGCCCGGATCCTGGCGGCCGTGGCATCGGCGTTTGGAGGGGTTTTTACCTGTAACGCGAACAAATCTGAACTGACCGTTGGTTACACCACCCTGTATGGTGACTTGGGCGGGTATCTGGCCAATATCGCCGATCTGTGGAAAGGCGAAGTCTATGCCCTGGGTCGCTATCTGAACGAGCAGATCTTTGACAGGCCTGTCATTCCCGAGGGCGCTTTCAAGGTGGTGCCCTCGGCCGAACTCAGTGCGGCTCAGGCTGTGGACGAGGGGAAGGGTGACCCTTTGATCTATCCCTACCATGATTGTCTGTTCCGCGCCTGGGTTGAGAATTGGAACAGGAGCACGCCTGAAGAAATCCTGGAATGGTACCTTGAGGGGACACTCGAGGAGCAACTAGGGTACTCGGGGCGTGTCAGCGACCTGTTCCCGACATCGACTCACTTCGTTGCTGATCTGGAGCGATGGTGGAACCTATACCAGGGAATCGGGGTCGCCAAACGGATCCAGGCGCCACCGGTACTGGCCGTCAAGCGCCGTGCCTATGGATTTGACCATCGTGAATCCCAGATGGGCGCACGGTATACACGACGCTACGAGCAGATGAAGAAGAGTTAGTAATGTGCGTCCTCGATGCCGTCCCGAATGCGATTGTTTCACCATGAATATGATTCTGCTAGTCCCGGATGATTTTGTGCGGGAAGGAGTAGTGTCTCTCTGCGGGCGTCGGGCCGACCATGTGCGCGAGGTTCATCAGGCCGGGGTCGGTCGCAGACTTCGTGTCGGGCTCCTCAATGGCAGGATCGGGGAGGGGCTTGTGACCGAAGTGAGCGGAGAACGGCTCATACTGGGGGTGACCCTGGCCGAGGCTCCTCCTCCTCCGCTTCCGGTCACGCTCCTGCTGGCGATGCCCAGACCGAAGTGTTTTCGCCGGGTCATTCAATGCGCCGCCACCATGGGGGTAAAACGAATCGCCCTGTTCGGGGCGTACCGTGTGGAGAAAAGTTATTGGAAGACACCATGGCTCGAGGCCGGGGCACTGCGGGAGCAGTTGGTTCTCGGACTGGAGCAGGCAAGGGACACGGTCATGCCGGAAGTGACCGCGCATCCGCTGTTCAAGCCGTTTATCGAGGATATTGTCCCTGCACTCACAAAGGGCTCGCACTGTCTGGTCGCCCATCCGGGCCCCGGGAGTGGAAGTCCCGTTGACACGGGCCAACCCGTCTCCCTGGCCATTGGGCCCGAGGGTGGTTTTACGGACTATGAAATGGAATCGCTGAAAACCCGCCAGTTTACCCCGGTATCCGTGGGACCTCGCATCCTGCGCACCGAGCAGGCCGTTCCTGCGCTGTTGGGACGATGGGTCTGATCTTACTTGTTTTGGCCCAGGTTTGTGCTTATGATGCCGACCATGAAAACATACAAATTGCTTTTCGCAGTCGGGGCATTGTTGACAATAACGTCTGGTGTGGTTCTGGCCGCCGCAGGCAGCGGAATTGATCTGGGTGCCCGTTATCATACCAAACATTCGGCATATGCAGAACTCCCTTACGCGGATGGCGACCTGACCTACGCATTGGGATATGAAATTCATGATGATAACGGCCTGTTGCAGTTGCTCTGCGGGTTCACCCCGGATTTCAAGGATCATAATGAAATTGATTACGGGATCACGCCGGAAGCCAATCTTCTGCTGACGGACGGCCTTTTTCAGGGCGGCCTGGGCATCCTTTCCACCTATACCAAGAATTCTGCCGGTAAGGATGATTGGATGGACTTGTATTGGCAATGGGTTTTGGGTCTCAATGTGCCCCTTGGCACCCGATTGAGCATCCAGGCCAACGCCTATTACGTCTTCGAATCCTGGAGCCGTTTGAATAAGTTTGCGTTCGATGATGTCGAATTCGGCGGTTTTCTTACCTACAAGTTCTGACCGCCGCTTGATGTCCAAAACAAACTCCAAGGTTGCGTCGGCGCTTCGCGAACTTTCAACGGCCCTTGCCCATCTGGGTGAGGAGCAGTGTTATGAAGTTCTCTCCACGCTATTGACCGCCCCCGAGCGTGAAAAAATCGCACTGCGGTGGAAATTGGTCTGCATGCTCGAGCAGGGGGTTACCCAGCGGGCGATCGCGGCAGAACTGGGCATCAGTCTGTGCAAGATCACGCGCGGATCCCATGAACTGAAGTACGGCCCCGATTCGTTCCGGAAAGTGATTCGGAAGGCTGTTCCGAACGGCGTTCACCGGGCGCGGAAAAAGAGTGTTACTGAAAGGTGAGGGGTTATGTTCAAGCCGGTTTCTCGTAAAGTTGATTTTCCAGCCCAGGAGACGGAGGTTCTGGCGTTCTGGCAGGAAGGGCATATCTTCGAGCGTTCGATGGAGCAACGACGAGGCGCGCCGGAGTATGTGTTTTATGATGGCCCTCCCTTTGCCACCGGCCTGCCGCACTACGGTCATCTTCTCGCCGGCACCATCAAGGATATCGTGCCGCGTTACCAGACCATGCGCGGGCATTATGTCTGCCGCCGTTTCGGTTGGGATTGTCATGGTTTGCCCGTTGAGTATGAGGTCGAGCAGGATCTGAAGATCAGCGGGAAGCGCGATATCGAGAAGATGGGCGTGGACGTGTTTAATGAGCGCTGTCGGAGCATTGTGTTGCGCTATACCCGTGAGTGGCGTGAGGTGGTCACCCGCATGGGACGCTGGGTCGATTTCGATCATGACTACAAGACCATGGATCCAAACTATATGGAATCCATCTGGTGGGTTTTCAAGTCACTCTGGGAAAAGGAACTGATTTATGAGGGGCATCGTATCGTGCCTTATTGCCCCCGTTGCACGACCCCGCTGTCGAATTTTGAGACGAATCAGGGTTATGCCGACGTGCAGGATCCCGCCGTGACCATCCGCTTCAAACTGGTGGGCCAGGAAGCTTCCTATGTGCTGGCCTGGACAACCACGCCCTGGACCCTGCCATCCAATATGGCTCTGGCCGTGGGAAAGGACATAGTCTATCTCAAGATCAGGGATGGAGACGTCATCTACTACCTCGCGAAAGATCGGGTATCCGCCTACTACAAGAAGGGCGCAAAATTCGAGGTTCTGGAAGAAGTCGCAGGGTCGTCGATGGTGGGGATGATCTATGAGCCGCTCTTTCCGTATTTTGCTGATTTCAGAGCCAAAGGGGCGTTCCGGGTCATTCTGGCGGATTTTGTTTCCACAGACGATGGAACCGGAGTGGTTCATATCGCGCCGGGCTTCGGCGAGGACGACAGTCGCGTGGGTCAGATCGAGAAACTCCCGGCTCCCTGTCCCGTCGACGAGGAAGGCCGATTCACCGACGAGATCGGCGATTACGTGGGCCGTTTCGTCAAGGAGGCCGACGCCGACATCATCAAGCGGTTGAAGCATGAGGGCAAACTGATCCATCAGGCGGTCATTAATCATAGTTATCCGCATTGCTGGCGTTGTGACACCCCTCTGATCTATCGTGCCATTTCCGCCTGGTATGTGCGTGTTGAAAGCATGCGGGATCGTATCCTGAAGGCCAATAGCCAGACGAAATGGGTTCCGGATCATCTCCGCGATGGGCGATTCGGGAAGTGGTTGGAGCAGGCGCGGGACTGGAACATTTCCCGTAACCGGTACTGGGGCGCTCCGCTGCCGGTGTGGCGGAGTGATGACGGCAAGGAAGTGGTATGCATCGGATCCGCCGCCGAATTGGAGGCCTTGTCGGGCCAGAAGGTAACGGATCTTCACAAGCACTTTGTGGATAAGATCGAGATTCCGTCGCGGGAAGGGCGGGGGATGCTCAAGCGCATTCCCGAGGTGCTTGATTGTTGGTTTGAGAGCGGAGCCATGCCCTATGCCCAGGCGCATTACCCGTTTGAAAACCGCCAGCAGTTCGAATCTCATTTTCCTGCCGATTTCATCGCGGAGGGTCTGGATCAGACCCGTGGGTGGTTCTATACGTTGACCATTCTCGCCACCGCGCTGTTTGATCGTCCAGCGTTCCGGAATGTCATTGTCAACGGATTGGTGTTGGCCGAGGATGGGCGCAAGATGAGCAAGCGGCTCAAGAATTATCCCGACCCCAGCGCCATGATCAATACCTATGGGGCGGATGCCCTGCGGTTGTACCTGGTCAATTCGCCCGTGGTGCGCGCCGAGGATCTCCGGTTCTCCGAGGCCGGTGTCCAGGACCTCATGCGCAACCTTTTGATTCCCTTGTGGAACGCTTACGGTTTCTTCGTGACCTATGCGAATGTCGATCACTGGGAGGCGGGGGCCGGCGTTCAGGCTTCAGGCACCAGACCCGGGAATGAAAACCTGTTGGATCGATGGATCCGGAGTTCTCTTGAAACATTGTCATCCAATGTGACGACGGCGATGGATCACTATGACCTCCAAAACTCGGTCAGGCCGTTTGTGAGGTTCATTGAGGACCTGACGAACTGGTATATCCGCCGCAGTCGCCGGCGTTTCTGGAAGTCACAGGACGACGCGGACAAGGCGCAGGCGTATGAAACGCTTTACTATGTGCTGTTACAACTTTCCAAGATTGCGGCGCCGTTCATTCCGTTCACGAGTGAGGCTATATACAGGAACCTTCGCACGGCGGAGATGCCCGAGTCAGTACATCTGTGCGATTTCCCCCAGGGAGACGTCAGTCGGCGTGATCCCGCGTTGGAAAGTCAGATGGCCGCCGTGATGACCGTGGTGGTGCTGGGGCGGACGCTTCGTGCCGCGCACGACCTCAAGGTGCGTCAACCGCTCAAGACCATGCATGTGGCCTGCCGGAATGCCGAATTGCTTGACAGCATTGCCGCGCTGAAGGACATCATCCTGGAGGAACTGAACGTCAAGGAGGTCGAGTTCAGGGCGCATGAATCCGACTTTGCGACGTTGAAGGTCAAAGCGAACTTCGCCCGACTGGGGCCGAAACTGGGGCCCCTGGTCAAGAAAGCCTCGGGAATCATTGCCGCACTGAAGAGTGAGGAGATAGAAGTTCTGGCTGGAGGACAACCGTTGACGGTTGTGGTTGAGGGTCAATCAGTGGAATTGGTCCTGGAAGACGTGATCATTGAGCATCTGCCGCGGGACGGCAGTGTGGTGGCGGCAGAGGGTGGCCTGGTGGTGGCGCTTGACACGGCCCTGACCCCGGAGTTGGTGGAGGAGGGGATGGCGCGTGAATTTGTCAGCAAAGTGCAGAATATGCGCAAAACAGCCGACTTGGAAGTGACCCGGCGCATTCACGTCCGATTTGTCGGTGATGACGCTGTGACGGCGGCGGTGACTCGGTTCAAGGAGTATATCACAACCGAAACCCTGAGCCTCTCGTGTGACCGTGTGGGTGAGTTGGAAAGCGCTTCGACTCCGTGGGATTTGAACGGGCATCCCTGCGCGATCGAGATTCAGTAATAATCCCCTTGACTTCCTCGCCCGTTGTTTCTATACATAGAAACATTATGTATCCCAATGAAGCAACATATGCAGGGCTGGCGCGGGACTATGACATCGTGCCGGTGGTCAAGGAAGTGCTGGCGGATCTTGAAACACCGGTATCCGTTTTGCAGCGGTTTGTGAGCCGGGAGAATGCCTTTCTTCTGGAAAGTATGGAGGGCGGCGAGAAATGGGGGCGCTATTCCTTTGTCGGGATTGATCCCCGCCCTTTCCTGGAGGTCGATCACCGCAAACCCGGCAACGGGCTGGAGGAACTTCGCAGGGTCTTCAGGGGTGTACGCGTCGCGTCCGTTCCCGGTCTGCCCCGGTTCATCGGCGGGGTGGTCGGGTTTATCGGCTACGAGGCCATGGGCGAGTTTGAGACAATGCCTGAGCCCAAGGCCGGTCCATCGGGGGTGCGTTTGCGGAGCCGCTTCGTCCAGGCTGATCGTATGATCGTTTTCGACAATATCCGCCACACCATCAAGATTGTGGTTTGCACGCGGCCTGCTGAATCCACCTCTCCCGAGGCGGCCTACCGCCGCGCTCTCTCTGAGATCGAGGGGATCGAACATACCCTGAATCAGCCCGCCGACCGCGTGCCATACCAGGGAGGGGCGGAAGTTCGGTTTGAGTCGAATATGACAAAGGACGAATTTGTCGGCATGGTGAAAAAGGCGAAGGAGTACATCTACGCCGGCGACATCATCCAGGCGGTTCTAAGTCAACGCTTCAGCGCGAAGTTGGATATCCCCGCGCTCTATCTCTACCGCGCCCTACGTCTCCTGAATCCGTCACCCTACACGTTCTTTCTGAAAATCGGCAGTCAGACGCTTGTCGGGTCTTCCCCCGAGGTGATGGTCCGGCTGACCGGGAACCGGGTGGAACTTCGTCCGATTGCGGGAACGCGTCCCCGAGGCAAGGATGATGCCTCGGATCGAGCCCTGGCTGATGAGTTGCTGTCGGATGAGAAGGAGAAGGCCGAGCATGTGATGCTGGTGGATCTTGGCCGGAATGATATCGGGCGTCTCGCCGAGATGGGCAGCGTACAGGTGACCGACTATATGGTCATTGAACGCTACAGCCATGTGATGCATCTGGTGTCGCATGTCCAGGGTGTGTTGCGCAAGGAACTGGATGCCTATGACGTGATTCGGGCGACTTTCCCGGCAGGCACGTTGTCAGGCGCCCCCAAAATCCGGGCGATGCAGATTATTCATGAACTGGAACCGGAGCCGCGGGGAGCCTATGGGGGTGCCGTGGGGTATGTGGGATATGACGGCAACATGGACCTGGCTATCACCATCAGGACTTTGGAAGTCAGCGGCGGGATCGTTTCGGTTCAGGCGGGAGCCGGAGTGGTGTATGATTCGGATCCTGTGAAGGAATATGAGGAAACCTGTCATAAGGCGCGCGGGATGCAGAAGTCGGTGGAACTGGCGGCCCGGGGACTTGATTTGAGTGGAGATGACGTATGATCGTGCTCATTGATAACTACGATTCGTTTACGTACAACCTGGTCCAGGTCATGGCCTCACTCGGGGCCGAAATCAAGGTGTTCCGGAATGACGCCATCACCGTGGGGGATGTGGAGGCGTTGCATCCGGCCGCGGTTGTCATTTCGCCGGGCCCCTGTACGCCAAAGGAGGCGGGGATCTCGGTTGCCTTGATTCAACGCATGAGTGGTCGAATCCCGGTACTGGGTGTCTGTCTGGGACACCAGTCCCTGGGGGTCGCGTTCGGCGCGACCGTGTCGAATGCCAAGCGGATCATGCACGGCAAAGTTTCCCAAGTTCGCCATGGCGGGGTGGGTCTGTATAAGGGTATGTCCAATCCATTCCAGGCCGGACGGTATCATTCGCTGGCGGTGTTGAAGGAAACCCTGACCCCGGAGTTGATCGCCGATGCGTTCAGTGAGGATGACGAGATTATGGGAATGCACCACGCCACGCATCAGACCTATGGGGTGCAATTCCACCCGGAATCCGTCCTGACTCCATCAGGCAAGAAGTTGTTGCGAAACTTTTTGGAGATCGTCTCCGTATGAAGACCGTATTACAAAAGTTGATTGCCCGGCAGAATTTATCCGAGCAGGAGGCGGGGGCGGCCTTTGACTTGATCATGAATGGTGAAGCAACGCCAGCCCAGTTGGGAGCGTTTCTGGCCGCCTTGCAGATGAAGGGCGAGACGATTGATGAACTGGCCGGGGCCAGCCGGTCAATGAGACGCCACGCCGTATTCGTGGATCCCCGTGGAAAACCGGTGGTGGACACCTGCGGTACGGGTGGTGACTCGCTGGGGACGTTTAACATTTCCACCACGGCGGCCTTTGTTGTTGCCGGCGCAGGGGTTCCGGTGGCCAAGCACGGGAACCGTTCCATCACCAGTCAATGCGGATCGGCTGATGTTCTGGCTGAGTTGGGCGTGAACCTCGAGGTCACGCCCGATGTGATGGAGGACTGTATTCACGAAGTCGGCATCGGGTTTCTCTTCGCCCCCAAACTGCATCCCGCCATGAAACATGCGATGGGACCGCGCAAGGAACTCGGGTTCAGGACGGTCTTTAACCTTCTGGGGCCGCTGGCCAATCCGGCGGGTGCGAAGAACCAGGTACTCGGTGTATTTGCGCCTGAGTTAACCGAAATGTTCGCCGAGGTGCTCAAGCGACTGGGAAGTCGCAGGGTTTTTGTTGTTCATGGCCAGGATGGCATGGATGAGATCACCGTCACGGGTACAACGCGCATCAGCGAACTGCGTGACGGGACGATCCGTACGTATAACTTTGACCCTTTATCGGTGATGGAGGACTATGCCCCATTGTCGTCCTTGGCCGGTGGGGATGCGGTGTCGAATGCGAAAATCACGCGGGCCATATTGGAGGGCGAAACCGGGCCGCGCCGTGATATCGTGTGCCTGAATGCTGC
>Ga0194063_10002140_pt1 | contig 12437 bp, 10 predicted proteins | sample SepL3720m_MetaG_FD_155459 | JGI IMG/M metagenome (GOLD analysis project Ga0194063, IMG submission 155459) | Anoxic zone freshwater microbial communities from boreal shield lake in IISD Experimental Lakes Area, Ontario, Canada - Sep2016-L373-20m | ecosystem: Environmental > Aquatic > Freshwater... | reverse complement strand
CCTCACCTACAAGGCGCTGCGCTGCGGCTGCCACGTACCCCGTTTTTACAGCCTGTTCGGGCAAACACCGCCGGCCGACGCGGTGTTTGATGACCGGCATAACAACTGCAGCGGCAAGCACGCCGGTTTTTTGGCCTACTGCGTGCAGCACGGACTGAGCCTGGACGACTACACGGACCCGCAGCACCCGGTGCAGCAAGCCATCCGGCGTGACGTGGCGCGCGCCGTCGGCATGGACGCCAACGACTTCAAGATGGGCATAGACGGCTGTTCTGCACCCAACTACGCCATGCCGCTCTCAAGGTTGGCTTACGGTTATGCGCGGCTGGCCAGCGGGCCACGAGACAGTGAATTTGGCGAGAGCTTTGCCGCCCTGAGTGAAGCCATGACGGCGCACCCGGATCTGGTCTCGGGTACTGGCCGCAACGACCTGGCTTTCATGCTTAGCGGGCGCGGTGACTGGGTCAGCAAGGTCGGCGCTGACGGCGTGCAGGTGCTGGGCAGCAAGAGCCGGGGCGAAGCCTTTGCCATCAAGATCATCGATGCCAACAAGGACGCACTGTTCGCCGCCAGCGTCGAAGTGCTGGAGCAACTTGGCTGGCTCGACGACGCACAGCGCGAGGAACTCAAGCCCTGGAGGGCGCAGACCATCCTCAACGTGCGCGGCCTGCCGGTCGGGGAGCGGCTGCCGGTATTCAAGCTACAAAAGCCCTGACGCACGGTCATCCCGCACCACCGGCTCGTCATCCCGGACTTGCCTTTTGTCATCCCGGACTCGATCCGGGATCCAGTGCTACGCCGTTGCTGGATTGCGGGTCAAGCCCGCAATGACAAACCTGGGGTCCGCAATGACGGAAATATGGGCAATGACAGGCGCAAAGGCCATGACAAAAAGCCTCAGCCTTCGTAGCGACCGAGCTTGTGCGCCAGTTCAACGGCTGAAGTCACTTCCATTTTCTTGAAGATGTTCGCGCGGTGAAACTCTACCGTGCGCTGGGTGATGCCCAGATGCTCGGCAATCGTCTTGTTGTAGTGGCCCTTGATCAATTCATCCAGCACCTCGCGCTCGCGCGGGCTCAGGCTCACCAGTGCCTGGCGCAGCCGCTGCGCCTGGTGCTGCTCGTCGGTCATGGCGCTGGCGGCGGCCAGCGCCTGCTCCACTTTGTCCACCAGCACATTGTTCTGAAAAGGCTTTTCCAGAAAATCCCAGGCGCCGTTCTTCACCGCCGAGACCGCCATGCTGACATCGCCGTGACCGGTCAGGAACAAAATCGGCCAGGGGCAGCCCAGCGCCTTGAGTTCCTCGAACGTGCTGAGACCTGAGAGCGGCTCCATCCGGATGTCCAGCAGCACCACCGCATGACCCCAGTGCGGCAGTCGCGCGCGGACCGCTTGCAGGAAGACATCACCACCGGCCCAGGTTCCGGCCTTGTGTCCGCGTGAGTCGAACAGCCAGGCCAGCCCCTCGCGAAAATCGGCGTCGTCATCAACGATATGAATTTCAGGGCTCATGCACCATTCTCCTGCGCCGCCGTTAAAGCCGCGCCATGGCTTGAGAGCGGCAACCACAGGCTGAACATGGCGCCACCCAGGACCGGATCGCGTGCAACGTCAATACGCCCATGATGCGCCTCCAGCACCGAGCGACAAATCGCCAGCCCCATGCCCATGCCGTCAGCCGAGGCACTGAAAAACGCGCCAAAGATCTGTTCCTTGTGGTCTTCGTCGACGCCCGGTCCGGTGTCACAGACGACCACCGCGGCCTGGGTTTCGTCCTGCTCGATTCGCACTTGGACCCGAGCCGGCCGCTCCGACAAAGGGGCCCATTGCATGGCATTGGCAACCACGTTTTGCACCGCGTGTTCCAGCAGCAAGGCGTCGGCTTCCACCCACACCGGCAATGGACCCAGTGCCAACTCCAGAATGACCTGGCGTTGCGCCTGGTGCTGGACCAGCGTTGTGCGCAGGAAGGCCACCAGATCGAGACGCTGCCGCGACATTTCGCGGCGTCGTGCAAAGGCGTTGACGCGCTGGATGATGCGCCCCGCCTTGTCGGCCAGCCGGTCCATCCGCTCCACCACCGGCGTCACTTCATCCAGAGAAATACGTCCGCTGCGCAGGCGATTGAGCAAGCCGTTGGCAAAGCTGCTGAGTGCGCCCAGTGGCTGATTCAATTCGTGCGCCAGGGTCGACGCTACTTCGCCCACCGCCACTAGGCGCCCCGAGGCTTGCAGCCGTTCCTGTTGACGCGCCGCCATGCGTTCGGAGCGCTTGCGCTCGCTGATGTCAAGCACCGAGCTCATCCAGCCAATCTGCTCGCCGTCAGCGGTATTCAGGGGCGCTTCATGAATCAACACGTCCAGCAAGTGCCCGTCACGGTGCTGGAACTGCACTTCCACGCCGTCCTCGTGCGTTCCCTGCGCGATGATGTCGCGATGCACCAGATGCAATTCATCGGCCTGATCGGGCGGCCAGTAGGGCAGTGGGGTCGACTTGCCGACCAGTTCAATCGCGCTGTAACCCACCAGACTGCAAAACGATTCGTTGACGTACAGAATTTTGCCGCTGCGGTCCCAGGCGCGCAGACCGATGGTCACCGAGTTTTCCATGGCCGTGCGCAAAGCCACCTGGGCCGCAAACAGGGCCTGCACTTGCTGACGCTTGACAAAGTCGCGCCGCAATGCCCACAGGCTGACCAGCATGCCCAACAGGAACAGCAGCGCCACAAAAAAGAAGATGCGCGGCACGGTGGCTGGCTGCACGCCCACCGGTGTCACACCCAGAAACAGGTCGGTACCCGGCAGGTTCAGCGCCGCACGGTAAGCCTTGTTGCCCGCTGGTTCGTCAGGGGATCCCTTCAGCTCATCGGTGGCCAGACGGACCGCATGGTTTTGCGCAAACCAGGTAGGCACCATGGCTGCGGTGGCGCGCTCCAGCGACAAGGCGGCCAGGTAATTGCCAACAAACTGCCCGCGCTCAAAGAACGGCACCGCCAGCCAGACCACGTCGGTCGGCAGGCCATCGGGCCCTTGCATCAAACCGGCGTAGGCAGCGCGCCGCAAACCGCGGGTTGTGTCCTGCATGGTGGCCAGCGCCTGTGCGTTGCTGCTCTGCGCCGACCAGTCGCTGTGCCAGCGCTGCGGCCCGGCGTTCGCGCCGCGCGCCGCATCTGCCGCCAGCCAGCCGTGCGACAGCACGATACCGCTCTCGCGCCAAAGCAATCCGCCTTGCAATTGAGCGCTACCGCTCCTGGTCGCGCCGAGCACACTTTGGCGCGCCAGCAGCAGCAGATCGTCTTCAAGACGGCGGAAGTGAAACTGCACGCTTTGCTCAAGCCACTGTGCGTCGGCTGCGCGCGCGCGCGCCTCCTCATCGGCTTCAAACGTATTGAGATACAGGACCAGCGTTACCACCGAAGCCAGCAACAGCAGCAGCAAACCCAGCAGCCAGAGCAGGGCGCGCCGATTCCGGCTGGCGTGGCTCGGCATCGTCTGTTGCAGCAGGGCAAAGTCGAGCGATTGATCGGCGACAGCGGGTCGGGTTTTAACCATTGTTTTTCAGGCAGGTCTCCGCATAATAGCCAGCATGTCAAGCCCTGACCCGGTCGTCTCCAGTCATCGCCGAGCGTACCTGCGCCACCTGGGTGCGTCCGCGCTGGCGCCGGTGCTGGCCTCTTCACTGGTGCAGGGTCACGCACTGGCAGCGTCGGACAAGGCCGTCACGTTGCGCTTTTCCCACGTGGTAGCCGAAGAAACGCCCAAAGGTCTTGCCGCCAAACGCTTCAAGCAACTCGCCGAACAACGCTCCGGTGGGCGCATCCGGGTGCTGCTCTATCCTGACGCCCAGCTCTACGGCGACCACGACGAAATGCAGGCGCTGCAACTCGGTGCCGTGGACATGCTGGCGCCGTCCTTGTCGAAATTCGGGCGCATCGGCTTTCCGGAGTTCGAGCTGTTCGACTTGCCTTTCCTGTTTGGCCAGGTTGCCGACGTGCGACGCATCACACAGGGTCCGCTCGGGCAGCGCCTGCTGGAGCGCCTGAGCCGACAAGGCTTGACCGGGCTGGGTTACTTCGACAACGGCTTCAAGCAGATGAGCGCCAACCGTGCGCTGCTGGCGCCCGCTGATTTTGTCGGCTTGCGCATGCGGGTGCAGGCCTCACGGGTGATTGCGGCGCAAATGCGTGCCCTGGGGGCGCAGCCCGTGGATCTGCCTTTCAGCGAGACACGCCGCGCGCTGGAAACTGGCGTTGTGGATGGCACCGAGAACCCGGTGTCGAACTTCTGGACGCAGGGCATGCACGAAGTACAGAGCGATCTCAGTCTTACCGAGCACGGTTATCTGGGGTACGCAGTGGTCGTCAATCAGCGCTTCTGGCTCAGTCTGTCCAAAGCAGACAGTGAACTGATTGGGCAGGCCCTGCGCGAGGCCCTGACCTATGGCAACACCATAGCGGACACGCAGAACGACAAGGCACTGGCGTCGCTGCGCCAAACCGGCAGCACGCGCATCCATGTTCTGAGCCAGAGCCAACGCGAGCGCCTGCGCAGCGCGGTGGAGCCGGTGCACAAGGCACTGGCCAACCGCATTGGCCTGGCCTGGATGGATGCCATGCGCGATGCCCTGCGGCAAACCGTCAAGGGTTAACCCTAGCTGTTGAACGCCACAGTTGCCACGCCGGCCATTGTTCACTAACCTTCGCCCGTTCAGTTGACAACTATTCCCATATTTTGGAGACACCCATGAAAATCAAAGTCTTGCTCGCAAGCGTTTTGTTGGCGTTCGGTCTGAGTGCCGGCGCCCAGACCATCATCAAGTTCAGCCACGTCGTCGCCGCCGATACCCCGAAGGGCAAAGCCTCAGAGTTCTTTGCCAAGCGGGCAGCAGAACTGACCAAGGGCAAGGTCAAGGTGGAGGTCTACCCGAACAGTGCCCTGTACAAGGACGGCGAAGAAATGTCCTCCTTGCAGATGGGTTCGGTGCAGATGCTTGCCCCTTCGCTGGCAAAGTTCGGCCCGCTCGGCGTCAAGGAGTTCGAAGCCTTTGACTTCCCCTTCATGTTTGACGACACGGAAGAGTTGCACAAGATCACCCAGGGCCCGGTGGGTGCCGCCATGCTGGCCAAACTTGATGCCAAGGGCATCAAGGGTCTGGCGTACTGGGACAACGGCTTCAAGTCCTTCTCGGCCAACACGCCACTGAAGAACGTGGCCGATTACAAGGGCAAGAAGTTCCGCATCCAGTCCTCCAAGGTGCTGGAAGAAGAAATCCGTTCGGTTGGCGGCATTCCGCAGGTGATGGCTTTCTCAGAGGTCTATCAAGCGCTGCAGACCGGCGTGGTTGATGGCACGGAGAACCCGATCTCGAACTTCTGGACGCAGAAAATGCACGAAGTGCAGAAGCACCTGACGCTCACCAACCATGGCTACCTTGGCTACGCCGTGATCGCGAACAAGAAATTCTGGGATGGCCTGCCGGCGGACGTGCGCGGCCAGTTGGAACAGGCCATGAAGGAAGCCACGGTTTACGCCAACAGAATAGCCCAGGAAGAAAACGACCTGTCGCTGGCTGGCGTCAGGAAGAGCGGCAAGACCGTTGTTTATGAGCCCACCAAGGAAGAGCGTTTTGCGGTGAAAAAGGCGATGGCTCCGGTGCATATCAAGATGGCCGAGCGCGTTGGCAAGGAAACGCTGCAGGAGTTCTACAAAGCCACCGGCTTTGACCCGACCAAGCTCTAAGCTTGGCGCCATTGCGAACTGTCATCCCGGGCTCGACCCGGGATCCATGCACCCCGAGGTCATGGATTGCGGATCAAGTCCGCAATGACAACCAAAGGCCTCGCAATGACGAAAAGTGAATCTTCATCAGCCCGAGCACATCCGGAGTACACATCATGAAAATCCTTGATCACCTGGAAGAGTGGCTTGTCACCTTCCTGATGGGCGCTGCAACGCTGATCATCTTTGTTGCAGTGCTGCACCGCTACGCTGCGGGTCTGGCCATACCGGGCGTGCAGGACTGGCTCCTCACGCTTAACTTCGGTTGGGCGCAGGAACTCACCATCATCATGTTTGTCTGGATGTGCAAGTTCGGCGCGGCCTATGGCGTGCGCACAGGCATCCACGTCGGCGTTGATGTGCTGATCAACCGCTTGGACGTGAAGATGCGCAGCAAGTTCATCATTTTCGGCCTGTGCGCCGGCGTGCTGTTCACCGGCATCGTGGCTTACCTGGCTACCAGCTTTGTCTGGGACAACGGTGCCCACCACGCCTGGTTCAAGTGGCTGGGCATGTCGGTCGAAGGCATTCCGGAAGGTCCGACCTCACCGGACCTGGAATGGCCGACCTGGATGGTCTATAGCGCCGTTCCGCTGGGCACCAGTCTGATGTGTTTCCGCTTCCTGCAGGTGATGGTGAGCTTCATCAAAACCGGTGAACTACCGCACCACGACCACGGTCATGTCGACGGTCTGGAGGAAGAACTGGCTGTGGCGGTTGACTTTGACCCCTACGCCATGAAAGACAACCTGCACCCGGATGAAACGCCGGACCAGAAAGGAGGCGCCAAATGAACGCCGCCATCATTTTTGTCCTGTTGCTGGTGCTCATGCTCACCGGCATGCCGATCTCCATTTCGCTCGGTCTGACGGTCCTGACCTTTCTGTTCGGCTTTACCCACGTGCCACTCGAATCGGTGGCGCTCAAGCTTTTCACCGGCATCGAGAAGTTCGAGATCATGGCGATTCCGTTCTTCATTCTGGCCGGTAACTTCCTGACGCACGGCGGGGTGGCGCGACGCATGATCAACTTTGCCTCCAGCATGGTCGGTCACTGGTACGGCGGCCTGGGACTGGCTGGCGTGCTGGCCTGCGCGCTGTTTGCTGCGGTCTCGGGTTCGTCCCCGGCCACCGTGGTGGCGATCGGCTCGATCCTGATGCCGGCGATGGTCAAGGCCGGCTTTCCCAAGAGCTTTGGCGCGGGCGTCATCACGACCTCGGGCGCGCTGGGCATCCTGATCCCGCCTTCGATCGTGATGGTGATGTACTCGGTGGCCACCAACACCTCGGTCGGCGCCCTGTTCATGGCCGGCGTTGTGCCCGGCATTGCGCTGGCCTGCGTATTGGGCGGCGTGACCTGGTACCGTGCCCGCAAGTTCAACTACCCGCGCCTGCCCAAAGCGACCTGGGGTGAACGCTTCAAGGCTTTCAAGACATCGGCCTGGGGCCTGCTTTTGATAGTGATCGTGATGGGTGGTATCTACACGGGTCTGTTCACACCAACCGAAGCGGCAGCCATGAGCGCGGTCTATGCCTTCGTGGTGGCGGTCTTTGTCTACAAGGACATGAAGCTGAAAGACGTACCGCGCGTGCTGCTGAACTCGGCAAATATGTCGGCGATGCTGCTCTACATCATCACCAACGCCGTGCTGTTCTCCTTCATCATGACCAACGAGAACATTCCGCAGGCACTGGCCAACTGGATGTTGGGCAACGGTCTGGGCATGATCACTTTCCTGCTGGCGGTCAACGTCATGCTGCTGCTGGCGGGCAACTTTATGGAGCCGTCCTCCATCGTGCTGATCTTCGCACCCATCCTGTTCCCGGTCGCGATGAAACTCGGTATCGACCCGGTGCACTTCGGCATCATCATGGTGGTGAACATGGAGGTCGGCATGTGCCACCCGCCCGTCGGACTGAATCTGTATGTGGCCTCCGGCATCACCAAGATGGGCATCACCGAATTGACGGTCGCCGTCTGGCCCTGGCTGCTGTCGATGCTCGGTTTCCTGCTGGTCGTCACTTACTGGCCAGGACTCTCCACCTGGTTCCCGCGCATGCTGGGAATGCTGTAGCGTAGCGTCCTGACGACAACACCGGACTGATTGGCAGCGGCTTTACAAAGGCCTCTGATAATCGGTCCGATGGCAGCCACAACGCACCTCGTTCGTCAACGGATTCCCTGGCTGCTCGGCATGCTGGTGCTGGCCAGCACCGTTGATGCGCGCGCACAGGGCACAAGCGGCGAACTCAAGCCCGTCACCATCACCGGTGTTGCGCTCGACGACACTGAAGCGCGGCGCCAATCCACCGCCAGCAAGATCATTGTCGGACGTGACGAGATCGAACGTTTTGGCGACAGCACCGTGGGCGAGTTGCTCAAGCGCCTGCCGGGTGTCACCATGCCCGGTCGCCCGGGACGCGGCGGTGCACCGCGCATGCGCGGACTCGGCGGCGGCTATACCCAGATCCTGATTGACGGCGAGCCGGCACCGCGCGGCTTTTCGCTGGACGAACTCTCGCCCGAGCAAATCGAGCGCATTGAAATCCTGCGCGCACCGACGGCCGAAACCGGTGCCCGCGCCATCGGCGGCACCATCAACATCGTGACCCGCGGCGGCTACAGCAAGCGCCTTAACGACCTTCGGCTCGGTGTCGGCCTGGAGAACGGCAACCAGCAACCCGGCGTCTCCTGGACCCGCAATGAAGTGGCGGGCAACTGGATCTACAACGTCTCGCTCTCAGCCCAGCACGGTGAGCGCAGCAACGACAGCAGCAGTCACACCACCATAGAGAACCTCGACAGCGGCGAGCTGATCGACCGGCTTGAACGCACCCAGTCATCCAGCCAGCGCGACGCCATCCAGGCCAATGGGCGCCTGCAATGGCGCGGCGAACAGGGCGATACCCTGGTGCTGACGCCCATGCTGGTGCAATCACAGAGTTCCAGCCTGAGCAGCGGCAGCTTGACACAAATCGGTGGTGCCGCGCCCTTTGATGGCAGCAACGGTTCCGGCGCCAACCGCTTCAGCACCCTGCACCTGGGTGCCCAATGGATGCACCGGCTACAGGAAGGCGGCAACTGGCAACTGCGCGCCACGCTGGGACAGAGCGATTGGGACAATGCTTCGCTGCGCCAGTACTTTGGCGCCAGTCCTAGCGTTGGCCAATCGGACAACCGCTCCGAGCAGCATGACCTCAACTTCAGCGCCAGTGCCAAGCTGACCAAGACGCTGGCCAACGACCACAGTCTGGTAGCCGGCGCCGAGTTGCAAAGCAACCGCCGGCGCGAAGTTGCCACGACCTTGCAGGATGGTGAGTCGCCTCTGACGGAGTTCGATGGCAATCTCACGGCGTCGAGTCTGCGCGCAGCCCTTTACGCGCAGGACGAATGGTCCGTCACACGGCAACTGGCGGCGCACGCCGGCTTGCGCTGGGAAGGCATCAGCACCCAGGGCAGCACTGCCACGGGTATGCCCGAAGCACGCAACCAGAGCGCTGTCTGGACACCGCTGCTGCATGCGGTCTGGAAGTTCGATTCGCCCTACCGGGACCAGTTGCGTGCCAGCCTGACACGCAGCTACCGTTCACCGGGCTTGCAGGATCTGATTGCCCGCCCCCGCATCTCCGGCATGTTCCCCGGGCGCGGGCCCAACGACGAATTGCACCCGGATCGCGGCGGCAATCCGGAGCTCAAGCCGGAACTGGCCAGCGGTCTGGACATTGCCATGGAGCGCTTCCTGCCCGGCAGCGGCATGCTCAGTGCCAACCTGTTTTACCGCCACATCAGCAACCTGATGCGCAGCCAGACGACGCTGGAGACGGTCTCCTGGGCCGATTCACCGCGCTGGGTGGCACGACTGCAAAACATCGGCGACGCCATCACCCAGGGCCTGGAACTGGAAGCCAAATTTCGCGCCAGCGACCTGTGGCCAGAGGCGCCACGGATTGACGTGCGCAGCAACATCAGCCTGTTCACCTCGCGCGTGCAAGGTGTGCCGGCGCCGGACAACCGGCTCTCGCAGCAGCCCAACGGTACGGCAAACCTGGGCGCCGATTACCGGCTGCGCGACCTGCCACTGAGCTTTGGCGGCAACCTCAACTGGACGCCGGGCTACACCACGCGCCTGAGCGACGACCAGCGCGTGGTGCAGAGCGCCAAACTGGTGCTTGACGCCTTCGTGCTCTGGGTGCTGAATCCGACCAGCCAGTTGCGCTTCTCGCTGGGCAATCTGGCGGCCCGCGATTATGTGACGAGCAACACACTGGATTCGAGCAACGCCTCCGCTCAGGCGCTTCGTGAAAGTGTCACCAACACATCACCGTCCTGGCGCAGTCTGCAAGTCCGGCTAGAACTTAAGCTTTAGTTTCAGCGCGTCCTGCTTGATCGAACGCAGGACGGCCTCTTCGTCACTCCGGCCTCAAATTCGATACATCGAGAATGCGGGCGTTGTTGCGTGACTCCGCAATGATCTGCTGCGCAAATTCTGCAGCAGTGCCGCCGGCAGGCATATTGTTAACCTCTCTCAAGCGAGCCTGAAATTCCGCTTGCTGGACGACGGCGCCGATTTCGTGGTTCAGTCGCTGAATAATATGCGGTGGCGTGCGACCCGGTGCAAAAATTCCAAAAAGCGATGTCAGGTTGGCCTGAGGGTAGCCAAGTTCAGCCAGCGTCGGAACCTCCGGCAATACCGCCAGGCGGATCGGAGCGCCGACCGCCAATGGCTTGAGCCTTCCGCTGCGGACATACTGAAGCGGAACAGCTGCCACATTGGTTGACAGAACTTCAAAATGCCCAGCCAGGGCATCTGTTAGTTGCTGCCCCCCGCCCTTGTACGGGATATGCGTAATTGCAGCATGGCTCGCCCGTCGTACGTGCTCCAGCACCAGGTGCCCGAGTGTCCCTGAGCCGGAGCTTGCCCAACGAATACCTCCCGCTCTGTCACGCGCCGCTGCCAGCAAGTCCCGAAACTCGGTACCCGGCAAGGCCGGCGTTCCAACCACGAGAACTGGCGTATGCATGACGCTGACCACCGGTGCGAGGTCATGCAGCGGTTCGTAATTGACTTTGGCAAGATAAGGGCTCAGGGTCAGCGGACTGATCGCCGAAAATGCCAGCGTATAGCCATCGGGCTTGGCCTTGGCCACAAGATCCATGCCGACCGTGCCTCCGGCACCGGCGCGATTTTCAACCAGCACCGGCACGCCCAGACGCGTCGCCAGCCGGTCTGCAATAGCGCGTGCCGTGCCGTCGCTGAGACCCCCGGACGGATAGACGACAACGATCCGCACCGCGCGCACAGGCCATTCGGTCTTGGCGTACAAGCGATCATCGGCCCAGGAGCCGCCCAAGCCCAGCAGCGTCAAGCCCAAGCCAGGCAATGCGACACGTCTTGTTATCTTTGATCCCACGTTGCTATTGTCCACTCAAGTTTCAAAACTTGCCTTGCCTGGCCACCTTGCGTGCAAGCGACGCAAACTTGCCAAGCGCGCCGCTCAATTCGCCGGCGCGGTAGGCCAGGGTCAACGGGGCATCGAGTCCGGTATCTTCTGCCAAAGAGCAATAAACAATGGTGTGGGGGTGTGTGCCCTGCATGGACGCCGGCACGACGGAAATGCCGGTGCCCGCGGCCACGAGATTGAGAGCGGTCAGCATGCGCGGCACTTCTGCTGTAATTCTGGGCTCAATGCCTTGCTCATGGCAACGCTGCACCAGATTGCCATACAGCCCGGGCGCGCCTGGGCGTCTAACAAGAATCAAGGCCTCGCCGGCCAGATCTTTCAGCGCAAACACCGGGAGCTTGCCTGAGGCTTGGTGAGTAAGCAAGCGATGCCCGAGCGGCAACGCAACGACGACCGGTTCACGCAACAGGGTTTCAAAAACAACACCTTCTGGGGCCGATGTAGGGATACGCAAGAAGCCGCAATCAAGACGCGACGAAGCCACGGCTTCAATGATGCCGGCGGCGTTGTCTTCGCCCAACACCAGATCGATGCCGGGATAGGACTTTCGGCAGGCACGCAACACATCGGGGGTGTAGCGATGGGCTGCGGCAGAACTGGTGAATGAAATGGCGAGCCGCCCATACAAACCGCTTGCGGCATGAACCAGGCGGCTCTCCATCGCTGCCACGTCTGAAAGAATCCGGCGCGCGTCCTCCAGCAAGAGCTTGCCCGCGTCGGTCAGAGACACGCCACGCGCATGGCGATGCAGTAACTGCGCTCCCACTTTCGCTTCCAGAGACTTCATCTGCTGGCTGAGCGGGGGTTGCTGCATGCCCAGATGTTGGGCGGCGCGCGTGATGTGGCCGGCCTCGGCAACGGCGACGAAATAGCGAAGCTGCTTGAAGTCCATGCCTTCGTATCATATCCAAAACATATGCTATTTCAGTTAATTCATATTTGACATATGCAAAACCGGATCCTAAGCTCCTGCACCAGATTTCCGAGTTTCTTCTTTATCCACGTTTTGAAAGTCCTGACCATGAAAATTCGTCCCGCTCTCGTTGTCGCTGCCCTGTCGTCTGTTGCCACAATGGCCCACGCCCAGGCGAACGTCGAAATCTTCGGTCTGCTCGACATCGGCTACCTCTACACCAGCGCTGACGGCAATGGTTCGGTCAGTTCCATCAACACCGATGGCAATACCTCCAGCCGCCTG
>Ga0194063_10002139_pt1 | contig 12439 bp, 6 predicted proteins | sample SepL3720m_MetaG_FD_155459 | JGI IMG/M metagenome (GOLD analysis project Ga0194063, IMG submission 155459) | Anoxic zone freshwater microbial communities from boreal shield lake in IISD Experimental Lakes Area, Ontario, Canada - Sep2016-L373-20m | ecosystem: Environmental > Aquatic > Freshwater >... | reverse complement strand
CTGTATCTTAATAGCTATAAGTTCTTCTTTTTTTGTATCCATTTTTCCATAGAGGAAAAGCAGAGCAAACAATAATGATACATATTTTCATTTATATTCCTTTGGTTTTGCTCATACAACAAAAAATCATTTATCTGTTTTTTCTATTTTCGCTTTGCTACCCAATGCTTCTAATTTTTTATTTATAGGGTCGAGTTCTTTTTCTGCGAATTTTGGAATGAAATAATTTTTTTCTCCTGTTGTTTCGTTGAATCCTTCGAAGAGACAAAGCCCATTAATAAATGCTTCGTGATCAAATGGTATATTCATTTTTTCTCTTGCTGCTATATAGACTACACTCATATTATCTCCAAGATTTTTTAGGCTGATAATTTTCCACTGTTTTTTGTGTAATGCGATGATTCATTTGTCAAAATCAGAAAATGTATATCCGCTCACATGGTAGGTATATTCCTTTGTTTGGGGGATGTTTTCGTTGAAGATGGTCAATAAATTATTTTTGTCGATTTCTATTTTCATTACTTAACTACGTTTACGTTGATAAAAACTCACTTCATTCGTGATAAAAGTTCGCTATGCTCACGATAAATGTTTTGCGATAAACTTTATCAATTTATCATTTTATCGCCCGAAGGGCTTTTATCTATTTCCTTTTAAGTATCTTATAGAGGAGAACTATTTCGATAAAATTTACCATCAATGCTGTTCCTCAATAACTGATAAAAGGAAGTGTCAGTCCTGTATTGGGGAGTATTTTTGTATTTACTCAAATATTTACGAATGCCTGGATGAGAATCAATGAAAGAATTCCTATTCCTACCATTTTTGCGTGATCATCTTTTATGTTACGGATACGTGTCAGGAAGTAATATGCGATATAGAGATAGAGTGACAATAATATCATATTCCCTAGGAATCATATCTCTTCTGAGAATGCTGCGAATACGAAGTCACTTTGTGCTTCTGGTATGAATCAAAATTTTTGTAATCATTTTCCATATCATTTACCGAGCAATCCACCGCCACCTATTGCGAGTAATGCTTGTTGGTTTTGCCATCAGATTTGTTTTGCTTGTGGATCTACGCTTGAACTTATGAAGTAGGTAAATCTTTTTTGGATGTAGGCAAATCTATCACTTACCATCCCTGCAATCCCTCCAACAATTAACCCTGTTGCCAATCATCAAAAAAGAATCCATAAAATATATTTTATTTTTGCTCATGCATATCGACACATAATAAGTCCTACAATACCTAGAATCATAACTGTTCCAAGATCGGGGATTAATAAAAAGACTGCATAGAGTAGTGCATTTAGAATTATAAATGATATGAAAAAATCTTTAGTATTTATTTTATCGCGTTTTCTCATCAACCATCATCATAAGAAAAGCACATATCATAACTTAAAAAATTCCGCTGGTTGAATACTCGGAAGAAATGGGATATTAATCCATCCTCTTGCACCATTTAGCACGATTCCTATGCCTGGAATAAATACCGATACTTGCAATACCATCAGAATAATTGCTATAATAGTTGTATTTTTGTTGTTTTGGAAAAACTTAATAGGTATTGCATAGACTATTCCCGCCATAACCATTGCCATTCCTATATTTCTCAATTGTCTAATGAAATAGAAATAGTTGGAAGGATCTCATGTCATTTTTCCGCTTGCTATCAATGAGATCGTTAGAGTAAACGATTCATGGATACTTACGCTGTAGATGGAGAGTACTCCAAATAACGTTAAAATAATTCATACTATGATAATTGGCATAATTTTTCACCTAACAACTAAAAACTAATGATTTTTTAGTTTGCACTGAGTTTCGTCGTGTCTCGTGGTCTTCGTGTAGTGTTTGTTTTTATTAATGTAAGATCCTGACTATTTGACGTAATGTATTTCCCGTTAAAAATACCTGCGATGAGATTATATTTTTTTTTAAGTGTAATGTTGGTTTTGGCTATTTGTTTAAAGAAACTATTGTGGTTGGTATAGAGATTGAAACACTCTGAAAAGTCTTCAAATGGATCACTCATTCCATATCCACTACAAAAATCTTTTTTCTTGGCTTCGGCTTTTCTGATTTTTTCTTTGTCTCGTGAAATTTTATAAAATCATAATGATAGGTCATCAATTGAAAATACTACCTTACCAAATTCAGTGAAATTTTTATCTTTCTGAGATGAAGATCATTGGATATATCATAGATCTGTGATATGTCCCATTTCGTGTGTTGAGAGTTCGATGAATTCTTTTCTAGATTGTACCGATCAAAGATTAAATACGACACTTGTTCGATCTGCATATCATCTTCTTTCTCCATTGCCTTTATTGATCTCTATATTTGTTATAACTTCTTCTATCTGTTTGTCTTCATTACTATTGGTATCGATAAACTGTACTATTTTATCAATTATTTTGATATAACTGTATTTTTCTGTAGCTATAAAATTTCCATTGAATTGGATTTTGTCACATATGTTTACGCTAGCACATAAGTTGTCCAAATTTGTTTGACTGTTTGCTGCAAAATGTCATGTCTGTGGCTGTATAGTACCACTTTCTTCTAGATATATTTGTTCCAAATTTTTATCATCTTGTGGTATATTTATCTCTACATAATCTTTGGTATTTGGTAGCAACTTTTCTCATAAATGAAAAACATTGAATGCTAACAATAGATAGAATATTGCTGCTATAGCTATAAATTTGATGAGGATGATGATTTTTTTCTTCATATATTACACGTGATAAATATTACTCAGATATGTGTATATCAAATTTTCATAAGTAGTTATTGAGCTTGGTATCTACTACATCTCATTTACCCAATCATAAACATTTGCCACTTTGTGTGTGTCGGTATCATTTTGGCATATTGGGATCATTGGTTATCCCTATTACTACGTCTTGTTCTTGTAATAGTTTTTCTCGTTCTTTTCGTGGAATATTTCATTTTCATAATATTTTCAATATCTCTCATCAATAATACATGATAGCACGATCATGATTGATGTGTATATCTGTTTTGATCTTTACGCCACTTACAGTTTCGTAGTTTTTGAATTCTTCTAGCATGGTGATTATTTTATAATATTGTACCACTTAATGTCATCTACAATGTTCTGTTCGCTAGGTCATCTTGCGTTGAAAAGGATGATCTCTTTGAGCGGGACTTTGTTGGCATAGAGGAACAAAATAAAATTGTATCATCAGATTATTATTTTGTTTTTGGATTGTTTTGCTTTGAAGATATTTTTTCCGATACCACCCGTGATATTTTCCACAAGTAATGTCGCTTGTTTGTTTATATCGTTTTTGCACAAATCTTCAAATATTTTTTTAGATTCTTCCTTTTTGGGTGAAAAGATGAAATACGAGATATCTTGTGGTGATTTTTTGACTTCATCGACGATATATGTCACTAATTTATCTACAAGTGGCGGAACTACTTTAATGTTTTGGGTATTTGCAGTCTGTTGCAAATCCCCCTTCGTTTCCCCCTTTATCAAGGGGGTCGCTTGTAAATTGGTATTTGAGAAAAATACCACTTTGTTTTTGAATACATCAGTAAATTCTTTCCAGTCCGTGAATTTCTGTGCTTCACCATAGGTGAAATAAAATTCTCCATTACCGTACATTTTTTTGAATACATTTACTATTCCATCAAATACTTTCTGTATATGAGCGATGTGTTTCTCCAATATCGCATAATTTTCTTCTGAGAGTATGTTTTTAAGACTTTCTTTTTTTGCAAGTAATTGTTCTCGTAAGAGGTTACTTTGATAAAAATCTCCATGGTCTCTGATGGGATCGTGTTGTATCATAGTAGCTTCGGTCTTTATGAAGAGCTTTGTACTTTCACTAAACAAAATACCTATATATACCTGGAATGTATTTACGAATTCTTGTAATTCGTTCGACTCGAGTGTAGTTCATTGGATCTGATTATCTATCTTTTGCTGATAGACAAATGATTCCAAAATATTCAAAGTGTAATACAAGTCGCATGGGCTTGAAAGGAAAAAATTATAGGTTTTGTATCGTTGTTCTGTATCAAAAAAGCAGATGTCGTAGTCTTTGTACATCTCTTCATTGTCTTGCATCGCAGCAAATAATCCGTGATGTGTTGCCAAAACGATTGGATATTTTACTTGGTTTCTTGTATCTTTGATATAATAATAGATTCTATAATCGGTTTGACTATTCAGATGCAAAATACCGAGACCTCTCTTGAGATGCGAGATATACTTGATGACAAAAAAACATTCTTCTTGGGTAAATATTCCTTTATTCAAAAACTTTTGGAATGTTTCTTGGTTGATCATTTGTTCTTCTCTCGTGAATCCTATATTTTTAACTCCCATATCATTCAATACTGCTTTGGCGATATCGAGCTTTTGGATGTTTTGAAACGTTAAAATAATATTTTTATTTGCTGCCAAAGAGGTAAGGAGATCTTTGATTGCTATATTTCCAATATAATATTTTTTCTGATTTTCTAAATTATTCGTATCGATTCATTCACTCGTCTTGACCATGTTGGTATTGCTCGGCATGATTTTTTCCAATGCAGGAAAATTTATTTTTATTTGTGGTACGTTTTCGTACTCAGTTAGATTCAACATCTCTTTCCAAATCCCTTCTGTTTGCTTGATAATATGTACTAGGTTAGGATATGCTTTAATCAACTCGTACAGATATTGTACGAAATATAAGAATAATTTATTGCTATTTTTTGTGTCAAAAAATGCGTCATGTGATTTTTCTTCACCATGATCTTCATCACTAAAGATGTTATTAAAAAGTTTTTCTGATTTTAAATTTTCTATCAATACTTCTAGTGCATAACTCTGTGCGTAGTGCACTATCGTTTGTGCGAGAGGCATGGTATCGATCTGGTTGCAGTAGGTGAGCGTAGGAAAAAATTTATTTAAAAAATTGAGATCAAAGGTGATGTTGTGTCAGATTATTATTGAATTTTCTCAGAAAAATTTCTGAATTTCTTGTTCTACGGTTGCTCTTGTAGGGGCAGTTTCCAATTCGCTAATCGAGAGTCACGTAATGAATCCAACGATATGTTTTAATTCTTCTGTTTTCTTGTCAGGTTTGATAAGTGATTGATATTCACCGATAATTTTTCCTGCTGCATCAAATTCTATGATTCCTATTTGAATAGGCTCATCCTTTGTGATATCGAGTCAAGTTGTTTCAAAATCTAATCAGATATATCTATATTTGCTATTTAGTATCATAGTATCAAAGTTGAATAATAAATTAATGAATAATGAATATTTTTTAATGAATAATGAATAATGAAAAATGAATAATGTTGGTAGTATCTTATTATAGACTATTGTATTTTACAATAGTTGATATCAAAACAAAATCCTACATTATTAATTATCAATTATTAATTTTTAATTTGCTGAGCATGTTGCGAAGCATTTATTTTCTGTCAAAATCTGCTGGAATTTCTCCTCGTATCTCTGTTTCTCGTTTGCGGATAGGTATAGTGAAATCATGAGTTTTGACTCGGGTTACCGCTTCTTGGAGTTTCGTTAGAAGTTCTTTTGTCTCCTCGGTATATGTTAGGGTTGTCTTAATTTTTTTGGATCTCATCCATGCGATAGCTGTTTCAGAATCGCTGAATATACATTCATAGCGATTTTGTCTTTTCAAATCCTCCGGCTCGCCTTCGCTCGCCACCTCCTTTATCAAGGAGGCCTTTAGTTTTTTGGTTTTTTTGTTGAGGGTTTCAATATATCTGATAGCTTCATAGATAGCCAAAAATTCTCCAATGTTATTAGTTCCCATCGAATAAATAGGCGAACGAAAAACTTCTTTTCGTGCTTTGAGATCTACCGCTCTATATTCCATGATTCATGGATTACCTGTACAGGAAGCATCCACACAGAGCGCATTGGTGGTAATTGGGATTTTTACTTTCATTTGTTGGTGTAGGAATAAACGGTTCTTTTCTATCTTTTTTATAAAAAAAAACAACCGAATAAAATCCGGTTGTTCTTAATAAATTTTTTGTACCAATCGGTTACTTGCTTATTATTTTCAAGTAATCGTCTTTTTGATCCACAAATGCATCAACTACCTTACTTATGTATTTTTTAAGGTAATCTTTGTCAAACATCTCATCTAGGGTTTTCTTTTTTCTTCCTGCAATGAAATCTTCTCTGGTTTTGTTGAATGCTTTTGTGTAGAATTTTTGTGCTTTTCTTGGCACTTCAAATGTTGTTCCTTCAGGTTTTTCGAACGAGATAGTATATTTATTAAACTCTCCGTTCTTAGCGTCTTCTATAACGCTCATTCCCCACAAATTTATGTCGGCCTTCAAACATTTTATAATCTCTGTTGTGATGGCTTCTTTGTATGACTTATTTACATCTATAATTGTTTGTACCTTATAGACGCTGTCAAAAATTTGTGTAAAAACCTTTGATTGGGCAGTACAAAGTGACGACTTTGTCGCACTCTGTGTTTTTTCTTCTTTCTTCTGCGCGGAGCTATTGCTTGAAGCAAAGCAAAGCGCAATTGCGATTATTGCAAATAGTCTTTTCATTGTTTTATAATTTAATTATTATTTTTGTTTCCGTTGTCTTAAGATAGAGGATACTTAAATAATACAAAAAGTCAAGTCAAATTTATATAAAGCACATTTTTTGGCTTTTAGGCTAATTACAAAAAAACCCCATACTTACTACGGGGTTTCTTCTTATTTTAAGAATTATTGGCTTTCATTTTCTTGTTCTATTACTTCCATCTTTAAAAATGGAAGATTGTCTTTGAATTCTAATTCGCAATTTATATTTTGTTTCCCTATTGGCAAATCTTTATTGTTTGCTAATTCCCATTTCTTTTTGTCTTTTAGTGTTATTTCTATAGGAGTACTTGTTATATCATTTGAATCTGTTAGTGTTATTTTTACTGGACTAGTTGCATCTTTGAGATATGCTAACCAAGTTTTTTTGTCTTTGTTTATTTTTACTCATTTCAGTGTATCTCATTTTATTGATGGTTCTATTTTGTTGAGAAGTACAAGATTATCCAATCTTCTTTTCATCTCTTCTTTTGCTTCTTCCAATCCTTCGAGTTTACTTAATCCGAATTCACTATCTTTTTGGTTGATAGCCATATAATCGTAATAATATTTTTTATCAGTAGTTGATCGTAATTTTACTTGCACAACTTTTTTGTTTTCATCTTTGCTACTATAACTACTTTCGTAGATTGCTTTTAATGCACTAGCATAACTATCTTCTGCTAATCCGAGGTTTTCTCTTCCCTCACCTGCAAAGTATTTTTTATATGATCCGAAAAGTGCCTTATCTTTTTCTTCATTCGTGATTATTAGTGGTTTCTTTTCTCCTCATTTTAATGTTTTCGTTTCATCTAATTTATTGTCAGAATCTATTCGTATAGTACACATCTCATGCTTGTTGTTTGCAAAAGTATAACTGTCTTTGTAATTACTCTTCAATAATGTTACGTTATCGTTTTTGAGTTCAATATTTACTTTTCCGTTGTTGTATGTTACTTCCTCTGTTTTGATTTCAGCTACATCATTCATCTTTATTTCTTTGAGTGATTTTGCCTCCAACATAGATTTGTCGCTTGTACTAACCGTAATATTGTAATAAATTTCGTTCTTATAATCGAAGACGTACATTCCTTTTTTCATTTCATTTCCATCACTATCGCAGAGTTGTAGATCTGTTCCTACTACCTTTAAATACATGTCTTGTTCTACATATTTTTCTCTTCATTTTTCTCCTGCTTTTGCTAATTGTCGTTTATATAATCATTTGCCATTTGGACCTACGATTTTTGTTGTAGTAAATTTTGTTTCATCGGCATTGGTGATACCCGGAAGGACAAATACATCACCTTTGAGCTCTTTTTTGACATTTAATTGTGTCAATGCGGTGAATATTGTTTTTCTTTCAGCCCTAATTCTATCTGTATAACTTTCGATAGTCTTTCGGTTTTTGTCTGTTTCTTCTGGTGTCTTGAAATCTAATTTCAAGGAAGTTTTATTTTTTTTGTCTTTTACTATACTTGGACTAAGTACGACTCATTTTTCATTTCCGTTTATATCTTCTAAAACTTTATCCATTTTTACCTCTTCCTTTGTGTCGCTAAAATCTAATTCTTTTTCTTGTCCGTCGACTTTTATTTTTACAGCGATGATTTTATATTCTTGATCATAGTAAATCGTTCCCTTTTCTTCTCCTGTCAGTAAGATATTTCCAGCGTCGTCTTTTTGTTCTCCGAAGAAAACTGTTCTTTTGTATCCTCATTTATTGTCTGTATTGAATTCGATATTTCCTAATGAGAATGCTGGTGCTTTTACTTCATAGCTGTTGTTTACATCCATTCCTCTTTTTGTTTTTTCTCCTGAAAAAATGTCTGAGGCAAGTTTGTCACTTGTTCATTTTCCTGCGTTTTCTAGTGTTACTTCTTGATTTTCTAGCATTTTGATGCTTGGTGCTCAATCAGCTTTATCAGGTGTATTTATATCGTAAGATATGTTGTCGATTATTACTGATTGTTTTTTCCCTTTGTTAGTAAACGCGTATTTTCTTGTGTTGTTTTCTATTGTCATAGTGAATGGTATATCCACTTGTTGTTGTGTTCCATCGTTCTTGGTAAAATAAATTGAGAAATTATATTCTTTTGCTCCTGTTCCTTTTGTGATTTTTCGGTTATTTTCGAAATCTTCGCTATGACTTTCGTTTAGTGTCCCTTCAAATGTTCTTTCTATCTTATTATTGATGAAGTCTTTTTTGATTTCGTCAAATTCTTTCGTTGTTATTTCCTTGTGTTCTGTATATATACTTTCATATGCTTTTGTTTGTGTGTTGTTTTTTTGAATATTGTTCATAATGCTCAATTCTGGTACACCATTTGTATTTACTTTGGTTTGAAGATAGTAAAAGAGATTGTATCATTTTTTCTCAGCTTCTCTCTGATAATCAAGATCCAATACAAAATCTGTGTCTTCTGCTATAGTTCATGTTATTTTTTTCCATTGACTTACTTGTCCCTCACCTTTGCTGTCTGGTGCGATTAAATTGTTTTCCGCATCTAATTCTAGCGTAAAGGTATCTTTTTTTGTTTTTGTTTTATCAGCTTTATCTTTGATAAAACCTACTTCATATTCGAATTCTACTGTTGATCCTGTTATCTTTGTTACTTTATAATCAGCCTTTTTGTCTGCATCTTTATCATTTTTTTCTAATTGTTTATTTAATGCTTCTATAGTTTTTGCATTATTAAATGTTGGAACGATATCTTTTTTATCGGTTTTGTCGGTAGCTACGGATTGATTGGTTACATCATAGAGAAACAATCATTTTCTTGCTCATGCTGTGCTTGCTTTTACTTCAATGGTTTTTTTTGTAGCATTGTAAACAAACTCTAATCCTGAATATCATTTGATAGCTACAGTATATATACCATTTTTATACACGATAGTGTTTGATATGTCTATTTCTCTGCTGATAGCTTTTCCGTTGAGTGTAAAATGTTCATAGATCTCTTTTTTAAGACTTATGATTTCCGCTGTTTCTACATTATCTACTGGTGTTTCTATTGGTGCTATTGTTACGGTATTTGGTGTTCATATATTATTTGGTACATAGTTTCCTGGATTAGGTCAATGTCCACTTCCTGATCCTGTATTTCATGATCCATTTGTTATTGGAGCACTAGCGCCAGTTCAAGCTCCAGTTACAGGGATTGTAGTTCATGTTCAAGCTACAGGGATTGTAGTTCATGTTCCACCTGTTGCTCCATTGTTTATTGCTGTTGAAGTGTTTACTGTTTGTACTGTTGTGCTTGTTTCTATTTTAACATCTAAACCTATTGTGATATCTCTATCCGTAGGTACATCAGCATTTATATTCCCGATTTCACAACTTGCTCGGTCTACTGATAATTTTGTTAATTTTGGTTCGGGTGTAATAGTCAATTTATTTAATACATTAATGAATCCTTCTGCGATTCTTGCTGCAATTAAATAACGATTTCCATTTTGTTCTGCATTTATTTTACTTGTTGTTTTTGTATCTATAATTTTTGATTCTATATTTGTTGTAGAAAGTTCTTTTATTACTCCATCTATAGCTGCCTTATTGTTTGCACTTGTAAATTTGTCTTTGAGTGTTGTGAGCTCTATTATTTTTGCTTTTCGATCATTTGTCGCACTCTCTAATGTCATTTTTCTTTGATCTGCTCAAGCAGAAATAGTTATAGAAGCTTCTGTGATATTTTTTCCTGCTTCTATTTTAGTAGCTGTTTCTATCTTTGTTGTTGTTCCTGTGTCTGCTATTTCTGCGGAACCTGTATTGTAATTTCCTGTTATTGTTGGTATGACTTTTGTTTCAACTTTTGCATCTACTTTTACTGGATTGATCTTATCGTAATATGCTTTTGCTAATACTTTGTAATCAGGTTTATCAATTTTTTTTGTTTGATCTAATATTGCTCCTAATACGCATACTTCATAGAGATCTTGGTCTTTAGTTAAAGGATCAGGACTATATTCTTTTGAAAAAATATCTGCCAATCCTGTTTTGGTTTTAATGAAAGTATCGATACTTTCTTTGAGTCATTTGACTGCTTGTATTTCCTTCATGGTTGTTTCATTTTCGAATCATTTTATCATTTCATCAAAATCTTCTTTAGACTTCATGAGATCAGTAAATGCTGTCAAATCTTTTTGAATGAAAAGATCTTTATTACTGTCTGTGAGATTAGCTGTCTCTAAATTTTTTTGAAGCGTATTAGCCATTTGGATTGATTACAAATAATAAAATAGATTATTTCTTCATTGTTTTTTTAAGACTATTGAGATCAACTTTGGTCTGTGTTTCATAGATTACATCCAAAAATGTATGCATTAGTTGCATAATCTGATTTTCGTTTACAAGATTTTTTTCTACCAAGACTTTGAGTCCTTTTGCTGCTGCTCGTTTTCCTTCGAGTGCTTTGAGCATAGTAAGGAGATATTCTCTGTTGGTCTTTTTGGTTGTAGCCATCTATGACTTAATGAATAATTAAAAATGAATAATGAATAATGTTGGTATCTTTTTTTATTGTTTTTTTATTCATCAACATGTATAGTAGTATAATTTTACCCGTAAACAGAAAAAAAGCCAAAAAACGTTGGCTTTACTGGCATATTTACTTCTCTTTTTGTAAAATCTATATATAATTTGTTTATTTGGGTATTAATTGCTTACTAAATAGCCTTCTGTGAGTTTTATTGTAGTTCGGTTTTGTGATACCGTATATGTTTGATTGTTTTTGGAGAGATGTTGGGTGATCACTTTTCCTTTTGTATCGAATCCTATAGTGCCTATTTCTTTTCCATCATGCTGTACGGTAAAATTGATTGCCGTTACTCTTTCTATGAGTGGTTTGCTTTCATCGCTACTATACTCAAACACTTTGTCTCCCGTCGCTTTCTCTATGGTAAACCCTTTGGGTTTTACGGTGTATGTACTTATCATATTTTGGATTTCTTTTATTTTTTCTACGGTTTGTACGGTTTTGGTACTTTTGATGAGTTGATCTTGTTTATCTACCAATAGCTGTGTTATTACCATCATTTTCTTTAATTGTGCATCGTGTCATTGTTTTTTGAGTATAAATGATTTTTTGACACAGATGTCATAGAGTCATAAGAGTATTTTTTTGTCCAATCCGTTTATGATAGCATTGATTGTTTTTTTGTCATCGGTGGTGGTTACATTTTTATATATCGTTTTTACAATATTTTGATCTGCTTGTGATAATGATTTCCAACCTGTATATCTATCATTGGCATTTCTATCGTTGTCGTTTGGGTCGGGTTGTATTGTTTCTATGATAGTAAATACTTCATCTTCTCCTGTATTATTATATATTGTTTTTTTTTCTATGATGGGAACTTCTATTAATTTTCCTGTACTTCGATCAACAACGGCTGTATTATTATATGAACCTTTTTCTATTTTTTTTCATTCATCTGTCGCAACAATAATCTCCTTTTTTGTTTCTTCTTTGTTTTGTTTTTTGTTGTCTAATAATCATGTTTTTTGTGGTAGTAATGCTAGTATTCATGCTAATCATATAGTAGCAATATTTTTTATTAATTTTTTTTTGTGTGGATGTTTTTCTTCTGTCTTAATTTTTTTTATTTGGGTTTTTTCTCCAGAAGATTCTTTTTTCTTTTTTGGTGTTTTTTTTCTAAAAATATTATATATTTTTTTACCTGTTTCATTGATTTTCATATCTCTTTCTTCTTCCATAAGTAGGGTATATGCATCTTCTGCTTTTTGCAAAATTTTTGGTCTGTTTGTGCCTACATAGCTATCTAAAATCATACCTAATTCCTTTATGAAAACTGTTTTATTCTTTTCGATACTATTT
>Ga0194063_10002137_pt1 | contig 12445 bp, 9 predicted proteins | sample SepL3720m_MetaG_FD_155459 | JGI IMG/M metagenome (GOLD analysis project Ga0194063, IMG submission 155459) | Anoxic zone freshwater microbial communities from boreal shield lake in IISD Experimental Lakes Area, Ontario, Canada - Sep2016-L373-20m | ecosystem: Environmental > Aquatic > Freshwater >... | reverse complement strand
AGCTGGGGTAGTAGGCAGTAAGATTGCGAGTGAACTGGGTAATATGCGTGTAAGTGAGCAGATAGATGCATTGGAGATTATGGGTATTAATACAAAGGCTTATCTTATTATGCCTAAAATTTTGGCCGCGCTTGTTACTATACCTATGCTGGTCGTGTTGGCGATGGCCTTGGGTATTTATGGCGGTCGATTGGCAGGTGCAGCTAGTAATATACTTAGTACCCAAACCTATGATCGAGGATTAATGGAAAATTTTATGCCCTATAATGTCACATTCGCATTGGCAAAGGCATATACGTTTGCAGTAATCATTAGTAGTATACCTGCTTATTATGGTTATTACGTAAAAGGCGGCGCATTAGAAATTGGCAGAAGTAGTACCACTTCCGTAGTGGTGAGCTGTATTATGATATTATTTGCTGATTATATTTTGGCAGCACTGCTTCTATAAGTAGCGCTATTATTAATTGAATACCGTATTATTTTTATTATATGATTGAGTTTACAAACATAAAAAAAGCCTTTGATGGAAAAGTGGTATTGGACGACGTAGGCCATGTTATGCAGACTGGTAAATGCAATCTTATCATTGGTACCAGCGGTAGTGGTAAAACAGTTTTGCAGAAATGCTTGGTTGGTTTAATGGAGCCGGATGATGGACAAATTTTATATGATGGCAAAAGTTTTACCAGCATGGATGTAGCTGAACGCAAATCGCTGCGTCAACAAATAGGCATGTTGTTTCAGGGATCTGCGCTTTTCGACAGTATGACGGTTGAACAAAATGTAATGTTTCCATTGGATATGTTTTCTTCCATGAATCATGCTGACAAAGTAAAAAGGGTAAACGAAGTTTTAGATAGAGTCAATCTCATAGATGCCCATAAAAAATTTCCAGCAGAAATTAGTGGAGGTATGAAAAAAAGAGTGGGTATTGCACGTGCCATTGTGTTGAATCCCCAATATCTTTTTTGTGATGAGCCCAATTCGGGACTAGACCCTCAAACGAGTATGGTTATCGACAAGCTCATTCATGAAATTACTCGTGAATTCAATATAACCACGGTGATTAATACGCATGATATGAATAGTGTGATGGAAATTGGCGAAAATATTATTTATCTATACCAGGGCAAAAAAGAATGGTCGGGCGATAAAACAGAAATCATATTCAGTAAAAACGAGTTGCTCAACAATTTCATTTTTGCATCCGAATTTTTGCATGACGCAAAAGATATGCGGATGTTAGAAGCCAAAGGCAAAATTTCCAATGACCGAAATATGGATGACCTGTTAAAATAATAAAAGAGTGCTGGTATTATGCACTCTTTAGTTTTTCATCCATCTTTTAGCGAAAATATATTTATACTACGCCAGCCAGTTCAAGGCTGCGCTGACTTACTTTTCGATAGTCGATATTTTCAATAATTGCTGCTGGGTATAAAATCAAGGAAACGCCTTCTTGCTTCCACCAATCTTTCGCAAATAAATTGCCAGCATGCACAATACCGGTTAGCCAACTGTGTTTAAATTCATTGTGCCATTCTTCAATCCATTCAAAATTATCCTTGTTGATTTTGTCAATGTGGTCTACGCTTACAAATACTTTCAAATAATAATCCTGTGTTAGTAGCGTATCAGTTTGGTGATAAATTTTCTTGTACTCGTATTTATACTGATAGCGAATAGCAGAAACATCACTCAGTACAGCGGATGCAGTGGGGAATGCGCCGGCGCCTTTTCCTTTGAAAAAATGCTTGTCGGCAAATGTACTCTCAGTAGTTACCGCATTGAATTCGTTTTCTACATTGTACAGGTCGTCTTTTGGGGTTACAAACTGAGGCAGCACAAAGGCTGCGAGTTTTCCATTACTGAGTTTTTGTGCATTGGCTACTAGCTTGATAGAATAGTTTTTTTCTTTGGCCACTACTGCATCTTGCAAGGAAATATTTTCAATTCCGTTAAAAATAAAAGTTGCTGGTTTTGCAATCGTACCGAAAGAATGTGCCAGTAGGATACTTAATTTATTAGCAGCATCATATCCGCCAATGTCCAATTTTGGATTGCTTTCTGCAAAGCCCGATTGCTGTGCTAGCAATAAGGCTTCTTTGAATTCGAGTTTGTCTTGGAAGATTTTGGTGAGGATAAAATTGGTGCTACCATTGATGATGCCACGAAATGATTGTAGTAAGTCGTTGTCGTAATATTCTTCTAGGTTACGAATGATAGGCATGCTAGCGCAGCAAGCTGCTTCATACAAAAAGGGGGTTTCGTATTCTTTTTGTAATGCGAGTAATTCTTCAAAATGTTCAGCAATCATTTTTTTATTCGCACTTACTACTGCTTTCTTATTTTGCAAAGCTGTCTTTACAATTTCAAATGCTGCATCTGCATCGTCAATTAATTCTACAATAACATTGATTTCCTCGTTAAAAAGCAGGTCGTTTCTATCGCTGGTAAAATAGTTGGCATCGATGACTCTTTTTTTATCGACATTTTTTATGCATATTTTACGAATGGTTGATTGTAGGGTTGGTGTACTGTGCAACACATCGTACAATCCTTTTCCTACCACCCCAAAGCCAAAAAGGCCTATTGTAAGTTTATTTTCAGTTGACATGTCATTTTATTTTTACCTCAATAATGAATTGAAATTATTTACAGCTTATACAATTGCATTGCTGAATTCTTCTTTTACTAGGGCGGCTTTTGAAAATGCGTTTTCCAAATCAATGATCAGGTCTTGCACTTCTTCTAATCCTACACTAAGTCTAATCAAACTGTCAGCTACCCCAGCTGCTTTTCTTTTTTCAGCAGGGATAGATTTATGGGTCATTTGTGCTGGGTGGCAGAGTAAACTTTTTACACCACCTAAACTTTCTGCCAGTTTAAAATATTGAGTATTGGTTACAACAGCAGTGGCTGCTGCTGCTGTATCATTTTTCAAAGTAAATGAAACGATGCCACCAAATCCTTTGCTTTGCTTTTTGGCAATATCATGGTTGATATGTGTTTTCAAGCCTGGATAGTAAACATTTTCAACAGCTGGATGTGTTTCTAAAAATTCAGCAACGGCTTGCGCATTGCGGCAATGTTGTTGTATGCGCAATCCCAATGTTTCTATACCACGAATGACCAACCAGCTATCAAAGGGTGCAAGAATAGCACCACTGGCATTTTGTATGAATTTGATTTTTTCTCCAATCTCATTTTCTTTGGTAACTACCAAGCCAGCAATAAGATCGCTGTGACCACCTAAATATTTGGTGGCACTGTGCACGACAATATCAGCTCCCAGCGTAAGAGGTTGTTGTAGGGCGGGTGAAGCAAAAGTATTATCCACGCAAAGTAAACAGGAATTGGCCTTGGCGATTTTTGCGATGGCTTCAATATCACTCACTTTCAAAGTAGGGTTGGTAGGTGTTTCAATCCAGATGAGTTTTGTTTTTTCCGACACTGCTTCAAATACATTATTGGTATTGGTAGTGTCAACATATTTAACACTAATGCCAAACTTTTCGTATACATGGGTAAATAAGCGAAAAGCACCACCATAAATATCATCCACTGCTACAATCTCATCGCCTGATTTTAATAATTTTAAAACCGCATCAATGGCTGCTAATCCACTTCCAAATGCAATACCTGTACTGCCTTGTTCTAGTTTGGCAATAATGGTTTCCAATGTTGCTCTGGTTGGATTGCCAGTTCTAGCATAATCATATCCTTTGTTTACACCAGGGGATTCTTGCACATAAGTGCTGGTTTGATAAATAGGAACGCTAATAGCTCCGGTTAATTCATCTACTGGAATACTGTGAATCAGTTGTGTTGCGTTGACAGACATCTCTTTTGAGTTTTACCTTCCTGCATACAATTTTTTGCAAGAAGAAGTGAAAAATTAATTTTAAGAAGATGCGAAATCAAGTGAGGGCTGGGGTTATCGGAAGGCTTTTTTCGGCAGTTACCTGCATAAAAAAAGCTCATCCGATAAATCAGATGAGCTATAATATTGTAAGACGATATTGTAAGCTGTAGTCTGACTTATCTGTCCGTGTATACATTGTATACTTGGATGGAGTTGGCACCTTTTTTCAGCGTGAACTGAAATAGGTTGTCAAGGCTTCATCGGGCCATTACCCTCTGCCTTTCTTGATAAGCGATCTTGTAAAGAACTGCTGCAAAGATATAGGGGCGATTAATAAAATTCCAAATAAAATCTATACAATATTTTCATCAATCATGCAAACGCCCTTCCAGCAAGGCTTTCAGAGAAAAAATATTTTTATTTATTTTGGGAGCAGATAATTATTTATTGCTTTTTGAGGTTTTGGGCGTTTAAGCATCGGATGATTTGAAATTCTTTTTAAGCCATTCTTGTTGCGAATCTGCTGATTGCTCAAATACTACTTGAGCAGCAATTTTGTCCTGCGCTTTTGCGATGGACTTTGATACCAGTGGATGTTCGATTGCTTCGGATTCTTTCATGCCTAACAATTTAATAAGTCCAATCATTTTTTCGCTGCCAAATTGTTTAAACATGGGCTCGTCTAGGGCACTAAATACATTGACTTGGCCTATAAAATTATCAGGAAGGAGAACTGTTTCTTTTTCCTGCATAGGGTGATGTTCTAGCATGGCTAGGTGATTGATATTTTCTCCTAAAGGACGCCAGTGCTTGCCATCTTTTATGCGTTCTTCAGCAAGTGCATGATCGGCAAATAATTTTTTATAATAACTGGTAGAATCAGCAAACCAGGCCATAAAAATTAACTGAGGGTCTGCTTTGGCTGATTGCAAAATCGCTTCATCCTTAGCTTTGGAATGGATAAATACCAGGTCCTTGAAAATGCCATCTTGCCGGGTCGCTTCTTTTTTGCCAAATAAATTGAAAAACATAGTTTAAATTTGAATGCAAGTTAATAAAGAGAACGCACCCAAGTTTACAAGCCTACAATTGTTTGTATCTTTACGACAAGTTAGTAAGTATGGCGACAAAGAAAATTCCACCTGCTGTGGAAATAAATCACAACGATTTTATTGAAGTGTTTGGTGCACGGGAACATAACCTGAAGGGACTGGATATTGCTATTCCTAAGAACCAATTGGTTGTATTCACTGGGGTTAGTGGTAGTGGTAAGTCTTCTTTGGCATTTGATACAATTTATAATGAAGGCCAGCGTCGTTATATGGAAAGTTTTGGAGCCTATGCCCGTCAATTTGTGGGGGATATGGAAAGGCCTGATGTTGATAAGATTACTGGTTTGTCGCCCGTTATTTCCATTGAACAGAAAACAACCAATAAAAATCCTCGCAGTACCGTTGGTACAGTAACAGAGGTATATGATTTTTTAAGATTGTTATTTGCCCGCATTGGAGAAGCCTATAGTTATAATACGGGAAAGCAAATGGTGAAATTCAGTGAGGAGGAGATTGTGCAACATATCATAGAGAAATATGAAGGAAAAAAAATAAGTTTATTGGCACCATTGGTGAGAGGCAGAAAAGGGCATTATCGCGAGTTGTTTGAAGAAACTCGAAAGAAAGGGTTTTTAAAAGTAAGAGTTGATACTGAAATAAAAGACCTGGTTCCAAAGATGCAGGTGGATCGTTATAAAATTCATGATATTGAAGTAGTGGTCGATCGTTTGCCGGTAACGGATGACATGAAACTTCGATTGAGTCAAAGCGTTCAGAAATCATTACAGATAGGAAAAGATTTATTATTGGTATTAATTGAAGGCATTGAACAGCCTGTTCAATTTAGTAAGCAATTGATGTGTGAGGATACTGGTATTAGTTATGAAGAACCTTCACCCAATGCGTTTTCATTTAATAGTCCATATGGCGCCTGTTCCAGCTGCAAGGGCTTGGGAGATGTTTACCAAGTAAGTCTGGCGGCCGTTATTCCCGATGACACTAAATCAATTAATGAGGGTGGCGTAGCTCCATTGGGAGAAGAAAGAGAAGCGGGTATTTTCAAACAAGTACAACAACTGGCTAAAAAATATAAATTTAGTTTAGATAAGCCCATTAATAGTTTGTCTGAAAAAGTGATGAATGTATTGCTGTATGGGAAGGAAGAATTAGATGAAGTGGCTGAAAATTTAAAAGTAGAAATTGACAGCACTGCTACTTTGAGTGATTTTTATGCGGAAGAATATGAAGGAGTGATTCCTATGTTGAAGCGATGGTTTGGTGCAGCTAATACCACCGAAGCAATGCGAGACTGGGTAGAGAAATACATGGAGCTTACTCCTTGTCAGGATTGTGAAGGAACTAGATTGAAAAAAGAAAGTCGTTGGTTTAAGGTAGATGGGAAAAATATTTCCAGCTTGAGTAATTTAAATCTAGATAACCTGGCAGCTTGGTTTGATGGCATTGAATTACGACTGGACAAAAAACAAAATACCATAGCGAAAGACGTATTGAAGGAGATCAGAGAAAGGCTGCAATTTTTATTGAATGTTGGGTTGACCTATTTAACATTGAATCGTCCTTCTAAAACATTGAGTGGTGGCGAATCACAACGTATTCGATTGGCTACACAAATTGGTTCTCAACTGCAAGGCATAACTTATATACTCGATGAGCCCAGTATTGGTTTACACCAACGCGACAATCAACGGTTGATTGAAGCCTTGAAACATTTGCGCGATATTGGCAATAGTGTATTGGTGGTGGAGCATGATAAAGATATTATGATGGCCAGCGATTACTTAGTAGATATTGGACCTGGTGCGGGTATGCATGGTGGTAGGATAGTGGCTGCAGGTACTCCCGCAGAAGTTTTAAAATCAACTGCTGAAACAGCACAATACTTAAGTGGCAAGAAAAAAATTGCCATACCAGCCGAAAGGAGAAAAGGGAATGGAAAATATATTGAAATAACAGGTGCCAAGGGAAACAACTTGCAAAATGTTTCTGTTCGTTTTCCATTGGGGAAATTGATACTGGTGACGGGTGTAAGTGGTAGTGGAAAGTCCACACTTATCAATGAAACATTGTATCCCCTGCTCAGTAAATTCTGTTATCATTCCAAAGCCAATCCATTGCCTTATAAAAATATTAAAGGGCTGGAATTAATTGATAAGGTAATAGAAATTGATCAAAGTCCAATTGGTCGAACGCCGAGGAGTAACCCTGCTACTTATTGTGGATTTTTTACCGATATACGTACTTTATTTGCTTCGGTACCAGAAGCAAAAATTCGCGGGTATAATGCAGGTCGCTTTTCCTTCAATGTAAAAACGGGTAGGTGCGATGTGTGTGAAGGGGGAGGGATGCGGGTGATTGAAATGAATTTTCTGCCAGATGTATATGTGCATTGCGAAAAATGCAATGGCAAAAGATATAATCGAGAAACCCTTGAAATACGCTACAAAGGTAAAAGCATCAGCGATGTATTGGATATGACGGTAGACGATGCGGTAGAATTCTTTCAGGCTGTGCCATTTATTTATAGGAAAATAAAAGTTTTGCAGGAAGTAGGCTTAGGCTATATCACCCTCGGGCAAAGTGCGGTTACACTCAGTGGTGGCGAAGCGCAAAGGGTGAAGCTCAGTACTGAGCTTGGGAAAAAAGACACGGGTAAAACATTTTATATATTGGATGAGCCTACTACTGGATTGCATTTTCAGGACATTCAACATTTATTGGAAGTGGTTAATAAATTAGTGGATAGAGGCAATACTGTATTGGTAATTGAACATAATATGGATGTCATTAAAACAGCTGATCATATTATTGATATTGGGCCCGAAGGGGGAGATGGAGGCGGACAGGTTTTGTTTGAAGGAGTGCCCGAAGACCTCGTAAAAGTTAAAGAAAGTTTTACAGGCTTCTATTTACAGGCTGAATTGAATGGGTAAAAACCATTGCAAAGTAAAATGATATTTTTTTCATCCTTAGTTTTGAAAATAAAAAAAATCCATGCATTGCATGGATTTAATCTTGTTAGGTACGAAGGCTAAAATAGGGCAGTCATAGCCAGGAAGTGATAAATATGTGGTTTCAGGGGTAATCAGCAGTTGTATATGCAACCGCATTTCTTCTCCTTGGGGGTTTCTGCTTCCAAAGTATAACCTGCCATTATTTTATATCAATCGTAAACAGACATTGACTTATATTTTCGCAAACTGGATTGCCAACAAGAGGCAAACTGTTACGAAGGCAATTATTTTATAACTGCCCGGGTTAAGTTGAAAATTGTTACTCATACATTATTGGATTTAAAGATTTAATATACAGCGGGGCAACGGGTTTGTTTAGCCGCCCTTCTGTTTCCGGAACTACTGTAAATAGTGCCGAGTTGGATACCGATTTTTGCTACGATTGTAAAATAGGTGTCTGCATCTTTAGTATCGCCACGTAAAGTACCTGGCGCAAACCTGGTCATACCAGGATAAATAATGGGAATGGTTTTGTCACTCAATTGTGTTGCGAGTGATGCATTTTGCGGACTCATGTATTTGATGAAATTGTTGGCGTCAATATACGTTTTACTTACATCATCAATATTGTCTGTGAACGTTTTTCTATAGTGAAATTCAGTACTAAAATTTACTCGATCTGAAATGATATATTTTATACCTGCCCCTACAGGGATATTCATTTGTGTTAGTTTGTATTCTTTGCTGTTGGGATATTCGGCCATGCCTTGACCTTCCGTTCTTAGTGGTTGAAGATTGTACCATGTTTTGTTGCCATTGGTACCTTTCAATGAACCTTGTGGGTTAAAATGAAAAATACCCAGTCCGCCAAAAACATAGGGTCTTAATCTTGCTGGATATTCATTGTTGCGGCCAATAAATTGTAGTGGAAAGAATTCAATCGCACCATAGGCTTCCCAAACATTACTGCGAAAATTGAGGTTGCGTTGTTTGCGATGCAATTCATCGATGCCATTGGTATTGATAACGGCATCGTCACCTTCTAAAAATGTATAATTAGCGGCAGCCCTAAAACCTAACCAAGTATTGGGATACATGGTTACATAGATGCCCTTGCTTAATTTGGTAAATTCAAAATTGAGGTCTTTTACAAAAGCAGCACCCTTTCCTTGATTGCCACCCAAGTCGCCCAAGAAAAAACTAGGGCCAAAATTAAAGCCTATTTCCCAACGTGTTTTATCAGGATCTCCAAAAGTAATGGCTTGTGAAAAAGAATGAGATGTAATAGTGAAACAGCAGCCGAGTAGCAGCAGTAATTTGCCAATAAATAATGGTAAATTAGGTTTCATCAGAAACTGGATTTTGTCTTAAATAGAAAATTGGATAATGGATATAGTTGTTTTGTTTCCTTAGCGGGAGTAGTGTAAAAAATGCTCAAATGCTTCATTTTCAAGACTACTTTTGCCGACTTATTCCTCAAAACAGCTCTATCTCAAGGATTTAAAACGATATAAGGGGGAGAATATTGTATGGTATACATTATTTTTTGAATAGCATTTCAATATGTGGAATGCCATCTTCCAAATATTCTTCACTACAGGGAATAAAGCCCAAACTCCCATAAAAATTACGGAGGTATAGTTGGGCTCCAATTTTGATGCTAGAACAGTTAAATGTCCTACAGCAATGTTCGATTGCCCTTTTCATTAATTCCTTTCCAGCTCCAGTGCCACGGTAGGCCGGAGAACTAACAACTCTTCCTATACTGGCTTCGTCATAAGATATGCCAGGCGGAATGATACGGGCATAGGCCACCAGTTTTTCTTGGTCCCAGCCAGCCAAGTGTAAACTTTTTAAATCTTTGTTATCAGCATCCTGGTAAGCGCAATTTTGTTCTACTACAAAAACCTCATTGCGTAATTGCAGAATAGCATATAAACTGCGGGGACTGAGTTCATCAAAAGCTTGTATGGTCCAGTGTAATTGCATTATAGTGGGGAGCTATTTTCTTTGTTTTGCTGCATTTTAAAGGCCATTAAATCGGCAATGGATTTGGCTCTTATTTTGGCCTTTTCGGTGATCGGCCCTTCAAATAATTCGTCAAGGGTACTAAAAAATAACTGTAGCCATGTGTCGAAATGAATTTTTTCGAGTGGGATTTTTTTATTTAAATCGTAATGAACTTCCATGGCATTTTTTTGGTAAACAGGGTTGTCTAATAAAATACTTTCCCAAAAATCTGTGATCACGCTTATATGATGCGGCCAATCGAGTTGTACTTTTTCTGTAAAAATAAATCCAATGGTCGGGTCTTTTTTTACTTTTTCATAAAAAAGGGTAACCAATTTTTCAATATCGGCCCTCGTTTCAATGGATGCTTTCACGCTTATTTATTTTTGAGGTAAGGTAGTACATCTTCGAGGCTGACGGCCTTATTCAGGTCATTTATTTCAATAACTATGAGGTATCCATTGCCCGAACCTGTTTTTTTGATGGCCTCAACGAGCCATTGCTGATCGCTTTGTTGTCGTCTACCATCTTGTTCGTTCCATACTTCTTTGGCGGCCAGGCAACCTGCTGTTGGCGTAAACGGGTAATAGGATTTTCCTATATAGTAAGCTGGATTCACCGTACTACCATGTGCTATAATTTCGTAACGGCCTGCCTTACCTGCATAGTAGGATTCATACAGGGGAAAATACCTACGAATAGATGCTGGCAATAATTGTTCATATGCCTGTAAACTAGTACTGCTATCTTTTTGCGAATCGTCGCCTGTAAAAAACGCACTACTCGTTTCTGCAGGCATCATCAATTGTATATTGGTGGTTGGTCCGATGGATAGATTCTTACTCACATCAAAACCATTCATGCGAAAAATGCCCTGTGGGGTATTGCCATTGGTAAGATAAAATGGCAAGCTGCTAAGGCTTCTAGCCAATTGTGGAATTGTAAAAATTTGTCCACTGCTGTCTTGTACAAAATGCCCTGTAGAATCTCTGATAATGGCCAGTCCAGGATAATCTCTATTTTTTCGTTGAAAACTAATCACCAGCTGTTTCCCTGATAGGAATGCAGTGCTGCAAATCGTTTGAATGGCTTTGCGTCTATTGATGTCTGTTATTGTTGTTTTGGAAGCTACAAGTGGGTAAAGAAGACTATCCAGTTGATAATTGGGAAACTGCTTGAATACCAAACTGCTCATTGCTGCTGAACTTATTTTCCCTGCCTGCAGGAGGTATTCCATACAGATCGCATATATTTTACTTAGGTTCGTAGCAAAACGAATCGTATTCACTGGATGGATGTATTCTTTGGGGTAATTGGTATATAGGAATTCCAAAAAGGCCCTTTGAAAGTCAGCCGTTGCCTGGGGGAAATATTGTAGTGCGATGGTTATTTTGTTTGGCACCCAGCTTTCTTTGTATTGCAATAGTTCCATTGCATGAAATGCATTTTGCCAGTCTAATTCAGTGCTATCCGACAGCGGCTTGGCCAAATTGCGTAAGATGCCATTTTGGATAATATTGGAATAAGTTTTTTCGCGATTGGCCTTGGTCGTTGCTTTTACGATAGGGGTATTTTGCGTTTGAGCATTACTGTTATTGGATAAAAAAAGAACTGCAATGTGTAAAGCAAGCACCCATTGAAACACACGCCTGCTGCACCTTAGAAATAGGGTGCAGGAATTGGGATGCAATAATTTTCTCCAATGCGAAAATGCTGTTATTGTGTCCTGCTGTATGGTCAATCCTATTAGGGGTTATTAACGGAAAGAAAAGCCTGAATTTTATTGAAAGTATCAGTATAAGTGGCGGCATCCCAATCGCCATGGCCACCTGTTGGATAAAAAACATATTGATTGGTTACCCCAGCAATAATCAGTTTAGCTTGTACGGCCATTGATTGTTGTGGTCTAACAATTGGATCGAGTCCGCCATGAATCAAGATCGTTGCTGGTGAACTTGCACCAATATAGGTAACAGGGCTACTGCTGCTATACAATGCAGGTACTGCTGCAGGAGTGCCCCCCATCAATGCTGCCACCAGGCCGCTTAGTACAGGGTTGCCACCGGCAGGGTTAGTATACATATCAGCCATATCGCTGGGTCCGAATAAAGAAGCGACTACTTTTGGTTTTAATGGACTGCTATATTTATAGGCTTGTAACATCGCAAGGTGTGCACCAGCACTGGCACCTAAAAAAGCCCATTTATTACTGATCAGGTAAATACTGGCATTGCCGTAAATAAATTCCATCGCCGACTTAACATCTGTTTCCTGTGTGGGAAATAGGTTGGTACTGGGCGCAATAGCCAATCGATAATTGATATTAAAAATTGCATAATCGGGCAGTCTTTTTTTCAGGGTATCTACCGCCGCGTTGAAATCAACTTTATCACCGCTGGTCCAAGCACCCCCATGAATGAGTACGATTACTTTGGTATTGGTAATACTGCGATTGGCAGGAAGATAGATGTCCATTTTTTGTAAAGGATCGGTGCCATAGGCAACATCCAGCATGGTTTTAGCAGCAATGGAATCACCAGTAC
>Ga0194063_10002135_pt1 | contig 12451 bp, 4 predicted proteins | sample SepL3720m_MetaG_FD_155459 | JGI IMG/M metagenome (GOLD analysis project Ga0194063, IMG submission 155459) | Anoxic zone freshwater microbial communities from boreal shield lake in IISD Experimental Lakes Area, Ontario, Canada - Sep2016-L373-20m | ecosystem: Environmental > Aquatic > Freshwater >... | reverse complement strand
GGAGGGAACTACAACTGGCAAATTCTTGATGCCACCGGCATAGCAGGAACCGGCTACGACACGCTCAGCCTTGCGCCCAGCAGCGTGCTGACCCTCAACAATACGAGCGGCAGCAAGTTCAATATCAACCTCTGGTCGTTGAGCTCGATCGGGCCGGACGTGAACGGAAATGCCATCAATTTTAACAGTTCCTCCGCTTACACTTGGACGTTGATCGCAACCGATCAGGCGATCAGCAGCTTCGATGTGAATGCCTTTACGATCAACGTAAACGCAGCCAATGGGGCCGGAGGGTTTGCCAACCCGTTGGCGGGAGGCAGCTTTTCGGTTGCGCTCAGCGGAGATAGTACCGATTTGCTCCTCAGGTACAATGGCGCCCCTGAGCCTCAGACATGGGTCCTGATCGGGCTCGGCCTCGCGGCCACGCTCCTAGCCCGCCGCATCGGCGTCGCTTCGCGCCCGTGACTCGCAGGGCCAACGTGCCGCCGAACTCTTAGGTTTTGGATCTACTTTAGCACCAACAGGGAACGACTCTGAGAGATGATATTCCCCTCGTTGTGCACTGGAGGGCGATGCGCCGTCGGCGCCCATATTATCTACTTCCAGGGAGGAGCCTCTTGAAAAGGTTTTAAAAAACACTTGCAACAAAAAATGCAACATGACAATGTCTCATTACTAAAATCTTGGTAGACTCTTCCCCTAGTCATTGAGCATCGTCAAAAGCCCATTTTATCAACAAATTGCGTGTCCCTAGCCCCGCGCTGGCAGCCCCATTTATTTCCCTCCTCATTTAGCCTATGAAAACGACATTAAAAGTCACCGGAGCACTTGTTCTCGCAATCTTAGCTGCGCTGGCATTTGTGCCGGGAATCTTCGGGATGGGACCGGGCACGCCTGAGGTGATTGTCTCCAGCGGCACGGCCGACCTGCGCGGCTACGGAAAGGTGGCGTGGCAGTTTTCGGAATCAACGGCCGAGTTCACCTGTGCCGATAGCTCCCAAGCGGCCACCTTGCAGGGCAAGCTGCTGGCGGACATGTTTTGGGATGCCGGGGCTGAGCACCAGGCCAAGACGGTGCAGATCGCCGGGGTGCCGGTCACGATGCATGTTTGGCCAGGCTACGGGGCGCTGGCGGCGGCGCAGGCGGATCGGCGGGTGCTCATCTGGGGCGCGAGCAGCGAGGAGGCGCTGGCGAAGGTGCTCAAAAAGAATCGCAGGCAATGGGCGGGAGCGAGCTGGATCCCCACAGCCAAGTATCCGCAGTATCTCGACTTCTACGACCTGAAAGCGTTCAAAGCCTATTCCCATGCAATGACTTCGATGCGTGGGGAAGGGATCGACAGCCACTGGCCGTTCGCCAAGAAGTTTGGGATTGCGGCGATGGCGTTTCAGGGCGGGGCCAGTTTCACCGACCAATGCCCTGCGCGCGGGGTGGTGGATTGGACTGCGATGGATTTTGAAGTCGCCCAAGCAGTGCGGAATGACGGGATGGTTGTGCTCTGTCCGGGTATCGGTGAGACGCCGCTGTGGATGAGAAACCGTTTTCCAAATGGGATGGCGCAACCTGCGCCGGACTCGGTTTCCATGTTTGGAATACTGCAGGCCAACTTTGAGGGCTGGGGGATCCCGTTGGCGGCGCGTCAGGAAAGCAGCTTGGATTACCTGCGGCGGATGATGGAACGCTATCAGGCTGAGCCGGTGCTGGGCGGCTGGCAGCTTTACTGCGGCATTCCCTGCGCGGAGATGAATACCCACGGGCTGGCTACGGACTACAGCCCGGACGCATTGGCGGAGTTCCGGCGTTGGCTTCGGGAGGATCGAGGGCTGGATCTTCAGGCGCTCGGGCAGCGATGGCACGGAGACCCGCAGCATTTTAAATCCTGGGATGAGGTTCCGATGCCCGAGGAACACAGCTTCTTTGGGCAGCTTGACAGCGAGGCCTTTCGCATCGGTAGCGGCTGGACCTGGCAGCGGGCCGCCAAAGACGCAGCTCCAGCTGCGGGGATCCCGGTGACGATGCCTCCCGCGCAGGATCAGCAGTTCATCCCGACGGTGCCGGTGGATTACAAGGTCAAATTCAACGCGGAGGACTGGCGGAAAAAGCAGGCGGAGAAGCCGGTTTTCCTCGTCTGCAACGAAGACATGCCGCGCTCGCTCGTACAAGTGTGGCTCAACGGCAAGAATCTCGGTCAACACGGGACAAAAGTCGGATACAAAGGTCCATTCGCATTGGATGTCACCGACGTGTTGACGCGCGGAGAAAATGAGCTGGTTGTTCGCGTTCCCAAGGGCCGCATCCTCGGGCCTGTCTTCCTGACCACCCATGAGCCCCGCCGTTATCCCTTCCTCGGACATGAAGCGAACGCCCGGTTCATCGATCTCGAGTCATGGAAATCCCATGGCATTCTCCGCAACCACCGCCAGATGCTGGAGAATGCACGGGGCGTTGACCCGAATCGCCCGATGATCCTGTCGGCTCCAAGCTGGGCATTTGCCGATGAGGCCGCTGCGATGGCGCAGCAATATGGGCTGGGCCTGCAGAACACCGGCCGCCAGGCCTTTTATCAGCCTTGGGAGCCTACCCTGGGGTTGGCGGCGGGGTTCTATGGCACAAGCGAAGCCGCGGCGACCACAAAAGATGCCGGTGAGCTCAGCCGAATGATGGGGTGGATTCTGATCGATGGCGACAGCAACCATAATCTTTTCTGGACCTTGGAGGACTATCAGCTCGAAGAGAAGAAATCCGGCTGGTTTACCAAGAACAAGCGGCTTATCGAGCTGTTCGGCAAATCCCTGCGGGAGATGCCGTCAGTGGCGACTCTTCGTTCGACCAAAGGATTCGAGCTGGGCAGCCCGCTCCTTTGGGATTGGGACCTGAACCGTGGAGAGCTGCAGGCGGCACACTACGATGGCGCGTATGTGACCGAAAAAATGATGGGGAACGGTCTGGCGGCGAAGTTTCCGGTGGTGATCGATGCGGGCACAGAATATATGGACGAGTCCACGGTGAACGCGATCCGCCAATATGTGGAAGCGGGTGGCACCTTCATCGCCCTGCATAATACCGGACGCCATACCCTCTTGGAATCCGATGCGTGGCCGATCTCCAGCCTGACCGGGTTTAAGGTCGCCTCCATGTCTCAGCGTGGCAAAATTCGGTTTGGCCAGTCGCTGCCGATATTCCGCGGATGGGAGGGACGGGAATTCGAGGGATCAGGCATTGCTTTGAATTGGGATAAGAACGCGGCGGAGGGGGCGGACCTTGCTCTGCAACCCGATATCACGGGGGCCGTGGCGCTCGCACGCTGGCCGGACGGCAGCGTGGCCGTCGGCATGCGCCAGCTCGGCAAGGGACGGATCATCGTTCTCGGTTCCACCTTCTGGCGAAACGGAAAGGACTCCGCTGGAATCTGGAAACCGGGCTCGGAGCTAGAGGGTGTTTTCCTGGAGAAATTGCTCTCGGACCTCGGGGTGCAACGCGATGCCAATGCGTCGAGCAGCGATGTCTGGGCGCGTAAGTTCACCACCAAAAACGGGCTTCAGGACTGGGTCATCGCCTTCAATTCGAGCAATGCGCCAGTGACCGCCATCATTTCGTTCAAGGTTGGAGCCAAGCCCTCACAGGTTATGGATCTGACCGCCCAGCAGCCGGTCGCTTTCGAGTATTCGGACGATGGCTGGGTGAAGATCCCCGGAGTGAAATTCGATGGTCAAGCGACCAAGATTTTCGGCGTCAAGCGTGCGGATTTGATCGGCGGGCTGCCGTACTGGTGGGCGGAGAAGGTGAAGTATTGGCAGAAGGCTGGCGATAGCCCTGCACCCGTGCCAGCTGCGGCGAATGTTGGGATCATGCCGGTCGAATCCTGGCGGTTCTCTCACGAGGACGGCTCCGCCAAGCTGACGGGGTGGAATCTTCCAGGCTTTGATGACTCGAAGTGGACAGAGTTGGCATTCGGGAAATGGAACCCTGACCTTGACCGATGGAAAAGTTACGAAGGAAAAGGTCTATATCGGTTTTCATTCGCCGTGCCGGAAGAATGGAAGGGGAAACGGATCGTGCTGCGGCGGTTTGAGTTTGGAAGCCAACTCACGTTTGGCGAGGGGGTCTGGACTCTGAATGGAGCTTCCTTGCCGACTCCTGCTCCCGCCTACCAAATGCAGCATTCGGTGCTGGACGTGACCGACCAGCTGCTCCCCGGCACCAATGTGCTGGCGGTCGAGGTTCGCGGCGGATTTACATGGAGAGGAAAAAAGATTTCCGGTCTCGGTGGGGCCGTGTCTCTGGAGGTGATTGAGCCGCTGGAGGAACGTGTGGACCTTGCCGGCACCTGGGAAGCTGCTCTGGCCGACTACATCGGGCGCAAGGACGTCATTCTGCCGGGAAAAGTTCGTGGCAAATCTCTTGCGAGGGAAGTGGAAATTCCGGGGTCATGGTCAGGCCGGGATGTCTTCCTGAGCGCCAGCGGCCCGCGCCCGTGGCTGCATGCTGTCGTCGTCAACGGGCAGCCGATCCGCCCGTCCTCCAGCCATCAGGTGTATTTCGCAAATCAGGAGGAATTCAACCTGGCCCCTTACCTGAGGGCTGGACAAAAAAACCGGATCGAGCTATGGCCGTTCATCGTGGATGGTAACGGAACAGAGATCAGTCCAGAAGCGGACATGGAAATCTCGGGCATCCAAATCGGATGCCGAAAACCAACAAGCAAAAAGGAAAACTAAAATGAAACCGACATTCCTATTGTTGGCGTGCGCACTCTGCGGCCATGCGAGGGATATGCGACACAGACAGGATTGTCTGTGCTACACTCCAGCAAAGCAGCCAGTATTGGTCGTGACGTCCGTTCTTTCTGGAGTTTCCAACTTTCGGAGATGCGTGTGCGCCGGGGTGAGTTTGATTGAAATCCTTGTTGTGATTGCAATCATTGCCATCCTCTTTGTCCTCATTACTCCGGCTGTGAAAAGTACGATAAACTCGGCAAACCGGACGAAGTGCCTCGGCAACCTCAGGCAAATTGGAGTCGCAGCAGAGCTGTACACCCAGGACAATAATAATATGTTTCCAGATATTAATGTCTGGCCGGTGCAGCTGGGCGTCTATCTTCTGCCGGGTGGAGATCTTCTTGCTCTGCCCACCGGCACCAAAACTGTTTTTTGGTGCCCTGCTGTCACCGTGTCAACTGAGCCGACAACCTTAAAGGGACTTGTCGAATACGGGATTAATGCAGGGGCGTATGCCGGGCTGGGAAAACTTCAACAGACCTCCGCCAATGGGTTTTTCGTTATTAATAATTCCAAGAGAGTTGCCTTCATGGATGCGGTAGGGCCGAATGTTTGGGATACTACGCCTAACCGGATTAACCTTTGCCATGGATCAAACAACTACAATGGCTTCTTTGCAGACGGGCACGCCGAAGTCATCACAACCCAGCAATACCCCCTCGGAAGCAGCGCGTGGAAGAATTTGATGCTGGGGTATAAAGGATATTAGAATGGCGCTGCCGATATCTCATCTGCTCAGTGCGATTGGCCTTGCATGACTTAGCGCTATCGAGGCGGCAAATATGACCCCGACTTGCCCCTCATTTAGGCATTGGGAAAGCAATCTTCTGCTCAAAACGTGGGAATGGCGGGGCGCCATTCCCACACGCGGGTCGCGCGCTCTCCCCAAAAAAACAAAGCGAAAATATTTCTTGCCATGATGACTTGCGCATAATAATCGTTCATTACAACATTTCGCCAAATGATTTTCCCCTCCCGATCAATGAGCTCTCTCTGGAATCAAGTTTCCAGTAAAGGAGCGATGGGCAACGCCTGAAAACCGTGTCACTTCTATTCCCCACCAGTTCAAAGAACCTTATGAAATCGTATGTTTCCCTCCGCTATCGCTCGGTCGCTGCATTTGTTTTGGCTTCCGTTTTTCTCATCTTCACGGGATGGGCGGCGGATGTTGCTTCGGCGCAGGCGCCCAAGATCACTGCTGAAAATCTGAACTATCGGATCAGTTCTCCGGGGAATCCTGGGTACGATGCGTTGATTGCACCGGACGGGGCGATGATGTCTTTGAGGTTTCCAAAGCTCGGGGAGTCACTTGTGCACCAATCGAATTTCATCCGCGTCGGGGTTGGCTCTCCCAAGGCTTCCGGGATCGGCGGTTCGCGGGGGACTTTTTTTTACCAGCAAGACTATCTGCCCCTGACAGCAGTCAAGCAGACCGGCGAGAATTCCATCACGGCGAGCGGAAAGGATGCTACGATCGTCTATCAGTTTCTGCCCGGTTCGATCACATACACGCTGACAAATGCCAGCAGCCAGACGATGCAATTTTTCATGATCCTCGATTCTTCCCTACGTGTGGTCGGGAACGGATCCGGCGTCCTTCTCCCTTCCCCGGCAGTGGAGATTTGGCCGGACGTTGTCTGCTATCAGGATTCCTTTCAATGCATGGTGAAAACGAAAATATCCGGTGTTGATCGGATTTGGGGTCCAGCCGCTATTACCGGAAAGACACCGGCTCAAGATGGCACATTCCAGGTTGTGGAAACCGATCTCAAGCCGAAGGAAACCCGAGTTCTCACGATCACTCCAGGAGATTGTCCTCCTGAAGAAGTGGCTCAGGTTTCCGCAATCGTCCCCACCGTGCGGCCTACTGGCTCAATGCCCGCAGTGTTATTTGTGAACCCCAAACCTGCGGCCGAGGGACCTCTGACAGTATTGAGCCCATCGGATTACCAAGTCTTTCAGCGCCAGACGATGTCTGCCGGAAAAGTCCGCTTGTCCGGAACGGTTTTACCCGCGTGCGATCAGGTGCAAGCCCGGCTTACAGGCACGGGTTTGAAGGGAGCCCTTCCCGGAACTTGGCAGGACGTGCCGTTCGATAAGGCCTGCCATAGCTACCGTGCGGAGCTCCCCACGCAGGCTGGCGGATGGTACCAGCTCGAAGTCCGCGCGCTGCTTGCGGGCAAGGAAGTTGCCAGCAACAAGATTTCCCATGTCGGCGTAGGCGAGGTTTTCGTGACCTGCGGCCAGTCGAACTCGACAAACTGCGGTTCGGAGCCGACCCGCTCGGAGTCTGGAATGGTGTCAACGTTCGGTGGGGATCTCTGGAAGCTATCTGAGGACCCGCAACCCGGCACGCACGATGCTTACAAAGGAGGAAGTCCTTGGCCCGCCTTCGGGGATGCGCTCTATGCCAAGTGCCATGTGCCAGTGGCCATTGCTGTCACCGGACAAGGCGGCGCGCCTGCCCGCCATTGGACGGCCGGGGGAGAACCGTTTCTTTGGACGCTCATGCGAATCAATCAGCTGGGATTCGGAGGCTTTCGCGCTTTGCTTTGGCATCAGGGAGAAACGGATGCCAATGGAACCGGAACAACCGAGCAGTATTACACGACGCTCTCCAATGAAATCCGCCAGTTCCGTGCCGCCGCAGGTTGGGATTTTCCATGGATTGTGGCTCAAGTCTCCTATACCGGACCGGCTAAGGATGCAGTCCTCCACAGCTCAACTCGCGATGCGCAAAAGCGGATTTGGGATGAGGGCATTGCTCTTGAAGGTCCCGACACCGATACTCTCACCGGAGACCTCAGGGCAGGGGTTCATTTTAATCCCAAGGGATTAAAGGCCCACGGTGCCATGTGGGCAGAAAAGGTCGGCACCTACCTCGATAAGGTTTCCTCGCAGGAGCCGTACTGATAAAGCGTTGAAATCATGCCACAACTAACTTCTCCATTATCCCAGCCCGGAGGCCCGCGCACCTACCACACGGGCTCTCTCACCTACACAAGGAACGGGCTGTTCGTCCTTTCGTTCTGGCTGCTGTGGGGGGACTTTGCCTTCAATTTCTTTGAGTCGGTCTTTGGGCGGTTTCTCCCGATCTTCCTCAAGGATCTGCAAGCCTCAAACACGCTGATCGGCGTGATGACCGGCAGCTTCGCCGGTCTGGTGAACGTGTTGTTTCTACCCGGAATCAGCCGGTGGAGCGATGATTTGCGCACAAAGATCGGACGGCGCATTCCGCTCCTCTATGTGGTGACGCCGCTGACCGTCGGGGCCGTCATTGGCGTCGGCTTCGCGCCGGAGGTCGGCGGCTGGCTGTTTCATCGCTTCGCAATCCACCTGCCGGCCGCCTGGACGAAGGGGGCGTTGACTTTGGGGTTGCTCAGCGTCCTGGTCGTGAGCTTCCACTTTTTCAACATGGTTCTGGTCAATGCATACAACTGGCTGATCCGTGACGTGGTCCCGCTGGAGGTGATGGCTCGCTTCCTGGCCTGGTTTAGCATGGTGGGGACCGTGAGCGGCACGCTTTTCCTGTGGTTCGTTTTCCCACATCTGATGGTCCATCGCCGCGAGATATTCCTTGCTGTGGGCATCTTTTATCTCATCGCATTTTTTATCATGTGCTGGAATGTGAAGGAAGGGGGTTATCCGCCTCCCACACCTCCGGAGGAGCGGCCGGGTGTCCTGAAGACGTTTGTCGTTTACTTCCGCGAGTGCTTGCAGATCCCGCTCTATCGGAATTTCTTCCTCGTCTATCTGCTCGTGGTTGCCGCAGGGAACTGTGCAGGAAACTTCATCACCCTCTTCGCCAGCAATACCCTCGCTCTTGACATGGGTGGCATGGGGCATATTTTTGCATGGACCGGTGCGATTTCCATCATCTTCATCTACCCGGTCGGTTGGCTTTGCGACCGCTTTTCTCCGATGCATGTCACCTTGGGGGCGATCCTCGGGCTGTGTGTCGGCTCGATCTTGGCAGCCACTTTCGTCCGCAGCCAGACAGGCTTTCTCGTGTATTCGCTCTCGTATTCCTTGCCGGGCCTCGCTTGCGCCTTGGGCCAGAGGGCGACATCCATGAAGCTTTTTCCAGCTGAGAAGTTTGGTCAATTTTCCAGCGGGCTCAACGTCTTTGGCTGCGGGGCCCTGATCGTCGGAAACCTTCTCATCGGCGTCCTGATGGATATGTCCCACAGCAACTACCGGGTTGCCTTCTTCTGGACAGCCGCTCTCTCCGCCAGCGCAATATATCCGATGATCCTCGTCATTCGTGGATGGAAGCAGCACGGCGGCCACGATGGCTACGTGGCTCCAATGCCTGAAAATAGAATTGATTGATCTCTGGACTCGTCCAGATCGCTTCTGAATATTCATGAAAACGAAATCAATCATAATCACCCTTGGGTTGGCGCTCGTTCTCGGGGCGACTGCGGTCCTTCTATCAGCCAAAGCGCATTCGGCCCCAAAAAGCGGGTCCGAGGATGGTTCCCGGGAAGCTTACGATTTTCGTGTTTTGGGTCATATCGAGGCGAATTGCAGACAACGTGACGGCGGATCTTCTTCCTGGACAACCCTCCAAACACAGGATGCAGAACATGCCAGGATGACGGCGTCGAAGCTGGTTGCGGATTTGAAAGCATTTGGCGATATCAAGGCCTCGGAGGGACCTGCCACGGCTCTGGCTCTTGACAAGGCTGGAAGCTGGATCATCGGCTTGGACGGAGCAAAGGTTCAGATTCTTTTTGCAAAAAATCCAGTGGATCTGAAAGCCATGAGCCGTGAGCGCGGAGCTTCTGCCTGGCAGGCCGTCCCCGAGCGTGCCTACCCTCGCTGGCTCGATCGCTTTGATAATGATGCGGTCAGCTTCGGCTACATGGGATGGGCGCAGAGCCGTGCCGACAAGGACATCAACGAAAGTGCAAAATGGATTGGTGATCACAAATTCGGGATGGATGTAGAAATTGGCAGCCATTTCCATCCGATGGTTGCTCCCGGGCTCTTCGACGACAGCATGGTTGACTACTATGCGGCTCTGGCAAAAAGATATCAGGTTCCCTTTACCCCCTATACATTTGGCTTTTCTCCATTACGTCCCGCCTACCTTTGGAACAAGTTCCCGCTTCCTCACTTCCTTCCTGCCCCGGGCTTCAAAGCTCTCTCCACGGATTCCAATGTCCAGCGCCATGTCTCCAATGAGAGCTTTGTCAACGGAGCTGTTACGGATGATGCCACAGCTTCTGCAGATATGGGGTTCACATCGATTCTCATGGCCAATGAATTGTGCAATGTCAATCAGGGGACGATGGAGCTTGGGGGCAGTTTTCCACTTTTACTCTCATCCGTCGGAGGAACACCGGGAATTAAAAAGGATTGGATGACGTTTCTCAAGGAGACCCGAGGGTATTCGCTTGAAGATGTTGGCCGCATTTATCATGGGAATCCTGGCCTTTACAAAACATGGGAGGAGATCCCCCTCACCACGATCCTGGATTTCACAGGTTGGGAACAGGGGAAATGCCTCGACCTCAGGGGAGAGTGGTTGGGGCGGCCGGATTTAAAAAAGGAGGGCTTGGGGAAAAATCGTTTTGCCAGTGAGATTCCGGCTGAGGGCTGGGCCTCCCTGCTTCCAGGAGCGACGATGGGGGGCTATCGTCTCACTGATGTTGCTGGAAGCCTTACGAGCAATCCCTTTGGCTATCATGAGTGGGCGGAAATACCCGTCGAAGGGATGTGTAAGTTTACCGGATGGGATCCGGCAACCTGTCAGGATCTACGAGGCAAGCACGACAGGTCCAAGTATGCGCAGGAGCCTACGTGGTTCGACAAGGATATCCCCACTCGGGATAATTGGGCCAAAATTCAACAAGATGACTCGAGAATTCTTGCATACTCTGAGGGGGATTTCTGGCTCAGGCGGGATTTTACTGTCAATGACAATTCCCTTGAGACGCAGCGGTATTTGCATGTCGCAAGGACGGCCTATCACGGAAAAGGACCCCGCCCTGAAATCTATGTCAATGGTCAACCAGTAAGAGAATTGAATGGTGGGGCCGATTCGATGCAGGGAAACTTTGATCTTTGCTACGATCTGAAAGGACGACTTGTTCCAGGCAAAAACCAGATCGCCATGAGGCTTCCAGGCGGACAGCCCATCAACTACATATTTTTAAGCTCAAAAGGATGGTGGAGCTACCCGTCGGATGATGCGAAATTAAACCGTCAGTATTTCGATATGGTCGAGTTTGCAGCCCGGCTCATCGCTAAAAACACCGAATGGTTGGTGCGTTCCAGACGTGCTGGCGATCCTTCTGGGCGGCCCCAATACCTCATGGCTGCCCACCCGATTCAGGATCTCCTTTTCGATGTCCAGAAGCGTTATGGTGCCTATTCGCATTGCACCGGGCAGAGCGGTGCGTGTTGGGCACCATGGGTGACCAGATATTCCGCCACACGAGGGCAGCCCATCAGCTCGGAGGTGGGATCGGCACCGCTAGGTGCTGCCGAGATACAAAAGCAGCTCACGCTTTACGAGCTGCTTGGAAATGACTGCATCCATTTTCTGTTTCATCCCACCCAGTACCGCAAGCCGGATATCGCAGCCTGGATCGACTCCAATATGGCCCTTTTTAATTGCGCCGGGAAAGCGGATCGCCCAGCTCCATCCCTGGGGGTTTTGCGATCGCTACGGAATTCGGCACGCCTTGGTTTCGAGGCTCCCTGGAGTTGGGACATCAGCCGGGGAGAAGCCCAAGCTGTCGGACGAAGCATCGATATGGCGGATCCCTGCGACCTCGTCTCCGGTAACGCCTCGAAATGGTTTAAATTTCTTTTCGACGCCGCTACCGAACTTTTCACGAAGGAAGAGATCGTCGGGCTCGATCATTTCGTTCGCAAAGGGGGAATTTTCGTTGCCCTTCACAATACCGGCAGACAGACACCCGACCAAAAGGATTCCTGGCCGATCAGCGATCTCACAGGACTGAAAGTTGTCACGCAAAATGAAACTCATGGGAAAATCCGGTTTTCAGAAACCCAGACACTCTGGCCCTCGCTGCGCGGCAAGGAGATTGATGGCTGGGGCATAGTCCTGAATTGGGCAAAGCAGAATGACAACGCACCAGCGCTTGGCATGGAATCCACCTCAGAAGATGTCGAAGTCGTTGCGGAATGGGTGGGACGGAAACCTGGCGAAGGACGCATCGCCATCGCCACCCGACGACTCGGAAAAGGCATGATCGTGACACTGGGCTCGTCCTTCTGGCGCAAGGCACAGGACACAGGCGGCAGCTGGAAACCGGACGCAAAATACCGCCCCTATCTTGCCGAACTTTTCGACAGCCTCAAAATCCCCTGCGATTCCCGGCGCGATCTCAAAGACGCTTCGAACGCAGATGTTTTTGCCGAACATTTCTTGAGCAAAAATGGCGTCTACGATCTTTACCTGATGGCCAGGGTCAACGAAAAAGCCCCACCCGCAAAAGCCTCGATGGTTTACAAAGCCGCGCAACAGCCGCTCTGGCTGCGGGAATTTTCGGCAAAAGGTCATCCTGAAATGCCATTCGCCATGGAGCCGGATGGTATCAAAATCTCCAACGCAGACCTCGGCCCGATGCAGCTCCGGATCTTTGCCGCCCCGCGCCACGACATTGCACAATCAACCATGACTTGGTTGCAATCCC
>Ga0194063_10002134_pt1 | contig 12451 bp, 14 predicted proteins | sample SepL3720m_MetaG_FD_155459 | JGI IMG/M metagenome (GOLD analysis project Ga0194063, IMG submission 155459) | Anoxic zone freshwater microbial communities from boreal shield lake in IISD Experimental Lakes Area, Ontario, Canada - Sep2016-L373-20m | ecosystem: Environmental > Aquatic > Freshwater... | reverse complement strand
CCCTTTGTTTTATCGAAGGGGATGGACGCGCTAATGATGCAGCGCTTTCTGTCTTGGCAGGTTCGATTGCATTTTATATGAGCACGGAGTATGAGACGAAGCGAGAAACCGAGTATTTCAAGAGCATTTTTTTGGGCACGATTTCCGCTGAGCAAATGATCGCGGAAGCGTATATCCTTGGACTGGAGTTTGAAGCTGCACGCGCTGTGTTGCTTGTGGAGTCTAGCAAACACGATTTGCCCGCGATTTTAGAAGTTCTGGAAGTGTTATATCAGGCAAGTGACGATGTGCGCGTCGCAGGGGTGTTTGGCAATACCATTGCAATCGTCGCCAATATCACAGACCAGACGACAGCAGAGCAGACCGGACATCAAATCGTAGAGACATTGGAAACAGAACTTTATATTTCATCTCGCGTTGGCATTGGCCAAGAAGTTGGATCCCTTGCGGAAATGATCAAATCATATGAGAGTTGCAAGACGGCTCTCGAGGTATCAGGCGTGTTTGACATCCATGCTAAAGTCGTCAATTTCGGCAAGTTAGGAGTTGCTAGGCTCATCAATGATATTTCTGAGCAAGCGGGGAAAAGCTTTATCCATGAGGTGTTTGATGATAAAATGTACGCAGATTTTGGAAAAGAATATTTGAGCACAGTACATTCGTTTTTTGAAAACAGTCTCAATGTCAGCGAAACGGCGCGGCAGATGTTTATTCATCGCAATACATTGGTCTATCGACTTGATAAGATCAACAAACTCACTGGCCTTGATATTACACGTTTTGAAGATGCAATGATTTTGAAGTTGGCAATTATGCTTCGAAGTTACTTGCAACATAAGTAGGGGGAACCATTTTGATTGAATTAATTGATGTATCTAAGATTTATCCAAACGGCACGGAGGCGCTAAAACATATTAACATCAAAATTGGCGAGGGGGAATTTGTCTTTCTGGTCGGTTCAAGCGGCGCTGGAAAGTCATCAATCATCAAGCTCATCATGAAAGAAGAGCTGCCTTCAACTGGGATTGTTACGGTAAACGGCGTTAATGTGGGAGAAATTCCACATAAAAAGGTGCCGGAATTTAGGCGAAAGATAGGGGTTGTCTTTCAAGATTATCGATTGTTGCCAGATAAAACGGTATTTGAAAATGTAGCGTATGCGCTTGAAATCACCGAAAAGCCAGCCAAGCAGATTCGCCGCGAGGTACCAAAAATCCTTAGTTTGGTAGGCCTGAGCAAGAAGTATCGTAGCTATCCGAAGCAACTTTCGGGCGGAGAACAGCAACGCGTGGCTATTGCAAGGGCACTTATCAACCAGCCGTCCATCCTCATTGCAGACGAGCCTACTGGGAATTTGGATCCAGGCACGTCAAACGAAATCATGGAGTTGTTAAACGATGTGAATATTATGGGTACGACCGTGATTATTTCGACACATGAGAAACACATAGTCAATCTGATGAAAAAGCGGGTCATTGAAATCGACGGGGGAGAGATTATCCGCGATCAGCAAAAGGGGTTATATTCAAATGAAACTTAGAACCGTAAGACACTTAATGAAAGATGGCGTGGTCAACGTCATTCGGCAAAAGATGATGTCAATTGCAACGATTTTTATTGTCATTGCTTCGTTTTTGGTGCTCGGGATTTTTCTTTTTCTTATCCTAAACCTGAATGAACTGTCTGCTTTGGTTTCCAAAGAGCCTGAAATCATGGTCTACTGTAAGTACAAACTGGATGATGGTCAAGTCTATCAGGTAAATGCTGCGTTGAAAAAGATGCCAGAAATCGACACCATTACAAAGGTGACAAAAGCGGAAGCTTTAGCAAAAATTAAGCAAGATATTTATGAAGGGCGTGAGGAAGCAATTGCGGGTTTGTCAACCGATTTTATGCCAGTCGCGTTTATTATTAAACTGAAAGACCCGGCGGCGGGCGTAAGAATGATTGCGGAAATCGAAAAAATTCAGGGTGTTGATGTGGTCAAGAGTCCAGTCGAAATTGTGAATATGATTGTCAATGCGCAGTCTTGGATTCGCATTATTACAATGATCCTGGTCTTAGTCTTGTTAGGGATTTCGGTGTTGATTATTTCCAATGCCATAAAACTGACGGTGCATTCGCGGCGCAAGGAAGTCAACATTATGAAATATATTGGTGCAACGGATGCATTTATTCGTTTGCCCTTTATAATGGAGGGCATGATTATGGGCCTGATTGGTTCCGTGCTTTCCTTTGGGTTAGTCAGTTCGCTTTATAACTTGTTCCCGACCAGTTCGGGACTCTTAAATGATGGTCTGTTTGGGCAATTTAAGTTGGTGCGACTGGATGATTTGATCGCTATTTCGACCTTTGGCATCGCAACAATTCAGGTATACTTGTGGATTCCAATTCTGCTCGGGTTTATGCTCATCGGGACATCGATGGGTGCGCTTGGCAGTGCAATCTCTATTAAGAAATACCTGAAGTTAAAGTAGGAGGGGATTTTATGCAGAAAAAAATCGGACTAGGGCTTGGCGTCATATTGACACTCATCTTCATTTTTTCGATCGCGTTTGGTGTGATGCGTACGCCAACGACCGTGCATGCCACAAAAACCGCTGCACAATTGAAGCATGAAAAGGAAGAAAAAAAGAAACAGATTGCGGAAAACAAAAGGCGACAGGAAGCCCTCATTCAGTTGATTTTAGAGAATAATCATCAGAAAGCGTTGCTCAATAAGTACCAAGATAAGACGTCGGTAGAATACAAACAATTGCAAGAACAAACCGATTACATCCAAGAGCAACAACGTTTGTTGCAGGCGGATATCGATGCGGCCCAGAAGGATTTAAAAGACAAGACGGCACAGTTGCAAGAACGAATCCGGGTGATGTATGAGAACTCTTCCTTCTCCTATATGCAAACCATCTTTGAATCAAAAGGACTTCTAGATTTTTTAGATCGTACGGAACTTGTGAAACGGGTTGTTGCCCACGATCAAATGCTGATGGAAGAAGTGCGGGTTGCAAAATTAGACCTGAGTTATAAATTGCAGGCAAAGGAACAGCGCGAGGCGGAGTTGGCGAAGGCCGCAGCAGAAAAGTTGCAATATATCAATAAGCTAGCAGCATCGCAACAAGCAATTGCAGGCAAAATTTTGGATCAGCAAAACTTGATCAAGGAATATGAAAGAAAAGAAAACGAGTTGGAAGCAGAGACGAAAAAAATCGATGCAGACATCAAGAAACTGGCTGAGACTGGCGGGACGTTTCACGGTGGGAAGTTCGATTGGCCTGTGCCTGGAGGCTCTCACGTCATCGACGCGGGCTCTGCGTTTGGCATGCGCATGCATCCAATCTATCACGTTTGGAGAATGCATTCCGGAGTTGATATTCGTGCGAGCATGGGACAAACGATTGTTGCAGTCGGTGACGGCAAAGTGCTATCTGCGTCTTACCGCAGTGGATATGGGAATACCGTCATTATTGATCATGGAGGCGGAATCACTACCCTGTATGCACACTGTAGCGTATTGCTTGTTTCCGCAGGGGAAGAAGTGAAACGCGGCGAAACGATTGCAAAAGCAGGTTCTACAGGATGGTCAACAGGGGCTCATTTGCATTTTGAGGTGCGTAAAAACGGCACACCAGTTGACCCGATGAAAGGCTGGATTGGATGAGAAATAAATCGAGAGATGCTTATTTGATTATCACAACCGTATTTTGCACGTTATTGATGACTGTGATTATTTATAATTTGTTTATCAATACGGGGGAAATAAAAAAGTTTAACGAAGTAAGAGATATTTTGAAAAATGAGTATTACGTCGCACTGGATCAAAACAAACTCGTTGATGATGCGCTAAACGGCATGGTAGACGCGATTGGAGACAAGTATACCGACTACTTGACGAAAGCGGAGTGGGATGAGCGAAAAAAAGATTTTGCGGGCGAGTACACGGGCATTGGCGTTTCATTTGACCGCAATGCAAAGGAAGATATTTATATTGCAGAGATTTATGATGCATCCCCCGCACAAAAAGCTGGCTTGAAAGTGGGGGACGTGTTAAAAGAATTTGAAGGCGTAAAGCTCACGAAGGACAGTGATGTCGAGCAAATGTTTGTGAATCATACGGACGATTCGATTACGATGAAACTTTACAGACCCTCAACGAAAGCACTATTTGTGAAAACGATACAAAAAGAAACCATTGTGGAAATCAATGCGACATCGAACGTCATTGACAAAGAGATTGGGTATATCAAATTAGAGTCATTTGATGATGATATCGCCAAAGATTTCAAGAAACAGTACGACAAATTGGCAGCAAAGGGCATCAAAGGATTGATTATTGATGTGAGAGACAACTTCGGCGGTAGTTTGAACCAAGTCGTCGAAATCTGTGATTTTTTACTACCAAACTGCACGATTGTGTCGGTACAAGGGCAAAGCAAGGAGAAAGAGTACTATTATTCGGATGAAAATGGTATTACGATTCCAATCACGGTGCTAATTAATAAGAACAGCGCGAGCGCCTCGGAGGTTTTGGCAGGTGCATTACATGATAATCACCGTGCGACACTGGTAGGCAACAAGACGTATGGCAAAGGCTCAGTGCAAAACTCGACTGAATTTGACGACGGTTCTGCAATTTATTACACAGAAGCAAGGTATTTTACGCCGAGCGGCATTTGTATTCATGGCATCGGCATTGAACCGGATATCAAGGTGAGTTTGGATAAAAAATTTGACAAATACTATGTGTCGTCGATTCCAAAAGCAGATGATTTGCAACTAAAGGCAGCAATTAAAGAGTTGAAAGGGAAAATAACATAATGTATCAAGATTTTGCTTTTGTGTATGACCGTTTAACGGATGATGTGAATTATCAGACCTGGGCGAGTTATATTGAAGAAATTTTTGAAAGAAATCATGTTATGCCTGAAATCGTCTTGGATTTGGGGTGTGGGACTGGCAGTTTAACCGTCGCACTCGCGTGCAAGGGCTTTGACATGATTGGACTGGATTTATCAGAAGAAATGTTGGGGGTTGCGTCTGAAAAGGCTGTGGCTGCGGCGCAGAACATCTTGCTAATCAATCAAGATATGTGCGAAATGGAGTTGTTTGGCACAGTAGGTGCTGTGGTGAGTACGATGGATAGCTTAAACTATTTGAGCAATCCAAAAAGCCTCAAAAAAGTGTTTGCACTCGTGCATCAGTATCTTGACCCAGGCGGTTTTTTTATTTTTGATGTGCATAGCAAATACAAGATGGAGAAGGTCTTTGGTGATCATAGTTTTCATCTGGTGACGGATGACATTTCATATATTTGGAACTGTCATTACGATGGGAGACGCAAGGTTTGTACACACGACATTACTTGTTTTGTGAGAAACCAACCACAGGAACCAGAGACGTATATACGGTTTGATGAACTGCACGAAGAGCGATTCTTTACCAAAGAGGAAATCGAAACGGCGTTGACAGAGGCGCATTTGAAGCTTGTGGGTGTGTACGACGGCCCGACATTCCGGAAGACGTCACCGAAGTCAGAGCGCTGGCTGTATGTTTGTAAAAAAGAAACGTAAGGGGTGTGGACCATGAGTGTAGATCAAGCGAGAATTGAAAAGGCAATCCGAGAAATTCTATTGGCAATCGGAGAAGATCCAGACCGTGCTGGCCTAGTAGAGACACCTTCCCGTGTGGCTCGCATGTATGAGGAGATCTTTTCCGGACTGCACATTGACCCACAGTCTTTTGTGAAGGTGTTTCAAGAGGGAGAATTGCAAGAGATGATTGTGGTGAAGGACATCCCGCTCTATTCGATGTGTGAGCACCATCTGTTGCCGTTTATCGGGAAAGCGAGTATCGTTTATATCCCACGCAAAGGGAAAATTCTTGGATTAAGTAAGTTGGCACGGATAGTGGATACCTTGGCGAAAAAACCACAGCTGCAGGAACGTTTGACGACAGAAGCGGCGGATGCAATTTTAACGGCGCTCGATCCACTGGGCGTAGCAGTTGTCATTGAGGCAGAACATCTATGCATGACGATGAGAGGAATCAAAAAGCCAGGGTCAAAAACGGTGACGTCTGCGCTGAGAGGGTTGTTCAAAACCGATGCGAGATCACGCAGTGAGGCGATGGCATTGCTGAAGGAGTGAGTGTGGTGGCTCGAAAACAACAGAGATTTGAATGGAATCAAAACGGCTTTCCAATTGGCGAGCGCACCTATGTTATGGGGATCTTAAATGTCAACCCCGACTCGTTTTCGGATGGCGGCAAGTATTTCAAACCAGAAGATGCGGTGCAGCAGGCCAAAGCAATGGTTGCGGCGGGTGCGGATCTCATCGACATCGGTGGAGAGTCAACACGGCCTGGATATGAGCCTGTCAGCAGAGAAGACGAACTGGATCGTGTCATCCCAGTCATTGTACGCTTGCGGGAGGAACTGTCGCAGGAAGTATTCCTTTCCATTGACACGCAAAAGGCTGAGGTCGCAAGCCAGGCGCTGCAAGTCGGCGCGCACATCGTAAACGATATCTGGGGATTGCAAGGCGATCCAGACATGGCGGGAGTGGTAGCGCAAGCGAGGGCTGGAGTGATTGTCATGCACAACAGTCATACAGGTGAGTACACGGACATCATAGAGAATATCAAAGAGTTTTTTATTAAGAGTATATTAATCGCGACGAAAGCTGGAATTGCAGAGTCGCATATCATACTTGACCCAGGGATTGGCTTTGCGAAAACGTTTTATGATAATATAGAGATACTTTCACGCATGAAGGAATTGAATGCGCTTGGATTTCCACTTTTGTTGGGCACGTCACGGAAGCGATTCCTCGGTACCATTTTGGATCGGCCAGTGGATGCGCGATTGGAAGGGACGTTGGCGACGTCGGTCTTAGGGATTGCTGCAGGCGTCGATTTTTTAAGGGTCCATGATGTCGCGGAAATCAAGAGAGCCGCGTTAGTGAGTGATGTGATTTTGAGGAGGTAAGTATGGACAAGATTTATCTAAAGAACATGGAGTTTTTTGCGTTTCACGGTGTGATGAACGATGAACGAATCAACGGGCAGTACTTTGAGATTGATGTCGAAATGGGTCTGGATTTATCGCACGCGGCCGAGTCGGATAGCATCATGGACACGGTGGACTATGGCCAGATTTACTTGACTGTGAAAGAGGAGACGACGAAGAATCGTTATAACTTGGTAGAAACACTGGCGTCTAAAATCATCGCAGCCATCTTCGCGAAGAATCCACGTGTCGACGAAGTTTGTGTTGCGATTCGCAAACCACAAGCGCCAATTGATGGAAAACTAACCGGACCTGAGGTCGTCATCCGGAGGGCGAGACATGCTGGATGAGTCACGAGAGCAAGGGTATCCTTCGTATTTGTCCCTTGGGTCAAACAAAGGGGATCGCGAACAGAATATTTCACAGGCGATTCTGCAGATTGCTGCACTCGACCAGGTCGAATTGATTGCGCAATCCAGTATTTATGAGACAACGCCTGTCGGGTTCGTTCAACAGCCGGATTTTTTAAATTGTGTCGTTAAGATATTGACCACGCTGGACCCACTTGAACTATTGGACAAGTTGCAGGGAATTGAACAGCAGTTCGGACGCAAACGCCTCGAATACTGGGGGTCACGCACATTGGATATTGACATTTTGTTGTGTGGCGATAAAATAATTCGTGAACCAAGGTTAAAAGTACCGCATCCATTGATGTTTGAACGCGGGTTTGTGCTATTGCCGTTGGCAGAGATCATGACAGAAGAAGAACGGATCAGATATGGAATCGAGAGCACGGAAGGGGAGAAATGGCATGACGCAGGTGTACATCCATTTGCCAAAACTTGAAGCGGAACGTGCACTGGTCGGGGGAATCAAGCTTTCGGAGAAGAAAGAGCGGACATTTACCTACCAAGGGATCAAGTTTAATTGTTTTACAGGGTGGCTTCACCCGAATGACGACATCACGCGGCAAGGGGACGAAGAGTATGTTTGCATCAAACTCAACCTTGACGAACGTTACTGTTTTGTCGGAGCACGCGACCTATATCCACATGAACTGTATTTCAAGTCGCTGGTGCCGTTTTCTCAATACCGTCTGGGGACCTTTCGCAGACCGCAATGCCTCATTTGTAGCACCGTGTTGCCGAGCCGCGTGAAGGTGCAGGGCCGTCGATTGGATGTACCATTGCTTTACGGTAACTCGGAAGAGCTTTATTTAGAAAATGTGCAGTCGTTTCTGGCTGGGGAATACAGCGCGTTTCAAAATGACCAACTCTATAGTTTTTTTCAGATGTTGGCGCAGCAAGACCGATTTGAACAGATTGAGACGGAGGATGGCGTGGTGTTTGTCGGCAAGGAAGGAATTTTTTCGTTTCGAAAACCAGCGTTCCATCAATATCATCTAGAAGAACTTTGAGCCGGAAGTACGCGGATAGAAAGGGTAAAATATGAGTTATGCGCTGATTAGCTATGACAAAATTTCATCCACGAATACGCTTGCCAAGCAGTTGGCTCTTTTACCAGGCGCAGTGACGGTCATTTCCGCGAAAGAACAGACAAGTGGCCGCGGGCGTCAGGGGAAAAGTTGGGACTCTGCCAAGGGCCTTGGACTTTGGATTTCGATTGTCTTAGAGCCAGAGTTGGAGCTGAGCAATTTGCCGACGTTGACGTTTGTCGTGGCCAATGCCGTAGCGTCCTTGCTGCGCAAAACATTTCAGCTTCCAGCTGAAATTAAGTGGCCGAATGATGTGTTTGTCGGCGACAAAAAGATTTGTGGGATTCTGTCAGAGACATACCGCGCTACCAACGGTTCAAAGGGGTCGAGTGGTAGAAGACGAGTGATTTTGGGCGTCGGGCTCAATGTCGCACATCGACCACAAGATTTTGCGGAAGGGTTACAAGCGACCTCCATCAATTTTGAACTCTTGCAAAGAGACCTCGCATCAAAAATTACGAAACCTGAGAAAGTGTTGCCTTTGTTGATGGAGTTTTTTGAGCAGGAATATGCGGTTTATGTCGCTGAAAGCGCGATTGATGGAGAATCCAAAACGATACTCAACCATTGGATTGCAATGAATCGTACCATTGGGAGTAGCGTAGAGTTTACGCTTGACGGCCTGCGCAAGGTGGGCACCGCCGTTGGCATCACGCCAGAAGGGCACTTGCTCATCAACACGGGGGAAGGGTCTTTTGTAAAGGTGAGTTCTGGTGAGGTCACACACCTAACTTGAGTTTTAGGTTTACTACTGTGCTTGAAAGTGATATTATCTTATCGAGGAAAAATGTAATGCAGGATCGATAGAAGCAAAGAAAAAGGAGAAAAGAAAATGGCTAGAAATCGGAATTATTATCGTGGAAATAGAAGCAATAAACCAGAGGGTCAGACGGACGAGCAAGCGACATCGAGTGCGACGCCGAATCCGCAGCCGCAAAATGTGCAACAGGGACTGCAGGCGCAGCGTTTGCAGCGAACCTATAGTTCGACACCAGATTCGCGTGGTCAAGCTACTCCAGTACAGCCGGCACAACCAGCTCAACCGACGCGACAACCACAGCAACCACAGCAGCCACAGCAGAATCGTCAGCCACAGCAAAATCGCCAGCCGCAGGGGGCGCAACAACCGCAGGGGGCGCAACAACCACAGAGACCACAGCAACCACAACCACAGCAGCAAAGACAGGCGCAGCCGCCACAACAACCACAATACTCAAAAGATGCATCCAGCTATCGCGGAGATCATCGCAACGTACGCAACGATCACCAAATCAATCGAACCCGTCAAAAAGCGGCGGAGACGTTTGAAGATATCAAGGCGGACAATGCAAGAATTGAAAAAGAAATCAGTCTTGAAATCAAAGAAATTAAGAACTTAAATTTAGGGTTATAATCTAGCGATTCATGGGTGAGAATATGTTATTTGCAATCGATGTCGGCAATTCCAATATGGTCATGGGTCTTTATGATGGAAAAGAAGTATTGAATAAATGGCGCATGACTACGGATCACGAAAAAACCTCAGATGAGTTTGGGCTATTTTTTATGGCTTGTTTTTCGAATGCAAACGTCGAAATCGCCCAAATCGAGGCCGTCATTATCGCTTCGGTGGTTCCGCCAATTATGTATTCGCTCGAACATGCCATTCGTAAGTATATCGATAAAAATCCGATTATTGTCGGCGCTGACACCAAGACGGGTCTGCGGTTATTAAATGAAAATCCGCATGAAGTTGGCGCAGACCGCATCGTCAATGCCGTCGCTGCCTGTGAAATCTATGGTGGCGCAATGATCTTGGTCGATTTTGGCACCGCGACCACCTTTGATGCCATCTCACCAAAGCATGAATACCTTGGTGGGGTCATATGTCCAGGTGTAAAGATTTCAGCGGACGCCTTATTTACCAAAGCATCAAAATTACCGCGGGTAGAACTGCAGAAACCAGATTCGGTCATCGGCAGAAACACCATCAAAAGCATGCAATCAGGGCTTTTGTTCGGCTACGTGGGGCAAGTGGAGTATATTGTGCGCCAAATGAAAAAAGAAATGGGTTATGACCCGATCAAAGTGATTGCGACGGGCGGGCTTGCACGAATGTTTGCGGCCGAGACAGACGCCATTGATGCAATTGATAGTACCTTGACGCTAGAAGGCTTACGAATTATTTATGAAAGAAATTTGCAAATAAACTAATTTTCACGGAGGGTTTTGAAATGGGGCACAAAAGAGTTGTAAGAGTCGGTATTATCGGCTGTGGCGGAATTGCGTTTGGAAAGCATATGCCAAGTTTGAATCGGCTAGAAAATGTCGAAATGGTTGCGTTTTGTGATATCGACATCGAGAAAGCGATGAATGCAAAGGAGCAGTACGGCATCGAAGGGGCAAAGACGTATGCGGACTATCATGAACTTTTAAAAGATACCTCAATCGAAGTGGTGCACGTGCTCACGCCAAACAGATCCCATGCGGATATTTCGGTTGCTGCGCTAGAGAGTGGCAAACACGTTATGTGCGAAAAACCGATGGCAATCAATTATCCTGATGCAAAGAGGATGCTGGAAGCAGCCCAGACGTCAGGAAAAAAACTTACCATTGGATATCAAAATCGATTCAGAGACGATTCCACATTATTGCAAGAGTACTGTAAGCAAGGGGATTTAGGCGAAGTGTATTACGCCAAAGCGCATGCGTTGCGACGCAGAGCGGTGCCAACGTGGGGCGTTTTCTTGAAGGCAGAAGAGCAAGGTGGTGGGCCGTTGGTGGACATTGGGACGCACGCGCTGGACTTGACCCTATGGTTTATGGATAACTATAAACCCAAATCGGTCGTGGGTAATGTTTACAGAAAACTTGCGGATCAAAAAGACGCTGGCAACGAGTGGGGTCAATGGGATACCGAACAATTCACAGTGGAAGATTCCGCATTTGGTTTTATTACGATGGAAAATGGCGCAACCATTCTTCTCGAGTCGAGTTGGGCGCTCAATATCTTAGATGGCGGCGAAGCGATGACGACGCTTTGTGGCACCAAGGCCGGCGCAGACATGAATGATGGATTGCGCATCAATTTTGTAGAGCATGACAAACAATTGACAACAATTCCTACCCCGCGCGGAAAAGCCGTTGCTTTTTTTGGGAAAAAAGAGGTCGATCCTGCACTGGTCGAAGCAACACAATGGATTGACGCAATCATCAACGATACCGATCCGTTGGTGAAACCAGAGCAAGCCATTGTCGTGACGCGAATATTAGACGCGATTTATGAATCCGCAAGAACTGGAAAACCAGTATACTTTGATTAAGCCCGAGGGGCGCCGTTTGGCAGAAGGAGGTTCTTATGAAATTAGGAGTATTTACCGTATTATTAAGTCAAATGAAGTTGCAGGATGCGCTGAAGTATTTGAAAAGTCTCGGGGTAGAAGCAGTGGAGCTCGGTTGTGGCGGGTATCCAGGGAATTCGCATGTCGATTCCGAAGCCTTGCTCGCGGACGAAAGCAAGATCACAGAATTGAAAAACCTTGTTGCCTCGCATGACATGGTCATTAGTGCGTTGAGTTGTCATGGCAATCCAGTGCATCCGAACAAAGCGATTGCTGCGCAATTTGACAAAGATTTTCAAAATGCAGTGTTGCTCGCGAGCAAACTTGGCGTGGATACGATTGTTACCTTCTCTGGTTGCCCTGGAGATTCTGAAGGTGCAAGCTATCCAAACTGGGTGACATGCGCGTGGCCTGAGGACTTTGGCGAAATTCTTAAATACCAGTGGGAGGAAGTTTTAATCCCGTATTGGAAGAAGACGGTCGCGTTTGCGAAAAGTCATGGCATTCATAAAATTGCGCTCGAAATGCACCCTGGATTTTGCGTCTATAATCCGAGTACGCTCATGCGTTTGCGGGAAGCAGTCGGAAAAGAAATTGGTGCGAACTTTGACCCAAGCCACCTGATTT